>Ga0209123_1001127_pt1 | contig 28209 bp, 23 predicted proteins | sample BarGraIncu00431A_FD_184500 | JGI IMG/M metagenome (GOLD analysis project Ga0209123, IMG submission 184500) | Arctic peat soil microbial communities from Barrow, Alaska, USA - Barrow Graham LP Incubations 004-31A (SPAdes) (version 2) | ecosystem: Environmental > Terrestrial > Soil > Wetlands >...
CCATTTTAATACAGAAGGACTAGTTGGATACTATTCAGTTACAAAAGCAGAAGCATCCCAGTTAGTATTAAACGCAATGGAAATGGTTCCAGAGCTTAATGCATCAATTGTTCATCCAAGTGGAATATGTGGACCTGACGATTATTCATTTGGACTGGTTGCTGATTTTATCATACAATATGCAAGTGGAAAGATGCCTGCAGGTATTAAAGGAACTTTTAACAGTGTAGATGTAAGAGATTTAGCAGATGGAGTCATAACGTGCTGTGATAAAGGGCGAAGGGGAGAATGCTATATTATGAGTAACAGCCTTGTATCGATGGAGGATATGTTTCATATCATTAATGATGCGGCAGGTTTGAATTATAATCCAAAAGTGTTATCTGTGCCTGTAGCAAAACTAGCAGCAAAAATAATGGCAGTAGTAAGCAAATTAACAGGAAAACCTGCGCTATTAACAGATTTCGCGATATATAATCTGGATCGTAATAATAATTTCGATTGCAGTAAGGCATGTACTGAATTAGGTTTTAAGTGTCGTCCATTTGAGGAATCTATAGGTGACGAAGTTCGTTGGTTAAAAGAAGAGGGGGAAATCTAATGAGACAAATTTGCGTAAAAATGTGATTCTGAGAGTAAATATTTTTAATTGAAAAATGAAGGGAGATCCCAATAATGGCTGAAAACAATGTAAGTAATAAATTTATGATGAACGAATATATTGATGTCAATGTAAATCAGAATCTTGTGCAACTTTGCAGTAACTGTTATAAGGAGTTAGGCTGGCACGTAATAAATACAAGTAGCGCAGTAGATTCGGTTACAATAAAAATGCAGCGTGACCGTAAAATCAAGAACCGTGCAGCGCTATGTGATTTACAGCGAAAATGCGAGCAAGCATTTACCTCTATAGAAAAATTGGAAAGAACGAAAACGAGTAAAGCAACGGGTATATCATTGGGGATAGGAATTATTGGAACGGCTTTTATGGCTGGCTCAGTGTTTGCTTATTTGGCATCAATGATTGTATTTTGCATTATTTTGGCAATTCCGGCATTTGTCGGATGGGCACTTCCATATTTTTTTTATAAGAAAATATATAATGAAACAAGTACAAAAGTCAATGTAATGATTGACCATAATTATGACGTAATTTATGATTCGTGTGAAAAGGCAAGTCATTTATTAGAATAAGCTAAAGTCATAGCTTTGGTGAAATCCGTAAATTCGTACAAAGGATTTGCAAGATAGTCTTTTATAAAAGTTATAGAAGACTATATATGTATTAATATTAATAGGAGGAAAATAAAATGAAAAAAATCATTAAAGGTCGCTGGGTTATATTCTCAATATGGCTTATTGCGACTATATTACTTACAGCATTTCAACCAGATATCAATGCAATACTGCGAAATAGAGGTTCACAAGCCCTGAGTAAAGATAGCCCTTCAGTAATTGCAGATACTATGTTAAGTAAGATGGAGACTTCTAAAGGAACAAATGATCTTATAGTTTTTTATAATAAAAATAAAATTTCTAATGATGAAATGAACCAAATCAGTGATGGTGTAAAAGCAATCACCAATAGTAAATCTGAACTCGGTATTAATGACATAATAGACCCCTTCAGTATGCCAGATGCAAAAGGCTCTTTAATTTCAAAAGATGGTACAACTCTTATGGTGAGCTTTAAGCTTGATAAGAAATTAAGAGAAGTAGATGATATCAAAAAAAATCTTGATAGTAAACTCAGTAAAGTACATACGGAATACTATATTAGCGGAGAAGATTTTATAAATAATGATTATCAGAAGGCGTCTGTAGCCGGAGTATCAAAAAGTGCTGCATTGACGGTCATATTTATTTTAGCGGTACTCGTACTTATGTTTAGATCAGTAGTTGCCCCTGTGGTATCCTTACTTTCTGTGGGTTTTGCCTACCTTTGTTCCATGGGAATTGCAGCTCAATTAATTGATAAAGCACAATTTCCAATAACAAGCCTTACCCAAATGCTTCTTATCCTTATACTCTTTGGTATAGGAACTGATTACAACATACTTCTTTTTAATAGATTTAAGGAAGAACTATCTCATGGCCTCTCTATAGATGATGCCATAGTAAACACCTATAAAACCGCAGGTAAAACAATTTTCTACAGTATACTCACTGTATTTATAGCCTTCCTAAGTCTCATCTTTGCGCAATCACCTATTTATAAATCAGGTGTTGTAGTAGTAATAGGTGTAGCTATACTTTTGCTTGAAATTGTAACTTTGACACCTTTTGTAATGAAGGTTTTGGGCAATAAGCTTTTCTGGCCTTCAAAGACTGCAACTGGTCATAAAGAAAGCAAGTTGTGGGTTAAAACGTCCTCCGTTGCAACAAAGCATCCTATTATATCAGTTGTAGTTGTACTTATGATAGTAGGGCCAATGGTTTACTTTAATCAGCAAAAGCTCAACTTTGATACCATTCGCGAACTTGGAAATTCATATTCTTCTTCTAAAGGCATTAATATAGTTGCGGACCATTTTGGTCGAGGTCAAGCAATGCCAACCACTGTTGTAATTGAAAATAGTAAAGTTCTTGATAATAATGAATATCTTTCAGTAATTGATAGCTTAACTGAAAGAATTAAGAAAATTAAAGGGGTTAAACAAGTATCTTCAGTAACACAACCTCAATCTAAGCAAATTGATAATTTTTATATAGGAAGTCATAAAACCTTCTTTATTCCAAAGGAAGCATTGACGAGCGGTAGCTTTAAACCAGTTTTAGGAACGTTCATGTCTAGCGATAGAACTATCACAAAGATGAATATTATTTTGGATGATGATCCTTATTCAAAGGAGGCTTTAAATACTATAAAACAAATAAATGAAATCGTTCCGACTGGACTTAAAGGCACAGTTCTTTCAAATGCCAAGTTTGGAACAGCAGGACCAACCGCTACAACTTATGATACGAACAATGTATTAACAAATGATCTTAATAGATTAACAGTAATAGTAATTATAGGAGTATTCCTAGTTCTGCTTCTTATAATAAGATCCTTCTGGACACCGGTTTTCATAACTGCATCCCTTATGGGAGCATACTACTGTGCCATGTTCATGCTAAACTTTATCTTTATAGATTTGAAGGGATTTTCAGGGATTTCTTCCTTCGTTCCATTCTTCTCCCTCATAATAATAGTGGCACTGGGAGTAGACTACAGTATATTCTTAATGATGCGCTTTAAGGAATATCCTCATATGCCAGCTAAAGAAGCAATAATTTTGGCTTCTAGACATATAGGTGGTGTGGTAATGTCGGCAGGTTTAATACTTGGAGGTACGTTTGCTACACTTATGCCTTCTGGAATAGTACTTTTGCAAGAATGGGCCACAGCTGTAATTACAGGTCTGCTAGTGCTTTGTTTTATACTGCTTCCAGTCTTTCTTCCGGCAATGATTGCCATTCAAAGTAATATAGCAAACTTATTTTCAAAAAATAAAAAAGACTTAAGTAAAGTGAAAAAAAGTGCATAAGCTTGGATCATGAGGACTTAACTTCTATAGAAAAGTTTTAGAATAAGAAACAGCAGGAAGATCATCTCCCTGCTGTTTTTGATTTGTTAAGCCGCATCGATTTCGTCTAGAGTCTTACCTTTAGTTTCAATACCGCCTAAAGCAACCACTACTGCAACTACTGCGAACACTATAGTTAGCATAAGAAATACATAAGTGAAGCCGGCCTGTTTACCTTTAGTCTCATACACCAATCCAACGATGTAAGGAGCAGCGATGGCACCAATACGTCCAATCGCAGCTGCCCAACCGGTTCCGGTGCCCCTAATACGTGTAGGATAAACTTCTGGCGTATAAGCGTACACCGCACCCCAAGCTCCTAGACTGAAAAAGTAAAGTAGGCATCCAAAAGCAAGCACAGTAGCTGCGGATGTCGCTTGACCAAATAAGTATGCTGATAAGGCAGTTCCCGCTAAGTAGCTTACTAAAACCGCTTTACGACCAATCCTTTCTATTAGATACGCCGCACTGTAATATCCGGGTAACTGAGCAATGCTTATAATTAATGTAAATTGGAAACCCCTTACTAAGCTGAAACCTTTGCCGACAAGGAGAGTTGGAGTCCATAAAACAAACCCGTAATAACCAAAATTAATACCTAACCATAAAATCCATAACACAAGGGTACGCTTAAAATAGGGTTTGGACCATAAATCCGAAAGCGTGGTATTACTCATTTTCTCATTTCCTAGCTGGCTTGTTACAGCCTCTTCATTATTCTTTACTCCGGCTTGTTGCTCCATTTTACTTACAATTTCATCTGCTTCTTTGAAACGCCCTTTTTGTTCCAGGAATAGAGGAGATTCTGGAATATTCCTTCTCAGATAGGCTGCATACAGTGCTGGTATTCCTCCCAATAAAAAGCCAATACGCCAGCCATAAATAGGAATCAAGAGGTAAGAAATTAAAGCTGCAACAATCCATCCCCAAGCCCAGAAACTCTCTAACAAGACAACCATTCTACCGCGCGATTTAGCAGGTGAGAATTCACTAACCAAAGTAGATGCTGCCGGCAACTCTCCGCCCAAGCCTAATCCTGTTAAAAATCGGAAGAACAATAATAGGCCAAAGTTAGGCGCTATGCCAGATAATATACTAGCTAATCCATATAACACAAGGGTAAACGTAACAACTGTTCTTCTACCCCATTTGTCAGCAACCATTCCAGCAACAGCCGCACCAATAGCCATTCCAATCGCCGAAGCACTGCCCAATAACCCTAAATCAGAGGGAGTAAGTTTCCACACCTTTCCAATTGCAGCCATCACACCGGCGACCATCCCTTGATCCATGGCATCAAACAACCATCCGATACCTACTAAAAACAGCACTCTCCAAAGCATGGGCGTAACTGGCAATTTTTCAATTCTTTTCGAAATACTACTCATTTAATTCATCTCACTTTCTGCTTTAATATATTTTTTTTCTAAGTTTCTCCATCTAAATAACTTTTATCTTTTGTGTATAATACAACTGACATATATACGCCAATAACAACTTCCTTTATAAATACTTTTAATAATATAAATTTTATAACTTGAACATTTATATATCTAGTGTATACACACATATAAATATACTAGTTACATTATAGTGTATACATATATGTAAATACAATAGTTATATTAATTATTTATAGCAACAACTTCCACTATGTTTTTTTCGTCATTTTGTGAGCCGTCTGAGGAAACATGAAAATCCAGTTAAAATATTTCTGCTAAAAATGCACACACCAACCTAAAAATGCACACCCCTAAATTCAAATTCATAGGGGTGTGCATTTATTTCATAATAGCTATAGTTAGGCCTATCAGAGACTTTTCAAATGCTACTTATACAGCAGAACAAAAGTATGGAATTTTAGTTTCGTATGAAATGCTATCCACGCTATTATTTCTTAATTATTCACCGAAAGTTTCTTTCCAATCTTTTGCAAATTTTTCTATCCCATTATCAGTTAATGGGTGTTTTATCATTTGCTTTATAATTTTAAGTGGTACTGTAGCAATATGTGAACCTGCAACGGCTGCCTCTGTAACATGCATTGGAGTTCTTATACTTGCAGAAATTATCTCCGTATCTATTCCATGTACTTTAAAAATTGTAACAATAGTTCTTATTAAATCCATAGCATTGGCGTTTATGTCATCAAGTCTCCCAATGAAAGGACTTACATAAGTAGCCCCTGCTCTTGCAGCAAGTAATGCTTGTCCTGCAGAGAATATTAATGTTACATTTGTTTTTATTCCTTCTTTTGAAAGTACCTTTACAGCCATAAGCCCATCCTCAGTCATTGGTATTTTAACAATCATGTTTTTATGTATTTTAGCTATTTCCCTTCCTTCTTTTATCATGCCCAATGAATCTAATGAAATAACTTCTCCACTTATAGGTCCATCAACAATAGATGCTATTTCTTTTATAACTTCATTAAAGTCTCGACCTTCCTTTGCTATTAGAGACGGATTAGTAGTTACACCACAAATAACACCCATTTCATTAGCTTCACGTATGTCTTCAACATTTGCTGTATCAATAAATAATTTCACAATTAACACTCCTTCATATTTTGCGTCAAGAGCTTTAGCTTAATCTACTTCAGCTTGAGCACTATCATCTACTTTTTTATTTTTAGTCACAACTGTCCAAATAACCATAATAGCTAATATTCCAATTAGTACTCCTGTTAAACCTACTCCCCCAATAAATCCTTGCACTTTACCTAAAAATATTCCTGAAAGTGCAAAGTCTGTATCAGAGAATGTTGAATTTGCTATTCCAAGATTACCTAATACAGGTAATAAAGCAACTGGTAAGAATGATATTATGATACCATTTACAAACGACCCAACAATTGCACCTCTTCTACCCCCTGTTGAATTACCAAATACAGCGGATGTAGCTCCTAAGAAAAAGTGTGGCACAACTCCTGGTATTATTATTACTAATCCCATTGCTCCAAGTACAAACATTGAAACTATTCCTCCTACGAAAGAACTTATAAATCCAATTATTACTGCATTTGGTGCGTATGGGAATATAATTGGACAATCTAATGCTGGCTTTGAATTTGGCACTAATTTACTTGAAATCCCCTTAAATGCGGGTACTATTTCATTAAGAACCAATCTAACACCATTTTGTATTAATATAAATCCTGCTGAAAAAGTTAATGCTTGTATTAAAGCATAAACTATAAAGTTATTTCCACTAGAAATGTTAGTTTCTACAAATTCTTTACCTGCTGCTATTGCAACTATTATATAAAGAATTGCCATTGTTAATGAGATAGATACAACTGAATCTCTTAAGAAACCTAATGATTTTGGAACATTCATTTCTTCTGTAGATTTTGATCCCTTACCTACAATTTTACCTATATATCCTGCGAGAGCATATGAAGCCCCTCCAGAATGTCCTAAGGCTACACTATCATTTCCTGTAATTTTCTTCATGAAAGGTTGTTGTATAGCTGGTGATATTACCATTATAAGACCTAGGGCTAATGATCCTGTGAATATTAAATGTATTCCTGTCATTCCAGATGAAACTAGTATAACTGAAATCATACACGCTAAATATAATGTAATATGTCCTGTTAAAAATATATATTTATACTTTGTAACTCTTGCTATGAATATATTTGCTATCATACCAAATGTCATAATTAAAGCTGTAGGTGTACCATATTCCTTTAAAGCCATAGCAACTACTGCTTCATTATTTGGTATAACTCCGGAAATATGAAATCCTTGTTGAAACATAATACCAAATGGATTTAAGGATCCAACAATAACTCCTGCTGCTGCCTGTATAACTACAAAACCTACCATAGCCTTTAATGTTGATTTGATAATTACGTCTACACTTTTCTTTTGAAGTAATAATCCTACAAGAACAATAACACCTATTATTATCGCTGGTTGTGATAAGAAATCAACAAAAACTTTTAAAATTCCATTCATATTTATTCCTCCTCGAATTTATTAAATCTTAATAATTTTTTAAATTTTTCTTCATAGTTTATAAATTTATTTTTTCTTTGATCTTTTCTCTTAATTCATCCTTATCCAATAAGGAGTTTAATACTATAAGATTTGGTAAATGACTTGCACTATCTGCAAGGTCTAACCCTGTAACAAAAATATCTGCATCCATACCTGTTACGTCTGCAAGCGATGTATGACATCCTTCATATTGATCTGTTACTCCTAATTCTTTTAAAATCTCCGTAACATTCATTTCCACCATAAAACTTGAACCTAATCCTGAACCACATACTGCCATAATTATTTTTTTCATCTTACAATACCTCCATAATTTCTTTTTTGCTTTTAGAATTTTTAATAATGTTTAATTTATCTTTATTCATACACACCTCAGCAATTTTTCTTAGTAAACCTATGTGAGACTCACTATCCTTTGCGGATAATGTGAAAAATACTTTTATTAATTTCCCATCAAAATCTACTGAATTATTAAGTTTTAATATACAAAGGCCTTCTTTTAAAGCTCCATCTTCTGGTCTTGCATGGGGCATACATATCCCATCTGCAATGCAAAAGTATGAACCAAATTCCTTAATTTTGGCCTTTATTGCATCATAATACCTACTTTCTACAACTCCATTTTTCTCCAAGATATCACATGACATCTTTATTGCTTCTTCATAATTATCTACTTTATCAATAATCTCTATGAACATATTTGATCCTCTCCCAACTACTACTTAATATTTTCTATATCCTCATAACAATTGGCTTCCTTTAGCTTTTTTATGTTGCCTTCCTTAGTTATGATATTTATTAAATTTACTAAATTCATATTTTCATTTTTGTTAGCAACAACAATTATTACTTTTACTAATCTCTCTTTCTGGCTTCCGAATTTAATTGGTTTTTTTAATACTAGAAGACTTACTGAATTTTCTATAACTAAAGTAGGTTCTGCATGAACAAAGGCTATTTCAGGTATAAATACCATATAGTTGCCTAATGTTTCTATAACTTTAATTATTTCACTAACATACTGCCTTTTAATTTTTTTATCTTCAATTAATGGCTCTGCAGCTGCTCTTATAGCTTCTTGCCAATCATTTAGTTCTACACCTATTTTTGAATATTTTTGGGGTAATATTTTACTTAAACCACTTTGGCTTTTATTTTGAACTTTTTGAACAAGAAATTTGCAATTTTTTTCATATCTTCTACTAAATATTTCTGTTTTAATTTTTTCTATATCACCTAATTCTAAAAGTGGATTAGCTTGTATTACTTTGTAATTATCTAAGACAAGAGGTACTGTACTGATTAAAAAATCAGCCTCATACTTTTTTAAACTGCTCTCTACATCCCTTAATCTACATATACCTAAAATTTGAATTTCTGGAATCATTGTTCTTATTCTTGTCTTTAAAAGACTTGATGTAGCAAGTCCACCATTACATATTATTAACACTTTATATGAAAACTTATCTTTTACATTTCTTTCAAATAATGCATCAAAATACATTGCTATAAAGGCAATTTCTGATTCTGGAAACTTAACTTTTAATACATTTTCATACTCTAAAAGTATTTTTTCAGTAATACTATAAATAAAAGACATTTTATACTTTATTTCTTCAAGCATTGGATTATCAATTAGAAGATTATTTTTTAATCTAAAAATTGCTACTTTTAAATGAATTGACATTTGCTCTTTAAAATCTTTATCCTCTATTGGATTAATATTAATAACATCACACATATCCTTAATAATATTAGTTGTTAATTTATCAACTTCTGAGTTTGTAGTTATAAAATTACCTAATGTACTTTTAGCTCCACTAAATAATTTTAATAAATAACATATCTCACTTTCTGTAATTTTATAATTTAAGTTTTTTATACAATCTTTCAATATTGAATAATTTTTATTAGCTTTCTGTTCATTAATATAATCACTACTATATTCAACAGTATTTCCAATACTGATTCTACAAAGCGAGAAATTTATCATGACTTCCAGTTCTTCTAAACCTTCTTCTGAATACTTAACACTAGCCAAAATTTCAATACTTTCTGTAAATTTTCTAATATCATTTATATCTAACCTAAGGCATTCGATGAGATATTTGTTTATATCTAACTGAATATACTTAGTAGATTTTTTATATAACTGTAATAAATAGCTTCTGATTTCATCTTCATTTCCATCTGAAAATATCCCATAATAGGATTTCTTGTTAATTTTAATATCATACTTTTCTAATAATATTTCGGCTGACTTTAAATCTTGGATTATTGTATTTTTCGATACTTGTAATTTCTCTGCTAGTTCTTCAAATGTTGTTTTTTCTTTTGTCATAATGATAATCGAAACAAATAGTACTCTTTCTTCGGCTGAATAAATTTTATTCTCATACATATTCAGAAATTTTTCAATTTCCCTTTCATCAAAATTAAGCTTTACTCCAACTCCTGGTTTTCTTTCAAAAGAAACATTATATTCCTTCAATGCATATTTAATAGAATCCAAATCACTTCTTATGGTTCTTTCACTTATATCAAACATCTTTGAAATATTTTTTATTGTTATATGAGTATTCTTGTTTGATAAAAAATTTATAATATCTATTTGTCTTTTATTAAGTGAAACCAATTCACTAACCTCCTCAGCCACCTTATGTATTTATTGTATACGATTTCTAATATTCGCTCCATACCAATTCATTTCATTTGATGTGGCAATTTTAATATAAATATTGTGCAAATACATTATTCCACTTATAAGATAGTGTTTATCCATGCTTAACACTTTTCAATTTATTATTCACAATAATGTGTTCTACTAAACGTTATAATGTTAATTAAAAGTATACAATATAACGAAAATTATCTTTAATGCTTTTCATATATTTAGAATAAAATATCTCCGGAAATTCCAGTGGTTTTTATTATTTAAAGGTAGAACCTAGTATTAGCAACGAGAATACAGGCAGTAATATGCTTAAATCATTTTATAATCAAACCAGAAGTCGATTAAATCAAAGCATAAGAAAACCCACAACTAATTTATTAATTAGTTGTGGGTTTTACTGGTGGAGGCGAACCGATACTAACTATATCACTGTCCATTGGAAGAATTAAATTGTATAAGCTTCAAGCCAATTTTAATTATAATGAATGAGTTGCATTGTTTTCTAAAAAACAATCACTTATAACTAAAAGCATTAGTATAACTATTTTGAAGACTTACCTGTTAATTGCTATCGTTTTTTCTACGTTATCGCCACTCCAGTTAATAATAATGATACAATTTCTTCTCGCTTTTTTGAATTTTTAATTTTTTCTATAATTGAGCTATTATCTAATATAGAATAAAAATTTTTAAAAAATTGTGTTGTTGTATTTACATCTTCAAATTTTAATGCAAGTATAAGTATAAGGCTTATGTCTTCTTCATTCCATTTTACAGGATTGTCTAGTTTAATGATACAAATCTTAGATTTTTCAATGAATTCTCTCTTAGAATGAGGGATGGCAATTCCATTGCCTATAGTTGTTGAGGACTTTTGTTCCCTTTCTAAAATATCTCCACAAAAGCCATTTTTAACAAAGCCCCCCTCTTCAATGCGAGTGGCATATTCTTCTACAATTTTAAGATAAGGCATTTTCCCCTCATCAATGAAACAGAAATCTATACTCAATACTTTTTCTAAATTCAAATTTCCAATCTCTAATTGAGATTCATTCATATTACTATATATATCATTATTAGCTTTAACAATATTAATTTTATTTCTTATGTTAAACATATCACTTTCATCAACTAGAGTGCTTACATACACAACTTTTTCATTTTTTTCTCTTAATGGAACAGTGCTAATTATAAGATCAACTTCATCAATAATTCTTTTGTTCAAATTATTCATTGGAATTACCCCTACAATTTCCACATCGTCAAATTTTTTCTTAAGCCTTCCTGCCACCATTTGCGAAGTCCCAATACCACTTGAACAAACAACAATAGTTTTTACCTTACCTTTTAATCTTTCAACCGCAACCGCAACATGAAGAGCAATAAACGCTACCTCATCCTCATTTATTATAACTCCAAATCTTTCCTCGAATATATTACTACATGCCCATGCTGCACCAAAAATACTTCTGTATTCATCTTTTATTCTTTGTAATAATGGATTCCTGAGTTGCAGATTGTATTTAAGTCTGATAATAGTTGGTCGTAAATGAATTACAAGACTAACCAGTAATAATTCATCTCCTGCTAAACACACTCCAAGGATGTCCCCTATAAAAGCAATAATTTCTCTTGCAAACTGTACATCACTTTCTTTATTTGAACTTAATATAACATTATAATTTCCTAAAGAAACATCTTCTTGAATCTTTGCCCCAAGCATATGAAGTGAAATATATGCAATTTCATCTTCATGTATTTTTAATTTAAACTCTTTACTCAACTCTCCAACTACCCATTTTGCAATTTCGTATTCCTTGTTAATTTTAAGATCCTCAAAGTTATTTTTTTGAACTTTTATTTTCTTATTAAATTTTGATCTTTCAATTGTAATAGCAATATGTGCTATAAGGTTAATAAAGGCTTGATCTGTAAAAAAATATCCTAATTTTATTTCCGATTGTTGAATTATTTTCTGTATTTTACATATGTTTAACCTTGGAAACAGTTGTTTTATTTTATTATAATTTGTAATGTTAATTCTATAATCAAGATTATTTATCTCATCATTATCTACCGAATCATTAATGTCGTCTTCACCTATTTCTAAAAATAAACTCATCATGGCATCCCTGATATCTCTTTCAACACCTTCAATCCATAGCCCTTGGTTTGGTTTTCGTTTCAAACTTATCTTATGGTTTATCAACCATTTTTCAGCATAAACTAAATCATTTACAATTGTATTTTTACTGCACTGAAGATCATCAGCTAAAAGTTGGATTGTATATGTGTATCTGTTTTTAAATAAAATTTTTAGAATATATTCTTGTCGATATTGAGAAGAATACATTTTATTTATGTTAATATTAAGCTTTCTTTTTAATAAAGCTCGATTTTCTTCATCAATTTCTAAATATATGCCAACACTTGGTTTTCTTATTAATTTAGTATGATTATCGCTCATAAACTCTTCAATTTCATCAAGATAGTTCCTAACACTTTTTTCAGATACACCCAACTGTGATGAAAACTCTCTTATTTTAAAGGGTTTATTATTATTAATAAGTATTTCCATTATTTCTTTCTTCTTAGTATCTTTTTTATTCACAAAAATCCCCCCCATCACATATTAAGTTATAATTATTTTATCATTATTTCTTGATAAAATACATGCAATTTGTTGAAGTCCTTCCATACTACTATTTAATTCTTATATTTGTTAATTGTATAATATAAAATAGTATTCCCTCATTTTTAAAAGTTGTTAATATACTATCAAAAACAACTTTTTAAAAAATAAGGGAATCTCAATTATGAAAACTGAATATTATCTAAACTAAATATTAAGGAAATTTTATTAGTATAATGTTGCTTAAATTTATAGCTATTGTTTCAGTAGTTCTATTACTCTAGCCACAACATTTTCTACTGTAAATCCAAACTTCTTAAATAAGACTTCTGCTTTACCTGAAGCTCCGAAATGATCTATGGATATTACCTGTCCATCAAGTCCAACGTATTTGTGCCAACCAAAGGAAGCTGAAGCTTCTACAGCGATTCTTGCCCTTACTTTGTTAGGTAATACCGATTCTTTATATTCTTCACTTTGAGCTTCAAATAGTTCAAAGGAGGGCATGCTTACGACCCTTGCATCTATTCCCTTTGTCTTCAATTCATCTGCTGCCTTGTATATAAGTTCTACCTCTGAACCTGAAGCAATCAATAATACATCTGGTGTATGTTTTTCACAATCCTTTAATATATAACCACCTTTAAGCGCAACTTTACCTGAGGTCTCATATAAAGGCAGCGTCTGCCTTGTTAATATAAGAGATACTGGGCCTTTAGCTTTAACTAGTGCATAGTACCAACCTGCTGCTGTTTCTTTTGAATCTGCTGGTCTAAATACTGTCATATTTGGTATAGCTCTTAACGCTGCTAACTGTTCTATAGGTTCATGCGTTGGTCCATCTTCTCCAACTCCAATACTATCATGAGTTAACACATAAGGTATAGGTAATTTCATTATTGATGAAAGTCTCATGGCACCCTTCATGTAATCACTAAATACGAAGAAAGTGGATACAAATACTTTTAACCCCCCATGAAGATATATTCCATTAGCGATAGCTGCCATTGCATGTTCTCTTACTCCAAAGTGTAAGTTCGATCCAGATCTATCTTCTGCAGAAAAATCTCCTCTGTCCTTCATATAAGTTTTATTTGAAGGAGCAAGATCTGCTGAACCTCCAATTATATTTGGTACAAGCTTTGCTAATCTATTGATAAGTATTCCAGAAGATTCTCTTGTTGCCATTGGTTTTTCAAAACTCCAAAAACTTTCGTCTTCTAATAAATCAGTGGCTATTTTACCACTAAAGTATAAATCCCATTCTTTTGCAATTTCAGGATAAGCTAATTTGTAACTTTTAAGTAGAGTATTCCAGGTTTCTTCATTAACTACTGCCTTTTCATTAAAGATTTCCATATGTTTCTTAACTTCTTCTGGGACTGTAAAAGGTTCATAATCCCATTCTAGATTTTTCTTCATTTCAATAATATTTTCTACTCCAAGTGGTTCTCCATGTGCAGACGCCTTTCCTTGCTTTGCAGAGCAACCGTATCCTATTATATTCTTTATTATAATAATGCTTGGTTTACTAGTTTGTTTTTTAGCTTCCTCTATGGCGGAGTTTATAGCATCAATATTATTTCCATCAGCAACTTTTATAACTTGCCAATCATAAGCTTCATATCTTTTAGCAACGTCCTCTCTAAAAGAAATATCAGTACTTCCCTCAATTGATATATTATTAGAATCATACATCATAATTAATTTGCCAAGACCTAGTGTTCCGGCAAGGGAAGAGGCCTCTGATGATATTCCTTCCATTAAGCAACCATCACCACATATAGTATAAGTATAATGATCTATAACCTTAAACCCCGGTCTATTAAACTTATTTTCAAGATAGCTTTCTGATATTGCCATACCCACTGCATTACAAATACCTTGACCAAGAGGGCCTGTTGTAGTTTCAATTCCGTCTGTATGCAAATATTCAGGGTGCCCTGGTGTTTTACTGCCATACTGTCTGAAATTCTTTATGTCTTCAATACTTACATCATATCCGAATATATTAAGTAACGAATATATAAGCATGGAACCATGTCCGGCTGATAATACAAATCTGTCTCTATCTTCCCACATTGAATTCTTTGGATTATGTTTTAATTGTTTTGCCCATAAAGTATATGCCATATGGGCACAACCAAGAGGTAATCCTGGATGTCCCGAATTTGCTTTTTGAATAGCTTCTGCTGAAAGTACTCTTATGGTATTTATTGTTATATTATCAATACTCATCAAAAGTCCCCCTTATTATTTACCGAAAGTTTCTTTCCAATCTTTAGTAAATTTTTCTATTCCATTATCTGTTAAAGGATGTTTTATCATTTGTTTAATGATTTTAAGTGGTACTGTAGCAATATGTGAACCTGCAACTGCTGCATCTGTAACATGCATTGGATTTCTTATACTTGCAGCAATTATTTCAGTATCAATTCCGTGTACTTTAAATATTGTAACAATAGTTTTTATTAAGTCCATAGCGTTAGCATTTATATCATCAAGTCTTCCGATGAAAGGACTTACATAAGCCCCCCCAGCTCTTGCAGCTAGAAGCGCTTGTCCTGCACTGAATATTAATGTTACATTTGTTTTTATTCCTTCTTTTGAAAGCACCTTTACAGCCTTTAAACCTTCCTGCGTCATTGGTATTTTAACAATCATATTTTTATGAATTTTCGCTATTTCTCTTCCCTCTTTTATCATACCTTTTGCATCTAATGAAATAACTTCTCCACTTATAGGTCCGTCTACAATAGACGCTATTTCTTTTATAACTTCATTAAAGTCTCTACCCTCTTTTGCTATTAGGGATGGATTTGTAGTTACACCACAAATAACACCCATTTCGTTAGCTTCACGAATATCTTCTACATTAGCTGTATCAATAAATAATTTCATTTAAATTCCTCCTTCTCAATTTCTATCAGATAATTTTAACACCTATAGGATTTCTTTTTTCATACTTGAAAATATACTTAAACCCTGCATCTTTTAATATCTTAATTACAGTTAAAAATTCACTTCCAATAAAATCATTGGTATGAGAATCTGAACCTATTGTAATTATTTCGCCACCTAATTGCTTATATAATTTTATAACATCTACGGATGGGTACAGTTCTTTAACATTGTCTCTTAATCCAGAAGTATTGATTTCAATTCCTTTATTACGCCCAATTACCTCTTTTAATATAGACGCAAGAAGCTCTTCGCAATCCTTAAAATCATAATTACCAAAGTCCGAATATGCATATCTCTTCATCAAGTCTAAATGACCTACGACATCAAATTCTCCCTGTGTTACCATTTTGTATATTTCATTGAAGTAACGATTATAAATATATTTTTTATCTTTATCTTTAATGTAGCTTCTTAACTTTAAATGATCTATATTATGAATAGATCCTATAATAAAATCCAAATTCATATCTTTTATAGAATTATTTAAATCCTCTTTAAACATATATGGTTCACCTATTTCTAGGCCTTTTTTTATACTTATTTTCCCTTTTAAAATTTCTTGACATTCCTTTATTTCATCTGAGTACCTTGAGTTATCCAATACATTATAACTTACATCCATTGGATCCATACAATAGTGCTCTGTAAAACAAATTTCTGATAATCCCAATTCACATGCTCTGTTGCTCAAATCAATAATTTTTTCTTTGCCATCAAAAGAGTTATCTGAATGCACATGATAATCAATTTTTTCCATACAATCCCCTCTTGATTTTTTTATGTTATGAAGCCTTTATTACCTTTGAAGTAAATCCCTCTAAATTAAAACATTTTACATATGTGTCAATAGAATCTTTTATTTTATCAATAACATATTTTTCTCCATCTACTCCAGCCTTATTTAAATTAGAGTATAGTTTTTCAATTTCTCTTTTAACTGATTCGTTGTTAAACGTATAATGACCACTAATTTCTGTAATAAGATAAATTAATTTTTTATCTTTAACAATCTCATCATAACTTAAATTAGCATTATCGCCAGTCATCCATTTCTTCCATCGTCCGCTTTTAACTGCATCTTCTTGTATTACTTTTTCTAGATTTGATTTTTCAGATATAAGACCTTGCTCATACAAATTATTTTCCAATATGATCAATTTCAAATATGCTTGAGTTTCAACGGTACCAAACTCAGGTGCAACATTCATTGCTGTAATCCCAAGTGGAGGATGTTCTAATAAAATTGCTTCATCTAAATAGTCTCCATTATGTTCTTTAAGTCCAACATGATATTTTTTAGCAGTTTCTGCAAGTTTTTTAGAATTAAGAGCACTAAAATGTCCTACATTTTCAGTCAATCGAGTTAATGTTCCTGTTTGACCTACAATAAATAAAGGATTAGGTAAATTTCTTTTTTTAAGTTCTTCAGTTAAGGTCTTTATAAAAACTTCATAGGATTTTTCTGATGTTAATCCACCATTTGTTTCTTCAGTACCAACCTCATATCCAACTGGTGGTAAATTTCTTTCTTTTCTTTCTTTCTCAACATATTCTATTAGTTCTACAGTTCTTCTTATTACAATATCCATAGGTAGTACCTTACCTGTAACATATGGGTCTTTTGTAGGATCTATATGTAATAAATCAAAACCATTTACTAAATCTTCAAGATAAGATTCTTTTCCTAGTTCCATTGCTATCCCTTCAGCTAAATGATCATTTCTTTCATTATCTCTCTGCCATGGACCACCATGATCACGACATACATAATATAGTCCTGTATAATTTACCTCATCTGCAACAGCCTTAATATCTGAAACAAAACTGTTCTGATTCCAATTACACACATATCCGCCACCTAATTTTTCTGAATCAACCTGATTCCTACTAGCTATAAACATTAATGGAAAATCCTTTTGCTTAGCTAATATCATTGATGCTTTTATAAGAGTTTTAGACATTGGACCTATACCAATTAATGATGCCCTTTCATTTCCCTTTAAACTCAAAGACGTTTTAACTACCTGTGATAAGCTTACTTTATTCATGTTAATCCTCCTAATATAATTTATTTGAATTCTGTCTAAATAATCATTCTCATTGCTATCCAACATATTTTCTATACTTGTATTATTTCTTTATACTTGCGTAATGTTGTTCTAATTTAGCAACTATCGCAGCTGCTTTCTTTATTGCCTCACTAACCCCTATTCTTACAATAACCTTGCCTACAAATCTATCTTCACCGCTAATGTTAACATCCTTTGTAAGAACAACATAATCTGCTTTACGTACATCGTCCTTTAACAATTTGTTCTCAATTCCTATAGAACCCTGAGTTTCAACTTTGATATTATGCCCTGCCTTCTTGCAAGCTTTTTCAATAGCCTCAGCAGCCATATAAGTATGCGCTACACCTGATGGACATGATGTTACAGCTATAATATTCATTTTAACCGCACCCCCTTTTATGATAAATAATCGTTAATTACTCAAACTTTAAATCTATTTCTTCAGAAGATTCTGATTCTGATTCTGATTCTGATTCTGAAGATAATACATCATCCGCAACATTTTTCTTTAAAATTCTAATTGCCGCTGCAGTTACCAAAACACCTACGATTACAGCAATTACATATCCTATTCTATTTCCAACTACAGGTAATACTATTAATCCGCCCCAATTTGCATTGTTAGTTGCACCTAGCAATAGTGAAGTTACTGAACCTGCTGCACCACCCGCCATTATTGCTGGAATTACCCTCAATGGATCGGATGCTGCAAATGGAATTGCTCCTTCTGTTATACCTATACATCCCATTATTAGTGCTGCTTTTCCCGCTTCTCTTTCTTCTGGTCTAAATTTTTTCTTGAACAATAAGGTAGATATCCCCATTCCTAAAGGTGCAGTGCAGACTGGAACTGCAACCGCAGCCATTAATTGTGGATTTGTTTGAATTAAAGCAACAGCAAAGAAAAATGCAGTCTTATTTACCGGACCACCCATATCAAATGTTATCATGCAACCTAATATTATTCCAAGGACTATGTTTGAAGATCCCTGCATTCCTTTTAAAGCTGCGTTTAGCCATAACATAAGATTTGCAATAGGCTGACCAATGAATAAAACGATGATAATGCCAGTTATAAAGGTACCTATAAGCGGAATAATAAATATTGGCATTACTGAACGCAATACGTCTGGAACTTTAATTTTCTTTAAATAATAAACTACTATACCAGCTAATAAGCCAGCAATCATACCACCTAAAAACCCACCTCCCATTGTATTTGCTAGGTAACCTGCAATCATTCCAGGTGCTATACCAGGTCTATCAACCATTGAGTATGCAATAAAACCTGCAAGTGCCGGTACAAACAATGTAAGCCCTGCAATACCAACATCTGACATTGCCTTTAGAAATCCTGTTTTTGGGACTGCTGCTTGTCCGGAAAGCATTACCGCTAAAGCTAGCAATACACCCCCAGCTACAACAAATGGTATCATATATGAAACACCTGTCATTAAATGTTTACGTGTGTCTTTTAATAATTCTATCATCTTTATTCCCCCTAAATTTTAATATGTACTGGATATTAAAATGAGTGCTTACTACTATTATCTTGTTTTGAATTATTTATTTTATAATAAGGCTTTCTCAAATGTTTTTGAGAGCAATTCCAATAATGCATCCTCGTCCTCAATGTTTAAAAGATTTGCTACAAATGATTCATCCATAAGTTTTCTTGATAAAGCTGCTAAAATCTTTAAATGTTGATTGGAGCCAGCTTCCTCAGGCACTGCTAGTAAAAAAATCACATGAACCGGGTGGTCATCTAAAGACTTCCATTCAACGCCTGATACAACTCTTCCAAATGCAACTGTCGGTACGTCAACTGCCTTACATTTACCATGTGGTATTGCAATTCCAAAACCAATTCCAGTAGTTATAGATTCCTCTCTCTCTAAAACACTTTCAACATATTTTTCAAAATCATTTAACCTATTTTCTTTATAAATTAAATTTGCCAACTCTTTAATGATTTCTTTCTTTTCTATACCTTCAACATTTAGTTTTATTAAGTTCTTATTAATTATATTTACCACTTAACTCTCCCCCCCTCTGCATAATTAGTAATTTCTTGTTAATTCAATATTAGCATTGTAAAGGGTTTAATGATATATACCAATATACTAAATACTTGACACATCATTGTGGTAACATTTACAGAAATAATAAGTAAATAGTTGAAAGATTAATGTCTTATTTGTTTATAATGTTATATAATTAATATAAATCAATATTTAAAGGTGGCTAAAAAATGAACATTGTAGCTGTTACTTCATGCCCTACTGGTGTAGCTCATACTTATATTGCAGCACAAGCTCTCGAAAAAGCTTTTAAAGCATCTGGACACAGTATAAAGGTGGAAACACAAGGTGCTATAGGAATTGGAAATAAATTAACAAGTGATGAAATTAGTAACGCTGATTTCATAATATTAACAAATGATGTTACTATAGAATTCAAAAACAGATTTGAAGGTATGGAAATTGTAAAAGTATCAGTGTCAGATATTATTAGGAAAACAAATTTATTAGTTAAAAAGTTGGATCAGATTTATAATGTGAGAAACAAAAAATAGCAAAGTAAATATTCGAGAAAATCAATACACATAATAATTATTGAAATGAAAATTATAAGAGATCTATGAAAGAAGTGATAAAATGGATATTGAACAAATTGTTGAATTGGATAAAAATAATATGAGTGCTATTCTAAAAAAGCTTTCACTACCTTTTAATGCAGAATTAAGAAAAAAAGGCTTGGAGAAAGATATTAAGGACGGTGCTAAATTTATTACTATAGAAAGAAATAACAAAATAATCGCTTATATTGAATATATAATTAATGAAGATAACATTTGTAATATAAAATCAATTCAGATACATTCGAAATATCAAAGTAGTTATGTTTTAGGTGATATGTTGGTGAAATCATATATGGAATTACAAAATAACTGCCCTAGCTATATCTACAGCTTTGTACATAAAAATAATAAAGCTGCCTTAACTTTATATTTAAAACTTGGTTTCCAAAATATTGATGAAGTAAATGAAAGAATTAATTTTAAAATCTCCGGGAAAGAATTGTTAAAAAATATTAAATTTATGACTGATAGTATTAGCAACCAGAACGTGGACAGTGATATGATTTAATCATTTTATATTCAACCTAGAATTTGATTAAATTAAGACATAAGCAATCCAATCCTCCATGGTCATAATTTGATGATTTAACGCTCTTAATTAAGCATTTTTTCATTTAAAATAAATCCTTTAGTTATATATTCTGTAAGTGTATTAGTGGACCATTTTCTAAATTGCGTCGCTTGTTTTGAATTTACTCTATATCCTACTGAAATAGTTACATCTAGATTGTAGAACGTAACATTTCTAGTAACATCCCTATTTCCCTCTTTTTGAACTATCCGGAAATACCGGATAGTTCAATCCTTAGTTAATTCTTCTGTTCCATAAATATTTTCCAGATGATCATTGACTGTTCTAACATCTACATCAAAAAGCTTTGCCATTGATTTTTGTGATAACCAAAAGGTTTCATCTACAAAATAAGAAGATCAATTGTTTCTTTGCCCCCTAGACAAGATACTTTAACTTTACTCTTCAACTGGAATTATTTTGAGTTTTTCATTTCCAATGCATAAGAAAACACACAATTAACTAATTTATTAATTAGTCGAGGGTTTCACTGTCTAAGGACTATGATTTTGATACAATTTAGCGATTATTCTACGCTGAAGCTGCAATTTGATTAACGCTAAATTGTATGGATTATCGCTAAAAAGTGCACACCTATATTGATATATTTCCCCCTACTGGGTGGCTCGAGAGGACAGCATTGATGTCTTTCGAGCCGTCGGTTCTCGGAAACATATCCACAATATTTTTGGCGCTATCGGTAGGAGGGAATATATCGACTATTACAGCATAATTAACTTAATGTGTTCTACCACATTAATTGAAATTTGCATCTCAAACATCATGGCAAAAGCGACAGTTTGTTTCTTGATTTCAAAACTGAGGGAATAAAAGCGATCCAGCCAATACTGGTCTGTCCAGTCAGTATATAAATTGCTCCGGCAATCTAAGCACTATAGATTTTATAGTTAGAAATAAGAACAATTTTTTCATTAGTTCCTCCTCATTTTTTTGTTACTTTTACGCACAATTCAAAGGAAATAGTGAATTTATACTTTTCAGAGTTTAACGATTCTTTATCAACAATACTAACTTCCAATATTCCTCCCATTTCTTCTGCCAGCAATTTTGCAACTGTCAACCCTAATCCTGTACCGCCTTGATTTCGGGAACTATCCTGCATATAAAATCTATTAAATAAATGTGGAATATCATCTTCAGAAAGCATATTTGTATCATTGATGAATGAAATTAATACATTTTCGTCATCTTCTTTCATTGAGATTCTTAGAAAACTATTGGCATATCTACCAGCATTTTGTAATAAATTAAGAAATATTCTTACTAGTGCGGAATCTTCCCCCATTACCCATATCGGGTGTTCTGGTATATTAACCTCTATTGCTAAATGCGATTGCTCCAAGACTTGGTAGTTACCCATAAGAGATTCCTTTAAAGTTCTGGAAATATCCACATTATTCAGTGTCAATCCATAATCTCCTGCATTTAAGCGGGAAAAATCATAAAATTGAGTTACCAATATTTTCATAGTTTCCGCTTTATGCTCGATAATTTCTAACGCTTCTACCAGTTCTTTGTCCATGTTAAGTTCTTTATCCGTTTTTTTGATAAGTTTTAAATAACCCAGGATTACAGTTAAAGGAGTTCGTAAATCGTGACTGATATTTTCTATTTGCTTCTGGAACCCTTTTTCTCTTTTTTCATAATTCTGCCGTTCTTTTCTGATTTCCTCTAAAGTATAATTAAAGGAACACAAGACCTTCTCTAAATCCCTATTCGGTATCGGCAAATGAAGAATTTGGTTTTGGGTAAGGTCTTTTTGTATTTCCCGTATATCTTTCGTTATCTCACGAAACGCATATAGGATTGAAAGATAGTGAAATGCAAAATAACCCCCTATAATAGCTAAAATAATATACAGCATTTCGCTCCTCCTATCCAAAATCAGACATATAAATTACAATTCTCTTTTTCTCAATAATATGACACCCAATAAGGAAAAAACAACGATTCCAATTATGCCGGACATTAAGCATTTAGCCATTCCTTCTGCTGTACCCCATGCAGTAATACTCTGTGACATATTGACGCTCATTCCATTTGTACCCAAAAAATTATCGGGCATCCACATAGCAATGTTGCGAATCATATCAAAACGAAGACCCAAGTAAAAAAAGATTTTGGGAATAATAAACCAAATTGTAAACCAAATGATAATTCCGGTAGAATCTTTCTCAAATGCTTCTATACATACAATTCCCGAAATCAACGAAGCGACAGCTATAAAAAATACGGCTGGAATTTCTGTCAATAAATCCATCAGATTTACGGGGCCTGTATGTTCCAAAAAAACTACTGCACTTATAATATAAACACTTATGACTATAATCAAAGAAAAGATAGCTGAAACAGTGGCTACAATACATTCTCCGGCAAAGACCTTTGTTCTGGAAATACCAAAAGCAATCGTATTTTTTAAATTGCCATATTTTCTGTTCCCCTCATAGAGAAAAATCCCAATAACAGCACCCATAACACAAAAAAGCATTGGATTTGCTACTAAATTTGAATATGAAAATGAAGTTGTATCGTATGGAAAACTTAAACCGTCCATTCTTCCAAACCAGCCTAATACAGCATTCAGCAAAAATGACAGAATTGCTAAAATTGCAGTTAAACAATAAATACCTCTACTGTGGGATACCCGATAAAATTCACTTTTTATATAATTCATAATTTTTCTGCACCTCTTTTCTTTAATTCCATATAATAATCTTCCAAAGAAGATTGAATTGTTCTCATACCTGTTATATAAATCCCGTTTTCAGAAGCTAATTTGCTGTAAGCTTCTGCTTGTGCCTGTGGTCTATCGATACGAATATTGTTTTCTGGAAGAACTTTGTAGGTTTCTTTTGGGAAATTCCTTTCCAATAAAACAGAATATTTTTCCATATCTGTTACTGTAATTTCAATACAATCCGAACATTTCTCAAGTAATGCATGTGACGAGATTTCTTCAATCAAAATCCCTTTGCTTAAAAAACCATACGCGGTAGCAATTTGTTGAAGTTCAGACAATATGTGGCTCGACAGTAAAATTGTAATGTTCTTTTCCTCATTCAAGCGATGTAGCAAATTACGAAATTCGATAATACCGCTAGGGTCTAGTCCGTTGATAGGCTCGTCCAGAACTAAAAGCTGTGGTTCTCCCATCATGGCAATCGCAAGACCTAATCTCTGTTTTTGCCCCATTGAAAGATTTTTGCATTTACTGTTTCGCTTTTCTGTAATACCCATTAGTTTTACCATTTTATCAACTTTTTTTCTATCTGGAATCCCCTTTTGAATACAATAATACTTTAATATTTGTTCTACGGTCATGTTGGGGAAAAAACCCGGCTGTTCAATCATGCACCCTATTTTTTTCCGGGTACTTTCCAACTCCTTTTCTCCATATTTTCCAAAAAGCTGTATTTCTCCCTCTGTTGCATAGCTATGTCCAGCTAACAATTTTAAAAGGGTACTTTTTCCGGTACCATTATCACCAACTAGTCCATAAATACTTCCTCTTTTCACATGAATATTTACATGATCTAATGCAAGGAGCGAACCGTATGACTTTGTAACTTGTTTTGTTTCTATAACATAATCATTCATTTGTCTACCTCCATATAAAAATAAGTTTATCAATTATTGGATTTTCTCATTGAACAAACATATTATAACAGTTCAGTCTTTAATAAGTCATAAAAAACTTTTAAAGAAGTCATAAAGTTTTTTATTGGAGTTTAAATCCAATGCCATATACGGTCTGAATATAGTCTTCTTCGGAATCCGCTTCTTTTAATTTTTTTCTTAAATTGCTAACATGAACATTTACAGTGTTATTTTCACCGTAATATCCACCATGCCACACCGATTCATACAAACTTTCTCTGGAATACACTTTCTCTGGGTTTTGCATGAAAAGGTAAAGAATTTCATACTCATGAGCTGTTAATACGATTTCTGTTCCACCAATTGTTACTTTTCTGGATTGAGGATAAAGTTGTAAAGTCTTGTATGTTAGAATTTTTTTAGAGACAAATTCTTTTCCTGCACGTCTTAAAGCCGATTGAACTCTTGCAATCACTTCCTCTGGTTCAAAAGGCTTAGTGATGTAATCATCTGCACCATCCTTTAATAAAGATACTTTATCCCCTAAAGAATTTTTTGCTGAGAGTACCAGAACAGGAACATTATAATGTTTATTCTCCCTAATATCATGCAATAATTCCTCTCCTGATATTCCAGGAAGCATAAGGTCAAGTAAAATAAGGTCTGGAATTTCTTTCTCTAATAATAATTTTGCTTCTGTACCCGAAAAAGCCTGTACAGTCTGGTATTCTGCTTTTTCTAATATCTTAGCCAGCAATCCATTTATATCTGATTCATCTTCTACAATCAGTATCTTGTATTTCATTTTCATCAATCCTTTCTAAATTGCCATCTCCATCTCCACGATGTCACATATGCCGAGTCCATCGTTCCTTCTCTTGAACCATAAAATTATGTATTTAATCATTTTATATATCCTCCATTTATCTGATAATTATACTATATATCTAGTAATCTGTTAAAGAATATTTCTTATTATTTTTATTGGAACACTTATATCAAACAGGCTCACTTCCCATTCCTTTGCTATACACCCTCTCATAATTCTGCTAAAAAGTGCACACCCCCTATAAAAAATGCACACCCCTACTTCAAAATTCATAGGGGTGTGCATGTCCAATATAAAAATCTATAAATTTAATCTCTAAACCTAAAGATTCTACTCTTTAATCTCCAAAAAAACACGAAAGCCCCTGAATTCAAGGGTTTTCTATTGTAGCAAATTCGTTGCACTCATAAATACCCTCGAGGGTCGTGAACAAATTGTGAACATAATTTGTTTTGCTAATTCAATACAGAGGGTGAACTTTGGTATGAGGGTACTTTTAATATTAAGCATAGGTTAATAGGATATCCTTTGTTCAGAAATGAAGAGTCTTTTAAAAATGGTATGGAGTTTAACAAGGATGGCACGATTAATAAAATTACACAGGTTCCATTTACAATTTATGATGCTCTCATGCCCTATCCTTCATCCTCATTTTTAACCTTTTTTGTTCCTGCCATAGTGGATGTATTGTTTTTTACGAAAAAGTAGCTAGTAAAAACAATAAGTTTTACTAGCTACTCATTTAATATATCATTTTTCCAGCTTGGCTATCTTTGCAGATTACATTACCATCCTTACCTTCAATTCAAATCTTTGTAAAACATAAAATTTTTGTCAAAATCCGAAACAGTTTTTGTTGCTACAAGCGAGGTAACTGCTGGGATTATGCTCCACTGGAATTATTTTTCGGTGTTCAATACTAGGTCCAAGACTATTTTCTCTCTATCCTCACAACACACTCCACATGTATTTTGTGAGGGAACATATTACCCTCATAAAATAAAACAAATATTTTTTTATAGTTTAACTCTGCCTATTTAGTTAATTGCTTAAATTATAAGATTAATTAGTTTATGCACTAAAACTCCTCATAAATTGTATATAATTTCTTGCAAATTATTTTTCACCTTTTAAATATTTCTCCATTTCTAAATCGAAATTAGATATATATCTTTCATCTTGTTTAACTCTAAATTTCTCATATTCGCTAGTCGCCTTTTTTACTGCATTTTCATGACTGATTTGCCCTGTTCCATGTAAAATTTTTCTACGATTGTTTTCAAGGAACCTATTTGTTTCATCAACCCAATCTTGCATGCTCATTACAATTTCATCCTCAGATTGCATTTCAGCATAATCAATAAACATAGTAACAATTCTATTCATCTTAGATAATTCTTTTTCATTTAGATAATTCTTTGCGATTACAATATCACGCTTTAATATTTTACCATCAGGAGAGTTCTTCCAATTAGTTAATCCCATTGTAGGAAGTTCACAGTTTACTCTCTCTGTAATAAGTTCTGCTGCTGTTTTCCCAGTAATAGCGTAATGTAATTTATTTTGAACAAAAGCATAAAAAGTCTTAGTCGCACTACTACTATTATTATAGTCATAACTGCACTGTTCAAAAATATCCGCAATTTTCTGATAAGCTCTGCGCTCGCTAGCTCTAATTTCTCTTATTTTTTCTAATAATTCATCAAAATAATCTTTGCCAAAGGATCTTCCATTTTTCATTAAATCATCATTTATTGCAAACCCTTTAATAATATAATCTTTTAATGTTTGTGTTGACCATTTTCTAAATCGAGTTGCCTCCTTAGAATTTACTCGATATCCTACTGCTATTATCGCATCTAAATTATAATGGACTACTTCTCTTTTTACATCCCTATTTCCTTCCTTTTGAACTACCGAGATTTTCACGGTAGTTGAATCTCTATCTAGTTCCTCTTCTTCAAAAATATTTTTTAAATGTAATCCAATGTTATCTGTTGACGTATTAAAAAGTTCTGCAATTGTTCTTTGTGTTGCCCAAAAAGTTTCATCTATAAAAATTACATTAACACTTATTTTCCCATCATCTGATGAATATAAAACTATTTTGCTTTCCATTATACCCATATTTGTCCATACCTCCTCATCTTGCTAATCCATATAAATATATGTTTTTCATTGATTCGTTCACTCTTGCTAATCGCTGTGAATAATTATTTATACAATCACTGGTTGCACAAATTAAGATTTCACAAAATAATTTCCTTACCTATCATTTTAATCTATCCACCAATTTATTTCAAATCTATTTCCGCTAAAAAGTGCACACCCCGCCCTAAAAATGCACACCCCCTACACTAAATTTCATAGGGGGTGTGCATTTATTACAATTCAATCCAAGTTTTTGTTATTTTAGCCTAAAATTTCAGCTTAAATTTAATCCAAAAAACAACGAAAACCCCTGAATTCAAGGGTTTTCCATTGTATCAATATTGTTGTTTTCTTATGGTGGAGGCGAGGGGTGTCGAACCCCTGTCCGAAAGCCATAACACCTAGGCATCTACGAGCGTAGTCAGTACTTTAAAATTCCCGGCTCCTAACCCCTACTGACGGGGTTTAGGTTTCGGTAGCT
>Ga0209123_1001128_pt1 | contig 28207 bp, 26 predicted proteins | sample BarGraIncu00431A_FD_184500 | JGI IMG/M metagenome (GOLD analysis project Ga0209123, IMG submission 184500) | Arctic peat soil microbial communities from Barrow, Alaska, USA - Barrow Graham LP Incubations 004-31A (SPAdes) (version 2) | ecosystem: Environmental > Terrestrial > Soil > Wetlands >...
GATCAACTCATCCTTTTGCGCTGCGTTGAGTTGCGTGAGGTCGGGTAGGCTTGGCATCAAACCCGATTGTCGCTCGCTATTTCATAGCAAGCTCAGAATTAACATCATTGGGAACTGAGTAGTTACATTAATTATCCAGATTCATCGCCACCACTTTTGCAAATGCCGATCAAGGGTTTGACTCAATTAAAAGCTGAATCCTGTGACATTTCTACGCAAGTCAGCATCCACCATCATCTGGCACAACTGCTCCAGCGTAGTTTGGGGCTCCCAGCCCAACTTGGCTTTGACCTTGGCGGGGTTGCCAATGAGCAACTCGACTTCGGCCGGGCGGTAAAACTTGGGGTTGACGCGCATCACGGTTTTGCCGGTGGCAACATCCACCGCCGTTTCGCCTTCTGCCGCCCCTTTGAAGTCCACCGTAATGCCCGCACCCTTAAAAGCCATACGGACAAAGTCGCGCACGGTTTCGGTACGGTTGGTGGCCAGTACAAAGGTATCGGGCTCATCCGCCTGCAGCATGCGCCACATGCCTTCCACATACTCTTTGGCAAAGCCCCAGTCGCGCTTGGCATCGATGTTACCGAGCTCCACACAGTCCAGCTTGCCCAGCTTGATCTTGGCCACGCTGTCAGTGATCTTGCGCGTCACAAATTCGCGCCCACGCAACGGGCTCTCATGATTGAACAGAATGCCGCTGGAGCCAAAAATGCCGTAGCTCTCGCGGTAGTTCACCGTCATCCAATGAGCATAGAGCTTAGCCACGCCATAGGGGCTGCGCGGGTAAAACGGGGTGTCTTCCATCTGCGGGATAGCCTGCACCTTGCCAAACATTTCAGAGGTAGACGCCTGGTAAAACCGGATCTTGGGGTTGACCAGACGGATGGCTTCCAGCAAATTCAGCGCACCCATGCCGGTGATCTGTGCCGTGGTGGTGGGCTGGTCAAAGCTGACACCCACAAAACTCTGCGCCGCCAAGTTGTAAATTTCATCCGGCTGCACCTTCTGTACCAGCGCGATATTGGAACCCAGGTCCGTCAGGTCGTATTCCACCAAATGCAGGTTGGGGTGGTTCTGGATGCCCAGTTCTTCCATGCGCCAAAAGTTGACGGAACTGGTGCGGCGATAAGTGCCGTAGACGGTGTAGCCCTTATCGAGCAGGAGCTGTGCGAGATAAGCGCCGTCTTGGCCGGTGATACCGGTAATAATTGCTGAACTCATGATTCCTCTAAATTAAAAATAATCAGTTTTACTGGGCTAGGGGTTAGAAATTTACACGTTCAGCCTCAATGACTAACGGCATATTTCTAACCTGCGTATGTATTGAGGCGATATACTCACCCAGCACTCCAATAAAAAACATCTGGATCGCTCCAAAAAAGAATATACCAATGAGAATCGGCGCTATCCCAAGCTGAAAATAATTCCAAAACATAAGTTTCGCAACAAGAAAACCAAACGCAGCAAGCAAGCTGAGAATAGAAAGCAAAAACCCACCCATGGCCATAAGTCGCAATGGCACTTTTGAGTGATTTGTAATCCCCAGCATTGCAATATCGTACAGCGTGTAAAAATTCATTTTTGTAACACCACGCTGTCTTCTCGGTTGCTTGAATGGCACCGTAGCAATAGGAAAACCTATTTCGCACAAGAGTCCGCGAAAATAAGGATAGGAGTCGTTAATATTCCGCAGAATGTCAACGACCACTCGGTCGTATAGACCAGCACCAGTAGAATTTTGCACCAATGGCACTTCAGAAATCCGGGTGATGAAGCGGTAATACATCTTCCGCAAAAAGAACATGACCGAAGATTCTTCACTTTCCGGCTTGACGGCGAGTACTGTCTTGTAGCCCTCTTCCCATTTCTTGATGAACTCGGGTATCATTTCCGGCGGATCCTGCAGATCGGAAGTAATCATAATACAAGCGTCACCGCTGGACTGAAGAATGCCGTAATACGGCGACTTGATGTGTCCGAAATTACGTGCATTTACGATCAGTTTTACACGTTTGTCCCGCGCTGCAATATCCTTGATCTTTTTTACTGTACTGTCAGTTGATGCATTGTCGATATAGATATGCTCGTAATCGTAAGACAAAGTAGCCATGACTGCGGCAATGCGCTGGTACAGTTCATCGACATTTTCTTCCTCGTTATAACAAGGAGTCACGATACTTATCATTTTTTTTCCCGGTGCCACATCAATCATTTTTATAAACCCAGTAATTCATTAATAACCAACTCAGCAGAACGCTTATCGGAATACATATAACCTGCCCAAGATAGGGATTTAGAAGAAAATAAGCCATCAAAATTCGTAGCAAAATAGCATTGGCAACATATATTAACGCGTAAGCGATAACAAATTTTCCAAAAACAAACCAACCGCCATGACCATTAAAAACGATGCGTCCGAAACTTATGTAATTAAAGACGACCCCAGCGACAGTCGCCACGAACAGCGCAACGAGATAGGGCACTTTAATAAATAGCAAGACAGCATAAACAGAGTATCCAAATACCGTATTTAGAACGCCGGCACTCAGGAATTTTATTATTTTCGGATCAGAGAATCTCCCGAGGCCAAATCGATGCTTCATTCCCTGTCAGAACCTCTTGCCGCGCAACTTGGCACCTTCGCCATGCCCACACCGACCGAGAAACCGTGACCCAAGGAGCCGGATGTAACCTCCAGACCGAGGCTGAGCCATAGATTGGCAGCGGTAGCACTAACCAATACAACCCAGATACCGAACCACACCGACAGGGGCTCTGTTCCTTTTTGTGAAAAGAATACCGCACCGGCAATGCCGCCTATAACGGTGAACAATAGGGCTGCCACGCCATACCAACGGCTGATCAAGCGGGCCAGTGAGCTGAGTCGGCCAAGGTGTGCTTCTTCACCAGTCAAACGTCCGTCAGCCGTTTCGGTCAAGTGCGCCACTTCATGGCTTACCAACTGCATGACGATCTGGTTAAGCCCCAACTCAAAAAAGATCTGAACTGCCAGAACGCTGCCAAAGGTAAAGTAATAGCCCCGCTCTGTAGGGCTTATCCATAACGCCAACAAGAATACTGTTGCCGCGCCAGCCAATATGCCCCAGCGGCGAAAAAGCAGTGTGACCAGTACATGAAAATCCAAACCAGCAATTGCGCGAAAGCGGGAAATTTCCAGTTGAAGAACGCTCATTAAATCAGTAGCCACGTTGAATATTCAAAGAAACGATTGAATAGTTCTGCGAAAACCATCCTGTACGCTAACAATGGGCGACCACCCCAAACATTTAATCTTTTCGATTGAAGGACATGAACGAGATATGGGGCTTTTTAGATATGCACTGCTGCTGACGGGTACATCAAACTGCGTGCCAACCCCACGCTCGGGGAAGAGCCCTGCAACTAGCGTTGCCAAGTCTCTAATTGATATTTCGGCTTCTGGATTACCAACGTTGTAAGCCTCTGCTTTGCCGCCGGTTAAAAGTACAGTCAAAAAGCCGATGGTGGCATCAGCGATGTAGCAAAACGGGCGCAGGGCCAAGCCGTCGCTTTTTAGAATAATGTCCCTTCTAGCTACGACATCAGCCACAAAATCAGCAAATACACGACCGTCGTCCAACGCCAGGCCTGGTCCGTAAGTGTGGAATGGACGCACGACAGTGGTGTGCAGGCCGTGTTGCTGCGCCCAAGCGGCACACATGGTCTCGCCAATCCGTTTGCTCTCTGCGTAGCACGAGCGCACGTTCATCGGGTCGATGTAACCATAATCCTGTTCTCCGACCAACTGATTCGAGTCAATGGGTACGCCGTAAACCTCACCGCTACTGAAGAACAGAAACTTCTCAGCTTGGCTTTTTACCGCATGCTCCAACAGGTACATAGTGCCGGCCGAGTTTGCAAGCAAGGTACCGACCGGGTCGATGCCATAGTATTTTGGGCTGGCTTGGCTTGCGCTATGAATGATGAAATCAGCGAGCGGAAAATCATCCGGCAGCGGTTGTGCTACGTCGTGCTGCACAACGGATAAATCTGGGGACCCCAAGTATGCTGAAAGTCGAGCTGCGACGCTACGCGTGCTTCTGGCTACACAGATTACTTTGATATTCAGTTTATTCAACCGTCCAACTGCCAGCAAAGATTTAACCAAATAGGCTGCTAAAAATCCGCCGCCGCCAGTAACTAATACTGTTTTATCTCGCAGGTCTTCCCAAGGAAGCTTAGCTGAAGCGATGCGCTCTAAATCTTCCCGAATTACCGGGTTGGATTCTGATATTAATTGTTGTGATTTATTCATTGAATAAAAATAGCAGTTTCTGATCTGTAGCAATCTGGCTGGTGGCGCCGAGGCTGGCTATACGCATTTATTCTGCGCCCTGTTGAGTGGTCTTTCATCACGCAACTGGAGCTGGGCGACATAGATAGGTTGCGTCATGATTGATGGTTGCTATTTTTTTTGATAGCATCTTACGCATATAGGGCGGGGGCTAGAGGCTGATTCCATTTATTTTTATTTCACACCAGAGAACCAGCGCCAGGTCTTGTCAACGGTCTGTTCCAGCGAACATGTTTCGGTCACTCCCAGGTTTTTCTGGGTAGCGGTGATGTTAGGAAACAAATCATCCTGCTGCCCCTGCTTCGACGGCACGGTGTTGAGCACCACACGCGGCTTGGGCGAGACGCGTTCCCCAATTAACTTGACCAGCTCCAGATGAGTCACAGCGGTTGGACTACCCACGTTATAGGTCGCGCCATCGACGCCATTGACCAGTGCAGCCAGAGTCCACCAAGCCGCGTCGCTGCCATACATGTAGCTGCGTCGCGCATTGCCATCGCCGTGAATGCGGATATCACTGCCGGTCAGCACGTCACGCAGAAAGTTGTTAAGCGCCCAAGGGCGGTCTAGCTCTTGGTAAGGTCCCGCAAAGGTGAAGGGGCGGATGGTGCTGACAGGCATGCGGAACTGACTGCGGTAAATCGCGGCCAGATTTTCTGCCGCACGTTTCGCTTCCACGTAAACCGTGTGCAGCTGACCACAAGGAATGGGGAAATAGTCGGTCTCGGCCAGCGCGCCCGGACGGTCAGGCTTGCCGCTGACCAGGCAGGAACTGACATTCAAAAAACGCGTCAGATTGTCCAACTGGGTGGCTGCGTCGAGGGCATTGTTCAGGCCCAAAATAGTGGTTTGATGCACGCGCAGCGGATCAGACGAATGTACCCGGTTGTTTGGGATGCCGGCCGCGTGCACCACAAAATTGGTGTTACGGGCGAACTCAAACGGCGAACGCACATCCTGCGACTTCAGACGAATATCGCCCCGTGCGGACAAGTGCGGATACTTCAGTGCCCAGTCGTTGACATTGCGGGCATACAAATCGAGCGTGATGCCGAGGCGGTGCGTATCATTCAGCGCAGCAACCATCTCGGCGATCCAGGTGCCGAGAAAGCCGGTGCCGCCGGTGACCGCGATGTGCTGCAAACCGAGCTTGCTGCGCACGTCCGGCTGCCCGGCAGAGGCCAGCAAACAATCCTGGCGGATTTCAGAGAAACGATCTATTGGCATGATTAAGCTTTCTTGGCTGCGTTTTGTGCGGCCAGATCTCGCGCGACCTCGATGATCAGGCTTTCCTGTCCGGCTACTGCATTGCGTTTGCCAAGCCCGAAGAAAATATCACGGGCATCGACGTTGTAGTCCTTGGCGGCTTGCCCAACCGGCTTGGCAAAGCCCGAAAACACACCAGCCAGTCCACTCACGATCGACAGCGGTGAGATATACGGTGCGACCGGGTTGAACTCTTTCTCAGCGATGTCGGCTGCATCCAAAATCTTATACAGATCGATGCCGGTTTCAATGCCCATCCGATCAAACACCGCCACCAGCACTTCCAGCTGAGTGTTGCCAGCGCCAGCCCCGAAACCGCGAATGGTACCGTCAATAATCGATGCGCCCGCATTCACCGCAGCAACCGAATTGATGACTGCCATCCCGAGGTTGTTGTGGCCGTGGAAACCGACCGGGATCGACAGGCCATCGACCAGCGTTGAGATGCGCTCGGTGACATCCTCCGGGAAATAGGCACCGGCCGAATCCATGATGATGATCGCTTCCGCGCCGTACGACTCCATCTTCTTGGCTTCCTCCAGCAGGATCGCCGCAGATGCCATGTGGCTCATCATCAGCACGCCGAACGCTTCCTTGCCAGCCTTGCGGATGTAGCCGATGTGACGATCAGTGATATCGGCTTCGGTACAGTGCGAGGCGATGCGGAACACGTCGACGCCAGCATCGACCGCCTTGGCCAAGTCTTGCTTGATGGTGCAAAAACCGGGGATCACATGGATTCCGAGGCGCGATTTGGACAGATTGGCGCGCGACAGAGACAAAATTTCGTCGTCGGTCAGCCGGCATTCGCCGACCAGCATGGACGACGCGCCCAAACCATTGCCATGACCTACCTCTACGATCGGCACCCCGGCCGCCTCCGCAGCCTTGCAGTACGAGACGAAGCTTTCACGGCTTAGCTGATGGCGCACCGCATGGTTGCCGTCGCGCAGGGTCGGGTCGCTGATGAGAATTTTTTTGTTCATGTTTAGGACTCCCGGGCAGAACCAGATTTTGCGATGCGTTCCGCCATAGCAATTGCGGCACAGTTGATGATGTCCAGATTACCGGCATATTGCGGCAGGTAATCGCCAGCGCCGAGCACCTTGATGGTGGTGATGATTTTGCCACCCTCAATCGTAGGCGGCACAAGCAGCTGATACCCCGGCACGTATTGCTTGAGCTTTTCCACCATTGCAGCCACAGAGGCCTGGATCGCAGGCAAGTTTGGGTCCGCGATCTTCGCGTAAATCGTGGTCTGCATGTCGATCGGAGGATTGGCTGGGTTCAAGATCAGGATCGCCTTGGTACGGCGCGCGCCGGAGAATTTCTGCAGAGCCTCCTGCGTGGTCTCAATGTACTCGTCCAGGTTGTGGCGGGTGGCCGGGCCAGCGCTACGCGAGGCAATGCTGGAGGCGACCTCGATGTATTCGATATCGCTGTGTACCTGAGAGAGCGCATTCGCGATTGGGATCGACGCCTGACCGCCACAGGTGATCATGTTGATATTGCGCGCGCCGGTGTCCAGACACTCCATTGCATTAATGGCCGGCACGCACAACTCGCCCAGCTTTGCCGGGGTCATATCGATCACGGTCTTGCCGAGCTTGTTCAGGATGGCCCAGTGTTCGGTGTGGGCTTGCGCCGACGTGCAATCGAAGACCACATCGCAGATCGCCGGATCGTTGACGATCGCTTCAATGCCGCGGTCCGAGATAGTCACCCCCAACGCGTTGGCGCGCTTCATGCCAGCAGAATTGAAATTGCGCCCCGCGAACAGAGTACAGGTCATGTACTCGGAACGCATTACCTTAATCATCAGATCGGTGCCGATATTGCCGGTACCGATAATGCCTATCTTTAGTTTATTGAATGATGTCAAAGTGGTTCCCCAATGTATTCTTTTGTGTAAATCTGGTGCAGTCCGCGGATGGCAATTCGATTCATATTAAAGCGACTTAGACTTTTCGTGCATGCCAACCAACATGGCGCGTTCGAGTACATCGCGCGGCACGAGCGGCGACAAATCTTCCAGCGGCGGCGAGACCAGCGTGCCATCCTCCTTGGACACAAGCGACAGCTTTGGTGTGAACAGTTGTTCTGGATGCATGAACACTTCGCAAATGACCGGGCCGGTCGCGGCCTGGACTTTGGCGAGCGTCTCGTCGCACTCGGCCCAGTTGCGGATCTGATAAGCCGGAATGTCGAACGCCGCTGCAATCTTCGTATAGTCCGGGCAGGATATGCCGGAGGCCTTGTCGGTGCCGACATATCCAGTCTTGAACAGTGCGTTTTGCGTATGCTTGATCATCAAGTAGCCGTCATTATTGAAAATGAACAGCTTGACCGGCAACTGGTGATGCACGATGGTTTGCAGCTCCTGCAAATTGAGCATCATGCCGCCATCGCAATTGAGGCACATGACTTCACCCCTTTCGGTCGCGAACGACACACCGATGGCAGCCGGCAATCCGTAGCCCATTTCACCCAGGCCCGTGGAGGTCATCAAACGCTGGCCGTCATCAATGTGCAGCACCTGATGACCGCACAACAAGGCGGTGCCCATATCGGTGACAACGATCTGGTCCTTCTTGAAGAAACTGTTCAGGCGTTCTATGAAACGATACGAATTCATGTGACCGTCCTTGTCATCATGCTCCGGCCCGACCCACGGGAATTGGTCTTGGTAAGCATTGCACTTTGCGAGCCAATCCGTCTTGCGCTTGATAACCAGTTGTTGCAGCCGCTCGGTCAACGCGTTCATGAACACTGCCGCATCGCACACGATCATTTCCTTGATGCGGGCCTGATGCTTGGACACCTCCTGCGGATCGATGTCGACCACATCAATGCGTGCCCCACGCGCCAGTTCCGACAGGTCGTATCCGACTTGCGGGATCGCCAGACGGGTACCGATCGTCAGCAGGTAATCGCAGTTTTGCAAAATGAAGTTGGCCGCTCGCTGACCGTACACGCCGGCACGACCGAACACCAGCGGATGCTTCGAATCGATCATGTCGATTCCGGCCCACGACACTAAGGCTGGCACGCCGAGTAAATTGAGCAGCGGCTCGATCTTCTTTTCAGCACCAGCCAGGCGGATGCCGTGGCCAAGCCAAAGCAGCGGACGCTGAGCCGCCAGCAAGGCGTCGACCACGCTGTCGACTTGGGCCGCTAATTGCGGTGTCAAATAATCCACCGGCACGGGCGCGACAAATTGAGCAGAGGTGGCCGGATCGATCCGGCTCGCCTGGATATCCATCGGAATCTCAATCCAGCACGGACCAGGGCGCTGATCAAGTGCGATATACGCCGCCTTCTGGATCTCGTAGACCGCCTGCTCCGGCGCAGTCACGCGATGGGCGTACTTGGTTACCTTGCGGACCATATCAACCGAATCGTAGCCCTGCACGCCCCACATGCGATGCGTGTTTTCAGGCTTGGTGAATTTGGAGTTTTCGTTACCGGCAATAACGATGCCCGGGATCGAATCAGCCCACGCCGACACCACGCCAGTTACTCCGTTGGTCGAGCCAGCACCGGTGGTCAGTAGGACTGCCGATAATTTGCCGCAGGTGCGGTAATAGGTTTGCATCGCCATGCAAGCAGCTTGCTCGTGATGAACGCAAATGATCTCCGTGAAGCCGTGGCGTGAAATTGCTTCGTACAAATGCACGTTGCCTGCGCCAATGATGCCGAAAACATGTTCAATCCCCAAGTCTTCAAGTGCTTGGGCAATTAACTCGCTAACTTTTACTTTTTCGATAACTTGAGTCGTGTTCATTTAATAAATAATCCCAAATATATATTTGTCTTAATGTTGTTCACAACAGTGTCGTTTCTTTTAAATCGCAAAAGCCGATTCGCTTGAATCTTGCTGGATGCGGTAGGTGGTCTGATTCATATTTGATAAACGCTATATTATTAATAGCTACTTACGCTTGCTGCACGGGGGCTAGAGGCCGATTTCATGTATTTTTCGACGCATCTGGTATGCATACACGGATTGCCATCATTCAGCAGTTTCTGCCTAGCTAACTCAATGGACTGGTGGAATTTGGCTTGCAGGGTTTCACGCGGTGGCAGCAGGGTGAGGTAGTCGGCCAACCGTAAATGCGACCAGCTCAATTGTGAACACAGTGTGTGCAGAATCTGTTCATCAGGAAAGGTATCGGCAACGCGCAGGCAATAGCGCAGCTGCCGCTCACTCCAGCCTTTGCCAAATTCGGCCGTTAGTTGCTGCGCTAGTTCCCGGACTACTTGCTTGCCATATACAGCCCGCTCCCCTTTTAGCAATTCAACATTGATCCGGTTGCCAATATGCCAGTAAAGCTGGGTGAGCTCCGCATTTACCGCACTAGCCACCCGCTGGCGCGCACCATTGATCAGCTGGCGCACGTCGGCAAGCAAGAGGGAGGAAGGATTGGCTAGAGTCATAAAAACTGCTATTTAATTAATAGCTGCTTACGCATTCTGGACGGGGACTATAGGCTGATTTCATAAGCGCGGCGCACTACTTCAACTTCTTCGATGCGGGGCTAGCTAGCAGTGAGCGCATCTGATAAATGGCGGTGGCATTTAATGTCTTTAGCCGCCCTGCCTGCGCCACACCTTGCCGGATTAACTCGGCGTTGATGCTTTCAAGGTTAGACAGCACGACCAGTTGCTCGACCGTGGCACTGTCGCGGATGTTGCCCTTGCTGCTTGGGTCTTTCTCACGCCACTGCTTGGCTGTGATGCCAAACAAGGCGGCATTTAGCACGTCGGCTTCTGATGCATAGATCAAGCCTATTTGCTGGGACGTGATGCTCGCGGGGATTAAAGTTTGCGCAATGGCATCGGTATGGATGCGGTAGTTGATTTTGCTTAAAGAGCGCGTCAAGTTCCATTCAAGCGTCTTGGACTGTATCTCGTCATCTTTTAAACGCTGAAACTCTTTGATCAGGTAGAGCTTGAACTTGGGGCTGATCCAACTGGCAAACTCGAATGCAATGTCTTTGTGAGCGTAGGTGCCACCGTAGCGTCCTGCTTTGGCTATCACACCGGTCGCATGAGTTCGGGTAATCCACTGCTTGACCGACATCGTGAAGCGGTTAAGACCCGCATCTTTTTTAATCTCCTCGAATTCGAGGGAATTAAAAACCGGGTTGTAAATCTCTTCCCATACAGATAAAAACTCAAGCGTATTTTTGTTGCGCAACCAGTTGTCGATGACCGCAGAGCCACTTTCGCTTTGGCGCACCATGTCGGTCAGCGAGATGTAATCGGTCTCTGACTGCTCAATGAGGGTGACAGGAACGTTTTGCACCAGCAGGATTTTATTTTTTGACATCGCTTATTTTGCTCTGTTTTTAATAGCTGCTTACGCTTGCTGCACGGGGGCTAGAAGCTGATTTCATTAAAAAACCTCCCAGTGACCCGACTTCTTTGCACCGACCCGTTGCACCTTGCCCGCCAGCTTGAGTTTGGCCATGTTGCGCATGATGGTGGTTCGGTCTTTCTCTGTCAGCGCCGCCAATTGGTCATAGGAGGCAGTGGGGTCTGACTGCACAAGCTTGAGCAACTGCCCCTGTAAATTTGATAAAGGTGCATTTAAAGGTGCATTTAAAGGTGCATGGCGATGCACAGTCGCAACGAACAAACAGCCTTCTCGGTCATCAGCGAAGTCAATCTGTGGCCACAACGTCAGCGCACGTTTGATGCCTGAGCCCAAGCCGTGGTAGGGCAGCAGCCCCTTGGCCACATAAGAAACCAGAATCGGGTTGCGGATGTTGGAGTTACCGGTGCGAATTTTCTCCACAGTCAGGTTGTTCGGCAGGTGACCGGGGCTGATGATCTCGATGCGGTTGTCAAAGATAAATAGCCTGATCGGCGCGCTTACCAAATAGTCACGATGCACTAGGGCATTAACCAGCAACTCCTCAAACACGCTCTCAGAAATTTCTGGCTGGCCTGGTGCATTCACACCCCTGCCTGCCTGCGTTTTGTGTAGGTTGCGCATGACAAAAGCCAGTGCATCGTTGAACACTTTAGGCAGTGGCCCGGCAAAATCCTCGGCATCCACATACTCGCTCACATGAATTTGATTGCCAGGGTATCGGATCGCTTTAAGCACAAATTGCGGCTTGATCCATTCAGGCCGCTCGGAAAACATCAGCACGCCTGCCAGGTTCAAGTTACCGTCATCGCTGGCTAGATTCATGTTCTGCAGCAGCCGGGTCAGTTCGGCAGGGGCTTCCGGCAGCGCCTGTTTGTAAACGTCGCGCAAAAAATCACGAAAACGCAATTTATCCAGCTTGTCGATACCGGCCTTGGTGGGCAGTTCATCGGCATGGAATTGGTCGGCCACCATTTCAGCAGCCAGCGACTCACCATTGCGCACATCAACTTTGAATTGATGGGTGCTGTCCTCCCCAAGAATAATTTGCGTCAGGATAGATTTAACGGTCATCGCAGGCAATACTTAAAAATTCACACCCAGATAGCTTTCGATCTTTTGCGCCGCAAATTCCAGCATCTCACGTGTCAGCGCCGGTTGCACGCCAATCCAGAAGGTGTTGTTCATCACGTTGTCGGTGTTGGTCAAGTCGCCGCTGATACGGTAGTTGTCACTGGGGGGCTAGTTGGCATCATTTTCTGCGCCTGTTTGTGGAAGCCCTAGGTGAATGGTTTGGGCGCGGGCTTTTTCAATGATGTCAAAAAACATTTGGCATGCTTGCTGTGCTGCGAACAGACTTTCCAAGAAAGTTTGGGCATCATGCATGTATTCGTGTACCAAAGCGTTGCGTAGTTTGCGGGCTGCAATAAAGGCATCTGCGCTGACAAGCAAGTCTGTTTTCTCGGCTATTGCCAGTGCGTCTAGCAGAGTTTTGCTGTTTCCACCCACAAGGGCAACAAAGCGCGGAAGCAGTTTGTCGCCCAAGTGGTCTTGCAGTCTGCCAAAACGGCTAACAAAGGCCTCAATTTTTTCTGCGACTTCGGGTCGATTGCTCAAGGTTTGCACCCAAACAAGATCAATGGGTAGTGCAAACAGGGTGACTTGGCTGTAGCGCAGATGCTCGGCCTCTTTGTGTGCCAAATCGAGCGCGCGTAGCGCCGCGTCTGCATGTTCTGGCAGGTATTTAAGACTCATAACTGGATGCCGGTTTGTCGCGCAATCTCCAGCACGGGGGCTGCCGGGGTAGCGCTGTCTTTCAGAATGATGTCAATTTTGCGGTCGCCAAGCTTGCGTATCAGCGCCACATAGAGCGCCCCGGCGGTGGTAGCGCGGTTGTCAACCAGGTGATCGGTTTCAAATAGCAAGTCAATATCGCCGCCTTTTTTTGCGTCATCAACGCGCGAGCCAAAAAGGGTAACCCGTGCGTCATCGCCAAGCACAGCATGCGCAGTTTGCTTGATGGCGTTGATTTGATCTGAAGTTAGACGCATGGTGACGGGGTGTTTGATTGACGGGCGTTGGAGGGTATTTTGACCCATCAAAAGTTCACACCCAAATAACTTTCAATCTTTTGCGCAGCAAACTCCAGCATCTCGCGCGTAAGCGCTGGTTGCACGCCAATCCAGAAGGTGTTGTTCATCACATTGTCGGTGTTGGTCAGGTCGCCGCTGATACGGTACTTGGCCCCGGCCATGTAAGGCTGGCGCGTCAGGTTGCCGGCAAACAGCAGGCGCGTGCCGACTTTGTTCTGATCCAGGTAGGTCAGCAAGTCCAGCCGCGTTACCGGGCAGTTTTCTTTCAGCGTAATCGGAAAGCCGAACCAGGAGGGGTCGGAGTGCTCGGTCGCTTCGGGCAGGTTCACAAATTCTTCGCAATCCTTCAGGCGCGCCTTCAGGAAGGCGAAGTTGTCCTTGCGGGCCTGGATGAACTGCGGCGCTTTGTCCAGTTGGGCCAGCCCACAGGCGGCTTGCATGTCGGTGATTTTCAGGTTGTAGCCCAAGTGGCTGTAGGTGTATTTATGGTCGTAGCCGTACGGCAGGGTGCCCAGCTGCTGGCAAAAGCGTTTGCCACAGGTGTTGTCTTTGCCCGGCTGGCAATAACAATCCCGCCCCCAGTCGCGAAAGCTCTCGGCAATCGTTTTGAGTTCGTCATTATTGGTAAACACCGCGCCGCCCTCACCCATCGTGATGTGGTGCGCCGGGTAAAAACTCAGGGTGGCAATGTCGCCAAAAGTGCCGACCATCTGGCCGCGATAAGTGGTTCCCAGGGCATCGCAACAGTCTTCTACCAGCCACAGCTTGTGCTTCTTGCACAGGGCAGTGACGACATCGAGGTTAAACGGGTTGCCCAGCGAGTGCGCCAGCATGATGGCCTTGGTCTTGGGACCAATGGCCGCTTCGATCTTGCTGGCGTCTATGTTGTGCGTGAGGCGGTCCACATCCACAAACACCGGCACGGCACCAAACTGGAGGATGGGGTTGACGGTGGTGGGGAAGCCGGCGGCAACACCAATGACTTCATCACCCTGTTTGATGGCCCGGTCGCCCAGCTTGGGGGAGGTCAGGGTGCTGAACGCGACGAGATTGGCCGACGAGCCAGAGTTAACCGTGATCAGGTGCTTGACGCCGATGAAGGCTGCGAGCTTTTTCTCGAATTCGGCGTTGAAGCGGCCCGTGGTGAGCCAGCCGTCAAGCGAGGCCTCGACCATGTTCTTGAGCTCTTCGGCACCGATGACCTTGCCTGAAGGCGGCACCACAGAGGCACCGGGGAGGAACGGTTGCGGCGCCAAAGCAAGGGCGGCGTACTCATCCACCAGCTTGGCGATCTGCTCGCGGATGGCTTGGGTTTTAGCGTTTTGCATAGTGTTGATCAGTTTTCGGTCAGTGTTTGATATGAGTGTATCTGGGCCAAGGTCAGCTCACGGATGTCAGCGCCCGCCTGGCGCTGCTTGGACCAGTCGATGATGAGTGCCAAGGCATCGTTCAGGCGCAGCGCCGGGTGCCAGTCCAGGCGGCTGCGGGCTTTGGAGATATCGAGCTTGAGGTAGTTGGCTTCGTGCGGATGCTCGCCGTTGTCGATTTGCCACTGTGCGCCCCCGCCCCACATCGCAGCCATTTGCTCGACGATCCAGCCAACCGGTTTAGCATCTTCGTCGTTCGGCCCAAAGTTCCAGCCCTCGGCAAAATTGGGGCCATGCTCAAAAAGGCGCTCGGCCAGCGTAAGGTAGCCGCGCAAAGGCTCCAGCACATGTTGCCAGGGGCGAATCGCGTGCGGGTTACGAATATCGACAAGCTTGCCTTGCTCGAAAGCAGCGAGGATGTCGGGGATTAATCGATCTTGCGCCCAGTCCCCACCGCCGATGACGTTACCGGCCCGGACGGTCGCCAGGGCAACGCCGTGTTGTGCATGGCTGTTGGCGTTGAAGAAGGAAGACCGGTAAGCGGAGCTGACCAGCTCGGCACAACCCTTGCTGTTGCTGTAGGGATCGTAGCCACCCATGGGCTCGTTTTCACGATAGCCCCACGCCCATTCGCGGTTTTCGTAGCATTTGTCGGTGGTGATGTTGACCACGGCCTTGACGCCGGGCGTGTTGCGCACGGCTTCGAGCAAATGCACCGTACCCATGACGTTGGTGGAGTAGGTTTCGACCGGGTTTTGGTAGGAATAACGCACCAGGGGTTGTGCCGCCATATGGATGACGATCTCGGGGCGGTGCTCGGCGAAGACCGCCTGCAATTTGGTCAGGTCACGGATATCACCGATGACGCTGGTCATCCCCTTGCCGACGTTGGCAACGTCAAACAAGCTCGGATTGGTCGGCGGCGCCAATGCATAGCCCACCACTTGCGCACCCATGGATTGCAACCAGAGCGACAGCCAGCTTCCCTTGAAGCCGGTGTGCCCGGTCAGCAAGACGCGCTTGCCCTTCCAGAAGGCCGGATTCAAGACCAGACCTTCCACGGCGCTTGGCCGGATTGCCACAATTCTTCAAGATGCATCTTGTCGCGCAAAGTGTCCATCGGTTGCCAAAAACCGTGGTGCGGGAACGCCGCCAAATCGCCCTCTTGCGCTAGCCGCTCCAAGGGGTCGCGCTCCCAGATCGTCTGGTCATCGGTGATGTAGTCGAGAACTTTCGGAGACAGCACAAAGAACCCACCATTGATCATGGCGCCATCGCCCTTGGGCTTTTCCATGAAGCTGCTGACCTTGCTTCCCTTAAGGTCCAGAGCACCAAAGCGACCGGGCGGAATAGTCGCAGTCACTGTGGCTTTGACGTTTTGCGCCTTGTGAAAAGCAAGCAACTCGGTGATGTTGACGTCGCTCACGCCATCGCCATAGGTTAGACAAAAAAGCTCATCATCCTTGATGTAATGCGCCACCCGTTTCAAGCGACCGCCGGTCATGGTCTCCTCGCCGGTGTCCACCAATGTGACTTTCCAAGGCTCGGCATTGCGCTGATGCACTTCCATGCTGTTTTTACTCATGTCGAACGTTACATCGGACATGTGCAAAAAATAATTGGCGAAATATTCCTTGATGACATAGCCCTTGTAGCCGCAGCAGATCACGAAGTCGTTGATTCCGTGGTGGGAATAAGTCTTCATGATGTGCCAGAGGATGGGCTTGCCACCGATTTCGATCATGGGCTTCGGACGCGTAGAGGTCTCTTCGCTGATCCGCGTTCCCAAACCACCGGCCAATATTACAGCTTTCATATTTTTACCGCATTGCCTTTCAAAAATAAATAAGTTCGCATTTAACGCAACATATAAATAATCTAATTATTTGATATTTTTTATTTTTATTTTTATTGATATTAGACCAACACCAAGTTTTCGTGTATCCGGATTTTCTGAATCAAGCTCATTAGGGCTAGTAGGCTTCGAAGGAGTTATCTCCAAGGTATTACTAGTACCATCAGTCTCAAACGAAAAACCAAATGGTTCGGTTAGCATTTTTGGAGTAATAACGAATGAAGTTTCTATATTTCCGACCCGCAATTTAACCGGCGCACCCATATTAGGACCAAAGGCACCCATGGCTATTTCCAAAATAAACTTTCTGGGAAGAGGCTGTTTAAAAATCAACTTCGCAACGGCAGCATCGGTCCACCGCCCCCACGGCTCGAATGATGAAACTCCTTCTACTTCCGCAAGGAAATCCGGATAACTGGGTATCTTAAAATCAATTCCATCAGCCAATTCTTCAGACAAAGATCGCAAACGTGGCTGAACTTCATAATAGGAAAGAGTAATCTGATCGGCGGAAATATCAACATTTCCACTCAAAGTAGCAATCTGAGCATGACCGCCATCTGATTTATAAGAATGCAACGTTGAAAATATTCCCGCTCCAATATTTAAAATTGGCTCCCCATTGATTTTCAATTTTGGAACATCCACACCTCGAATAAACGATCCAATAATCACAGCCTTTGAATGAATAGGTATTGAATAAATAGTCAAATCATTTAACGCAAGAGAACCAGGTTGGTTTTCTTTTTTTAATACTATAAATTGATCATCCAAGTATGAAGGCTGATGGAAAACAAGTGTGTAACTTTCTGTTTCATTTTTTCTCTTACTCTCGACAAATTTGATATTTTTACTAGTCTTATATTTTACATAATTAGACCAGTCATCTGCAGACACAGCAGCATAGCCACGAGTCGAAGTCAATAAAGTAGGTGCAACAACAATTGAACCATCTGGAATATCCATAAATGCATGCGATTCAATAACAACATCCATTAGTTGCCATTTTCTATGCGCCAGCTTTTGATCAAAAGCAAAGTGTTGATTTCGCAACTCTACGGCGAAGCCGAGAATCATCGTCGCAACCACCACAAACGAAATCAACGCCAGTCTTAACCTTGGATGCCACAAACGACTTTTGGCATTTGCATAAGCAAGAATCAAAGCTAAAAAAACAACCATCGAGATGAATGAATAATATGTGTATACATATGAATATGTCCCACCCCCCACCCAACTCTGATGCCTTTCCGTAAATCCCAACAATATATTTGGAAGGAAAATTCCGGCACATGCCAGCGCAGCTCCAGCAATTAGTGTTTTATTCTTCGGTACAGTAAAATTGTCTGACGTCATCAGCTTTGCAAAAAGAAACCCGATGACAGCAGGCTTTATAATATGTACAACATTCAACTCAGCCAAAACAGACCGCAGACTAGATGGACTCGCAAATCCAAATGGGTCGCCAGGTGCAGTATAAAAGTGAAAGGATGCAAGCGGAAACGCTGATAGACTATAAGTGGAAATTACCTTAACGATCGCCAGTAGATTAAAGGCATTCAACTTCATGCCTTCATAGTTTGATGGATGGAGATGGCGCCAAACTACATATATAGCCAAGTAAGTCACCAACGGCAGGAATATTGCCAAAATGTAATTTCGTCCTGAATTGAGACGTTTTACGATAGATTCTTCCGGCGCACCCCTTGACAATACTACCGCAATGTAAAAAGAAAAGAAAAGAACGAATAGCTCAGATCCAAGTGCAAAAAAATACATCACTCCAGAAATAACTGCGAGAGCCAAACTCTTTTGATCTATAGCTTTTACAAAAAGACCAAGCGATATTAGAAATAATGTAGCATAGAAATTAAAAACAAAAGCATATGAGGTTAATGCATTATGCTCCCAACCATTCTGCATGATTGCCAAATAAATCCCTATCGCCGCTAAAGCGATCCAACTTGATTTGAATGACTGCAAAACAGAATAATAAAGCGCCGCAAGCAACATAAATACTGCGCCAAACTTCCAAGCCAAGTACCAGACACGACTATCAATAATAAAAGGTACTGCAGACAGAGGAAATCCCCAGAAAAATGTAAACCTACCTTGCCCAAGGCTTTGTAATTTAGTTATTTTCCAAGTAACTCCACTCCACTCATTAATTGCAATAGTAGCATCATCATGAGTAGTAAATCCACCTGAAAATAGCGGTTGCAATGTAATTACTGCAAGCAATAATAGAAGAAATAAATTGGTAAAGCCAATTTCAGAAACACGCTTTAAAATAATATTTTTAAAAGTGCATGCAAAATTATGAACGCTCATTCAGCAACTTTCTTTTATTTTTATGGAGTCACCATCTCAACTCTTTAATTGATGCTCAGAAGCTTGAACATGATACCTAGCTGACGAGGATCGTCGCTGAGGCCTAATTCTTTTGGGCTTTTCGGCTCTGGGATGGTGAATCCTATGCTATCTGTCGGCGCATTAGTCTTGACAATGAATCTATTAGTGCTAGGCTTTGCATCGACAATGAACTGCCCCTTCCAGTCACCAATTTTAATCTGTATCACTTTCCCAGCATTTGGACCAAAGGGTCCCATTAAATCGATTTGCATTGTAAAGTTAGAAGGCAGATTTTTTATAAAAGTAAAATTTACATCCTTCCCCTCTGTCCAGCGACCCGATGTTTCATAACCAGACATACCGCTTACTGACTTGATGAATGATGGATAATTTTGTTTTGCAGAAAACTGTATCCCATCTGCAAGGGTTGCTTCGTAGCCATCATGAACTACAACAACAGAACCCTTGACCTTATCCTCATTATTTCCGCAGGCCGTTAGATTAAGACAACCTAGCACGACAGTGATAATCAACAAATTAAATTTCATTTTTACTCCAGAAAAATTAGGGTCTTGCGGTCAACCTACAGCAACAAGCAATAACTTAATGCTATCGCAATGTGTATTTTTTAAAAATACTTCTATTTAATGAACTAGGGGTTTTTATCAATGCATTTATTTTCATAAAAATTCCCCTACTAGATTTAACTTTTCTTTCAATTGAAAAGCACTTTCCTGCCAAGATAAATAATGCATACCCTCTGATTTTTGGCATCCGCCTTTTGAATTGACTGCCAGCCAATCTACAATAGCATTAGCCAAATCTTCGGCTGCAAGACCACGAAAATAAAATGCATATCCACCAGCCACCTCGCGAAAAACCGGAATATCACGCGCAATAATTGGCAACTTGTGCTGTGCTGCTTCGATCAAAGGCAATCCAAACCCTTCACCCTCCGATGCAGCAATCAAACACCCACTTGCGGCATATACTTTCTCAAGATATTCATCACTAATACCACTCAACCATAAAAGTCTTTTTCCAAGTTCCGGGTGAGTACGTAGCCGCTCTACGATTTCGGGAATGGTTCGCCGCATATCATCCGGCAAGCCACTCCACCCCTCATTGCCAACAATAACAAGGTTGATGTCGAAACCTTGTTGCCATAGCTGGGTAAATGCATCAAGGGTTTGAAGATAGCCTTTGCGTGGCTCAATAGTGCCAACCATCAAAAAGCTGGGGACAGCAGCAATTCTTTTTAATGTTTTATCGCTACCAATCTGAAATCCCTTAGTCGGAATCGTGCTTTCAATGTCTGCCCCTAGATGAAACCAATCTATCTTGATTGGACGAGTACGCGGCGGGCTAGAGCTCTCCGCCCAAGCCGATAGCTCTGCGGCAACAGCTTGGGAGATGCATAATGCACCATCCGCAACTCGATAAAGTGCCTGAAGCCATTCCACATAACCAAATGAATTTGGTGGAAAGACATGAGGCATCTGAATCGGTAGCAAATCATAGACAACAAAGTGGATACTTATTCCACTGATCTTTAACTTTTCAAACACTCCCGCACGCTCAGCAGCTACTGCATATCCCCCTGTAAAGTCGGCAATCAGCATTAAATCGCCAGCCGAATAGTCGACTGGATCATCTGGCAGAAAGGTACCGGACAAACCGAGAGAGCGTGATGTCCAGTCGCGCGCATAACGATAGTGCCACTGTCCTCCTTGATCCGTAAGATAAACTGGTTCAACTCGATAGCCGAGAGGCGGCGCAAGTACCAACTGCTGCACTAATGCCCTTACAACACGCTGGATACCCGTTTTCAAGTCGTTACGACAGGTCGCAGATACATCCACCAATAATTGGCGCGACGCCTTCGTTATCGGTAGTGAATCTGAGATCGATTGTGCGAGTGCCAAGCATTCATCCGGATTAGGGCTACATCCCTCAATATCAGCAATCGCCTTTACCAATGCAGTAGTGCCGCTTTGCGCGCGGGCATGGAACCGTTCAATAGCCTCGGCATATTGCGCAGCGCAGGCCGTCGGAGCATGACTGGCAACGATTACTTCTTTCGCACGCATACCGAGGGAAAATCGGTGTTCATCATTTTTCCACAGACTCTCAAGCGCTTCTGTGAGTTCATAATTCTCGAACTTATCAGGCAACACCCACACGGCGTCAGATAGTATCTCGGCCATGGAGCCATGTGCATTGACTATCGTAGGCAGTGCATAGTTCATTGCATCGAGGACTGCCGCGGAGGTTTCTCCGCGCGACTGCGTGCGGAGCTGCACAGCGATATCTGCTGCTGCGAGGTAGTCCCGGTATGTTTGCATATCGGTTCGGCCAGTTATCCGAATACGCTCGCCTAGACCTTGAGCATGAATGATGTTCCTTATTTGCGCTCCATACTCGCCACCATCGTTCTCGCCAACAAACGTCAAAAAACAACAGGCATCGTTTACCAAAATGGAGTTTAGCCAAGCGTCCAACAAACAGTGATTGAGCTTGGTAGATCCCAATAGACCGAAGCTGCAAACCACAAAATCATTCGCTTTTAGACCTAACTTTTGCCGGGCCTGGGTCCGATTTCTTTCATAACTTGATACACGTAGAAGTGGAATAACGGTCCAGTCAAAGGCTAATTTATTTCCGTACCACTGCTTCGCCAAATGCACGGGGTGGTACGAATGGAAGATAACTCCCTGCGCCTGCGTCAACACCCCAAGATTGACAGGGAACTTTTGTACTGCATCAGCAATACTCTTATTGGCACTACATTCAACCACAGCCCCATAACCGTGTGACTCATATAACGATCTCTTCCAAGCATTCGGAAGAATGCCATGCGTTTCAAGATAATATTGAACATCGCCAAGGTAGAAATCATGTAGCACTACGACGCCGGGCTTGTGGGCCAGAAGCCGGAACATGTGCTGGTGATAACTTGAATTGCCAAAGTGATAAAGAATCCGGTCGTACTGATGGGAATTTTTAACAAACCAATCGACCGTTCGCACGCCACAGTTGGCGATAACCCACGGCAAGGCTATTTCTGCCTGGTCCACAATCACGTCAATATCGTAGAAACACGCCAGCTCTGGCAGCAATTCAGCACTGTAGTCGGCTATGCCGCTCCGCTCGGGCGGGAGCGGGGAAACATAAGCCAACTTTGGACGCGGGTTCATCGGCAGTGGAGTTTCTTGCGGGGATGCCGCTGTAAATTCCTCGAAAATGGTTAGGAGATCACATGCCGCTGCGGTTGCATCGCTTAGGTCTGCCTCTGCCTCGACAATCGCAAATCCAGCTCTAACACGTTCCGGTGGTACGCCAAGGCACTGGGAAACCTCATCTGCCATTAGCGGCGGCAATACCACTAACAAGTTCGCACGTTTTAGATGTTCGAGTCGACGCAACATATGGTTACGCTCGTTCGAATTAGTGTCCACAGTTGGTATTGCATCCAATCTATCAACGGCAATGACAGTTTTTAGATTTGAAGCGAAAACACCAATACTGGTGACACCGTCATCCTGATAGCCCTCGCAGAAGCCCGGAATAAAAATCACATCCGGACGTAGATTGGCAAGAAACGCCTCGCGGATGCGCTCGGCGACCCTGCGGCGCCACTCGTTCCCGGGTTCGCAGTCGCGCACTGGTCCGGGTGTATGCCAGACGCGTATGTTTTCCTGCGGCAGCAGACCGTCAAAAGCAACACGGATGGGCTCGATGGTGTCGGGGAACAGGCCATTCAAGGCGAGGAAGATTTCGTGTTCACCCCGGTTGCGTACGATGGCTTGGGCAAGGGACAGGGTATAGCGGCCGATACCGCGAAAACGACTTTCGGTTTGCGCGCCTTGCATGTCGATGACGATACGCATCAGCCATTCCTCTTGTTGTTTTCGATAGCCGCTCGGAGGTCGGCGTAAATCTGGCGGGCGCGAGGTGTCAGGTTTGCCAAATCGGTCGAAGCGGTCGGTGCGATTATTTGTGCAAAAGATTTATTCGCAGTCGCTGCTTTTAAGCGAGCCTTCAAGGTCGGGAATTGGGCTAATACGACCAGCGCGGCATGCCTGAGTTTGGGACGGCGAGTGACGTAAAGCTTGGCGTGGGCTAGCAGCAGTTTTATTTTCGTTTTTAACGCTGACTTTGCAACTTTTGGCCATTGCAACAAAGCTCTTGCCACGCGACCGGTCATTCGAAGTGGTGCGGTTAGGCGCCATGACGAGCTATTGTGTACGGCTGTTAATGCAGACGCTGCATTAACAGCACGTTCGCTGGCCTGCAGCGCTTGGGTTTCAGCCGAGGCGGCACGTTCACTCGCCTGCAGCGCTTGGGTTTCAGCTGAGGCGGCACGTTCACTCGCCTGCAGCGCTTGGGTTTCAGCCGAGGCGGCACGTTCACTCGCCTGCAGCGCTTGGGTTTCAGCCGAGGCGGCACGTTCACTCGCCTGCAGCGCTTGGGCTACAGCCGAGGCGGCACGTTCGCTGGCTTGCTGGGCTTGGGCTTCTGCTGAGGCGGCACGTGCTTCGACCTGGGTGGAAAACCATTTTTGATGGCGAATCGATTGGCTTTGAATTTGAATTGCGTTTTCTATGGCCTTGGCCCAGGCATCTTGTGGCCTATCTAGTAATTCACTCTGGTCGATATCGGGAAGCGTATCAAGCAAGTCAAGCATCAACTTAAAGCACCATTCCCGCAGGGGACGCTTCCACAGTGAAGCCGCCCAGGCGCGGTAGGGCTGCGGCAGGTTGTAGGGGCTAATGGAGACCGTGCGTAGCGGGTCGGGATGTTCGACAACGCCGGTAGCCAGTTCGCGCACGAAGATAAAGAAAGCAAGGAATATGTTTTCTGGCCAGGCACAATCTCGTGCCTTTGCCGAGATCGATCCATAGTCGATCAGGCAGGCCGAGCCATCTTCATTCAGAAGTACATTCCAGACCCTGACGTCGTCGTGGTAAAGCCCTGCTGCTTCCAAAATCGCAAGTTGGCTAAGCAAGGCGCGCAAGATGGCAAGATGATCAATTGCCGCGTGTTCCCGCAGCACGTTCAGCAACACTTTGCCGGGCAATCGCTGAACGACTAACCAGCCTTCAATGTCGTTTGTGCCCGAAACCAAGCAAGTGGGGGCTGGAAAGCCTGTTGGCGGGTTGGCCAGGAATTGCGTTTCTTGGCGCAGTTCCTGCTGGTTGTGCTGGCCCCGCTGGTCAAGCCGAAATACCTTAACAATATAGTCAGCGCAATAGTAATAGCGTCGTGATCCTTGGTGTGTGCCTTGCGCAAGTGCGTGTGGCTCGGTTGTCCACGAATCAAATTTACCAGCCAACCCATTCAGCATCCAGTATTGATTGCTGGCTACATAAAGGGGTCTCGGTATCTTGGCAAGGTGCGTAGCGTGACGAGCCAATTCGTGTACAAAAGCGTATCCATCCAGCAGTGTGCGTGGATCTTGTGGCTGTGCCGCTGCCCAATAAAGTGGCTCCTCAGGCAGGGCAAATTCGAGGACCACAACGGCTGAGCATGCACCAACTTGATTGAGCAACTCCCGTACCTTGGCTGAACCATGTTCATGGACAAGATGGTGAAAAACGCTAAGACCTAATACGAGGTCATACTGATCAGACTGGAGATAGTTGATGACGTTTTCAATGCGATCAACTTTGAAGCACGTTTTAAAACTGGAATGTTCTGACGCAAGTGCTTTACAAACGGCAATATTTTTATCGAGAAAATCCACGCCGTGGACAATCGCACCATGCTCGGCCAAACTCAAGCTAAAAAAGCCTTGGGCGCAGCCAAGGTCCAGCACACGCAATGGCCGATCTAGCAAACTCTGCAATGCATCATGTACCTGCGCAATTTCTTCCAGACGATCTGTGCATAGACGTGAAACATGAGTCGATAACTCGGGATGACCATACACAGGTTGGTAGATTTCCGGCAAATCTAAGATCAGTTGCGGCAGCAGAATATCTTCCATGTTCAATTTTCAGCCAATGCGTGATCGCAAAGTTGGAACGAGGCGCCCAGATCAACGATGCCCCAAAACTGCATGGCACGTCCAACATGGACGATCACCGAATCGTATCTGCGATCTAAAGGAATGAGTTCGTGCAATGGGTTTCCAGAAGAAATGCCAAACGAAATCAGGTAATGGCCTTCGTTCAAAGCCATGGGCAGTGAGAATTTGAAAATTTTCATGTCCCCTGCTGTGGCTGAGATACTCATCCGGCCTTCGCTGGAAACAAAAGAATTCGTGCCGTACAAAAAGATACCTTCGAGCGTTTTAACCAATAGGCCGGGCACGATGCTGTCAAAGTCGCGATCAAACCTGACCTTTATGTAGAAATCGGTTGCAGCATTGCCTTCGATACGCGAAGGAGATCGATTGCCATCGGAGACGATCAGATAGTCGAGTATTGCCGCACCGCCATGTCCCCACCGATGCTCCTCTTTTCGGTATCCCGGCCTGGAATGGAATGCATCTGTCTGCCCCGCCATTAGTTCAGAGGCATCGACTGTCCCACTGATCTGTTCTTTCGAATTTTCTTGGGGATGCTTACCAAAAAGCGCGTCGAGATAATGATTTGTCACGATGCGTGATGAGTCGTCCACCGCTACTCGGCCATCCTTTAGCAAGATGGCTCGTTCACAGTGCTTGACGATGTCACCAACACTGTGGGAGACAAGTATCAGCGTGGTGCCTTGCTCTTTGAACTGCGCAATTCGCTGATAGCACTTGGCTTGGAAATAAGCATCCCCTACCGAAAGTGCCTCATCCACGATAAGAATATCTGGCCGTGCCATGGTGGCCACACTAAACGCCAGTCGCACCTGCATGCCGCTGCTGTAAACGCGCACCGGTTGGTCGATGTAATCGCCAATTTCAGCAAAGGCTTCGATCTCGGGCATCAGGCGAGCAATCTCTTCCACGCTGTAGCCCAGCAATTGCCCAGCCATGAAGGCGTTTTGCCGACCAGTAAAGTCGGGGTGAAAGCCCATGCCCAGTTCCAGCAGGGCAGCCACGCGGCCGGTGATGCGCACGCTGCCGGTGGTGGGCCGGGTGGTACCGGTGATCATTTTCAGCAGGGTGCTTTTGCCAGCGCCATTGATGCCAATGATGCCCACCGCCTCGCCGGGTTGCACCGAGAAGCTCACATCCTGCATGACCCACTTGAGGCTGTGGCGTGGCTTGGCACCAGGTAGCATCCACTCCGCCAGGCGTGACCAGCGGTTGGGGTATTGTTTGTAGGCCTTGCCCAGGTTGGTAACGGTGATGCTACCCATGGTTAGTTAGCCGCCTTTTGCACTTGCACTTGCCAGTGCCCACCGTTATCGGGACCTATGCGTTGCAAGCGGCCTTCACGTTTGAGTTTTACTATCTGCTTTTCAACAGCGCGCGGCCCAATACCCAAATGTTCAGCGAGTTCTTTGGTTGTCATGTCTGATGTTGCTTGAAGCAAAGTCAGAATTTTCTCCGAACTTTTCTCCGAACCTATTTCCAATCCGGATTTAAGTTGCAGAGCATCCGGGTAGGCAAACCCTTTGCATAGATTGACGACAGTAATGGTGTCAAGCATTACAGCACCTCAACACCAGCGGCAATCGCTGCGTTCTTTAGTTGCAGGTCCTGGGTGGCAATGGGCAGGCCATGGCGCATGGCAAGTTCAAGGTAGGCGGCGTCGTAGCTGCTGAGTTGATGGCGCATGGCAAGTTCAAAAATTTGCCGCTGCCCTGGTGCGGGGCTGGCATCAATCTCGATTGGTAGCTGACCCAGTGCATCAAGAATTTGCCTTGCTGTGTGCAGGCTCAGCTTGCCGCGGGTGCAAGCGGTTTTGAGCACATTGGCTAGCTCCAGTTGCCACAGGGCTGGTACCAGTGCTTTGTCACCCTCAAGTCGGGACGCGATGGACTCGGAATAGGCGGTGGCCTGGTCTGGCAAATACCAGCCCGTGACGACCGAGTTGTCAAGAACAAATGCCATTAATCACGACCTTGTTGAATGGCTTGCTGCACAGTACAACCCAGCTCGGCACCGGCACCGAATGCGCGCAAATGCCGCATTACGGCAGACACGCGCTCGCGCTGCTCGGGCACGGGTTGCGCGTTGGCATTGAGAGCCACCAGCCGGGCAATGGGCGCGCCGTGGCGGGTGATGGTGATTTCTTCACCATGCTCTACCGCGGCAAGCAGTTCAGAAAACCGATTTTTGGCTTCAAAGACAGCGACAGTTTTCATGCTATGCACTTTGGAAATTATGGATAGCCATATTTTGGCACGGCAAACAAACCAGCACGGCTTTCATAACTCGTCCACCATGTCACCCGCATGCCTGCGAAACAGGCGCATGCCCAGCAGGCACAGCAGCGCGGCCAGCACGGCGGGGTAAGTCAGGCTGCTCCATTGCGGCCATTGGCTGGACACCAGCACGCCCTGAAAGCCAGCCATCAGAGGGGCCATGGGGTTGTAGGCCATGAAGTCTTGCACACCAGTTGGCAGGATGTTCACCGGATACACAATGGGGGTGAGCCAAAACCAGAATTGCACAAAGATGCCAAAGAACTGGCCTACATCTCTGAAGAACACATTCAACACCCCCAGCGTCATGCCCAGGCCAATAGCAAAAGCCGACACAATAGCCAGCAAGGGGACCACGGCCAGATAAGCCAGCCCAGGGAAGTTGCCAGACACAAGCAAGAACACGGTGAACAGGCCAAAGATGATGGCAAAGTTCAGCGCCGCATTGGCCACCACCACCACCGGCAGGCACAGCCGGGGGAAACTGAGCTTCTTTAACAGGTTGGCATTTTCCAGAAACGTGTTTTGCGCCCGGCCCGTGATTTCGGCAAACAGGCCCCAGGTGAGGGTGCCCGCACACAAATAGATGCTGTAGGCAAAGGTGCTGTCTACCCCCGGCAACCTGGAGTGCATTAACTGCGAGAAGATGACGGTATACACCACTATCATGGCCAAGGGATTGATGACCGTCCACGCGGCACCCAGCAGTGAGTTGCGGTACTTGGATTGAAACTCGCGCTTGACGCTCCCCAGGATAAAGCCACGATAGGCCCACAGGGACTTAAGTATGTTCATACCCGCCCATAGTTGTCCTGGAAGCGAACGATGTCGTCTTCGCCCAGGTAGTCGCCGCTTTGCACCTCGATCATCACCACATCGACCACGCCGGGGTTTTCCAGACGGTGTTTATGGCCGGCGGGGATGTAGGTGGATTCATTGGCTTTGATAAGAATTTCATGATCGCCATTGGTGACCTTGGCTGCGCCGCTGACCACAATCCAGTGCTCGCTGCGGTGGTAGTGCATTTGCAGGCTGAGGCTGGCGCCGGGCTTGACCTCGATGCGCTTGATCTTGAAGTTCAGCCCCTCTTCCAGCACGGTGTAGGTGCCCCAAGGGCGGTGCACGGTGCGATGCAGCTTGTGCGCATCATGCCCTTGCGCCTTCAGGCTGGCATAGACGTGCTTCACATCCTGGGCGCGGCTGCGGTCAACCACCAGCAGGGCGTCGGGGGTGTCGACAATGATCAGGTTACTGACA
>Ga0209123_1001130_pt1 | contig 28188 bp, 32 predicted proteins | sample BarGraIncu00431A_FD_184500 | JGI IMG/M metagenome (GOLD analysis project Ga0209123, IMG submission 184500) | Arctic peat soil microbial communities from Barrow, Alaska, USA - Barrow Graham LP Incubations 004-31A (SPAdes) (version 2) | ecosystem: Environmental > Terrestrial > Soil > Wetlands >...
TCCGGTGGCAGCACAGGCAGTGCAGCGCATTGCGTTGTTGTACCGCATCGAGAGAGAAGCCCGGGATTTATCGGTCGAGCACCGACTCGACATGAGACAGGTCTGGGCCAAGCCCTTGTGGGAGGAAATGCATGTCTGGCTGCAATTGAAGCGCCGACGCGTGCCCGACGGCAGTGCCATCGACTACAGCCTGAATCGCTGGACCGCGCTGATGGGCAACCTGGTGGATGGCGACGTTCCCATCGATAACAACCACATCGAGAACCTGATGCGTCCCTGGGCAATGGGCCGCAAGGCATGGTTATTCGCGGGTAGTGAATTGGCCGGCCAACGCTCCGCCATCGTCATGATCCTGGTCCAGTCGGCCAAGATGCACGGTCACGACCCGTGGGCATATCTGAAAGACGTCCTAACGCGACTGCCATCACACCTGAACAGCCAAATCGACGAGCTGCTCCCGCATCGCTTGCAACCGCAGCTCTGAGGCGGGCAACGACCTCGCATATTCTGGGCACCTCCGATTTCCTTCAAGGTGGCTCGTCTAGCCCTTTACTACCAAGGTTCAATCCAGAAGATTGACACCATCCATACTGACTTTGCTAGATGGAGGCATCAATCAATGACGCAGACTTTTGGATTGGATGGACGGAGCGATTCGCACCAAGCCAAATGTCTAAATCTGGCGTACCTTGGTGATCGTCCTGTCAAATCCATCATTGAAACATCATGGACTCAGCGAGGAGTAATGAACATTTTTGCTTACAAAAATTAGTGTTCATGGTAAGCAATAAGGGTGTCGCAGCAGGTTGTTTCCAGTCGAAAAGAACGTCCCTACAAGCGAGAAATGGATGCAAATGGTGTTTTTAAAAACTTTAACGAAAATTTTCAGCTAATCACCAGAAAACAACATTTCTTGTGATGGATCAATTTAAAGTCCAATCAAATGTAAGTAAATGCCTACACGATAGGTTGTTGATAGGATTGATTACGATAGTAACCAAATGCTTCAACAGCGCCAATTTTGGATCTGAGTAGGCAAACAAGCTAAATGCTTTGAATGGAACGATTGTGAACTTTGATATGACCGCCAAGACAGCCATTGCCACTACCGATACATCAGCAGTGAGTTCGGTTGACGTTACTGAAGCCCGGGGCCACATTGACAGATTTATTGATGCCAATGGCTTCTTCATTCAGTCGGATGCAGAATTTAATGCTGATTGCCTTGGCAATATACATGATCTATCGAATTTAAATATGAACGCCCCTTGTCATTCAAAAGGTGATGGCAAACAAACAGAATCAATATTCTGCAATGTTTCAAAAATGGCTAATTCTTTCTTTGTTTTTGAAAAATTTGAAGCAGAAGAAATTTCATTGGCTGCAGCATAATCGAAAATGCTGAACCAGTATTCAGGAATATCATGATGACACTGCCGATGTCATCATGATATTTCGAATCTAACTGATTTCGTAATTTTGGACGATGAATACATCGTCATATAAAACCATCCCGGCGCCAGGCTAATTTAGATATCAAATCTGTTTTAAGCAGACGTTCAGCACTAACGGCGCTCGCATAATCTTTGATCGCATAGATCACCGGTGCCGGCACCCATCACACAGTGCCAATATCCAAGAGCCCAGCGCCTAGTCAGTACCGGAAACAGATACTGACACCCATAATCCATTGATCGTATAACAAGGGCTCGTGACAAGGGCTCGTGACAAGTGCGCGTGACAAGGGCTTGAATCCATGAAATTGAAAATTATGGATTCAATCGAAGCTATGGAATCGTCAATCTACCATGCCTTGATATCGTTCTTCATACATTATGCATACACATCTGCAGAGAACCTGGACCCAGCATAATCTGACTTGCCTGACTCAATTATTCCGGCCTCAATTTTGGATTGCTGGCAAAAATCATAGTATTGATTTCGAGGCAGAAATCACTGAAAACACCAGAAAATTCCGGAATACCGTGATGACATCCAAAATGGACTCAAGAATTTAGTGTAATCTGCTTAAATATTAAGCAATAACAAGAGGTTTTTGTCTCTTTTTCAAGGTTTCAGACCGTTTGAAACGATAATTAGACTCAAAAATGATAGCAAAAGAGGTCGAAACCCCTGTTTTTTGACCATTATTCCGGAATAACGTGATCACATCGGCGATGTCATCACGGTTTTCCGGAATTTGCGATGATTTCATGGTCTTGTGAGATGAAATCATCTCCAGGCAAATATTCCGTCAAAGCCCCGGCGCCAGGCTATTTTAGATTTCAACGCTGGCTTGATCGCGCGTAGCCGGTCGTACCCGGGCCCATTGTTCTTGATAGCGTAAACGGAAGCAGCCTGAAAGATGTCGATTGTCGATTGTCGTTCCCAGGTCACCGGTCATCGACCAAATCAAATCAGAGCTCATATAGACCAGCCCGGGAGCATGTAATGGCGAGCTCATGATGTCGAACTAAACCATGGGCTCGGGAAATGGACTCGGCCTCATACTTGCACTCATGCCATATTCATATTCATGGTCATATTCATTGTCATATTCATGGACTCTCATCTGTCCCCCTGTGCCAGAGCTGATGCGTAACCCAAACCATCAATGCCGACCTGGCGTGACTTACATGGCATCAATATAGAAGCGAGTGAAGCGGGATCAGAAAAGAAGAGTCTTGACTTCTTGGTAGAAATCACCAAAAGCACTCAAAAATTACGGAATTCCGTGATGACATCCAAAATGAACTCAGGAATTTCATGTGAACTGCTTAATATTTAAGCAAAAACAGAGTGATTTCACTAGAATTTCTCCTTTTTGGACCTTAAAAAGTCTCGAAATCACTAAAAACCATAGCAAAACAGGGCAAAAACAGCCTTTACGGGCCATTATTTCGGAATAACGTGATGACATAGGGGATGTCGTCACGGTTTTCAGGAATCCCATCATATTCTGACCTTTGGGCCAAGAATCCAAGCAGAACCGAAAACCTAAATTGCCACAGCCACCCTACGGCGCCGTTGGGTTTTGATGATATCTACTGAGCCTACATTTTCGAGTCCTGGGCCTGGAAATTTGGCCGCAGGCACTTTGATCGCAATCTCTTGAACGCTTTGGCGTCCCGACTCATTTACGGTTACAAGAATGGCTGCCATAAGGGATCGATCAACCACCGACCGCATGATTCTTACAATTATGAAAACACGAGTGGTCATATCCAGGACATCACTATTGACGCCTGCAACACTATTGTGATCAAAGGTTTTGTTCACGGCCGCACAGATCACAGCCAGTGGACTGGAGTCAAACCCGACATCGACCGAAGCAAGACCGCCGGCATCCTCGATCGCTCGAAGGAGTACGACAGCCCAACCAACACCGCAACCAGGAAGGTTAGGGCCGCGTTTGTCAAAAATGGTTGCGAAGATGAATCCACCGGCCTCCTTTGAATCTGAAACGAGCCCGCAACTGACAAGACCCATTTGCAGGATTTCACGATATCGTCCTGCTCCATCAACGAGCCCAGAAACTGAACCCTGGACATGACAGCGGAGAATGCAAGCGCAATCAAGCGAGGCATAGTTTTCTGAATTCACATGATCGACGATACCCATGTCATGACTCCTGCGATCAACCTTGAACTGAAGAATCCCTCATTAGCCTAAGCAGCCTGTGTGACTACTTTTTCAATGTCGCTCGTCTGGAGCAGTAGATACTCATCCGCGGAGACATTGGTGCAATCGTTACCAATCAACAGCTCTGAGCCACGAATCACAAAGATGACTTGTAACGCCTGAAATTGGTTCGCATAGCCATGCGAACCAGATCGATGAGGTGTTGAATTGGCTGATTTGAAACAGTGATTTGAATGTGATTAGTATATCACATACGCAGACAATTGTCAATACCAAATGACAAAACTGCAGAGAGAAATCTGGCTGGGTAAGTGATGCGTGAATTCCGGAGCGTTGGCACTTCGACCTGGCTGACAGTTATCTCATTAGCCCAGGTCATCAACTCGCCCCATATCACACCCATATCGCAACAGAAGGGCTAACCGTTTTGCCTCGGGATAATGATCGTATCCATTCGAATTACAAGCCGACCAATGTCGGCTGCAGCCAAATGAGTTTCATCAAAGAAAACTTTGGGCCGTAGGCTTGATGCCGCCAATGCCCACGGCGCCAATGCGCGCGGACCGATCCATGGGGTGCGTTCCGACGCAACGTCTCTGAGAATTTTTCACCAAGATACGTGACTTGGACAAACCCAAGTGCCCATAATTTTGATTGGGCCCGTTGGACTTCTTTCGGTGTTGCGCCGTCAAGTTGTTTTACAAGGCGTTCAGGAGCTTGCTCAGGCCATCCTTTACGTGAATCATCTGAATAATTCTTTAAGTACGCCAGGCTATTAAGCACCAACCTGAGTGCGCGACGATAGGCATCATGACCTTCTGCCATCCGCTTCGTCAAAAGATCGATGGCCTGCAAAGCCCCATTCCTTGGATTTTTCTCCGTCTGCAATCTGGCAGACCGAAGATCGGCCAAATCTTTTGCCAGAGCCATGTCGATAGCTTCATCGGCCGCCATCGTCAGAAACTCTGAAGGGACGCGCAAATCATAGCGCTCACGCCACTTGGTTAACGGGGATTTTGAATCAGGTTGCCGGGCGCACAAAACGAAGCGAACTGAGGTGCTTGGGTAGCTGACAACGTAAACGCCCTCCAGTAATTCGCCACCCCCAAGATCAATCGGGGTTTCAAGCTTGCCATCGAAATGCAGGTAAAGTGTTGTTGACTTTTCAGGCAAAACATCACCAATTCGGATGTCACCACAATCAGAGTTTTCAAAAGCGTGCACCAGTGACTCTTCAATACAGATGATTTCACGCCCTTTCACCGCCCAATCTACCCAAGCCAGTACGCCCTGCACCTCTTGAGACATAACGGCGACGCCACCCTCCGATCCTGTTTCAGTCCATCCAAAGCCACTTAGCCTTGGAAGAACATGGTCCATTACAATTTTTCCAGCAACCGAAGGATTGATGCGCCCAATGTTGTCTCCATACGCTTGTATGTCTTTAAGAGAAGCCCTGGCATCTGGCCTGGTCAGATAAAAATTGAGTGGGTAGAATTTGCTGGACATGCTAGATTGTGCCGTAACGAGTGCGCTTAAATTCCTGGGTTTTGACCGATGGCTCAGAATGGCTCAGATTAACGCGGCCTGGCGCAACTCTGGCGTCGGCAATTTCAGACAACCTGATTGGGTCGCATTTCCGGCAGCCATTGATGGTTAACGGTGACGATAAGTAGTCTGGTCACGCAAATTTATTATGGTTTTGGGCGATGTGGTGCCGACGGCGCAGACACATTAGTGCCGTCGGGTTCTGGTACAGGTGGTTGGGTTTGACGAAGAAAAGCGGGCAGAACGTTTTTATGAATCCCCAATGTGTTTAATTTCGCCGGGTTGGTGGACAATTCGCCATTGATGTGCCCAAGATATTGAACAGCAACGACCTGCCCATTGAGGAAGGCGCGATGTGTGATCTCATTGCTAATGTTGGCAATAAGCCCCCAGTCTTCAGGCAAATCCTCTGCTGATTGAAGACAGCCGCGTCGCGTGATCTGATTAGTCCACCTGATATTGGCTAGGACATCTGGAATTCCTTTGGGACAAGGTGCCCAGTCGCCATTACCAAAATAGAACTGCAATGGCTGCGCTGACGAAGGGTCATTGAGGTCGAGATTCAGGTGCTTAAATAAATGAATTCCGTAAACGGAACTGCAGTTTTCGGGTTGATAGCTATCGCGAGCGTTTGACATTTTTAGTCTAATCTAAAGTTTTTGGAGCGACTGTGTCGCCGAGGTATGCGCGGAATCGAAGGCTGATTGTCACACTCTATGTATATCGCATATCAGTGAAACCATCAAGGGTCTCGCAAATACGAGACTCTTAACCGCTAGACCTCATCCTGACGGTTCTGCCTGCCTTGATGAAGCAGCCCGCCTAGCAGGAGAATGCGTGGACGCATGATTCGTTGTAGAGTGGAAAACCCTTGACGTAATGTTGTTCGTCCAAGGTTAGACACTCAGTCTCCGACGTCCTTGATTCGAATTTGTTTCGATTTTAATTGACGGATCTATTGCAATAGAAATCTGGCGTTGCATCACAGCAGCCATAAGCTGCGCATTCACATGTGGAAGATCAATCCAGTTTAGATGTGTAAATCTTTCGAATGCATCCAATTTACTTGTGACTGGAACAGGACTCAAAGTCTTCGAGTAAAGATCCATGAAATCAGTCACATCAAGGGCACCAACTTCAATAAGGATGACGGCTGCGGGAAAGTTTCTATGCCGAACGGCAACATCGAGTGGGAGTCTATTCACGTCATCCCATGATGTAGTTCCTGAAATCGTCACAATCATGGGACCATCAAGTTTGATCTGGCCACTTGAAAGATACAGGCGGAAAAGATCTGCGGTCTCGGCAGCCATTCATTTGTCAGCATCTGCATTGCTGCGCTCGTCTTGACATAACGATCGGAACAAAAAACACCGGCGCCGATGTATTTCCAGCACTCGATCAAACTCTCTTGGTTACCGGTAAATAGCCAATCATTGAGCGCGGTGAAATGCGCTCGCTCGAGATCTGTTGATGCGTCTTCAAGTGTCATTCGAAAGTCCAATCACAATCCCATAGCCCGCCGGCGTGGCGCCGGGGCTTTCACAAGGTCTCCAGAATCTACAGAAGACACAGAAGCAACACTCACAGAAATTTGACGTCGCATAACCGCGGCCGTAAGGACCGCACGAATGGGTTCGAAATCTACACCAGAACCATAATGGGAAATCCATTGCTCACTGGCATATTTATCGAAAGCATCGAGTCGACTGACGTCCAATTTGTGCACATAGTAGCCGCAACGTATGCTCCTGAAATCCGTAACATCGAGCGCACCAACTTCAATGAGAACGACAGCAGCGTCAACATTGCAATATCGGATCGCGACATCAAGTGGGAGATGACCATCTTCATCCCGATACATTAGTTGACTTGGAACAACCATTGGAACATCAAGTCCGATTTGACCACTTGAAAGATAAAGGCGAAAAAGCTCGGCATTGGCGGTTGCCCATTTAGGCTCCCATTGCTTGGTGAGAAACTGGATCGCGGCACTGGTCTTAATGCGTCCATCCACACAGGACACACCATTAGAGATGAAGTTGTGACATTTTTGGAGACTCTCCTTCCCCCCTTTGGACAACCAATTCTTCAATGCCGCGCCATGAGCCTTTTCAGGTTCGAGAGCAATATTATTTGACTTCATCATAATCCCATTGACCGCCGGCGTTGCGCCGGGGCTTGTACACTGACGTCAGACTCGTTGCGGATTCCAGAAGTTAAATCCAAAGAAATCTGACGTCTCATAACCTCGGCCGTAAGCGCGGCCGTAAGCATCGCACGAATGGGTTCGAAATCCACATCAGCCCCATTATTGAAAGCCCACTGCGCCTCAGCACATTCAAAGAAAGCTTCGAGTCTGTTGATGCCTTCTTTTGGCACAAACCCATCAGATGGTCTATTCACGAAATCCGTAACTTCAAGTGCCCCAACGTCAATGAGAACAACTGAAGCATAAGCATTACCAAATCTAATCGCAACATCAAGAGGTAGGCGCCCAACTTCAACTTGATGAAGGGGACCACACAATGAGGCTTCCATTGGTCGATCATATTCAATGTATCCACTTGATAGATAAAGGCGGAAAAGGTCCGTGGTCTCCGCGGCCCATTCCGGAGTCCATTTTTTTGTCAGTAGTTGCATGGCTGCACTTGGGTCTACGTGCCCAGAAAAACATCCGGCGCCAGCAGCTATAAATTTGTGGCATTTAAGGAGATCATCCTGACACCCTTTGGATAACCAATTCTTTAGAGCCGCGGCATGAGCCTTCTCGATCTTGGTCGGGATTCTTTTTGAGTCCGTCATAAAGCCACCGGCCGCCGGCGCCGTACCGGGGCTTCAACAACGGGCCCGGCCGATGAAGTGGATGCGGAAATCACCGCAGCCATCTCCCTGTGTAGAACCTGAGCCCGTATTTTTGCAACCTGGTCGACGCCAATCACTTCAACTAGGCGATCGTGAATGGGTGCCAGGTCAGTGTTCGAGATAAAGCGTCCAATGGAATCAGGCTTTTCCAGGGCCCACATCAAAATATTCTTTGATGAATTCTTGGCCGTGGAATCACCGGATCCGGGTGTAGCTGCTCGGTTCCAGAAGTCCATAACCTGATTGTCTTGTGAAGCGGCGGCACCAAGAGTAATAAGCTTCAAACTGTTGAGTCCGCTGACGCATTCCAGAGGAAGCCGGCATTCCGGCTCCAAAATGGCATTCACGAGCTCTGACATTTCCAGAATCCGATCTCCTGGAAAGCCATGCATGGATTCCGCAACATGTGCTCGACTAAACCCTTGGTGCGCAGCATGGTGATTGATCGCAGAAATAAGAGCTACCACAGGATGAATGCGTTGTGTCGAAGACCATGTGAAGTCGGCCAAGTCCACGACTTCCTTTGGGGTATCCGCCAAAGCGTCGTCACAGTGAAACGCAATTCGATGGCCATCCCCTACGGCATCATCCTGTTTCTTCTGAATTTCGCGCAACAACGTTATCGCGTCCAGAAATTGCCAATCTGAAGATGCCGCTGATTTGCCAAGCTCGTCAACGAAATATGGAATATTGACACCATTCAATCCGGACATTTTGCAACCAGATCGCAACAATGCCGTAATCGAAGACATGCAACTGTTTTTTAACTTAAAAGCGTAATCGACAACATTCCCTTCGGGTCCATTGTCTTCCATCATTGCCAACTTCAACATCTCTTGACCTGGCCCGGGCGTTGCCGCCATTGATACAAGGCGATCAAGATCAAGCGCTACTCGCATGCCAACGATACACCGCAGGACGGAATTTGCACCTTCGACATCATTTGACACTCGAAGATTCGGGTGTAAAAATTCTGGTCGCTTCTCAATTATGTGATGGACTCTTTGTGTAATGGCGTTGCGAAGAACAATATCGGCATCAAGAAAATAACCGCTTGCACTAAGTGTCATCCTCGCATTCATGCAGCAAATTAGATATAGCTCGGCGAAATCAGGATCCTCCTTCATCCCAACTTCATGCATGAAATCTGATAGGTCCTTTTGGGTGACTAACTGGCCAGGATCCAAATAAATATTATTGTCTCCGGCACCGTTAGGCAAAACGCCTTCGCTCATTCTATTTTTTACATAGCCATGGTGTCTTGGAGCGAAAGTGTGAAATGCCTCTTTAAAAAATGAAACTGGAATCAATACCACCGGCGCCGTGAGGTTCCTGACGTACTCGAGTGTGTAGGGGCTCGGTGTATTGTTCACGGAATTGGCTTTCTTGGATTCATTGGGAAAAACATTGCAACCATCACAGAGCAGGAGACCGTCGGCGCGCGGCATGAATCTGTGACGGGGCTTCACTGGTGGCAGACGTTGATGCCCCGGTAGCTGATGTCGCCGCCGAAATCAGCAACGCCATCTCCCGATTCACCACCCCAGCTCTAATCTCGGTCAGGTGACCTGGGGTCAGAATTGGTTCAAGCTTCTCCCCCAGTTCATCCAGCTCGGAAATGAAGACCAGGTGTCCTGATGCGTCTTGCTTATCCAGAGCCCAATTCAGAATGTTTTTTGGTGAGCATGCCCTTGCGAACAACGCAGGTGAGGACTTCCAAAATGCGACTATAGGATTGTTATAGGATGTTGAATTGCAGATCGAGGTCAATTTGAGGACATCGAGTCCACTTAAACATTCCAAAGGAAGCCGGCATTCAGGCTCAAGTACGTCATTTATCAGCCGGCTCATCTCATCGAACTGCCGGCCTGGAAACCCCAAGACGTCTTTCATTACGTAGTCCTGGCCAATGTTGTAATTTGATGCTTTTATATTTGTTTCGTAAATGAGAGAAACCACCGGGTGCACGCGACGGGACGACTCTAACGAGAAATCAGTGACGCTCATGACGTCGGCAGGTTGGTAGACGCCTTCGATCCGAATCCGATGTCCATCCCCGCCGGCACGATCCTGTTGGCTGCGCACGGCGCGCAACAATTCCAAGGCACTCTGGAACTGCCAGTCTGCCGCTGAGGCGCCGCTCGCACAAACATCTACAAGTTTATTCAAATTGAAATCGTCAAAAAAATCGATGTCTGGACACGCTCTCTGCAGTGCCGTAGCCGTTGTTGCACATCCGTAGGACGGTTTAAGTGCCTCGTCGAAAATGGAATAGGCAAAGTCACAAGCCCCATTCATTGACAGATTCAGCATCTCCTGACCAGGACCATGCTGTTTTGTAAAAGAGACCAATCGATCCGGATCAAGAACAACACGGTTATCGACAAGATGGAATAATAGACCTGACTGTGCACCATCTGAACCGGACGGCACTCTTAGATTTGGATGCAGCAGCTCTGGACGGTTAGAAAGCAGCTCGTGAACCCGGTCTGTCACAGCTTGACGCACCCTGAGTTCGGTATCCAAGAAATATTGTCCACCGCTATTCATTTTCTTGAGATTCGAATAATTGGCAAGCCCAAGGACGTACAACTCAACCAGGTCAAGATCGTAATTAGATCCAACCGCCTTAATTCTTTCCCACAGAGCAGTGCGGTCCACTACAGGTGCGCAATCGGAGGGGTTCTTAGAAGTTTTGTCCTTGCTGCACTGTTGTTCTGAAAATGTATTCAGCATCTTGTGTTCAGACCAAGATATTGCAACCTCCGGCGCCGTAAGCCCTCTGACGTATTCCAGCGTGTATTTGGTCATACCCTCACCCCACGGCGCCGCGACGAACATTGAGCGACCACGCTTGCAGTCTCGGCAACATCTCCAGCTGCCATCGAAATCACCGCGGCCATCTCTCGACTTACAACCCGGGCTCGAACTTCAGCCAGGTGACCAAATGTCAAGACGGGTTCGAGGCGATTATTAAGGGTGTCGAGGTCGTCAAGGGAGACCAGGCGGCCGGATGCGTCAGGCCGTTCCAGAGCCCAATTTAAGATATCCACAGGCGAATGAGGCCTATCAATAATCTCAGGGGCCGATTTCCAAAAATCGATAACGTTGTTAAGGTTGGCGTCTTTAGCAGCAATAACGACCATCTTTATGACATCGAGTCCACTAAATCGATCCAAAGGAAGTCGAAACCCGGGCTCCATAATGTCATTTACGAGATCGACCATCTCGGTTATTTGGCGACCAGGGAACCCAAGCGTACCTCCAGCGTCGTCAATTTGTTGGAAACCAAGTGAAATTCCATCGCCATTATCTATTTCGTCTGCAAAATAGGCTGACCTCGAATTCATGCCAATTATGAAATCAATTATGGGATGTTTGTCATGAGCGGAGGCCGAACTGAAGTCGATCGAATCCATTAACTGAGGGTTAGGGCATATGGATTGGTCTGAATATCGGTGTCCATCACCTCCGTTTTCGTTTTGAATTAGATGGATTTCCTTTAATAATTCAACAGCATTTTTGTATTCAACTTCACCAAATACAGCGCCAGCCTTAGAAATACTGAGGATTCCCTGGATATTGGCTCTGCAGTCATAGGTTAGATCAAGAAGGCGACAAGCACGGAGAAGTGCCGTAGCAGTGGATGCCTTCCCGTGATTGCTGTGCAAGGCATCTTGAAAAAGCGTATTCCCGTTTTGCCGAGCGTCTACCATAGCCCGCTTAAGCATTTCCTGACCAGGTCCAATATTTGATGCCAATACACCTAAACGATCGGGATTAAGAGCTACGCGAGATTTAAGAAGATACTTAAAAATAGACGCGGGACCCTCCGTAAACTCTAATTTCACATGCAATCGTGGATGCAATAGTTCTGGTCGCTTTTCAATCAAATCATGAACTCGCTCAGAAACGGCTTCATTGATTCTCTTCAAATCTTCTGTTCGACGCCATGATTGCATGATTCCTGTTTTATCAGTCATGCAACCGAGCGCATAAAGTTCAACAAGATCTACGTCTGCACTGGGGAATGACTCACCAACAAATTTTGTAAGATCATTTCTACTGATAATGGCTTCATCTCCAGAGTGACCACCTATCACAGGTCCAGAGTGAAACCTACCCACCAATCTACTCACCAATGATGCTCGTGAAAGCTGTTCATTAGCGAACTTTGCGATGCAATTGGCAAAATGCTCATTGATTACAACCTTCGGCGCCGTTAAAGACCGAACGTAATCAAGGGTGAATGATGTCATTGGGGTTTCTTCTATGGAATCGGGATTTTGAAAATGACACTAGTAGATCGATCGAGATCACACGGACATCCGACGGCGCCGATATGCATCTGGTGAGACCTCGTTTCCAGATACATCATCCTTTCCGGAATTTGCTGAAATCACCGCGGCCATCTCCCGACTCGCAACCCGGGCCCGAACTTCAGCCATGTGTCCATAGGTAAGAACGGGCTCCAGCCGATCGTTAAGTGCATCCAGGTCACCAAGGGTAATCAATCGGCCGGCGGCGTCTGGTTTCTCCAGAGCCCAATTTAGGATATCCACTGGCGAATGCGGTCTACTAAAAATATCCGGAGCCGCCTTCCAGAAATCGAGAACACGGTTAAGCCCGGCAGCTGCAGAGGAAAGTACAGTCAACCTAATGGCATTGAGTCCACTCAGTTGGTCCAAGTGCAGCCGAAACCCGGGATCCAGGATGTCATTAACGAGATCGACCAACTCAGTGATCTGACGACCTGGGAAGCCCATCGCAGATTGCTCGTCGTCAACTCTTACAAGCCCAGCATACGCAGACTTTGAGTTGATATCGAAAATGAGCTTTACTATTGGATGGACATTTTGTGCGGATGCCAAACTGAAGTCAATCGCCTCCATGGGGCCGTTGTCCTGACCCATAAATGGTCCGCGAATTCGATGTCCATTTCCGCCGTTTGCATCCTGAGCCAGACGGATCTCGTACAGCAGGTCAACAGCATCCTTGTACTCCGACTTCCCATATACAGCGCCGGCAGCGCAAATACCAAGGACTCCGTCAATACTAAGAGTGGAATTACAAATGACGTCCGCCAAACGACCGACGTCCGCCAAGCGACCGGCCCGAATAAGTGCAGTAGCAGTGCATGCGCGACCAAACATGAAATGGAACGAAGAATCCAAGAGCCGTTGCTGACCTTCAATCAGCGCAAGCCTAAGCATTTCTCGACCCGGCCCAGCAGTTGACGCCATAACACCTAGACGTTTAGGATCAAGTGCTACGTGTTCTCTCACAATACACAAAAGCAGAGAAACGTACTCTCCCGTTCTCTCATTTATCATCTGCAAACATGGATGCAGGAGTTCAGGTCTATTTTCAAACAACTGGTGGACCCGTTCTGTCACGGCCGCGCTAATTCTCAGTTCGTTTTCAGTCCTACACCAAGAACCCAAGATTCCACGATTATCATGCATGCACCCGAGCGCATAAAGCTCCACAAGATTCAAGTCTGCTTGCGGACAGAACGTTTCCACAAAAATAGCAAGCTCATCTTGGTTGATTACCGGCTCCGGCGCTAGGTGACACCTTGGCATACTTCCGGTTCGAGCTACATCCATTATGTCAACTGGCATCATTCGAGATGTCTCCCGCGAAAGCTGCTCACCTGCGAAATTTCCGATATGCCTGGCAAGTTCGTTGTCGATTGCAATTTCCGGCGCCGTTAAAGCCCGAACGTAGTCAAGTGTGATTGATCTCATTGGGGCTGCCTGCATGAAATCAGGACTGCAACAATGGAACCAATGAATCGATTGACATCAATATTCATAACATTGAGATCACACTGTAACCCGCCGGCGTCGCGGAGTATCCGCGGGCATTTGCACCGATTGCACCGGTGTCACAGACCGATCGGATTCATTCAAATGCTCAATATGAGCTCGAGAGTCCGCGCGCGCCCGGGAAATCACATCCCTCATGACCCGCTCGATACCGAAGGCGCCCAGGACGGCACTCCACTGATCCCGATAAGGTGTTACGTAATTTGGCTGTGATTTCACAACATCAAGCAAGAGATCGATGCAATTTGAATTCGCCTCACCAAAACCTCCGGACTCGGCAATGCATTCAATGAAGGCCAAAACGGAAGAGCTATCCGCCTTTGGGAACGGAAGCTGCCTACGCACGCGGGCCTGGCCAAGCACGGCATCAACAATGAATACGGCCGCATCGGCTTTGGTTTTTGTGATGCCGGCGGCCGTCAGGCCTGAAATCAATGCCTGCGTATTGGCCTGGACATCGACTGCACCAAGGTCATCGGTGCGTCCGGAAAAAATGCGTTTCGACATCGAATCGCGAAGTGAGTTCATGAAACACTGATCAGCGACCAATACCGGTGAAGACTTATTGAGATAGACCAAGAAGTCCGAGTCCAACGGGAAACAGGTTGTGCTCTGAGCCCGTCCAAGACATTCAATGACCTCGAAAGTGGGTTTTGACGAAGAATGAGTCAGACCCGTAGACGCAAAAAACGATGCCGCCATCGATCGCATCAAGAGGTTGCGCTCCAATCGATTGCTCTCAGACTTCTTGGGATCACTGGTTTTTGGGTACCAGGAATTCATCGGAATATTTACGCCAGGTTGCGCAAATTCATCGAGCTCAAGCACTGAAGCTATGAATTGAACCCGGGGGGTTGCAAGATTTAAACCAAACGTGACCAGACGCCGGGTGTCAGTCTTAATAGTTACTGGAGATAAATCCACGGTTACGTGCGCACTGGTCTGTTGACGCAAAGCCAAGGTCACACATGGATGCGAGGCAAATGATTTCAGCCGTTCATCTAAATTGGCACCCTTGTAATCAGGCCCAAAATGCGATCGCCTGGGTAGTCCCGCAGTCGTTCCTGCCAACGCATGCAGGACATTCGCATATTCGAAGACGCCCTTGCGATAAACCGGCACCAGAATTTTCGGATGCATGAGCACTGGGTAACTCAGCAGCACCTCGCTCAGACATTGCTGAGCCGCCTTTGTCGCCTCGGGTTTTGCCGAATACACACCCAAAACAGACAGGATCCGCAAACTCAGGACCAGGCGTTCAACGATAGAGACGGGAACTGTCTCGCTATCACGGAGATCATCTACCAGGCGTGGGTTATCAATAACCTTCGCACACCGATCAAAAGCAAGCTTTTCATTCAGATTTCCGAAGACCGTGTTAGCCCAGGCATTCTTTGGCCCACCCCCTTGGAGGCGGATCCAGATGTCATCCCAATCAAGCGCAAGGAGTGCATTGGCATGAATCAGCATATGACCAGGCAGAGTGGGGCAGGGCTCCCCTGTGTCTGGATCAACTTGCGAAGACACTTCGCCCAATTGGGATGAATGGATTGCCGCACTCAGATCCTTCATATTGAAGTCGACTGTGCGAACGTCAGCACTCAATGAAGGTGATACCAACTCATTGAGGGAGTGGATGCGATCATCAAAGGTACTCATTTTCAGAGTATACCCAATACACCACACACCAACAAGGGAAATCACACCTGGATGTACCCAAGATGTCGACCGAACGAGGCAGAATGCGGAACCCAGAAAACCGCATCCAACACAAGAAAAACTCAGGGTAAAACCGCTTTCAGGCTGGGAATAAGCGTCACTTGATTCTTAAGAATATTATGTTTTATTGAATTATTGTGTTGACAAAAGATATTGTATGTGATATATTAAGCACATCTCAAACAACAAGGATATCAATGAAGCACAGCAACATCTTCAAACTCATCGCCACCGTTGTTATGGCCTTTGCTGCCTGCACCTCTGCGATGGCGGCTGCGGCAACCGCTCCCAAAGACCCCTTGGGCACGTGGAAAGACGCTGCTCATTGCGCGTCGCCTGGCAAGGTGATTTCGGCAAAGGTCAGCAAAAAGGCCAAGAATGGCGTCCTGGTCAACGTGAAGCTCAAAAGCGGCACCGTCACCAATTCAACCGTCGACGACGCCAAAGTCACCGACTTCCCTGTGGGCTCGGCTTTCTGCGCCCAAGACTACTCTGGGGATTGAAACCAGACGTTTTCGTTGGATTACTCAAGAAACCGGGCCCAAGTGTCCGGTTTCTGCGTTTACCCAGCTAACAATGTTGACCTGTTCCCAAAAGCATTCGCCCGGTCAGTGGCCCATTGATATTGGTCTCCAGCCTGAGGCAATTTGAAGTTCTAAATTTCTATTCCATCAAACGAACGAACGAACCAATCATGACCAGCCAAACCTTGACTCCATGGGCCCGCTGCGCCACTGGAACTGTTGAAAAAATCAATCGTTGGTCTGACACCAAGGTATGGACAACAGGAGGTGGTGGTTACATTGATCCAAATTTCGGCGGTCGTATTGAGGCTCCTCAGGAGCACTCAGAGATTATTCAGCACTGTGAGTGCTCGCTGAAGATGGATGATGGCTCTAAGAATATTTTGGATCTTGCGTTTACCGGCATCCCTTTCGTCGAAGGAAGCCGTGTGGCGTTGGTCTGGGGTTCGGCTTCAGGGGGCAAATCCGGTCCGTACCACTATATTGAGAACATGGATATCAATAAGAGTTGGGGCAAGGAATACTCTTTAAATATACACGGCGGATTCATTCAGTGGTTTCTGCTGTCCGCAATTGTTTTCGCAATCGCCTATGCGATCATGTATTTCATCGGAGTTTCTCCGTGGGCTAAAACTGCAGAAGGCGACAAAGCATATACCTCAGCCACAACCTCTGCAGCGATCAACCGGGTTATTGCAGTATGCCCGCCAGGTCAACCTGTGTCATCGGCGGCATTGGAAAAGAAGTACCTGTACACCGCTGTTCATTGGCATTTAATGCATTCTCTGTCATGCAAATCCGGCAAAGCAAAAAACAATAAATTGGGTAATAACTGCACCTGCGGGACTGAAGCTGACGTTACTAAATTAATCACTCCATTTTTGGCCGATAAATACCAGGATTTGACCAGTGAGCAAAGATGGGGGGAACACCCCCAAGGATTCTTGTATGCCATCCTAAGTTTGATTCTTTCAATGACACTGGGCACCATGTGGCAAAAGACGGACACGGACGATCGGAAAAAGACGGAATTGTCACTTAGAAACAATTTCATTGCCGCGATCATTAAGGATACAAAGTCTTCTGGCCTGGTTTTCGTTGTCGATGACATTAAGTCAATGATGCTGCGTCGCGTGCGCAAATAGGATACATGGTGGAAGGTTTAAAACGCCGCGCGGTTCCGCCTCGCCACCTGGGTGAGTCCTCCGCTATCGCCATCTCTTTCTTGGCGCATATTGGAAGATCGACCAAAACAGCCGTGTGCGGCGCTGATCAAGGTAAAACCCTCAGTAACTCCCACCTGGATGCATTGGAAGAAGAAACCATCTTCATCCTGCGCGAAGTCGCTGCCGCCTTCGATCGCCCAGCACTGCTGTTTTCGGGTGGCAAAGACTCGCTGGTCATCCTGAAGTGCGCCGAGAAGGCCTTCGGCATCGGTCACATCCCCTACCCACTGCTGATGATCGACACCGGCCACAACTTCCCGGAAGTCACAGATTTCCGTGATTTCAGGGCCAATGAGCTGGGCGCCAAACTCATTGTGCGCAGCGTGGAAGACTCCATGGCCCGCGGCACCGTGCGCCTCGCGCATCCCGGCGAGGCCCGTAATGTGCACCAATCAGTCACCCTGCTGGAGGCCATTGCAGAATTCAACTTTGATGCGCTGATTGGCGGCGCCCGGCGCGACGAAGAAAAGGCGCGGGCAAAAGAACGGATCTTCAGTCACCGTGACAGCTTTGGACAGTGGCAGCCAAAAGCCCAGCGCCCTGAGTTGTGGACCCTGTTCAACACCCATCTCCAGCCCGGTGAACATTTCCGCGTGTTCCCGATCTCGAATTGGACGGAACTCGATGTGTGGCAGTACATTGCCCGAGAGCACATCGCACTGCCATCGCTTTATTACACGCACCAGCGCGCGGTTGTTGATCGCAAAGGCATGCTGGCGCCGGTGACCGACTTGACGCCGGCCAAACCGGGTGAACACGTACAAACGCGAAACGTGCGATTTCGCACCGTGGGCGACATCACCTGCACCTGTCCCGTCGAAAGCTTGGCCGCCACGCCAGACGCGATCGTGATCGAAACCTTGGCCGCAGATGTGAGTGAGCGTGGCGCCACCCGCATGGATGACAAGACCTCTGAGAGTTCGATGGAGAAGAGAAAGAAAGACGGATACTTTTGATGGGCGATACCAAATCAGCTTTGCGTTTCATCACCTGCGGCAGCGTCGATGATGGCAAGAGTACGCTGATTGGACGCCTGCTTGTGGACAGTCGCTCAGTTTTGATTGACCAGCTGGCCAATGTCTCCAAGAGCGGATCCGTCGACCTGGCTCAATTCACCGACGGCCTCTCGGCCGAACGCGAGCAGGGGATCACCATAGATGTGGCCTACCGCTACTTCAACACCGCCCGACGCAAATTCATCATTGGCGACGCCCCTGGCCATGAGCAATACACCCGCAACATGGTGACCGCCGCCAGCAGCGCCGATGCCGCCGTGGTGTTGGTGGACGCCACAAAAGTGCAATGGCAAAGCCAGAACCTGGAGCTGCTGCCCCAAACCCGTCGCCATTCGCTGTTGAGCCACTTGCTGCGCGTCAACAGTATTGTGTTTGCCGTCAACAAGCTCGACGCCCTGGAAGATGTGACCCAGGCGGAGACCACCGGCCGGGCAGCGCTGGCGTTTGCCAACATCAGCCACGCTCTGGCAAAGTTTGCGCAAGCCGCGGGTATTACCGTGGCGGCGATCGTGCCGATTTCGGCGCTCAAGGGCCACAACGTGGTAGAAGCGGTCGAGGGTTGGTGCGGCTACAACGGCCCGAGTCTGCTCGACATTCTGGAGTTGTTGCCAGTGACTCCGGCGGACACGGGCTTGTCGCTGGCGTTTCCGGTGCAATGGGTCGAAAAGTATTCGTCCAGCAGCGACACCTCGCAGGGTCGGCGGGTATTTTGGGGTAGGGTGGCCACCGGCTTTGCCCGCGTCGGCCAGGCCGTCAAGGTAATGCCAAGCGGCCAGATCGCCAGAATCACTCAGGTATTGGGACACACCCGTCAACCCGGGACGGTAATAGCCGGGCACAGTGCCGGCCTGGTACTGGACCGCGAGGTGGATGTGTCGCGCGGCGACTGGCTGCTTGCAGTGGAACCCCATCAGAACGATGCCACGACAACCAGCGATGATTTTGAGGTTTCACAAGCCATCGGCAGTTTCCAGCCCAGCTGCGGACTCACGGGTACGGTCGCCTGGATGGACGACGAACCTCTGGTCGCCGGTCGGGTCTATTGGGCGCTGCATGGGCACCGCTGGGTCAAAGCCCGAGTCAAGCGCATCGTGCACAGGCTCAACATCAACACCCTGGCCAAAGAAGAGACTACTGCGCTAGCCACCAATGCCATCGGGCACATCGAACTGGTTTTTCAAGAACCCATTGCTTCACGGCCATTTAGCCAGTCGCGCGTGCTGGGTTCTCTGGTATTGGTCGATACGGCATCACACAAAACTGCAGGCGCCGTCCTGATCAACTGAGCCCGGACAAATCACTGGAACTCTGAAAGGCACCCATGCGATCACTCCATTCAATAGCGTTGCAGCCACCACTCAAGGTCTCCGACCACGTGGAGATCAATTACTCGCGTCGCATTGCCAGCCATGTGAACGAAAATATGGCTGAATGGCTTGATGGACAACATGGCGTTGTCATGAAGACAATTCTGACGAAAGACAACAAAAAGGGTGCGATCGTGCTCGTCAGCGAAGGATTACCGCCAGAACTGCGCGAGATCGGCCCTAATGGACAGGCACTTCACGCCAGTAACCAACACAGTCGTGACATATTCCTGTTTTCCGATGAATTCGAGAAGACCGATCCAAAGTTTGCTCCGTTTCATATTCGGGAATTCGACGCCTACCTGAATAACCTGGTGGCCAATCACGAACTCCTGCACGCGTGCACGAACGTCACCAGAGAGATGCGCCACGCGCACGCACTCAACAACCTCAAGCTCTTTGAGCATGTTTACCGGATCCGCATCTGGAGAACCGCTATTTCGTTGCTGATTTATTCCTCTGTGGACACCAGAACCAGGTGGACCAAGAGTTGCGGACTTGATGGAATTCGATTGATTTATGAGTTGCCGTGGCAGGGGGCTGTTTGGCATCAGGCCCCTGCTCACAACACACTGTACCGAGTCGGCGATCCATTTGCACGACTCCATGCGCGCCTGAGTGATCTGTCGCGCCCAGGGCGCCTGGTACCAGGTGTTGGCGCAGGTTGGACGCAAGCTCGCCAAGCATGAAAACGCGTTAAATTTTGATTGATCAAATTGGTTGTATGACATATACTTTATACAACGTAATCTGACCTTTTAAAGAATGAAGCCAATCCTTTCCAACTTCTTGCTTTCAGTCGTTCTCGTATTTTTTGCATCCTTCACTGGAATTGCCGCTGTCGACGTGTTCGCCTCTGGGGCTGATGTCGTATTGCCCAAGTGATCCATTGCGGATCAAGTGAGTAACATCGACACCAAAAGGCACGTCGTCGCAAGATAGCGAGAAACTCATGAAACTCACAGAAATATCGGAACGGATTCACGCACATTTGAAGCGATTTGAAGCTGATAAAGTGCTAACAGTCAGCAAAAGACAGTTGTGTTGGAACCCAGGTGCTTTCCATTCTGGATCCCGGGTGATGTGCTGTTACGTCAGCTATCAAGGGCAATCGAGCCTGACCAAGACCGAGGCCATTCGTTACCTTGAAAAACTTGACAGCGGCTTTGTCGGGCGCCATTTTGAAGCATTCCGAGAGCCGGAAAAGCCTAGCTCTGCCGACATTATTCGTACTGACAATTACAACCAAAACCAGAAACTGCGCCGATACGAGATAGAAGCTGCGGTCAGCAAAATCGACGCGGACGCTGTGCTTAAACTGCTTGCGGATGAGTTCGACAACGGGATCGAATTACTGGGGGCTGGATTTGGTGCCAAACTGACTGACATCAAAAGAGAATCCTTTGCCTCCTTATGCATTGCCGCAAAAGCAGAGGTCGTACTCGAAGCCGTCCTGCGATCAAACCTGGCGGACCCATCAGTCATCCTGAAAGCGGTGTGCACCTACATGCATTCCAGGGCGGCCAAAGATGGAACCTTTGAGCCACCATCCGAGAACCATCAGACCCTGACGTACACGGCGATGGCCGCTAAGAGTGTTGCCGGAACCATGCTTGCTCTCGAATTTGAGGCCGATGCCCCAAAGATGAAGTCTGCAGAAGCCAGCCATTTGAACGGCGTCGCCATGAGTTACCACGCCGAAGCACTTCGCGCCGCGCTGAGCTGCATTCTCAGCTCAGAAGAAAAGTTTATGCAAGCTGTTCAAGTTTGCCGTTGTTATATTGAAAAGAATCTTCCAACGCTCCAGAAAACGAATGGAGAAACCGGCGCCTACAACTGTGCCCTTTTTGAATTCTGCGACACAACTGGATATCATTCACAAACACAAATGGGATCATTTTTCAAGGAGTACCTGGCTGCTGGCTACTTTGGTGACCTGAATTCGCCTCTGAAAATATCTAAGGATCGCGCCACATCAATTAGTGGACGGAATCCGCTGGCCGGCGCCATCCTTCGCAACAACATACCGATCGCGGTTGAATTGATACTGGCGGGTGCCGATACCAGTCTTGTAGGCGACGAGGCTGGCCGCCCGGGCATTGATATCGTTGAATTGGTCCGAGAGCAAAATAAGCCCGATGTCGAAGAGGCAGTTGCGAAACTCAATCACGCACTCATGACGCGCGTTCTGCAGGTCAAGTTGGCTACGCAAACACAGGATACGGCGCCCGCGCTCTCACACCGGCGGAACATGGCCGTTTAATCTGAATGATTGAATTCCCAATGACCAAAATTCCAGCGGAGAACCAGGACCGTCTACGACTTGAAATTGAGGTTGCCGTTCGCAATGTCGACGCGATCACAGTGATTGACCTGCTTCGTCTTCATGGCGATGCAAGCCATGCGATCGAATTTCTTGGCACCGGATTCGGTGGCGACATCAAAAATCCGGACAGAACGTCATTCGCATCGTTCTGCCTCACCAACGGCGCCGAGGCCGTTCTCTCTGACGTTCTACGGTCCAACCTGGCGGAACCAGCAGTCATCCTGAAATCGGTGTGCTCATATAAGCACACCAGGGGGGACTATGTGGGTAACGCTATACCTGTCAGAGTCAACCATCAGACCCTGACGTACACGGCGATGGCCGCTCAGAGTGTTGCCGGAACCATGCTTGCTCTAGAATTTGAGGCCGATGCCCAAAAGATGAAGTCTGCAATAGCCAGATATTCGCATGGAGTACCCATGAGTTATCACGCTGAAGCACTTCGCACGGCGATGAGTTCAGCCAGTGATACAGGAGGCGGATTTTTCCGATGTGCTTCCATTTGCCGTTGTTACATAAAATTGTGTTTGCCAATCTTAAGAACGGTCTCCGAGAACAATACACCCATCAACTGTGCTCTCTACGAATTTGTGGACACCGTAGGAAACCCGCAGCAACCCCAATTGGGTGATTTATTCCGTGAATACCTAAATGCCGGGTACTTCGACGACATCAACACCCGGTTCCCAAAGATTTCGGACAATTCGCTTCTTAGCGAAACATTGCCTTTGACCAGCGCCATCCTTCGCAACAACATACAGATCGCAGCCGAGCTTATCCTTGCAGGCGCCGATACCAGCCTAGTTTGTGAAGATGTCGGCTGCTCAGACATTGGTTTCATTGAATTTGTTAGGAAACAAAATCGGCCTTATGTTGAAGATAGCATTGCAAAACTCACTCACGCAATCATGACTCGAGCATTGCATGTCAGACCGGCAACGAATACACAGAGAAGGGCGCCGGCGCCGGGTGACTCACGCCGCCGAAAACTGAGCGTCTGAATTGCTTTATCTCTATTTCTTGAGCCTGTGAGCTTCCATATACTGAGCCACACGTAGCCCGATGGATAAAGCCACCTTTTGGCAAGGACATCTATCGCGATACACCCATAGTGCCGCCTGCGTTCATTTATCGTTTGCCGCTACGAACAGCTTCAATGTCGGCGTAGGTCTGCCCGACTTCAAGCATTAGCACAGGCCACTTTGCTCCATTCGGGCAGCGTGTGATCAACGAGACTTCCAAGCCAGTTTTTCAAGCAGCATCTTCGCATCGGTCATGATTTTCATGGCCTCAGTTTGAGTCGCCTCGATGTCCATGGTTTTTTTGGGTGACACGAAGCTTCCCATCAATTGAAAACGGTTTGATCACGCTCGAAAAGCGATGATTTACCACGGCGGTCGGCTTCAACGCGAAGCAACTCCGAGTTCTCGCGGAGAGACTTAAGCATCATCGTTGCGGTCTCTTCATTGCATCCGTTAGTAAGCAAATAGCTGACCGCATGAATCGCTCCTTGCTGAACAAGGTCTTGCGCAAGCAACTGCTCATCGGCCAACTCAGACATGCCTGCTTTGAAGTCTTGGTGACCAGGCAACCCAACTTCTTGAATTTCAGCCATACCTTGATTTCCCTTATGTTGGCTCGATGATGCGTGCCGCAACACCAATGGATATGCCAAGAACGATGCTAAGCCCTGCGACTACAGTCCAAGTCAAAACGTCCGGATTGAATATGGCGATTGCCCCGACAACCAGCGCTGCTGGACTGGCGGCGATCAGAATGGTTTTGATCTTCATGACGTGTTTTCCTTCGTGATTTGTTCAATTAAAGATACAGCATCTTGTCGTTCACGCAAGGACCAAGTCTTCGCAGCCGCACTCAACTGCCAGCTCAACAAACACCGCATCCACTTCCGCTTGAGGTCCTTCGCGATAACGATCTCTTGCTGCGCCAATAGACATCACGACAACGGGCTCATATCCGAACTGGTCTGCAGTGATGTCCACGACAAATTCCGAGCCGCCTGGCATACGAACTACAACCCAGTAATGCCCGCACCACTGGCCAGCCGTATCTATGGCACCCGAGCCATCAGAACCGCCGCGAACTACCGGCACACCACGTCCAAACCGCTTCAGCAGTATCACCATTACAAGGCAAGCATGAAGGCAGGCTCCAGCACTCTTTGGACCAATGGAACCATTACCCTGCAATCCAGGCTCAATCGACCGCCTTGCCAAGCTAGCAAGCTCCTGCAGTTCCTGTAACTCTGTCACCGTGTTTTCCTTTATGATCGTTTAAATTGATCAATTTGCGGGCATGTCAGGTTTCATTTCAGATCACGTGAGCGGTGATTTCGATCATGTACCTGGAGCGAATCGGAAGGCCCTTCTCGCTGTCGAATTTTAGCAACTCGCCAAAAGGAACGATAACCTTTTCTCCAACAGGCATTGCAATCGTTTGAGCAACATGAAATGTCATGTCCTGGGGTAACGGAATCAATTTGCCGCCAACGACGATCATTGGTGTTGAGTGTCGTGCCGTCGATGTGACATCGAGCCAGGTTTCAATTACGCCGTCCTTGACCATCGGCGTCATGGTAATTTCCAAGCCTTCATTGCGCTCGTATTCCTGTCCGCAATGAATTGGGCACGCCATCAGATAGGTGACATGACGGGTGACTGGAACCTGAACCGCCTTGCCATCAAGGGTTACAACATCAACACCCGTTAGCTGCGAAACGGCACCGTTCGCGGCGTTTTCCATGATCCGAATCGAATAACCAACCTGCATTGTCTCTGCATGAGCAGTGACGGTGGCAGCGAGCGTGATGGCCATCATCAGTCCAGTTAGGTAACGTTTCATGATTCCAGGTTTCCTTCAAGTTAGTGACGCGTGTCACCATTGATTTGGTCCAGTACGCCACCGTAGTTTTGGACGTTGAATTCAGCAGTTCCCGGCGTTAACCAATCGAAGTCGTCTGACTTATTATCGTCACCAGCCGGGTGAGGATGGCTAGCAGTAACTGGTCCGCTCGGGGTAGCAGCCACCATCTCACGGAAGAAGAGAACAAAAAGAGAAACAAGTGTCCAAACCGGAGCAAAAAGTAATAGGTGATACGACTGGATGACCTCTTGCGTAACAGGGCCAAAGCGGAAGTACAGCAGCGGGAAGGGGGCAATGGATAAGGCCAACCGAAGCCAAACCCAAAGCAAGCCCAGAATGGAAAAGTTCACTGTTTTCCTTTAGGTTTTTGGCAAATTCAGCCGAAGTTTTATTTCACCTTCGCGGGCAAGCTCCGTGTCCCCATTCCACCGGCCAGCAGCATGCCCAAGTTCCACTTGATACAGGTAACCAAGAAACCACGGGTCTCTCTCATCGACTTCCAGCATGGAAACCAGCCAGCAGTCTTCGGAATACATCCCCCACGCTTCATTCAGCGCAGAGCTACACCATGACGACAACTCGGGATAGTTTGTCCGCAGCTTGGAAATACGGAGTGCTTCACGCTCTGACGGTTCTGTGATGTCGGCGTGAGCCGCAACCCACTTGAGTTCGTTGAACGGTTGGCTCATGTTTTCCTCTTATTTGGCAGGCCTTGCGGCAACCTGAAATGCAATGGATAAACCCAATCCAAAAGCAGCCAAAATAGCAAGACTCAGTGCGTCAAAGCTAAATAGGCGTCCCATTTGGAAAAGGTCGAATACGCGAACACTCGCCGCACCACCCATGAAGGCAAGAATGGTTGGATTGATCCAGGCGAGTTGCCCGGCTAATTTGTTGCCTTTTAACATTGCTGATTTCCTCGATTAATTTGGCACCGACCACGCAATTGCCTCTTCAAGCCCAGCATGGGAAGCCTTCTTTAAGCTATCTTTGTGCCCGATGGCAATTTGCGTAGACCCTTGGCAATGCTCAACGCTCTCTCCGCTACTAAACCACCGCAGTTGATTGGCCCTTCGTGAGGGCGTCCAGTTGTTGCATTCAGAACAATCTGGTTTGCATCGTTTTGCATCGCCTTTTTCAAACGAGCATTTTTTTGAGTGTTTGTCATCTTGAGTTTTCCTTCAGTTCTGGGTGTTGTCAGTTTGAGGTCCGGCGACACCATAGAAGTCAATGGTCACTTTCCCAACGGTCAACTCCGAACCATCTGGGAAGATAAATGCAATACCTTTGTTTACAGGTATTGCGGAAGCAGTTACTCCTTCAGGAAACACCAAGCGCCCTGAGTCCTCTGAGGCTTGAAGCACCTTACGTGCAGTTGTTACCAATGGATTCGCCACCAACAAAGTTGCCACGCCACCAGGAAATGCCACGTCATTGCTTCCTGCGCTACTCAACAGACTATCAATGTGCGATTTCGTGTACCCAAGGTTTTCAATTGATACTTTGGTGACGGGACTTGGCGTGTTTTCGGTTGTCATATGGTGCTTTCTTTTATCAAATGTGGGGTGTTTTGTGGGGAACGAATCGAGGTCATAAGACGCTCACGCCATCAGGGTGTTTTTCCCAAACCGGCTTTGCTTCCCAAAGACGGTCAGGATGTAGCGATCAATGCTCTCTTTCGCAGCCGCCAAACCCAAAGAACCCCAAGCATTCAGACGAAATGGCAAGTCCACATCTCGACAATCTTTGTGTAGACGGGCCAGCAGTGAACGCCCCAGGGTTGTAATTTGAAATGGTGTTCGTTTCGCGTCACCGATGACCGGCGTGATCAATCCAGCAGATTCAAGGTTTTTCAAAATAAGCACATACGACGCGGGCGACCCCAAGCTCACACGGCCCGCGTGTTTCCCGGTGCCCACCCAATGTTCCATTTTCCCGATCAAGTCATTAATGTTGAACCCTAATGGAGAATCGTCTAAAAGATAAAGCACCTGCAAACTGTATTTGGACAATGGAGGTGCATCGGTGGCAACTCCCGCCGACCGCGTTGTGGCACCCAGAATGGCGAGAGCATTGGCATTCCAGTTCCAGTCGAAGTATCGTTTTACCCGTCCGTAGCCGAGTGCTTTTTGGAAAACGTCCTTAAAAACGCCTATCGAAGCGAAGGCCATTTGGATAGAAACCGCGTCCACCGAATTAAGAACTAAGGCAGGGAATTCGCGAGCATCCACTGCACCAAAATGCTGTTCCACCAGGGTAGCGAAGGCGATAGCGCCAGTGTGGTCTGGATCGCAAGCGCAAACCACAGATTCAGCATCTTGCAAAATTGCATCCGTCATGGCGCACGGATGAAGATCGCCATTTTCGTCAATGAGCCTGGGGTTCCATTTGGACCAGGGAGCCATCTTGATAACAGGCTCAGCCAAACGCGGATAGTCCTGGAATGACAATCCCCTCGGGTAGCTGAACGTGAAGTTTCCATAAGGCATGGCGGACAGCACAATGAGGTGTTCGTTTGGCCAGTGAGCCCGAGCGTAAGGTGCCAACAAACGCGCTATGGTTGGTTTTTCAGTAACAATAATGATAGACATAATCCGTACTCCAGTAATGGAAGGTTGTTTGCGTGGCTTAGCCACGAACGTGAAGAGAAAAGCATAATCGCAAATTTCGTGGTGGTGAGGTTTCCTTCAGGTTGTGACAGCCATGGTCGGCCATCCTTCAAGGCGAAAACCGAAAGCGAACAGTCTGTCTCGGGAGAAATCCACGGTTTTTGCAATCTCGTTTTCGCTGGCGGCTTTAAACACCGCCTTCGGTGAAAGAGATAATCCATTGACGTTGTACTCGATGGCGCTGAAGACAGCCATGTCCTTGTAGGTGTAATCCGAATCTGCACCACCAAAACGCTGATTCACGCAATCAGCATGCATTGTTTTCGTACCACGAAGCCCAACCTTTCGAAACATTACAACTTGCTCCCCGGTATTGATGATCCGATTGCAGCAAAAACAGCGATGGCGATGGGCGCGCTTGTCATGCGCGTACACGGATTGCCAAATCGGTAACTGGAATCGCATGCTCGGTTTCCTTGTAAATACTGGTGGCTGGTGGGACTGATTTAACGAAACTCGCCCGCAATTCCCCTTGCTAGGCAGGCTGGAAACAGCAGAATGACTGTTTCATCAAGGCGAAGCTGCACCGCCAGGAGGGGGTCAAGCGGGCGCCGCGATTGAGATTTCAATCG
>Ga0209123_1001131_pt1 | contig 28126 bp, 21 predicted proteins | sample BarGraIncu00431A_FD_184500 | JGI IMG/M metagenome (GOLD analysis project Ga0209123, IMG submission 184500) | Arctic peat soil microbial communities from Barrow, Alaska, USA - Barrow Graham LP Incubations 004-31A (SPAdes) (version 2) | ecosystem: Environmental > Terrestrial > Soil > Wetlands >...
CTTCACCAGCGGATACACCCCCAACGACGTGAACCGAAAGGGGGTGCACTTCGACAGTGACAATTTCATCGGTAAGCCCTGCCGCCCCCAGGACCTGCTCAAGATGGTCGCCGATCTGCTCGCCTAGCGGGGGGGGGCGGAGTTCACTCGCCAGGCAGTAAAAGAGCCCCGGTCGTTTCCGGGCGCGAACCAAAAGAGGCCCCGATCGTCCGATCGGGGCCTCTTTTAATAGTTGTAGCGGGCTTTCAGGTTAGTCTTCGCAGAGATCGACCTTGACGTCCCAGTTTTTCAGCTTCATGGTGCCGTTACGCTCCAGGTTGAGGTGCATCTTGAAGGCGCGGTCCCAAAGCTGCGGCTCGTGGCCGACTTTCCTGCCCAGGCAGTCCTTTTCAGCCATGTCGAGGTACGCGGTGAGCTGCTCCTTGTAATCCGGATGGGCGCACTTCGCGATGATCAGCCTGGCGCGCTCTTTCGGAGCCACCCCGCGCAAGTCGGCCAGACCCTGCTCGGTGATGACGCAGTCAAGATCGTGCTCGGTGTGGTCGATATGCGAGCAGTGCGGCACGACGCAGGAGATGCCGGTCGGGTCGGTCTTGCTCGGACGTGACGACGGGGTGTGCATCATCTTCAGGTAGCCGTTACGCAGGAAGTCGCCGGAACCGCCCAGGCCGTTGATCATGCGGGTACCGCCCACCAGGGTGGAGTTGGCATGGGCAAAGATGTCGATCTCGACCGGGGTATTCATGGCGATGCACCCCAGACGGCGGATCGGCTCCGGTGCGTTGGAGATGGAGAGCGGACGCAGGGTGATCTTGTCGAAGTACTTGTCCATGTTATCGAAGAAGCGCGGGAAGCCGTCGGACGCCGACAGGGAGAGTGAGCAGGAGGACGCATGGTCCAGCTTGCCCGAGTCGAACAGGTCAAGCATGGTGTCCTGCAGCACTTCGGTGAAGACGGTCAGGTTGGAGAAAGGGCCCTTGGCCAGTCCGCCGATAACGGCGTTGGCGATGGAACCGACGCCCGACTGCAGCGGCAGCAGGTTTTTCGGGAGACGCCCAGCCTTGACTTCCTGGGTGAAGAACTCGATGACGTGGTTCGCGATCGCCTCGGAGGTATCGTCCTGCTCGGCAAAGGCACGGCCCTGGTCGCGCAGCTTGGACTCGACGACGGCGATGATCTTGTTCGGGTCGCAGGGGATCGAGGTCGACCCGATGCGGGAGCCGGCGGTGACGATGTTGAACGGCTGGCGGTTCGGCGGGATCGCCGGGGTCAGCAGGTCGTGGATCCCTTCGAAGGAAGGTTCGCCGGTGTTGACTTCGATGATGATCCGGTCGCAGATCATCAGGATTTCCGGGATGACGCCGCAGGAAGAGGTCGGAACCAGGCTGCCGTCTTCCTTGATGCAGGAGACTTCGATGATGGCGAGGTCAAGCTTGCCGCTCTCGGAGTCCTTGGTGTAGAACCCGTAGCCGAGGTCCTGGGCGAACAGGGAAAGGTGCTTGTCGCCCATCCGGATGCGGCCTGCGTTGATGCCGGCTGCTATGTTCTTGCCGGTCTGGTAGGGCCAGCGACGGTCGATCATATCGTTTATCGCCCAGCGGTCTTCGGTCTCGGCTCCGACCGACGCGCCGATGAAGAGGTTGAACTTCAGCTTGCCCTGCAGGTTGTTCTTCTCGACATGTTCGGCGAGGGCGATGGGTACCACTTTCGGGTAACCAGCGGGGGTGAAGCCGGACCAGCCGAGGTTCATCCCGTTCTTGAAAAAGGGAATGGTCTGCTCTGCCGTCATGACCTTGCTCATCAGGGATTTGCACTTTACGCGGTCCTGCAGGGTGCCGTAACCGGACATGTTCTTCCTCCTGTTCTGTTTTAGTGTCTACACAAAAAAGCAGCCAAACTACCAATAAACTGGATTTAAACCGTCACCTGACCGGGCGACTGCAGGAGCAATCCCACCGACCTTCGGGTCAAATTAAAACCGGATTCTACTCAACCACACATTCATAGTCAAGGTTAAAAGCCGCACCTTTTGTCGAGCGCGAAGCCGCGTTATGCTTAGGATTTAAACGAGGCGACATCAGCGGCTCCAAGGGAGAGCGCGGCGCAAACAACGTATACAGTATGCAATCTAATCTGAACGGGCTTCGCCGTCAAGAGTAAAAAGTTGTTTCCCTTAAGAAACTTTCGTTTGGTCCGCGACAAGGGAAGGAGGCTATCGACCGGAGCGGCACGATGCCCTTAACGTGAACGTCGCGCACCCGGCGCGCAGCCGCCGGCGAGGGTTCAGAATGCAGGCCGACCCTGGCAGTCGGCAGGAGAGCGCGCAGGCTTCCTGCCGCTCTCAGAGCTCTTGGTTACTCCAGGGGTTTTGCCTTGACGATGAAAAACTCGGTCTCGCCAAAGCATACGGTCGGCACGCCTTTGTGCTGCTCGTAACTGAGGGAAATCTTTTTGCCCAGCCCCTGGTTCACCTGCTGCGCCACAGCTTCGTCGCGCACCGTGAACAAAAACTTTTCCGGAACGGCACCAGGCACCGGTGACATGGCAAGCTCTCCTTCCCAGGTTTTGCAGAGCCACCCTTTCTTGGAGAATTTCTGGACATACCCGACCCGCTCCCCGGAGGAGTAGACCCAGTGCAGCGCGCCGTAGGTGTACCCCACCGCAACCAGGACGGCAACTGCAATCAGGCCGGCAAGGCCGCCAAGAACCCTGTTTTTCATAACACGCCAATCCATAGAATCTCCCAGGTGCAACCAGATGAAATTTGTTTAAATTTCGCCATGTATAGCAGAAAGTCCGCACCCGGTCAATCGCAGCATCCGGGACTCGACTGAGCAGGCAGGTTTAGTGTGATGGGGCAAAGGAGACGCATGCAATGCGTCTCTACATCCTGGCGGCGACCAACCGGTAGAGACGCATTGCATGCGTCTCAGCTCAAACCGCCCGAGTTAAACTTAGTCTGACCGGGCGAAAGGAAACGCGTGCAATGCGTCAACATTACCTAGCGGGATTTAGGCAAGATCCAAGGTGCCGAGTCGTTTATTACGAGAAAGGCCGCACCCCAAAAAATGTGGCGCGGCCATTCCCGATTTCCCTCGAAAGATCAGTCCTCTCGATAATGGACTACTCTGCCTTATACCCGATGCGCACCGCACCCCAGTGCCGGTTATTCAGGTAAATCGGGGTGGAGAGGTCGTTCATGATTTCACCGGTGTCCCTCATGTAGGTCTGCAGTAGGAACGGCTCGACATTTTGCGCCGCCTTGAGCCCGGTGTTATCATTGAATATCCGCTTCGTCCTGTTATTGAGCTTGTCGGACTCGGGGTCCCCGGTCAAAGGTTTCGAGTAGCGCAGGTTATGGGTCGCTACATAGCCGTGGTCGTCGACGCAGATGGCAAAAAAGACCGTGCTCTGCTTGGCGAGCACCTCCTCTTGGATGGGGGTAATGACCTGGTCGAAAAACTTGTCGAAGGCGGTGCTGTATTTCTGCGGCACGGTGTTCGCGATGGGGCGGTAGTTCCGATCACCTAAATCTGATGCGGAAATCCTGTTTTCGGCCACCCCTTTTTCCAGTGCGGCAACGGCCCTATCCCTCAACTCCCGGGCCAGTTGCTTCATGGTGTCGTGCCGGTTTCCCACACTGAATTTGCCCACCGTCGAGAAGATCTGCTCGGCCACCCCGGTAAGCACGGCAAAGGCCTTGTCGCTTTCCAGCATATCCTGATGCACCAGTTGGGCGGAATCAGAGACGTGGTGGATCTTCTCGGAAATTTCGTTCGTCGTCGCGCTCTGCTCCTCGGTGGCCGAAGCGATCTGGTTGATGAGGCTGGCGGTTTCACCGGCAAGCCCCATGATCCTCTCCAGGCAGTCGCGCGCCGCGGCGGACTTCTCCACACCGTCCTCGACCCGCTCCTGCTCTTCAGCTATGGAGCGCGCGGCCTCCCGGCTCTCGCTTTGTATGCTGGCGATGATCTTGGCGATCTCCTTGGTGGAGGTCGCCGTTCTCTCCGAGAGGATCTTCACCTCGTCCGCCACCACCGCAAAGCCGCGCCCGTGCTCACCCGCCCGGGCGGCTTCGATGGCGGCGTTGAGTGCCAGCAGTTTGGTCTGGTCGGCGATGTCCTCGATCAGATTGATGATGTCGCCGATCTGGATGGAGGAAGATTCCAGCCTTCCCACCGTGCCGAGGGTCAGCAGCACGTTTTCCCTGATCTTCATAATGCTGCTGCAGGCGCCGTCGACGACCGCCATTCCCTCGCCTGCCGCGCGATCTACCTCGGCCGAAAACCCCGCAGCCTGGTGGGTATTGCCTGCCACGACATTGAGGGTGGCAGCCATCTGCTCTGCCGCCACCGCGACCGAAAGTGAGCGGTCCTTTTGCTCCGCGGCTGAGATGACCGTTCCAGTGGTCCGGTTCGAGACCTGGCAAAGCGAGACCGAGATGCTTTCGGCAAGTTGGTAAAGCACCGACACGGTTTCCCGCAGCTTTCGGACCAGATGGTTGATGTGCCTGGCGAGTTCGCCGATTTCGTCATTTGAGCGGACCGGGATCTCCTTGGTAAGGTCACCCTCCCCTTCGGCGATGTCCTTCAGTTTTTCCGAGAAGTACAGGATGTCTCGGACGACAGTCCTCTTGAAGAAAAGATACATGCTCCCCATCATGGCCACAAAGAAGATGAGACCCGCAGCGACCAGGAGGTAGGTCATTTTGAGAGCACTTTGGTAACCGTCTTCCAGCGACGAGCTGAGCACGACCGCGCCCCGGAATTTTTCACCCGCGTCATGGCACTGTTTGCAGCGCTCCTCATTCACCAGCGGCACGATGGCCCGCAGCGTATGGATGCCGTTTTCCACCTGGCGGCTCTCCTGGAGCTTGCCGCTGGCCAGCGCCTTCAGCACCTCCGGATTCGCGGCGGAAGCCGAGGCGGATGCAGACTCTTTCCCCTCCGGGTTGAACACCTTGAGATCGAAGCCGAACTTCTTTTCCTTGGCGACCTTGGAGAGGTTCATCACCCCTTTCGAGTCGTCCTTCATCATGAATTCACCGATCTCGTTCATGATGACCGCGGACATGGTGCGGCTGTTCTTCGCCTGCAGCTCCATGCTCGCCTGGTACTGAAGCCAGATGGCCAGCAACCCCACAACGTTAATGCCGATAAAGAGAGTACCCCCAATTATCGCCAGTATTTTAGACATCAGCTTGTTTTTCAACATCAGGCCTCCCGTTGCTCAGGACAGAGTTCTGTCTTGTAAACGTTATCGGCAGAGATTTGCAGCACTTTAGCAATTGAAAAATGAGTTTTCTTTAGTAACAGAGGACTTATTGGCTCATAGCCGTCCAGACAAGTCACTGCCGAGGACCAAACAAGCATTCGCTAATGAAACTCTTTAACAAAAAGACATACAGACCAGTCCACAAAACAGTATCGTGCCACCCGACATTGTCCCAACGACCCAGCTGATTAGCCATTATGACGCCAAGGGTTCCCGATGAGGCAAAGTCTGCAGAGACAGTGACTTCTGTCTCGGGATTCTGACTGACCTTGACCAAGGTCAAGGACGCAGACTCATTACCATGGTAAAATCCGGCACAGTCGCATAACAAGGGGGGGCGGTCATGGAAGAAATACCTTACGAGGCACTTTGTCGGCAAATAGTGCAGGCCTGCAATGACGCTATTATCTATTCCGACCGAGAAGGGATCATACGGCTTTGGAATTCCGGCGCCGAGCAGATGTTCGGCTTCAGCGCGCAGGAGGCCATCGGCCAGTCGCTGGACATCTTCATCCCGGAAAACCAGCGCGCCCGGCACTGGGAAGGGTATTTCAAGGTGATGCAGACCGGGGTTACCCGTTACCTGAAAGAACTGCTCGCAGCGCCTGCCATTCGTAAGGACGGCACGCGCCTATCCACCGAGTTTTCCATGACCATCGTCAGGAATGCGGCAGGCGAGATCGCCGGCACCGCAGCGGTCATCCGGGATATCTCCGCGCGCTGGCAGAAAGAAAAGGCGTTGCGGGCGCGCCTAGCCGAACTTGAGAAGGTAGTGTGAAGAAGATTATTTAAAAAAAGAGCGCAGAGGAGAATTTCTCCCTGCGCTCTTTCAGTTTCATTCCGGCTCTGCCGGTAGCAGCGGCATTCCCGCCGCGAATAGTTCGCATCCAGGAGACCTTCAACAGGTAAGGGTGCCCGCTGGTGCGGCGTGAACCTTAGCGGATCTGCTCTACCAGGTAATTTTGCACTCCCATCTGTGACATCTGGTCCAGTTGCGCCTCTATATCGTCTATATGGCCTTCCTCATCTGTCAGAATCGACTTCAGTAACTCGCGAGTACCATTGTCACCTAGTTCGACCGCCATCCTGATACTTTCGTTGTAGCCGCGGATGGTGCTTTCCTCCAGCGCGTGGTCAAACTGGTGCATCTTGGGAACTTCGGCTCCGATATTTATCGGATTGAGTTTGCTGACGATCGGTCGTCCCTCGAGAAAGAGTATGCGCTCAATAAGCTTCTCAGCATGTTTCATCTCGGTAATGGCCCGCGTCCGCATCAGGGTATGGAGACGTTGATAACCCCAGTTTTCACACATTTCAGCGTGAACCATGTACTGGTTCGATGCCGTCAACTCTTCGGCCAGGCGCACATTAAGCTGCTCGATGATTTTCTCGTTTCCCTTCATGAATAACCTCCCCTTAGCGATTTAATGGCCTTACGGCCGCCTCATTGATCCGAGCGTTGCCCGTCCAGTCGTGCGCAGCGCGCCACGGCTTGGTTGACGTGCGCCAGCTACATTGCAATTCGCTAACCATTATACCTGCAAAAAATTCATTGGCAATGAACGTAGGCAATTAGCCACCAACCCCGGTTGCACGTGGCGTTGATGCAGATAAGCGCTAATCAGGAATAAGAAGGACTTGGAAGCGGTGCAAGCTAGGAGCCAGAGGAGCGGGAGTGGTGCAGGAAGCAGAATGGTGTGCCCGCCTCAGTGGCGACGGGCACACCCGCGTTTTGTTAATCAGCCGGGCTCGGTTCCGCCAAGCCAGGATCAGGACCGGACAGCAGGTCATCTGCCGGCGCCTCCTCCTTGGGAAGCAGCAGGTTCAGGAGAATGGCGGCGATGCCACACAGGCTCACGCCGTGCAGGTGCTGACCGCCAATGTTGAGACTCAGTCCCCCGATCCCGAAGACCAGCACCAGGGAGACGATGATCAGGTTGCGGGGCTGGTGCATATCGACCCGGGCGTGTATCAGGGTGTTGAGACCGACGGCCGCGATGCTGCCGAACAGGAGCATCATGATCCCGCCCATGACCGGCACCGGAATGGACTGCAAGATGGCGTTGAACTTGCCGAAGAAGGCCATCACGATCGCGAAGCCCGCCGCCCAGGTCATGATGACCGGGTTGTAGCACCGGGTGATCATGACGGCACCGGTAACCTCGGCGTAGGTTGTTACCGGCGGGCCTCCGATGAGAGCCGCGCAGCAGACCGCCAGGCCGTCTCCCAGCATGGTGCGGTGCAGCCCGGGCTTTTCGGTGTAATCCTTCCCGGTGACCGCCCCGATGGCGACGATGTCGCCCACATGTTCGATGGCAGGGGCTAGTGCCACCGGGATCATGAAAAGGACCGCGGCCCAGTTCCACTGCGGTGCAATCAGGTGGGGAATGGCAATCCAGGGGGCGGCGGCGATTTTGGAGAAATCGACCAGCCCCATACAGACGGAGAGCAGGTAACCGGCGGTAACCCCGCAAAGGACGGGGAGCAACCGGAAAATGCCTTTGGCCTTGGTGGCGACCGCAGCGGTGGTGGCGAGCGAGACTCCCGCCACGATCAGCGCGGTGTTGTACTCGACCAGGACGCCTTTGCCGTCACCGGTTTTCCCCATCGCCATGTTAACGGCAACTCCGGCAAGGCCCAGTCCGATCACCATGATGATCGGCCCGACGACCACCGGGGGCATGATGCGGTGGATAAACTGCACCCCGCGCAGGTAGATGGCCAAGGAGAGGACCAGATACATGCAGCCGGCGGCGAACAACCCGCACATGGTCGCGGGAAGTCCCCAGGTCTGGGTGCTGTAGATGATCGGCGCAATGAACGCGAAGGAGGAACCGAGAAAAATCGGGACCTGGCGGCCGGTTGCGAGCTGGAAGATGATGGTGCCCATGCCGGCGCCCAGGAGCGCCATGCTCGGGTCGAGCCCGGTGAGGATCGGAACCAGCACCAGGGCACCGAACGCTACGAAAAGAATCTGGGCACCGGAAAGCGCCTGGCGCCATACCGGCTCTGTTGCTTCTGACATACTAAAACCTCATTACAATAGTTTTCCCGGACAACGAGCGCCGCCGGGTTAAAAATACCAGCGTGGACTATTTGGTGCCGAAGATCTTGTCGCCCGCGTCGCCGAGGCCGGGAATGATATAGCCGTGCTCATTGAGGCGCTCGTCGATGGCGGCGACGTAGATGTCCAGTTCGGGATAGGCTTCAGTGATCCTTGCCAGCCCCTCCGGCGCGCCGACCAGGCAGAGGACACGGATCTGGCGGCATCCGGCCTTCTTCAATAGTTCAATGGTGGCAGCCATGGATCCCCCGGTGGCCAGCATCGGGTCGACGATAAGCGCCAGGCGCTCGTCCAGCTTACCGACGAACCTCTCGAAATAGATATGGGCCTCGAGGGTCTCCTCGTTGCGGGCCATCCCCACCACGCTCACCTTGGCATTGGGAATCATGCTGAGGACGCCGTCGAGCATGCCGATCCCGGCGCGCAGAATGGGAACCACGGTGACCTTCTTCCCCTTTATCTGCTGAATGGTGACGGGAGTGCCGTCCCAGCCGTTGATGGTCCTGTCTTCCAGTTGGAAATCCCTGGTCGCCTCGTAGGCCAAAAGGCACGCCACCTCCATAGTAAGCTCGCGGAATTTCTTGGTGCTGATGTCCGCCTCACGCATGAGGCCGATCTTGTGCTTTACCAGCGGGTGATTAACTTCGTGAACGCTCATCTACTCCCCCCGTGCTTGATTTTGAGGCATACCATACCGGAAACCCGCGGGCAATTCAGCAGATTTTAAATTAAACTGAGTCAACCGTGCGCAGGGCTCAAAGAATCGCCTGCAAGAGGGGGAATTGGCGCGGCGGGACAGGACCAGGCGACCTGCGCCTGGCACCTCTAAAGAATGGGAGATTCTGCCGTTATTTCAGGCTGATAGGACGACGAAGGCCAGGTAGCCCCCCCAGAGAAGAACCACCACGGTTACCAGCAGGCAGACTAGCGCGAGAAAGGCCTGACCGGAGGTTTCCGCACTGTGGTCCCGGTACCCCAGGAGTTTCGCGAGCAGCACTCCGCCGACGATTCCGCCTCCGTGCCCCCAGTTGTTGATTCCGGGCATGACCAGACCGAAGAGTACGAGGCTGATGAGCCATCCGCTCACCTCTCGCGAGACCGCGGCGCCGTAGCTGCCCCCCCGGCTCTTGCCGTAGTAAAAGAGGGCTCCGATCAGTCCGCAGACCGAGGCAGAGGCGCCGATGGTAAAAGAGACGCCGGCAAAGCAGGAGGCGAGGTAGCCGCTCACGCCGCTTAACGTATAGATGATGAACATCCGATTGGGTCCGAACTCGGAACTCACCAGGGGGCCAATCTGGCGCAGGGCCATCATGTTAAAGAAGATGTGCAGCAGGCCGCCGTGCAGATAGCTGGCGGAGATGAGCGTCCAGACGTGGCCCAGGGAAAGGACCGGCACCGACCCGGTCGTCCCGAGCAGCATCAGGCTTCTTTGGTCCGGAGACAGGAAGTTAAGCGGGTTGCCGGAAAACCCGCGGTGCGAGCTGAGCAACAGGGAGGCCAGGTAGTAAACGACATTGGCGGTGATGATGGCCGTCACCTGCCAGTCCCCGTTTCTGTCACTGTTGGTCCAGGCGACCACCCGAGCCCAAACGCCGGGGCGCTCGGCACCACACCAGGTACAGCAAGCTTCCAAAGCGCCGATCAGCCGTCCGCAGCGCGGGCAAGGTATGGAACGTTGAGCCATCAGCATGCACCCCGTATTAAAATGCCCCACTGTACAGCTAACCCGGCGGGAACGCAAGGAAATGGCGTAGCGGAGCAGTGAAACTTTTCAGCTCTGCCTCAGCTCCCCTCGATAAACAGCAGCGCCGGATCCTCCAGGGAGCGCAGCACCTTGCCGAGAAACTGTGCCGCATCGGCTCCGTCGGTCACCCGGTGGTCAAAGGTGAGCGAAAGCGGCAGGATCTTTCTAATGACAATTTCCCCGCGATGCACCCAGGGGCGCTCCACGATGCGGCCAAAGCCGAGGATCGCCACGTCTGGCCAGTTGATGATCGGGGTGGCAAAGGTTCCTCCGAAATGGCCGTAATTGGTGAGGGTGAAGCTGCTGCCACGCAGGTCGTCGCGGGAAAGCGTCCGGGCCTGCGCCTTGCGACCCAGTTCCTGGATCGCCTCTGCCAGTTCGATGATGCTCTTTTGCTCGACATTGCGAATGACCGGCACCATCAGCCCCTCCGGCGTGGAGACGGCGATGCCGAAATGGTAGTGTTTTTTCACGATGATGGCCTGCGCGGCGTCATCGATGGAGGCGTTCAAAAGAGGGTGCTCCCGGAGCGCGTGCTGGGCTGCCTTGATGAAGAAGGGGAGGAAGGTTAGATGGGTGCCGCGCGCCTCGACCGCGCCTTGTTCGCGGTCGCGCAAGGCATAAATTTCGGTGATGTCAGCCTCTTCCATGCTGGTGACGAAGGCCGCGGTCCGTTGCGAGGCGAGGACGTTTCTGGCGATGGTGCGCCTCAGGCCGCGCAATTCCAGCCGCTCCACCGGCCCGAAAGCTTCCTCGGACCCGTTTTCCTCCGAGCCGTTTTCCTGCGGGCTCGTGCCCTCGCCCACCTTCGGCCCTGCGGTCGTTCGGTCCAGGTCTTCCGGGGTGACACAGCCGCGCGGCCCGCTCCCTTGGACGTCGCGTAAATCTATTCCTTTTTCGCGGGCCAGCTTCCGGACCATCGGTGTCGCAAGCCCGGCAAAGGGGCGGGGTGGTGCTGCGGGCACGTCGTCGTCAGCGTCAGGAAGGGTGCCGACGATTCCGACGGAGCGCGGGCGTTGTGGTGACTCATCCCCGGCTTCGGCGATGCTGACCAGCGTCTCACCGACCTTAACCGTCTCGCCTGCCTGCCGGTGGATGCGTGCGATCACCCCGGCGTGCGGTGCGGGGACCTCGACCACAGCCTTGTCGGTCTCGACCTCCAGCAGAGCCTGGTGCTCGGAGATGCCCTCGCCCTCCGCCACCAGCCAGCGGCGCAACTCTACCTCGGCAATCCCTTCACCCAGATCCGGCAGCTTAAACTCAAACGACATGCAGCCCTCCTTTGGCTTTTCCCCATGACCTTGGTCCGACGGGTCCGACTGGTCCCCACCCAGAAGTCAGTACTGCAGCACCTGGTCCAGCGCAGCCTTAATCTGTTCCGAGGTCGGCAGGTAGCGGTCCATGAGCTTTGCCAGCGGCACCGGTACGTCGGGCGCAGTCACCCTCAGTACTGGCGCCCTTAAAAAAAGCATCGCCTCCTCGGCAACGGTGGCCGCTATCTCGGCACCAAACCCGCCGGTCCTGGCCCCCTCGTGCACGATGACCACCCGCCCGGTCTTGCCCGCTGAAGCCAGCACTGCCTCGACATCAAAGGGATTGAGGGTGAGCAGATCAATCACCTCCGCGTCATAATCCGCCACCGCCTTCAGCACCCGCTCCAACATGCTCCCCCAGGCGATGACGGTAACGGCACTCCCCTCTCGCGCCAGCCGCGCCTTGCCAAGCTCCAGGGTATAATCACTCTCCGGCACCTCCTCCCGGAACATGCGGTAGAGCCGGGTCGGCTCCAGGTAAAGCACCGGGTCCGGGTCACGTAGGGCCGCGAGCAGGAGCCCCTTGGCGTTGTACGGGCCGGACGGTACCACAACCTTGAGCCCGGGACTCTGGCAAAAAAGCGCCTCGGTACTCTCCTCGTGCAGCTCAGGTGCCCTGATGCCTCCGCCGTACGGTGTCCGCACCACGAGAGGACAGCTGAACCGGCCGCGTGAACGGCTACGCAGGCGCGCCGCATGGGCAATCAACTGTTCGAAGGCCGAGTAGGTGAACCCCATGAACTGCACCTCGGCAACCGGACGCAGCCCGTAAGCGGCCATACCGATGGCGGCTCCCACGATCCCTGACTCGGAAAGCGGCGTGTCCAGCACGCGCTCGGAGCCGAACCGCTCCAGGAGCCCTTCGGTAACCCGGAACACGCCGCCGTCGCGCCCCACATCCTCACCCAGCAGCACGACCCGGTCGTCACGCGCCATCTCGTCGCCCAGGGCCTGGTTGATGGCCTGCACCATGTTCAGTTGCGCCATGTCATCCCTTCCTTTGAGCCGTTTGGCGCGGGCTGAGGCGGGCAACGGTCGTGTCGAACAGTTCTGCCGCGGCCGGGGGCGGGATGGCCTCCATCTCCCGAACCGCGGCATCGATGATCCCGGTCAGCCGGTTCTTGATCTCCAGCCCCGCCTGCTCGCTCCAGAGTCCGCGCTGCGCCATAAAGCGCTCCAGCCTGAGAATCGGGTCGCGGGCACGCCAGTGGGCGACCTCTTCGGCGGAGCGGTAGCGGCCGGCATCGTCCGCGGTGGTGTGGTCCGCCATCCGGTAGGTGAGGCATTCGATGAAGGTGGGGCCTCCTCCACTGCGCGCCTTTTCCAGCGCCTGACGCGTGGCGCGATAGACCGCGAAGGGATCGTTACCGTCCACCTGCACCCCCTCGAAGCCGTAGGAGATCGCCTTTTGCGCCAGAGTGGCGGAGGCGGTCTGCCCCTTGAGGGGTATCGAGATGGCCCACTGGTTGTTCTGGCAGATGAAGACCAGCGGAAGCCGGAAGACCCCCGCCATATTGAAACCCTCGTGGAAGTCCCCCTTGGAGGTGGCGCCATCGCCGAAATAGGCGACTACGGCAACCGGGTCGCGCCGGTAGCGGACCGCCAGGGCGGCTCCCACCGCATGGGGAATCTGGCTGGCAACCGCGACGCAAAAGGGGAAGATGTTGAGCCGCTCCGGCGCCTTTTGGCCGCGCTCGTCGCCGGTCCAGTACTGCAGCAGTTGCGCCGCGGGGTAGCCGAGCGTCAGGTGGACACCCATCTCGCGAAAGGAGGGAAAGATCCATTCCGCAGGGGAGAGCGCCAGGGCACTCCCCACCTGGGCGGCCTCCTGCCCCCTGATGGGGGGATAGGTACCGAGCCGCCCTTCCCGCTGCAGGGCGACAGCCCGCTCGTCGAAGGTCCGTGCCAGCACCATCGCTTCATACATGCGCCCGATCTCGGCATCGGAAAAAGGCGGCATGAGGTCGGCATCGACCTTCCCGTTTTCGTCGAGAATGCTCAACCGCTTCACGGTGAAACTGGCTAGGATTTCCTCTGGCATGGTCTGGACTCATCCCTCATGAGACTGCAAGCCTGGGTCGGAATGCCTGTGCATTTGCTGTGGGCATCCCTGTTGATTACTTGTTAAAAGCCTGTGCACATGCTGGGGACGCCGCGGGGAAAACCAGCTGCCGGCCTGCCCGGCGTCCCCTTCATTAGCCTTAGCTAGGCTCTTGTTTAGAGTGTAAACCACCCGGTTGCGAAATCAATGTTTAACCTGCTTCCATTTTCCGTAAAGCACCGGTACCAGAGCGAAGAGGCCCAGAAGTGCAAAGGAGCCCAGTACCCGCGGAGAGGCCACATCCCGCAGCGAGTTTATTGAGGCGAGACTGGCCCCGGCATTCACGAAGACAAAGCCCCCCGGAATGATCCCGATCAGGGTACCAAGCACGAAGACCCGCAGCGGCAGCCGGGTGAGCCCTGCCGCCAAGTTGATCAGGAAGAAAGGGAACAGCGGCACCAAGCGGAGAAAAAGCAGGTAGTTGAATCCGCGAGTCTCAAGTTCGCGGTTGATCCCTTCCAGCTTGGGTCCGAACTTTGCCAAAATGACCTCGCGCAGCAGGTAGCGGGTCACCAGGAAGGCGAGGGTCGCGCCGATGGTGGCGGCGACGACGGCGTAGAGCGTCCCCAGGAGCGAGCCGAAGATGGCCCCCGCCGCAAGCGACAGGATCGCCGCGCCGGGAAGCGACAGGGCGGTTTGCAGAATGTAGAGCGCCATAAAGCAGGCGACCGTCACCACCTGGTGGACGGCATAATAGTCGACAAGCGCCTGGCGATTCGCCTTGAGCGCCGTCAGGGTCAGGAAGCGCCCCAGGTCGAGATAGAAAAAGAGCCCCACGGCCAGCACGGCCAGCAGCAGCAGGAAGATTTTTTTGGCATTCATGGCTAAACTCCAAAGTCGTGTTGTCAAGCTGCGGCATCGGCCAAACGCGGTGCTCCTCCTTCAGCGGCGCTGCCAGGAGAGCCAGGCGCCCAAAAGTTTTTTGACGAGGGGTGTCAAGCGGCTCCGGTTGTAGACGTCGGCCAGCCTCTTGATCGCCTCGGCCTGGGTCGGGTAGGGGTGTATGGTCCGGCCGATGGCGGATAGGCCGAGCCCCGAGCTGATGGCGAGGGAAAACTCGTTGATCATCTCTCCCGCGTGACGGGCAACCAGCGTGGCTCCCAGGATCCGGTCGCTCCCCTTTTCCAGGTGCACCCGCGCAAACCCTTCGCTCTCTCCGTCGAGTACGGCGCGGTCCAGGTCGGCAAGCGGCACGGTCAGCGTGGTGACCTGTATCCCCCGAGCCTCGGCATCGGCCTGGTACATCCCGACATGGGCGATTTCAGGATCGGTATAGGTGCACCAGGGGATGGTGAGTTTCGACTGTTTCTGGCGCCCCTTGAAAAGTGCGTTGGCAATCAGCATGCGGGCCTCGGCATCGGCCATATGGGTAAACTTGTAGGCCGAGCAGATGTCGCCGGCCGCATAGACGCGCGGATTGGAGGTTTGCAGGGTGTCGCTGACGGTCACCCCGGCCTTGTCGTAGCTGATACCCGCAGCTTCGAGCCCGAGCCCCTCCAGGTTGGGAGCACGCCCCACTCCCACCAGGATGCTGTCCGCCACGACCGCGAAGGCCTTGCCGTCCCGCTCCAGGCGGAGCAGCTTCTCGGACCCGCTCGTCTCGACGGCGAGGATCTTCACGCCAAGCTCAAGGGCGATCCCCTCGCGCAGGAAGGCTCCCTGCAGGATGCCGGCGGCGTCCTGGTCCTCGCGCCCCAAGATCTTCGGTCCCAGTTCAATCAGGGTCACCTCGCTTCCCAGGCGGGCGAAGGCCTGGGCCAGCTCGCAGCCGATGGGACCTGAGCCGATGACCGCCAGGCGCCGGGGGAGCTCGGTCAGGGAAAAAACCGTCTCGTTGGTCAGGTAGCCCGCCTGGCTCAGCCCCGGTATCAGCGGGGCCTGGGCGCGGGCTCCGGTGCAAAGCGCCGCACGCGCGAAGCGAAGTTCCTTCCCCTGCACCATGATCGCGTCCGGGGCGCTGAAGCTCCCCTGACCAAGGAAGACGTCGACACCGAGCTCGTCGCGAAAGCGCCGGGCCGAGTCATGCCCGCTGATGCCTGCCCTCAGGCGCCGCATACGCTCCATCGCCTGGCCGAAGTCGGCATGAACCCCCTCGAGGCCGAGCACCCCGAACCCGCCGCTGGTCCGGGCGTCGAAGAGCGCCCGGGCGGCGCGGATCACACCCTTGGAGGGGACGCAGCCGACATTCAGACAGTCGCCACCCAAAAGATGACGTTCAATGAGGGCAACCCTGGCCCCCAGCCCCGCCGCTCCCGCGGCGCAGACCAGACCCGCCGTGCCGGCACCGATCACCACCAGGTTGTAGCGCCCGGCGGGCTCCGGGTTTACCCAATCCGACGGATGCACGTTGGCCGACAGGGTCCGGTTTTCCTCGGTGTCCGGCTGCAGCGGAACGTTCTCTGTCATGTAGCTCCCTCCAATTGTTTTCCAAAGGCCGGCACAGTCGTCACTGCCTGCGGGTCACAGTAAGGATATCATATCACTCGACTTTGTACGTATATCACAAAGCCGGGCAAATGAGGCCAGCCAATCCTCACCCAGTTGGCTCGCCTGGACTGGGCCTTGGTCACTGGCACGTGGAATATTGTCAAGTTCCGGTAGAGCCCAGGGGCATGCCATGCGTTCGGGTTATTCCTGTCAATGATGAACGCCGCCATCAGGCAGAGACGCCTTGCAGGCGTCTCAAGCGCTGCCGCGGCTCAGGTTTGTCTCAGCATGATCAGGCAAATGAGACGCATGCAAGGCGTCTCTGCCTGATGGCGGAATATGGGCAAGGAAGGTGGGCAAGGCCAAGCGAAGTTGGCTCTTGGCAAACGGGTTGGAGGTTGGGCGTTAGTGGAATGTAGCGGGGACTTTAACGAAGAACAAGCAGCTGCTTCAGGCCGGCAGGATGCGCCGTATCCTTTCCAGGAACTGCTCCAGCGTGAAGGGTTTGGTGAGGAAGTTGGTTTCCATCGTCAGGGTTTCCTTGTGGAGCACCACGTTGCCGGTGTACCCCGAGATGTAGAGCACCGGCAGCCGGGGGTGGCTTTCCAACAGCCGCTCGTGCAGCTCCGGGCCGTTCATTTGGGGCATGACAACGTCGCTCACCAGCAGATCGAGCACCCCGTCCAGGCGGGCGGCCTGATCCAGCGCATCCGAGGGGGTCGCAGCCACCAGGGTGCGGTAACCGTACCCCTCGAGCAGCTCCTCTGCCATCTCGCGGATCATCGCGTTGTCCTCCACCAGCAGGATGGTCTTTCCCGCGCCCACCGCCTGCTGGGCAGTCGCCTCGGGACCCCGCTCCGGCGCCCGCCCGGCAGAGTCGTGGCTCATGGGGAAAAAAAGCTTGAAGGTGGTTCCCACACCCGGCCGGCTCCAGACCTCGATGTAGCCGTCATGCTGCTTGACGATGCCGTACACCGTGGCAAGCCCGAGTCCGGTACCGCGCCCGACCTCTTTGGTGGTGAAGAACGGTTCGTAGATGTGGCGCAGCGTTTCCTCCCCCATGCCGCAGCCGTTGTCCGAGAAGGCGAGCAGCAGATAGGGACCGGGCTTTACCCCGGGGTGCAGCCTGGCGTACTCCTCATCCAGGATCAGGTGTCCCGTTTCCAGCGCAATGGAACCGGTCCCCGTGATGGCATCCTGCGCGTTGACCGCCAGATTGAGGAGAATCTGCTCCATCTGGCCGCGATCGCCCAGAAGGTGTGCCCGCTCGGGGGTGAGCTGCAGATCGATGGAGATGCTTTCCCGCACCGTGGTCCGCATGATGTCCCCAAAGGAAATAATGGTCTCGTTCAGGTCCAGCACATCCATGCAGAGCACCTGCTTGCGCCCGAAGGAAAGGAGCTTGCGGGTCAGCTCACTTGCCTTGTGGGCGGCTAGAATCACGGCGTCGACCTGCCTGATCTGCGGATGATCTTCGGGGAAGCCGCGCCGTATCATGTCCGTGTAGACGAAGATCGGGGTCAGAAGGTTATTGAAATCATGCGCGATCCCCGCAGCCAGCTGTCCCACGGCCTCGATCTTCTGGATCTGGCGCAGCTGATCCTCCAGGGACCTGCGCCTCTCGTCGCCGCGCACCCGCCCGATGGCGATGCTGGCAAGGTGCGCCGCCGACACGATGAGTTGCAGATCCTCCTCCTTCGGGGAGCAGGGTTCCCGGTGGTAGATGGCGAAGGTTCCCAGCAGATCCCTCTCGGACGAGAACACCGGCTCGGACCAGCAGGCCTTGAGGCCCGCCGCGCGCGCCGGATGGAACCCCTTCCAGTAGGGGTGCGTCTCGATATCCTCAACCACCACGCGCTGCTGCAGGAAGGCCGCGGTTCCGCAGGAGCCCATCCCCTGGGCGATGGTGAGCCCGTCCACTGCCTGGTTGTAGTCCTCGGGAAGACTCGGTGCGGCGCCGTGCCTGAGCCGGGTGCCGGTTTCGTCCGTCAGCAAAACCGAACAGAGCGCGCCGGGGACTTCCAGCTCGACGAAATAAACGATCCCCGCCAGCAGATCTGCGAGAGGCGCATCGGTGGCAATCTTTTCCAGCAGGCCGCGCCGGGCAAGCTCCCGCAAATCGGAGCGTTTGCGCTGCGTGATGTCCCGCGCCACGCTGAGGACCAGCAAGCGCCCCTCGCGCTCCATGATCCTGGCGGTTACCTCGACGGGAACCACTGCGCCACTCTTGGCAAGGTAGGCCGACTCGAAGGTTGCCGTGCCCTGCTCCCTGATGCGTTCCAGATTGCGCGCGATTTTGGTGACGAACTCGGGTGGCTTGATGTCCTGCAGCCTGAGCCCGCTTAGCTCGGCCGCACTGTAACCGGTCATGGCGCAAAGGGCCTGGTTGAACTGCACCAGCCGCCCCTCCAGGTCAATCTGCAGGATAGCCTCGCTGGTCGCATCGATCTGGGCGGCCTTGATGCTCAGTCGCTCCTTTTGGTCGCTGACCGTCCCCTGGGCCAGTTTCAAACGGTCCAGATGGTTGAAGCTTACCCGGGTCAAAATCACGATCACCAGGCAGAGTCCGAGCACCAGGCTCGCCTGCACCGCGGCTTTGCGCGCCCAGGAAGCCAGCACGTCGTCCTGGTTCAGGGTAACCAGCGCCACGATCGGATAGCGGGAGAGTCGCTGATAGGAAACGATGAAAGGTTGATCGAAGCTAAGCTGGTTCCTGACGTGATAGGTCCCCGAGGGGGAACCGGGAAGCTTCTCCCGGAACAGGGTGGATTGTCTGAAATCGAGCTGGAAGGCGTTTTTCTGGTAGGGGGCATAGACCAGCGGCGCCCCGTCGGTTCTGACCAGCAGCACGCGACCGCGCGGGCCAAGGGTCCCGGGGCTGAAGAAACGGGCGAAATAATCCGTCTCGAAACCCAATGCAATCAGCCCCGCGAAGGGCTGGTCCGGCCGGTGCAAGGGGCGCATCAGGTTAAAGCGCCAGCGGTTCACCAGCCGGCTCAGGACCGGTTTGCCGAAGCTTAGCTGCAGACCGGGCTGGGTCAGGTAGTCGCGGAAATAATCGCGGTCGGCGATGCTGATCTTTTGGTCGGGGGAGCTACCTGAGTTAAGGCTCAGCACTCCCTTGGCATCGACGAGGAAAAGGGAGCCGATCTGGGGAGCGGTCCCGATCTGGCTGCGCATCTCCCGGAGCAGTTCGCCGCGGTCCAGTCGCTGCGGCCCCCCGTTTCTCTCAATCTCCCGTTGCAGCACGCGCAGCATGCTGTCGGCCTCGGAAAAGGCACTCTCGCTGTGCTCAGCCAGCGCCCTGGCATACCCCCCGGCAAGTTTCTCCGCCGCATCAATGACGTTGCTGCGTTCAGAGACGATGCTCCAGGCAGAAATTGCGATGACGGCAAAGAGTATCAGCCCCACGACGCCCCGGATCCGGGATTTGATTTGATCAAACGGTTGGGCGATCACGTAGGGTATATCCTCTAAGCCTGGACCTGTTTGAGTAAGGGAACGGCGCCTGCGAATCCAGTGCGGCACAAAGGCTTCCACACTGTTCGTCATGCCGGTGACAATACTTGAGGAAAATTCTCCTCAGCGACCGGAGGGTGTCTAAAGGCAGATAGCAACTTCCGCAGGGAAGCAAGCCGGGCCGGCGACAAATTCTTTTACCAATTCCGCCTGAAATGGGTTATCATTTTCACAATTGTGCACGTGGACAGGGGACCCCAGGGGAAGGTGCCCGCGGGGCTGAGCTGCATGAAGGGACTCTTTACCTTCCGGGGAGACGCGGCGTCACTGGCAGCGTGTCACCCATGCCTGGCGAGGGAAGTATGGTTTTACTATGAAAAAGGATACCGGTAGGTTGCAGGGTGCGTCCGCGCCCCGCGCAGGAAAAGGGCCGGGAGCCGAATACCCGGACGGGTGCGGCTTGCTGGCAAAAGTGGGAACGGCTGGCCTGTGCCCTGAGCTGGAACTGCGCCAGGTCGAGCTGGAAGCGCAGACTGAAGAGCTGCGCCGTGCCGCCCTGGAGAAGGACGCGGTGCTGGAGGAGTTGGCGCGTTCTGAAATGCGCTACCGTATGCTCTTTGAAAACGCCAAGGACGGCATCCTTATCCTCGAGGCTGAAACGGCCAGGATAACCGACGTCAATCCGTCCCTTGCCGCGCTGCTCGGCTACCCGCGCGAAGAATTCCTGGGGAGGACTCTGCCGGAGGTCGGGATTTTTGCCGACGCCGCGGCCGTTTGCGCTGCCTTCAAAGAATTGCAAGACCAGGGGGACATCCGCTACGAGGCGCTGCCGCTGGTCGCGAAGGACGGCAGGCAGCTCATTGTCGACTTTGTCAGCAACATCTACCAGGTCGACCAGACCCCGTTGATCCAGTGCGACATCCGCGACATCACCTCCCGCAAGCAGGCGGAAGCCGCGCTTTTGCATAGCGAGGAGCAGTGCCGCACCATCGTCAGCAACATAAACGAGTACGTCTACAGCGTGCGCTTTACAGGCGGCACTATCACCTCGGTCTACCACAGCCCGAAGTGTTTCGACATCACGGGCTATTCCCCGGAAGAATACTACCTTGACCCGCTTTTGTGGTTCACCATGATCCACGATGACGACCGGGAACTGGTCACCGATTTCCTGAACCATATCCTGGCGGGAAAAAACCACGCACCGATCCGGCACCGCATCAGACACAAGGATGGCACCGAGCGCTGGCTGCTGAACAACTGCGCCGTACAGAAGGTCGAAAACGGCGGGGCCAGGACCATCTCGCGCCTGGACGGATTCATCCTCGACATCACCGACCTCAAAATGGCAGAAGAGAACATCTTCTTCCTCGCCCACCATGACCCCCTGACCCGGCTTCCCAACCGCAGCACGCTGTACGCACGGATAGACCAGGTCATTTCCGTTGCCCAGAAGTCGAACCGGCACATCGCCCTTCTGTTTCTGGATATCGACGGCTTCAAGCAGGTCAACGACACCATGGGGCACGATGTCGGGGACCGGGTGCTCCAGTCGGTGGCACGGCGCCTCAACGACTGCACGCGGGCCTGCGACATCGTTTCCCGTCTGGGCGGCGACGAGTTCGTCATCGTGCTTTGGGATTGCGGGGTCGAAGAAACCACCCTGGTGGCGGAGAAAATCATCGCCAGCGGCTTCGGCATCGAGGGGAGCCGGGCCCTGATAAATACCAGCATCGGCATCAGCCTCTATCCCGAGGACGGCGTCGATTACCTGACCCTTTTGAAGAACGCCGACGTCGCCATGTATCAGGCCAAGAAAGCAGGGGGGAAGAACTTTCATTTCTTCACCCAAAAGCTCAACGAACTGGCCCACGAGCGCTTCACCGTCGAGACCGAACTGCGCCGGGCCCTGGAGCGCGACGAATTCGTGCTGCACTACCAGCCTAAGGTCAACATCATCACGGGCAAATTCAGCGGCATGGAGGCGCTGATCCGCTGGCAGCACCCGATCCGGGGACTTGTCGCACCGGACGATTTCATCAGCATCGCCGAGGAAAGCGGGCTGCTCACTCCGATAAGCAAATGGATCATCCGCACCGTCTGCCGGCAGATCAGGCTCTGGAGGGAGCAGGGGATCGGGGGGGTATCGGCGGCGATCAACCTTTCGGCGAGCTTCTTTCAGCATGCCGACTTCGAGGACACCATCGAATTCGCCCTTCAGGAGTCCGGAATCCCCCCCGAGTGCCTGGAACTGGAGTTGACCGAAGCGACCATCATGAGCGACCCGCAGCAGGTACTGGGGAGCATGGCGGCGATGAAGGCCCTCGGCCTGCAGCTCTCCATCGACGATTTCGGGATCGGTTACTCAAGTTTGAGCTATCTGAAAAAGCTGCCGGTCGACAAGCTGAAGATCGACCAGTCCTTTATCCGCAATATCGCCTGCGACACCGATAACATGGCCGTGGTACGGGCTGTGCTGAACATAGGGCGCAGCATGCAGCTTAAAGTAATCGCCGAAGGGGTTGAGAACGCCTCGCAACTCGCCTGGCTGCAGGCCGAAGGCGGCGAGGAGGCACAGGGCTTTCTGTTTAGTCGGCCCCTGCCGGCAAAAGCAATGACCGCCCTGCTGAAGCAGGGAGCCAATTTCCTGTTCCAGCCCCAACTCACCCCAGGGGACCGGAAATGGCATTGACTTAAAATTCGTCGCCAACTCCTCAATAGAGCACCTTCCCCCTCACCCCGACCCTCCCCCGCCAAGGGGGAGGGAGAGTTTAAGCCAGACGGAAATTGTCATGGCATCGCGTCATGGATCGCGTCAAGGATCGTCACGGATATCGATGGATATCGTCATGGTTTTTTTCTCCCGGCGAAACGAAGAACAGGCTGGATAACGGGGAGAAGTTTCCGTCAATCCAGCCTGTTCCGGGAATATTTCTAAGCCTGTTCGGGGAATATTCTAAAGGGGAATATTCTCAAAGATGGCAACCTCTCCCAGCCAGCCGCCCGCTTTCACGAGGCTCCCGCCGGGAGCTGCGTTTCCGCATCAGTCGTCTACCTATTCATCCCCTTCATGTTCATATCTTTCATATCCATGTCGCCGCTTTCCGAGTCGGAATCGTCATCCATATCATCTGGATTCATCCCCTCCGCTTGGCCATCATCGAGATCCGCGTCTTCAGCATCATCGCCACCGCCCGTGCCCTGCATGGAGGGGGTCATCGACGCCCCATCCATGTGGTGCTGGTGCATCATGTGCTGCTGCGTTTTCTCCATGTAGGCGGACATTTCCGCACGCTGTTGCACCATTTTGGTCAGAATATCCGCGATGACTGCCTGCTTCAGGTCATTAGGGGCGTTATTCATCTTGTCCACCAGACGGGCGATTTCAGCATCCCTCGCCTTCATGTCTTGCATCATCTTCTGGCGCCCCTGCATCATCTCCGGGTCCGACTGCATCATGCCTGCGCACCCATCCATCCCCTTGCCATGCCCCTTCATACCGTGCCCGCAACCGCACTTCCTACCCTTTTGCTGGCTGCAGCCTTGATCCATGTTTTTTCCCTTGTCGCAGCCGCAATCCATCCCACTGCCCATCCCACTGCCCATCCCCTTCCCGCAGCCCCCCTCGCCCCGCATTCCCTGGTGGCACATGCCGCCCTCGCGACACATCCCCTCGCACCCCTTGAAAAGGATCTGCAGGTGCGCGAGGACCTCCTTGGAATCGACCCGCTCGCCCTTGGCAAGGTTCTCGAGCTGTGCCAGCTCGGTCCTCATCCCGGCCAGATGTGCCGCCATCTTCTTGGCCATCTCGGCGTGCTGCGCCTTCTGGTCTGCCGGCAGACTCCTGGCGGCCTCTTCATGGTAGATTTCCATCTGATCCGCGCTGCGCCTCATCTCGGTGATGGTCGCGCGTGCAAAGTCGCGGGGGACCGTTTCGCCCTGTTGCGCGGCTTTTTGAAGCGCCCGGCCGAAGGTCACCAGGTTCTTGTGATAGGCCATCGCCAGCATATGCTTAGGGTTTTGCATCATCTGCTGATGCATTTGATGCATTTCCGGATGCATCATAGGCTTCATGTCAGGCTTCATCCCGGGCGCGTGCATCCCGGGCGCAGCGTCGTCCGCGGCAAAGCCAGGCAGCGCGGTAAAGGCCAGAGCAACCAGAACGAGAATTAACCTTTTCATCATGGGGCATCTCCTTTTTTATTGACTGCAGTTGACTACTTAGCCGAAGTCGTCCGGCGCTGGCGGTGGTTCTGGCGCTAAGTGCTGGCCCTGCTGCTTCTGGTGCGGTCCGTGGCTCTAGAGCCGGCGCTGGTTCCAGTGCCGGCGCTGGCGTCCTTTCTATAGGGCTCGACGCCCCTGAATCAGATTGACGACTATCATGATGACGGCTATCACCAACAGAATATGAATCAAGCCTCCCATCGTATAACTGCTCACAAGTCCCAAAAGCCACAGTATCAGCAAAATCACTACTATCGTCCAGAGCATGATGTCCCCCTTTTCGACTGTACCGGCCTGCCTTACATGACAGGCGTGGTCAGCCTGTTGTTGATATTTCGTTACTCAGTTTCATCATGTGGGCACGGGATCCAGTTGAATGAGGGCGGGAAGGAGCAATGAGCCGGGCTTAACGCCTTTCAGGCGTATAGGGTCCGACTGAACTGTCAAGCGTTGGCAAGCTCTGAATGAGCTTGCCAACGCTCCCGCCCGGTTGGGTCCCACCTTTTTTCCCGGGGGACCTTCCAATCAACCGTTGCCATGGTAGAATCCACCATTAAATATTATCAATAAACCAAAGCAAAGGTCAACAGGTGTGATCGTCGGCCACCCTTCGGTTCCGCTCAGGGAGCAGGCGTTCGCTCGGCGGAGTCGCAGCGCAAACGCACAGGCAGAAGTTACCAGTTGATAGAGGGCCACCGGGATTGGCATGGGCGGCAAATCACCTCATTCGATCGGTGCGCTGGAGGAAAGTTTCTTTTCCCGGGAGTTTCGACATGGCACATTGGGACATTGTATATATCAAGACGGAACCGATGCCACACACCATTCCCTGCCAATATAGCCTTGCCCCGAAATTCCGGTGTACCATCGAGCTCATCGATGGCAGCACCATCATGAGGTGCGGAGCCACCGTACAGCATGCCCTCGCCAATGCCGTAGCCTGCTATAAGACCTCCGCCAGACCGGGATTCCGCAAGCCGTAAGCCCGTGCTCAACAGGGTGCCGCTGCCACGGCACAAGCTCGCACTATCCATAGTCAACGGGTTGCCGCTGCGCCGCCTGCCTTGTTTTCCGCCCCCTGGAAGCCGACCTCCAGCCGCAAGGTCACGGCATAGGTCCGGGAATAGCTGCCGTCCGAGTTGCGCGGCCAGGCAACCTGGGGTTCCAGCTCGTAAAAGAGCCAGGGCCGCAGGAAGTTGCGGCGGTAACGCAGCAGGACCCGGTAGTTGTTGACCCAGTCATCGAAGCCCGTGTTGCCGTAAATACCGCCGGTCAGGGTGACGGCGCTGCGGGTGGAGAGCTCATGCAGCAAAGATAGCTCGCTGCCCCACTCAAGCGCCTTGATCTCCTCGGAGACCGTGCCGCTGTTAGACAGGCGCAGCAGGGTCTTCGGGTTGAGCGAGCGCTCCAGACTCAACTCCGTGGTCTCGCCGACGCCATAGGGAGTCTTGGCGAAGAGCGTTTCAGCAAAGCGGATCAGGGACAGCTCGCTGATCCTTTGGTAGCGCTGAAAACGGGCCCGGGCAAAAACCTGGGGCGGCAATATCAGCTCCACCCCGCTCCCCAGGAATAGATCGGTGTCCGGGGAGCGAATCAATTGGTAGCGCAGTTCAGTGTTGACGATGCGGGCAGGACGGGAGGTCCTGTCAAACCCCGGATTGCCCGGATCCTCCGGAAGGCTCGGGGCGAAAGAGTCCGACTTGTCGTCACCGGAAACCGTCAGCAGCAGACGTTCACTGATCCTGGAGAGCTCGACATTGGCACGCAGGGTCGTCCCGAAGGTAAAGCCGCCGCCCGGTTCCAGGCGAAGCGAGTTGCGCCAGCGCAGCAGGTACGAGGTGTGCAGTTCCTGTTGGTTGTTCGCTTTGCCGAAGAAATCATCAAAACGCACCACCTGCTGAAGGATGCCGCGCTCCAGGAGATCGTGGGTCTGGTCCGCGGTCCTGCCGAACATCGCCAGCACCTTATGCTGAAAGGTGTTGACTGGCGCAGCACTCCCGGCTGGCGCGGATGGCACCCGGGCGGGGAGCGCCGGCTCTGGAGCAATCATGGCCGGCAGCGCCGGGAGCGCAGGCTCCGGCAGCGGCCCGGTGGCGGCGGGTACTGCGGGCTCCGCTGGCGGCGGGGCCAGCGCGGCGGGTGGTGCTGCGCCCGTCGACCCGGGCAAAGGGGTCCCCGGCGCAGGCTGCAGAGCCGAACCCTTACCAGAAGCGTAGTCTGCGGCTCCGGCCGACGAGCAGTACAGGCAGCCGGCGAGCAGCAGAGTTGCCCAATAGCGCAGGGGCGCGACCGGCACGGCTACAGCACACTTCCTTGCAGTATCCGGAACAATCGATCTAAGAGCCAATAGAATAAATAACATTACTGTCACACCAGAACTCTTGTGACCATGACGGCCATAGGTTTTTTTCCCACGCACTAAGATCTGCCCGTTGACCAGCACAAATCCTCTGCGAAGCAAGCCATATGCATAGAATAGTACCTCATTTCGAAGTCACCTGCCATAATTGTGATTGAAGGTTTGGCTGTTATTTACTTCGTGGCGACCTGCCCCCTTGCCTATGTCTGGTAACAGGCGGATTTAAAGCAGAAAGTGTCAGATTGACTGCCCGTTATTATCAGTTGGAGCACGGTTGTTGTCTGGGCCGCCCAGCAGAAAGCGTCCCGACCCTCGGGCCGGAAGGACGGTAGGCATTTGACAATCCCCCCCAATAAATTAACATTAGCTCACACTAACATCCGTTTCCGGACCAATCAAAAGTTGTCCCTGTGCAGAAAAAACCCGGGCTGTCGCACCATCGGCTCACACCGCCTACGCCAGGCGGCTTGCGATCACCGATCCCGGGCGACCTTGTCGGGTCTTTTTTAATCGCTGAGGTGAAAAGGGCTCGCAGATGAATTTCCGCAACCTCTCCATCCGAAGAAAACTCATGAGCGTGATCCTGTTCACCTGCGGCATCGTGCTCTTCACGACGGTCAGCGCCATCTTCGTCAGCGAGGCGATCCTCTTCCTGACCAGCCTCAGGAAGGACCAGAAAATCCTGGCCAGCATCATCGGCGGCAATTCGGCCGCGGCCGTCGTATTCAACGACCCCAAGTCGGCGCAGGAAACCCTCGGCAGGCTCGCCTACAACCAGCATGTTATATTTATCTGGACCCATCGATTTTCTCATGCTACAAGCACGATACGAAAAGGAGTTCCTACATTGGCTACCGCTTACAGTTATTTACGATTCAGCACGCCAGAGCAGTCAAAGGGTGACAGTCTACGCAGGCAGAGCGACAAAGCCCGCGACTACGCCAACGACAACGGACTTGATCTTGACGAGTCATTAACTCTCAAAGACCTAGGGGTCTCGGCGTTTCGAGGGCAAAACTCAGAGACTGGGTGTCTCGGTGACTTCCTACAAGCAGTGGAGGCAGGTCTGGTGGAGCCTGGGAGCTTCCTACTTGTCGAGTCGTTGGACCGAATTAGCCGAGATGCTGCTATTGATGCCATTTATCTTTTGAAGCGCATCTGTGATGGCGGGGTAACGGTTGTGACCCTGCTAGATAAGATGGTGTACACGAGGGATAGCCTAAGAAACGACACCACGCAGATACTTATATCACTGTTGACATTCATAAGGTCGAACGAGGAGTCTAAAACTAAATCGTCACGACTTAAAGCTGCGTGGGGCAACAAGCGTAAGAACATCGGCACCGTGCCCTTGACAGCCAGGGCACCCGCATGGCTCAAGCTGAACAAAGATGTCCAGAGATTCGAGGTTATCGAGGATCGTGCTGAGATGATCCGGTTGATATTTAAACAGTACGTTGGAGGTGTAGGCCCTTCCGGTATTGTGAGGCAGTTAAATCAGCAAGGCCTCCTTCCTTGGGGGCGTGGAGTTATCTGGAACCAATCATACGTCACAAAGATTCTGAGCAGCCCCGCAGTGTATGGGGCCTACACTCCACATACCGTGGAGCACATCAACGGCAAAATGGTGCACGTTCCACTGGATCAAATTGCCGGATACTTCCCTGTAGTGGTATCTGAAGATGTATTCCTGCAGGCTAAGGAATTGAAGGAATGCCGGGGATTGAAGGGCCGAAAGATAACAGTAGCACTAGCCAACAGCTTCTCCAGGCTGTCCCGGTGTCCCGTCTGTGACAGCGCCATGGTCTATGTGAACAAGGGCAAAGCCTGGCTGTATCTTGCCTGCAGTTCTGCCAAGCAGGGTGCAAAGTTATGTTTCTACCGATCCGTTCCCTATGCACAACTTGAGGACTCATTCCTTGAGGCAGTCCGCGCAGGGTTAAAGCTTCCTGTTGATCGCGATAAATTGGACGGCCTAGAAACTGGATTAGCAATGAGTGAAGCTCAAATGGGAAAGTCTATTCGCGAGCGGAGTGAGGCTGACCAAAAAAAATGATGGAAATTAGGTAGAAAATAGACGAGATATGTGAGGGAAAGATGGAGAAGCCCCCTCACTTTTCTTGGCGGAACAGAAGGGGGCTCCTCCTTGCCCAGCAGGAAC
>Ga0209123_1001132_pt1 | contig 28120 bp, 24 predicted proteins | sample BarGraIncu00431A_FD_184500 | JGI IMG/M metagenome (GOLD analysis project Ga0209123, IMG submission 184500) | Arctic peat soil microbial communities from Barrow, Alaska, USA - Barrow Graham LP Incubations 004-31A (SPAdes) (version 2) | ecosystem: Environmental > Terrestrial > Soil > Wetlands >...
AAATGCAATGACCTCGTCATAAATCTTCGCATCAGGAGATACACACAAGTGACCAGACCAGATTTCGCCTAATGGGTTCAAGCGCCGGAGGGGGATTTGATACGGCAGGCAAGCGGCGTTCAGGCAGCACCGGGACTTGGAGCATCCCTGAATTTTGCTCCCCTGCGGGAGCAGGGGAAAATACGACAGGACCTCAAGCCAAGGCCCACCCGTACACGACTTCGTAACTGGCGGGAATCCGACCGTCGCGGGCGTATTCCTCCCGATAGACCGCCATCATGTCCAGCATGACGCGCCTCTGGGACAGGCCCCGGCCGGAAACCGGTGCGGCACTCCCGGCGCCGATCCGCTTCAGCGAACGAAGCAGCTCGGGAACGTCCAAGTGGTATTCCACCTCCATCTCGGAGATGACCCGCGAGTCCGCAAAGCCGTTGCGGCGCAGGGCCTCCAACACCTCCGACTGCGGGAAAAAGCTGTGGCTGCGGTCCGGGGTGCCGCCGAGCACCTTGTGGTAGGAGTCGCGCAGTTCGAACAGGGTCTTTTCCCCGAAAAGGGCGAAGCAGAAGCTGCCGCCCGGAGTGAGCACCCTGCGTGCCTCGGAGAAGGCGGCATCGAGGGTGGTAAGCCACTGGAAGGTGGAGGTTGAGAGGACCAGGTCGAAGGAATGCGAGGCAAACGGCAGCCTTTCGGCATCCGCGTTGACGATTTGTACCCCCTCCCCGGCCAGGTTAGCCGAGGCGGTCTGGCACATCCCAAGGGCAAGGTCGGCGCCCACCGCAAGCGCCCCGGGGTAGAGTTGGCAAAGCGCGGCCAGCAGCCTGCCGGTCCCGGCCCCCACGTCGAGGAGCCGCGCCGGCGTCACTCCCTGCGACTGCAGCATGCCGGTCAGCCGCTCCACCACCCTCTTTTGCACCACGGCATGATCGTCGTAATCACCGGCCTGCCGGTGAAAAGAGCCCTGCACCTTGAGCCTGTCTATAGTAGCAACCATCGTCTAGTACCATCCAAGTTATGTCACGTATGCGCGTAGGGGCCGATCGATATCGGAACAACCCCGAAAAAAGGTCTGCTGCAAAAGACGCTTACAAGTCACCGTCCCCTTTGCAAAGGACGGTGTTTGGGCAACTTTTCTAACATATTCCCATCAAAACACCTCACCGTAGGATGCCGATGCCGTAGGATGCCGGTGAACGAAGCCCCGCATCATTTAAAGCGATGCGGTTCGTGCCTCACCACATCCTACAAGTCACCCCGGCGGTTGCGGTAGCGTCGCCAGGAATTCCTGCACCATGGGGTTGAACCGTTCCGGCTGGGTCATGAACGGCGCGTGTCCGCACCCAGCCATAATCTTGAGGGTCGCCATCGGGAGACGCTCCGCCATGTACGCCGAAGCGGCGGCGGGGCAGATGCTGTCCAGTTCGCCATGTACCAGCAGGACCGGCCGGTCTACCAGGGGGAGTTCCTCCCGCAGGTCCGCCACGGAGAGGATCTTCAGAGATTGCCGCACCGCGTCGGGATCGGCTGAGGTGCCGCCCATGACGATCTCGTGGACGATGCGCTGGTACTGTGCCGGGTCCAGCTCCCCCTCGGCGAACATCCCCCGGAAGAAATCGCCCATGGTTTTCTGGTAATCGCGCCTGAGGCGAAGTCCCATTCCCTTCACTTCCGGCGGAGCCTGGCCGTGCGGGTAGTCATCGCTGGCGGTGAATCTCGGCGTCCCGCCGACCAGGACCAGGGCAGCCAGGCGGGATCTCAGAGCCGGGAAAGCCTGAAGGGACACCTGCACCCCCATGGACCAGCCGACCAGGACCGCGTCGCGTAGCGCCAACTGTTCGAAAAAGGTCGCCAGGTCACCGGCGAACGCCTCGGCCGTGTACCCCTCGGCTGGAGTCGAGCGGCCGTGGCCGCGCTGGTCGAGGAAGATGAGGCGGCAGGCCGGGTCCAAGTGCTGCTGGAAGCGCCAGGCGCGTGACGACATGGCCCAGCCATGCACAAAGACGACAGGCCGCCCCTTACCCAGCTCTTCATAATGCAGCCGTGCGCCGTTCAAAGTTTCCACAAAAGGCATCTAGTCCCGTTCCCACCCAAAAGGTTTTTTTGTGTTCTTCAAGTCCCTGAAGTCCTTAACGTCCTTTTCTTTAGCCAGTGGCCCCAAGCTGTTACACCACCCCCAGCCGCCGACCGACAACCCCGATAGTATCAGCCGCCCTTTCCAGGTCGCCCGGCTGGTGCGTCGCCATGATGGTGCAGCGCAGGCGGCAGCTGCCGGCCGGTACCGTCGGCGGCCTGATCCCCTGCACGAAAAGCCCTTCCTCCAGGAGCTGCCGGCTGAACTCCATGGTCGCCTGGGCCGGGCCGACGAAGATCGGCACGATCTGGGTTTCGCTCCCCATGGTCTGGAAGCCCGACGCGACCAGCCTCTCTTTGAAGAGCGCCAGGTTGGCTGCGAGCCTACCTCTCAACTGGGCACCTTCGGGCGAGTCGACCAGGTCCAGCGCGGCCAGCGACGCCGCCAGCACGCCCGGCGGCAGCGAGGTCGAGAAGATGAAGCTGCGCGCCTTGTTGACCAGGTATTCGCAGATCTCGGCGGAAGCCGCCGCATAGGCCCCGAAGCTGCCGAACCCCTTGCCGAGCGTTCCCATATGGACATCGATCCCGTCCAGCACGCCGCAGAGCTCCGCGGTCCCGCGCCCGGTCGCGCCGAGCACGCCGCAGCCGTGGGCATCGTCCACCATAAGGAGCGCCCCGTGGCGCCTGGCAAGTTGCACCAGCTTTTCCAGGGGAGCGATGTCGCCGTCCATGCTGAAGACGCCGTCCGTGACGATCAGGCGCCTCCCCTTGCCCCCCTTCTCTTCAAGCAGTGTCTCCAGCGCCTCCATGTCCCGGTGCGGATATCTGAAGAAGCCGGCCCTGGAGAGCTGGGCGCCATCCACGATACTCGCGTGGTTCAGCCGGTCCGAGAAGATGGCGTCCCCCCGGCCCACCAGGGCGGAGATGATCCCCGTGTTGGCCGCGTAACCGGAGTTGAAGAGCAGCGCCTGCTCGGTCCCCTTGAAGGAAGCGATGCGCTTCTCCAGCCTGTCGTGCAGTTCCATGGTGCCCGAGACCAGGCGCGACGCGCCGCTGCCGGTCCCGAGGGCCGCGCCCTCGACCGCCGCCCGAATCAGCGCCGGGTGGTCGGCAAGCCCCAGGTAGTTGTTGGAACAAAGCAGCAGCACCTGCCTGCCGTCCAGCTCCACTCGGCTACCCTGGGCCCCGTGAATGACCCGCATGCTGCGGTACAAACCTTCAGCACGCAAGGCGCTCAGCTCTTCGGCGAATGTTGCCACCGTCCCCCCAATCCCAGGTTTTTTTGTGTCCTTGGTGTCCTTGCAGTCCTTTGTATCCCGAGCTCTACCCAGCAACCCCAAAGCTTTCAGGCACCCACTATTAGCACAGCAGCTTAAGGTCGTCAACCAGCCAGCGTAAGCAGGTTGACAATCACGCCTGTGAGGAAACCAGATCGATGACGGTAACCTCCGGCGGAGCGAGGACGCGAAGGGGAGGCCCCCAGGTGCCGCTGCCGCGGCTTACATAGAGCAGCGACCCGGTCCCCTCGCCGGAGAGTCCCATTTTCACGGGGTAGACCAGGTGGGTAACCAGGTTAAAGGGGAAGATCTGACCCTTGTGGACATGCCCGGAGAGTTGCAGGTCGAAAAGCCCGCGGGATTCCCCCTCCACCTTGGGGCGGTGCTTCAGTAAAACGGTAAACCTTTCCCGCGGCAGGGTCGCCAGCAGAGCCAGTTCGGCAGCCTCCCCCTCCCCCTTCACGGGCTCCGGGCGGTCCCTGAGCTGAGCCGAAGGGTCGTCAACGCCTGCCAGGGTGAGGTAGTCGCCGACCACCACGGCCTCGCCGCGCAGCAGGCGGAAACCGCTACGCTCGGTGAAGGCAGCCGAGGCGGCCAGGCCGGCGAACACCTCGTGGTTCCCCAGCACCGCGAACTTGCCCAGCGGCGCATGCACCGCGTCCAGTTCCAGGTCCCGCCCACGAAGTCCATCCATCTGGCCGTCCACCAGGTCACCGGTGCTGAGCAGAAGGTCCGGGTGAAGGGCCGCGACGGTATCCAGTATCCTCTTGAGCCCCGCTTTTCCGACCATGATCCCCAGGTGGACGTCGGAGATCAGCACGATGCGCACCCCGGCCGCTCCCTTGGGGAGCTTCGGGGTAGGAAGCGTCACCCGTTCCACCCTGATGCAGCGCGCCTCGCAGAGGCCGTACAGTGACGCGGCCAGCGCGGCTAGCAGCGAGATGGAGAGCAGCCGCAACTCCGGCAGCGCAAGCCTGGCTTGCCAGAGCCAGCCCGCCAGTGCGAGGAGACCATGCAGCAGGTCAAGCGCCAGGGTCGCACTCAGGAACAGGAAGAAAAATCCCATCCAGAGATAACCGAGATAGGCGACCAGACGCGCGGGCAGGTCCATCCCGAAGCGCTCCAGCACCCGGACCAGGATCGGGGCCAGAACCAGGAAGATCGAGAGAGCGAGGAAAAGCGCCGGGAAGGGAGCGGCGAGATGGAACGCCCGCACCACGCGCGACAGCAAAAAGGCGTGCGCGCCACCGTAGATGGCAAGATAGCTTAGGAGAAACAGTAACATGCAACCTCCCAATTTAAAAGAGCGACTACTCTATCACACGCCCCGATTGCAAGCGAGAAAAACGCAGCTATACTATTAAAAATTTCTACTATTGTCACGCAGCGGAAGTGCACCAGGGCTATGACAGCAAAAAGATGCCCACACTTCCGCTATTTAGCTCATAGGCACCGGATTTACCGGGCTTTTGCACCCCCTGACGTAACCTTCGCCCTGCCGGGGCTTCGGAGATCAGCCATGTCGCACCTTACGGCCCAGAGCGGATACAGCTCACTCATTGAGCGGTTGAACAGGTTTCCCCAGGGAGCTCCGCCCTCGGAACTGCTCACCAAGATCCTCACCTTGCTTTTCAGCGAGAAGGAGGCGGGCCTTATCGGCCAGCTTCCGATACAGCCTTTTTCGGCGGCCAGGGCGGCATACCTTTGGGGAGTGCGCGAAGTCGAGGCCTTCCGCATGCTGGAGGGGCTTGCCGAGCGGGCGCTGCTGCTTGACACCGAGCAGGAAAACGGGGAGAAGCTGTACGTCCTTCCCCCGCCGATGGCCGGTTTTCTGGAGTTTTCCCTGATGAAGGTCAGGACGGATATCGACCAGCAGGCGCTGAGCGGCCTCCTCTACCAGTACCTGAACGTGGAGCAGGATTTCATCAAGGCGCTCTTCATGGAGGGAAAGACACGCCCGGGAAGGTTCTTCGTCAACGAAGAGGCGATCCCGCAGGCGAGCCTCGCCCGCGTGCTTGACTATGAGCGCGCCAGCGCGGTGGTCAGCGAAGCGCGCAGGATCGGGTTGGGAACCTGCTACTGCCGTCACAAGATGCAGCATCTCGGGCGTGCCTGTTCCGCCCCGCTGGAACTCTGCATGACCTTTGACTCGGTCGCCGACCCGCTGATCAGGCACGGCCATGCCCGGGAGATTGACGCGGTGGAGTGTCTCGACCTGCTGCAAAAATCCCGGGAGCTCAATCTGGTGCAGTTCGGGGAAAACGTCCAGGGGGGAGTAAGCTTCATCTGCAACTGCTGCAGCTGCTGTTGCGATGCGCTGATAGCGGCGCGCAAATTCTGCAACCTGCACCCGGTCCAGACGACCAACTTTCTCGCCCAGCTCAGCTGTAATAGCTGCAACGGCTGCGGCAGATGCGTGGACGCCTGCCCGGTGCAGGCCGTGGGTCTGGTGTCGGCCCACGATCCCCGGCACCGGACCCTGCGCAGGGCGGTGCTGGCCCCCGCGCGCTGCCTGGGGTGCGGGATTTGCGTCCGGGTCTGCCACAGCGGGGCTCTCACGCTCGCACCCAGGCAGACCAGGGTCATCACGCCGGTCGACAGTGCCCACAGGATTGTCCTGATGGCGGTGGAACGAGGCAAACTGCAGCATCTCATCTGGGATAACCGCGCTCTCTTCAGCCATCGGGCGATGGCCGCGATCATCGGAGTCATACTGAGGCTGCCGGCCGTGAAGCAGTCCCTTGCCAGCAGCCAGCTGGGATCGAAGTACCTCGACGCCATGATCAAAAAGCACACGAACGGATCACACCGGGAACTTGAGACACTCGCGGAAACCCGAACGCCTGCCACCCTCAAACCCCGCAGGTGAGCCGGCAATAGCATCCTTCGGGACGCGAATTGCAGCAGCAATCCGGAGCTACCGTGGGGGGTTCCGCAGAGATTCTGCCAAATAGGACGGACGCCGGATCGCTCAAGCGTTATACTTTTCTGAGTAAGTCCGGCTAGTCCCAACGTCCCCTCTCCCGGAGGGGGAGGGTCAGGGAGGGGGAAGCCAACTTTCCGTTTCTTCAACACACTGACGTAGGCGGGGTCGGGGTCGGGGGGCAATCAGATCAAATTGTGGAGACAGTGGCAAGGATACCCGCAAGGGGTATCCCTACAATAAGCGTTTTGGGCATCGTCCCCACGCTGGAGCGTGGGAATGCCTCTGGAGGCTCACGGTCACCCGCAAAGGTCAGAATAAGAATTTCCAGGGGAGGTGCTGAATGCATAGGCTGGCTTTGATAGTGATTGCAATGGTGGCGCTGTCGGCTGCTGCGCTGGCAAGCGAGCAGGCACTCGTTGAGCTCACTCCGGCTGACGTGGTGGTGGCGCAGGCATCAGTCGAGCGCGGGCAAGAGCTTTTCAACAGTACCAAGCTCGGCACGAAACCGATAAGCTGCGCCTCCTGTCATCCTAACGGCAGCAAACTGCAAAGGGCTGCCTCCTACGGGGATAAACGGCTGATAAAAATCGTCAATCAATGCATCCGAACTATGCTCGCAGGAAAAGCGCTCCCAACCGAATCAGACGACATGGCCTCGCTCGTCAGCTATCTAAGGACATTCGGGCCTGTCAGGTAGCCTGTTCCTCCTCCTTCTTCTCCGCCCAGTCGGCAGGAATGACCGCTTCCCGCCATTCCCCGGGATATAACGCGTCCAGTTCCCAAGGTCCGACGGCGCGCCGGATCAGCCGGAGGGCGGGAAAGCCGACGGCGGCGGCCATGCGCCGCACCAGGAGCGTGCGCCCTTCGGGAAGGGTCAGGGAAAGCCAGTTGGTCGGCACGCGAAGCCGTTCCCGGATGGAGGTGTGAGCCTGCCAGACGGGAGGCGAGGTGAGGCGGCAAACGAAAGCCGGCGGGGTCAGCACCCCGTCGATCAGGACGCCGTCGGCCAGTTGCTGCAAGGCCTCCTCGGTCGGGAACCCCTCGCACTGGACCCAATAGGTTTTCTCCAGCGGTGCGTCCGGGGCAGTGATCCGCTTCTGCAGGCTGGCGGTGTCGGTCAGTACCAGCAATCCTTCGTCCTGGTAGTCCAGCCGGCCGGCGGCGTAGATACCGGGAATGGAGAGGCAATCTCCGAGATTCAACCGTTTCCCCGGCTCGGTAAACTGGCAAAGGACATTGAACGGCTTGTTGAAAAGTATAATCTGCACTGGTTCTCCTCGATCTTATAGCGTCCGGCGTACAGCTTGCGCGACGTACCACCATAACTTTGAAACGCAGACCAGTCAACCCGCTTTCTCCCCCTGCTCCTCCGGAACCTTCCAGCCCCCGCCAAGTTCGAGAGAGACTCCCCCAGGGAATGGTAGCCTTGTCCCCCCTATGGAATAGGGGGGAAGCCGAACGTTAGAGAGGCAGGGGGGTGATTTGCCTGGGCTACCTACCCCCCTGTCTCGCTACGCGAGCCTTCCCCCCTGTTTCCACAGGGGGGACAAAACGCCTGCCTTCACCCGAACGTAGCTGCTGGCGTCGGGTGGGTACCCCGTGCCCAGCGGGAATTATCCTCAATGCCGGTGGGCACGGGGGTGCCCACTCTACCGACTGTTAGCACAACTTTTAACGGCTTTGGTAAAACGCTCCCTCCCCTTCAAGGGGAGGGTCGGGGTGGGGATGGGGATAGGAGGGGGAAGGGTGAGTTATCGTAGGCGGAGCAATCACTCCGCCAGGCTCGTCCTCGGGATAGAGAGCGGCTCGCGCACCGGCTGCGGCACCGTCCCTTCCGGCCGGAAGGGCATGCTCAGTACTTTTGTCAGGCCCAGTTCCGCAGGGTCCTGGTAGGAAGCCACCCCAATGGTGATCACCTGCTGCGGGACATTGAGCCGCAGGGTGCCGTGCAGACGGTCGGGCCAGGAAAAGATCGTGGACCAGTTCGCATCGGTTTCCTGCCTGACTGTGGAGTGATGGATACCATGCATGCGGGGAGTCACCAGCACCCGGCACAAGAGCCGCTCGAAAGCGAGCGGAATCCGGACGTTCGAGTGATGGAACATGATCTCCATCAGGGTGATCGTCTGCCAGAGGGCGAGAGCCAGGGGAGAGACGCCGAGCACTCTTACCTGGGCCGCGCGCCAGGGGACCGACAGCACCAATTCTCCGGCATGAAAGCGCAGCGCCGTGCTGGCGTCCATATCGAGGTCGGCATGGTGCGGCAGGTGAAAGCGCCAGAGTAGCGGGACCTTGTGCGTCAGAAAGTGCCAGATGAAAAGCGTATAATCGAGCAGCACGATGGAAAGGAGCAGTTCCAGGGCGACGGGGAGCCGGGCCTGTTGCAAAAGTCCCCGGCGGTTACGCTGCACCGCGCGGGTGAGCGGCGCGACCAGCGGCTTTTCCACCAGCGTGACGGTCGCCGCTGCCAGCAGTGCGATGCTAAGATTACGCGCATCCCGGCTCACCTTGTCCTGCCTTGACCGGCGCAGGGGGCGCTTAATTTCCAACAGCACGATCGTCGCAAAGGTGCCGGCTATCAGGAGCGCATTGAGCCAGCGCGGTATTTCGCGGGTCAGGGTGGCGGATCTTTGTGCCATGCAAGCTCCTTTTCCGCAGTAGAGTCCGGTAGCACCGTACGTTCCCACGAAGTTGAACCGGGACGCGGGAGCACCCCCTGATGCATTCCTACGCGGGAGCATGGGAGCGATGCAAAGGGCCATCAGGGTAGAGACGCATTGCATGCGTCTCTACGCGCTACCACGCACTAGTTGGTCTAAGCTTGGACAGGTGAAGGAGACGCATGCAATGCGTCTCTACGTTCGGCTTCCCCCCAAGGCAGCGCACCTATCTGATATTACCTGAGTGAAGCTCCAGCTCGCGCCTAGCGCACGCGGGCAGCCAGGCGGTGCACCAACTCGGAGACCGCGGTCCAGGTGATATGGTTCCCCATTTCCTTGGCACTTGGCTGCCAGGGGATGCAGCGCAGCTTGGGAGAGATGCCGATCAGTGGCGCGATCGTCCCGTCGCAGGCAAAAAAGAAGGGAATGGCAAAGGGAAGTCCGCATAAGCGGGAAAGCTTGGGGAATTTTTGACGCAACCGGCTGTGGAGTAGCCCCCAACCCAGACCGTAGACGACACTGAAGACCAGGCGTGCCTGTTTTTCCCCTTGCCGGGAGAGCCTTTTGCCGAGGAGTTTGGCGGCGAAGTAGGGGCCTGCCAGCTCGTGGGCCGTTCCCCGGCGCACCCGCCTGTCGCGCCGTTTCTGCTGGTCGCTGACCAACCGGTCCAGGAGTCGGTCCGTTTTTCCCGTCACCATACCGGCAATCAGCCCCGCCGCGGCTCCGACCAGAAGGGGGTGACGGGTTAGAAAATTTCTCTCCGCGCTCAATGTAGACATAGCTGCCTCCCAACGGGAACTCTGCAACATTTGGATTGGTTGCTGCGGGTCACGCTTCCCCCCGATTTTTCCCATTGTATACCAGGGCTTCGGCCTGTCAAACGGCGACCTCCCGGCATCCGACCCAGGCTGCTAATGGTGCAAGGGGTGCGGCCTTATCCCCTTATGTAAATGTCACGGCTAGGACTATTTGCTCCTTTTCGGCCTTTCTTTTGATTGGAGCGTAGGGGCGAACCTTGTGTTCGCCCGTGTTTGCACCTAAGTTAAGACGTGCCGAACAGCTAAAACCGTGGCGAACCCAAGGTTCGCCCCTACGAGATCGGTGCCCTTGCGCCGATCGGACAAGTCGATCCGCCGCCCATCCCTTGCATCAGTCAACGAGCAGAGAAGCCTGGAGTCCCTTGACCACTGGGGATGCGCCCCTATAATTATTTTAATATCATACATCGAATGAACTGACAGGGAACAGACATCCTAAGTCGCCCAGTCAGTTGCGCTGCAATGCATTGAGCAGTTCAACCGCAAGAACCCAAAGGAGGCATACATGCTCGTTAAGACCCTGACAATTCTCGTACATGCTGAACATGACACGCTCTGGAACCTGCGTCTGGACAGACTGAAAGATCCCCAGCGCTTCATACCTGGTGTGACAGAGACACGGATTATCGAAAAAAAGGATAATGTTACGGTCAGAGAGCTGAAATTGCATGGCGACCTGGTGAGAGAACGGGTTACCATTCACGCCCATGAAAGTGAGATCCGCCACGAACTGCTGGAACATCCTCAATTCACCGGCTTCATCGTGACCAAGGTGGTTCGCACCGCCAGGCAGAGCCCCGTCGCACCGCAAAATCTGGAATACGACCTGGAACTGACGCCGAAAGCGCTACTGGTCAATGGGGTGGTGCACGGGGAGGCGGAAATCCTTGCGGATCTCGAGGCAGAGATGCAGAGACTCAAATCGAGGGCGGAAGAGATGGAGACCCGGGCCTGAATCGGTCCGGGCCTCAAGCAGGTAGGTTTTTGTGCGACTACAGGAGACAATTATGAGGAAACCATGTGCCGTTATCATCTGCAGCGCGGTTCTGGCTGCATCAGCGTTCATCGCCGCACTGCCAACATCGGCCTGGTGTGCCGGCCCGGACTGGGTACTTCTCGATCAGAACCCGGGCTCGCGCTTTTACTATGACCAAAGCGACGCGAAAAAACCGGCTACGGGGGTCGTCCAGGTAAGAACTCGGGTAATCTATACCGACGAGGGGAAGGCCGATGCCCTCAAAATCCTGGAAGATGCCCAAAAATTCGCCCGGTTGTCCGAATCGCGCTATGTCTACGACCTGGACTGCAAAAAAGAACAAAGCCGGTTGCTGGAGGTGCGTCACCTCGACGAGGAAGGGGTGACCTTGAAGACGACCGATCTCAAGTCTGCCACCGAGTGGGAGGAGGTATCACCCGACGGGCGCCTGGGACTGGTTCAGGAAAAGGTCTGTGCCCCGGCAACGACAAAAAAATAAGGCAGAAGCCTCTTTAACATCGAAGCCCCTGCCGTTATCTTCCTTGAAGCGCCTGCCGCCTCCCGCTTAAAACCTCCCTCCCCTTCAAGGGGAGGGCCGGGGTCACTGCCGTTAAGTTAAGGACGGGCACCCTCATCAGATGAGGGCACCCGCAAGGGGTGCCCCTACAGAAAGCGCCTCTTTGTAGGGGTACCCCTTGCGGGTATCCTTGCCAATGTCCTCTTCACTTAACGGCAGTGAGGGCTGGGGTGGGGATGGGGGCGCTTCCGCGTCACTTGCTTCTATATTCCTGCCTCAGCAGCAAATCCATCAAAACCAGTGCGGCCATGCTCTCGACGACCGGGACCGCCCGCGGGACAATGCAGGGATCATGGCGCCCCTTGGCCTCGAGTTCGGTTTCCTCACCGGCAAAGGTTACCGTGTGCTGTTTCTGCCCGATGGTAGCCGGCGGTTTGAACGCGACGCGAAAATAGATGGTCTCGCCGTTGGATATCCCCCCCTGAACCCCGCCGCTGAAGTTGGTTGAGGTCCCCAGCCGCCCGGCTTTTGCCACGAAGGGGTCGTTATGCGCGCTCCCCAGCATCCGGCTTCCGCTGAATCCGGACCCGATCTCAAAACCCTTGGAGGCAGGCAGCGACAGCATGGCATGGCCGAGCATCGCCTCGAGTTTGTCGAATACCGGCTCGCCGAGACCGGCCGGAACGTTGCGGCAAACGCAGGCGACGACCCCGCCGACGGAATCCTTGTTGTCGCGGACCTCGGCAATCAGCTCCGCCATGGCCTTGGCGGCATCCGGGTCGGGGCAGCGTACCGCGCTGGCGTCCACCGTCTTGCGGGTGATGGTTTCCAGGTCGACCTTATTCCCGGTGAGTCCCCCCACGCTCTCCACCCAGGCAACGATCTGCACCCCGTGCCGCTGGGCCAGGTATTTCTCGGCAATGGCGCCGGCTGCGACGCGGCCGATGGTTTCGCGGGCGCTGGCCCGGCCGCCGCCGCTCTGGGCGCGGACACCGTATTTCACCTGGTAGGTGTAATCCGCATGGGAGGGGCGCGGGATATCGGCCATGTCGTCGTAGTCGTCGGGATGCTGGTCGCGGTTGGGCACCAGGAGCCCGATCGGCGTTCCCAGGGTGACGCCGTTTTCCACACCGGAAAGGATGGTAACCTGGTCCGTCTCGCTGCGTGGCGTGGACAGATCGCTTTGCCCGGGGCGGCGCCGGTCGAGTTGGGGCTGGATATCCGCCTCGCCAAGCTCGATGCCAGCCGGGCAGCCGTCCACGATCGCCCCGACTGCGGCGCAGTGGCTCTCGCCGAAACTGCTTACTTTAAAGAGGGTGCCGAAGGTTGAAGACATAGGTGCTCCTTGGGAAATAGGGTTAACCGTTCAAAAAAATCGTAGCAAACCTGATCGGGTCCAAATCGGTTAGCTTGGCGGGGAGAAAGTTCATTTCCCCCTCCCTAACCCTCCCCCTCCGGGAGAGGGGACTTTCGGACTCGCCTGAATTCACTCTGAGAATTAATCTGTTCACGACAGAAACGCTCCCTCCCCCACAAAAGACTCCCCCTCCCCTTCAAGGGGAGGGCCGGGGTGGGGATGGGGTCCAAAGGGCAGCGCAAGAAACTCGCGTTTCCTCAGGGGGCCGCTGCGATCAGCACGACCAGGGAGCGGCCGACCAGCCGGTAGCTGTTGCCCGAGATGGCAGGCATGCTGTCCCAGGGGACGATGTCCTCGGGGGAGGCGCGCGAGGTATCGATCCAGCGGTACCAGGTGCCGCCCGGCAGCTTTTTGGGAGAAGGGAGGCTGAAGGTGAGCGGCTTCCAGTAGGCGTTGACCATGTAATGGAAAACGACGCGCCGGGTAGCGCTCCAGGCAGTCAGGGCGATACTGTGCGATTCGTGGCTCCAGTCCGGCGTCCCGAGCCGCACGCCATGCCACTCCAGCCGCGCCTGGCTCAAGAGCTGGTTCAGGGTCAGCTGCTCCTCGGCGGTGGCGCCGTGCATGAGCCGCGCGTCTATCAAAAGCTTGGTGAAGCGGTGAATGTCGGGATGGCGCTCCAGCACCCCCCAGTCATACCAGCCGATCTCGTTGTCCTGGCAGTAGGCGTTGTTGTTCCCCAGCTGGGTGCGACGCGCCTCGTCCCCCATCAGGATCATCGGCGTCCCGAGGGAGAGCAGGGTTACCGCCAGGAAATTTTTCACCTGCCGGTTGCGCAGTTCCTCGACGGACTGGTTGTCGGTCGGCCCCTCGACGCCGCAGTTCCAGCTCACGTTGAAGTCGGAACCGTCGCGGTTCAGCTCGCCGTTTGCCCCGTTATGCTTGCGGTCGTAGGAGACCAGGTCGTTCAGCGTGAAGCCGTCGTGGCAGGTGATGAAGTTGATGCTCTGCTCGGGCTCGCGCTCCTGGTGCCCGTAGATGTCGGGACTGGCCAGAAGGCGCGCGACGAAGCGGGAGATCATCCCGTTGTCACCCTTCAGAAAGCTGCGCACGTCGTCGCGGAACTCCCCGTTCCACTCCTTCCAGCTGTCGCCTATGAAGCTGCCGACCTGGTACAGGCCCCCGGCGTCCCAGGCCTCGGCGATCAGCTTTATCCCCGCCAGTGCCGGGTCGCTCTCGATATCCCAGATGATCGGCGGGTTCTTGAGCGGCCGGCCCTCGCCGTCGCGCGACAGGATGGATGCCAGGTCGAAGCGGAACCCGTCGACATGCATCTCCTTCACCCAGTAGTGCAGGCTGTCGATGATGAGCCTGCGCACGATGTGGTTGTTGGCGTTCAGGGTATTGCCGCACCCGGAATAGTCGATGTAGCTTCCGTCCGGCGCCAGGGTGTAGTACACGTCGTTGGCAAAACCCCGGTAGCAGAAGGTCGGCCCCTTCTGGTCCCCCTCGGAGGTGTGGTTGAAGACCACGTCGAGGATGACTTCGATGCCGGCCCGGTGCAGGGCCTTGACCATGTCGCGAAACTCCTCCAGGGGGCCCAGAGGGTCCTGGCGCGAACTGTACCCCACATGGGGCGCGAAGAACGAGATCGGGCTGTAGCCCCAGAAGTTGCGCAGGCCGAAGGGGGCGTCGTGCGGATCGAACTGGAAAACCGGCAGCAGTTCGACGGCGGTGACGCCCAGATCTTTCAGGTAAGGGATTTTCTCGATCAGGCCGGCGTAGGTGCCGCGCTTTGCTTCCGGGACGCCGGAGGAGGGGTGCTTGGTGAACCCTGCCACGTGCATCTCGTAGATGATGGTGCGCGAATAGGAGCGCTTGAGGGGCGCGTCTCCCTCCCAGTCGTAACCGCGGGGGTCGGCGACCACGCTCTTCATGGACCGGGCCACGTTGTCGCCCGGCACGCAGGCAGCACCCCGGTCATAACCGGCGGGTACCGCGACCGCGCGCCCGTAGGGGTCGATCAGGAGCTTGCCGGGATCAAAGCGCAGGCCGCGCTGCGGGGCAAAAGGGCCGGCCACCCGGTAACCGTACAGCTGGCCGGAGCCGATACCGGGAACAAAGGTGTGCCAGTAATGGTAGGTGCGGTTACTCCTGGGGTCGAGGGGGATCACCCGGGAGGCCACCGCGTCGTCGGCGTGATCGAAAAGAAGCAGTTCAATGCCGGTGCAGTCCCTGGCAAAAACGCTGAAATTAACCCCGCCGTGAGTGACCGTGGCACCGAGCGGGGAAGTGTTTCCCTTGTACAGGTCGGAAAGCATACTGCCAGATCTTTCAGTAACGCTTGTCATTGATGCCCTTTTTCCTTCTTGGTGCTGCCGTCATTGAATCCCTTTTGCCACCTTGGTACCAGACAGGCTGTCAGGCGAAACCAGCCGTTGCTGGACGGCAGACTGAATACGCTCACCCAAGGCGCCGGACCGACTGTGGTACGAACTATAGTCGATTCTATCACAGAGTCAAATTGAAAGGGATCGGTACTTACTCAAGGGCCGCTGGGGGGCACTGCCGCTAAGTTAAGGAATGTCCGGGTGGAGGAGCGGCGTCTTGTCCCCCCTATGAAATAGGGGGGAAGCCGAACGTAGAGAGGCAGGGGGGTGATTTGCCTGGGCTAGAGCCCCCCCTGTCTCGCTAGCGAGCCTTCCCCCCTGTTCCACAGGGGGGACTAAACAACGCCAACCCTTTAACTTAAACGGCAGTGGCCGCTGGGGAGGGATCGCCGGTGCATGACGGCGCTTATGCCTTGGAATGGCGCGCTCCCCCCTTACGGGTGGCCCGGGTGCCCGGTGGCTCACCACCCGGACGGCCGGCGTCCCGCGGCGTGTCCGGCAGCTTCCCGGCGACCTTCATTGCCTGGGCGATGCAGGAAACGGTCAGGACGATGCAGAGCCAGCCGATCCAGTCCCCGAACCGCGAGTAAACCGTATCCCCCTGCAAAAGCGGAATGCGGTTAACCAGGGACTCGCGGGTCCAGACCCCGGTGCGGCTCACGACCCGTCCCACCGGGTCAACGAAGGCGGAGACGCCGGTATTGGTGACCCGCACCAGGGCGCGGCGATTTTCAATGCAGCGAAAGCTGGCCAGGGCGAGATGCTCCATCGGTTCGCTCGAGTTGCCGTACCAGGAATCGTTGGTGAGGTTGAACATCGCCTCGGGAACCCGGCGCTGGCGGCCGCCGCGCATCAGGGAGCGGATTTTGCCGGGGAAGATGTCCTCGTAGCAGATGCTGACCGAGAGCAGGTGCCTGCCGAGCGCCAGCGGCTCCTCGCTCTCGCCGGGCCAAAAGCGGCTCACGTAGGGCGACCAGGAGTACAGGATCGGAAACCAGTCCCCCAGGGGGATGTATTCGCCAAAGGGGACCAGCACGCTTTTGTCGTAACTGCCGAGGATGCGTCCGGTGGCGTCGGTAAGCAGGGCGGTATTGCAGGCGCGGACCCCGTCAGGTCCCTCCTGCCGCAGGATGGCTCCCCACAAAACCGGAGTCGCCAGTTGTCCCAGGGACGGGATCCGCCCCTCCCGGGAGGGAGGCAGCTCCAGCGGGCAGATTCCTTCGGGCCACACCACGAGGTCGAGGGGACGGGATTGCGCGAGAGCCAGGGTCATCTGCTGGTGTTCGCGGAACAAAGCCTCGGGATTCCTGACATTGTCCCCTGCACCGCGGTTGGCCTGGACCAGACCAACGGTCAGCTTTTCGGCAGCGAGCGCCTGCCGGTCCCAGCCGCGGATACGGAACTCCCCGTAAGCCAGTACCAGTACGATTACGGCGGCGAGCGCGGACAGTTCGCGCCAGGCAAGGCGCCGCTTTTGAAACCAGCAGGCCAGCGCCGCATAGAGGCTCGAGTTAAAGTACACCACCAGGAAGCTGACTCCGAGGATGCCCGTCAGGTCAGCCACCTGGGTCAGGTGCGGCAGCAGGTACTGACTTGCGCCCAGATAATTGGGAAAGAGCTCCGGCCAGAACTTCTCCAGCGCAGTCCAGACCACCGGTGCCACCCAGGCCACGCTCCACCCGGTGTCGCGGGTGATGAGCCGCGTGGCCCAGGCCCAGGTGGCAAGCACGATCCCGTTGGCAGCGGCGAGCAGCAGCAGTCCCAGCGCTGCCAGCGGCCAGGGCAGGCCGGCAAAAACCTGGAACATGCCGACCACCCAGTAGAAGCCGCCCGCGTGCCCGACGGTACCGGCGACCCAACCCAGCAGAAAGGCCCGGCCCGGGCGCTGGTCGCGCGCCGCCCAGAGTACCGGCACCAGGGAGATCCATTCCAGGTAGAACCGGTCAAAGCCGACGTAACCCAGAAAAAACAAGATGCCGCCCGTGACGGCGGCAATCCAGGGTAGCAATCTAGTAATCGACCGGTTTTCTGGCAAGGTGAGCCCCCGTTCTCCATTGCGCGTGATGGCCAGGCTTGGTAGAGACCGGCTCCGCAGGTGCCAGTCCCTTTGCATACGACGCTCCTGCGAGAATCCTCGTCACTAGCTGAAGATCGACGCTAAGCACCTTGAATTATGCGCGGGAACATATCACAATCCGCTAATAGGTTCAATCTAATACATCCGTCTTTCATCGTTCCCACGCTCCCGCGTGGGAATGCATCAGGGGACGCTCCTGCGTCCCGGTTCAGCTTCCTGGTAACGCACCGATAAGGTGGCCGGTTTCGCCTCCGGTGTCGGACGCTGGAGCGTGGGAACGATGGCAATCTAATACATCTTTTTTCGTAGGTTGCCGGTGAACAGCCTCATCGTGAACCGCAACGGCCCAATGTTGCGGTTCCAGATACAACCGTTCACCAGCAACCTACAAGATCGCTAACCGTCGTTTTAAGCTGGACTGGGTACTAGCGTCCCGGCGCAGGGTAATAATCCGGCGGCACGGAGTACATCTCGGAAGACGGAGGCGGTGGAGGGATCGCTTCCCGGGACCGGCGCACCCTGCGCACCGTCCCAGGAACCTGGTTCCCCTTCGAGTACATGCACTGCACATAGGTGTTGTCGTAGCGCCGCTGTGCCTCCATTCCATAGGCCTGCCCGGAACTGGCCCCGCTGGCCGTGCCTACCAGCAGGCCGGAACCCGCGCCTATCGCCGCTCCGGCTCCCGGATTCCCCGAGGCAGCCCCGATGGCGGCACCGAGTCCGGCGCCGACAACGGTCCCCACCGCGGCTCCCGTTACCGTGTTTTGATTGGCGGTATCCTGGGGTTTACCGACCTGACGGTCTGCCCACTGCCTGCAGATGGCGTCGTCAACCTGGAACTGTTCAAAGGTTTTCCCCGGAGCAGGCAGCACCCGAACACTGGGACCGGTCGGAAGCGTCGCACATCCGCCGGCTGCCAGCAGGGCGAAAAGAGACAGTAACGACAAGGCTTGAAGAGACTGTTTTCGCATGGATCAATCCTCCTCGCCCGGTGGCGCCGGTGCAGGAACGACTTTCATCCAGCCACCAGGACAACTTTTCACGTAAGGGTAGTAACCTTTGGGATTGTTGCAGAAATACCAGTACCCTGTCCCCTCACGCTGCGGCTCCGGCATGACGTACTCCTCGGGCTGCTGCGGGACAACGACGGCAGGCGTGTTGTAGTAGGGAGAGTAGGGATAGTAGGGGTAATAGGGATAGAAGAAAGGATCCCACCCCCAGCCCGGGCCGAACCAGACCCCGAAATGTCCCCCGCCGTGGTGTCCGCCGCCGAAATGTCCTCCGCCGCCATGCCCGCCACCGTGGCCACCACCACCACCACCGCCGTGCGGCGCGGCATAGGCTACCTGCTCCAGCTGACCTGGCCATGAGCCGACAAAAACAGCCAGGGCGGCCGCCAGGATAAACACTGTTAGCTTTTTCATATTCAACCCCCTCTGGGTAAAATACAATATTCTAATCTTAGTTTAAGCCCATTGCGTCCGGCTGGAAAGCGAAAAGATGGCCTTCAATTCAGGCCGCGTTTTGCGGGTCGGGGAAGGCTCACGCGGCGCGGGTAGCACCGCGCCGGAAGCGGAACAGGAGGCTCCAGAGTTCGGAAAACAGCATGCCGGCCAGCATCAGACAGCAGCCCAGCAGCCCCCGGGGGCCGAGGACCTCGCCCAGCAGGAGCCACCCTCCGAAAGCGGCGAAAACACCTTCGGCACTGAGGATAATCGCGGTATGCGCCGGGTGGGCGTCACGCTGGGCAACCACCTGCAGGGTGTAGGCGACGCCGACCGAAATGACCCCGCCGTAGAGGATGGGGAAGGCGGCACGCAGGATTCCCGCGAGTTCGACCGTCTCGATGCAGCAAGCGGTGACCAGGCTTAACAGGGAGCAGACGGCGAACTGCACGGCGGAGAGTTTGAGAGCGTCCAGGCGCGGGGAGAGCCAGCCGATCAACAACACGTGCCCGGCCCAGAAAAACGCGCCGACCAGTTCCAGCAGATCGCCGAAACCGATGGTAAAGTGCGCGCTCACGCTGAGCAAAAAAAGGCCGCAGGCTGCCAGTAACGCCCCGAGCCAGGTGCCGAGGCTGGGGCGCTGCCCCCAGAAAAGGCCCATCAGCGGGACGATCACGACATAGAGCCCGGTGATGAACCCTGCGTTCCCCGCCGTGGTGTACACCATTCCCACCTGCTGCAGCGAGGCTCCGAGGAAAAGAGCGGACCCCGCGAGGGTGCCCCCCAGGAGCAGGGTGCGCCGGCCTTCCTTGGGCAGGACGCCGGGCTGGCGGTTTCGGCGGCGCTGGCCGATCAGGACCAGGGGGATCAGGGAGAGACTCCCCAGCGCGAAGCGGACGCCGTTAAAGGTGAACGGGCCGACGAATTCCAGGCCTTGCCGCTGGGCGACGAACCCGCCGCCCCAGATGGCGGCAATGAGCAGCAGCAATAGATCTGATTTTAAGGCTTTTCCCTGCATGAAAGATCCTGTCTCTTTGGTTGACTTAAGCGCCGGACTGGGCGAAGGAGGTTACTTTTGTGCTATTTTGCCCGGAAAGTCAAGAACAGGGGTCATTGGCAGGCTGGTACGGAGAGTCGTCGCGGCGATCTGAGACTTTTAGTTGGGTCAGGCGTCCGTCGTGTCAGTGGCGGCCCAGTTTCTGAACCACTTCCTGTGCCATTTGCAGGTGCTCTTGGAGCACCGGCAGCGTGGCAGCGGTCCAGGCTCTGAGCTCCGGATCCTTGACCTTTTTGAGGGCCTTTTTGAAAAGTGCGATACTGTTGAGATGGTTTTTTACCATGGTCTGCATGTATTTCCTGTCAAACTCGATTCCGCCAAGCTTGGACAGTCTGGCAATCATCAGGATATGTTTCCGTTCCAACTGGACCGGCAAGATCAGGTTTCTTTGCGCCGCGATCGCGTTCAGTTCCTGGCTCGCCTGGGAATGTTCCTGCACCATGCGGTCACCAAAGCTTTTCACATCCTGCAAGTTCCCTTTATCCTGCGCTACCCGTCCCAGCTTGATCTCCATCATGCCGACGCTGGCAGCATCCTTGATAAACAGTTTGCCTGCCGGCGAGAGGGCCCCCTCCAGCGCATGGGCTGGCTGTGCAATACAGCTCAATAGCCAAAAACAAAGGAAGGTCAATACTGCCAATTCCTTTTTCATACAGCTCCTCCTGGGGAGAAAAGGAAACTACCGATCAATAAAGAGTGTAGCTGATTTACCCCGGAAAGTGAACTAGTAGCCTGGCCAGCTTAAAACGGCGGTACCCAGCATGCCTATTGCGAACCGTAGGTTGCCAGTGAACGGATGTATCGTGAACCGCAACACTTGCACCGTTGGGGTTCACGATGAGACTGTTCACCGCCAACCTACAGAAACAATAAATACTAAAACAATAAGCCGGCAGATTAAGGTGGACTGGGTACCAGCACTAAGCCTCCTGAGGGCAGTGCGCCCCCCACCGTGAGAGTGTCAGGGCGAACCCGGAAAAATCACCGGGCAGCCTTTGACTTCACCTAGGGTTGGGGGGTACAATAAGGTATTGGAAATACAAGACATCTTTAGAAAACGCTAAGAGGAGCCGGCAATCGTTTTTCGACGAACAGTCACCGGCGTGGCTTGCAAAAGGAGTTTATTGCATGACTGACAAAAGCAGCAGTACACCAAAGGTCCACCAGAGCGAACTTGCAAACGGAATCCGTGTCATCACCCAGCCTACTCCGGGGTTGCAGGGAGCCGCTATTGCCATCCATGTCCTGAGTGGCTCCCGCGATGAAGATCCGAGTATCGGCGGAGCTTCGCACTTCATCGAACACCTGCTTTTCAAGGGAACCGAAAAGCGCACCTCCTATCAGATTACCAATGAGCTGGACGCCATCGGTGCCTCGCCCAACGCCTGCACCAGCCAGGAAGGGGTAACCTATTACCTTAAGTCCCTCAATAGCGACCTGCCCCAGGCCTTCGACGTCCTGAGCGACATGTTCCTCAACAGCTCCTTTCCCGAAAAAGAGATCGATATGGAACGCGGCGTGGTCCTGGAAGAGATCAAGCGCGCCGAGGATAACCCTGACCGCTTTCTGCACAACCGCTTCGCCGCCGGTTTCTGGGAAGATCATCCGCTGGGGCGGCCGGTCCTGGGAACGCCCGAGGTCATTAGCGCTATCACCAGGGAACAACTGATGCAGCATATGCGGCAGCGCTACATTCCGAAATCCACGGTGGTCGCGGCGGCGGGCAACATCGAGCATGACGCCATCGTTTCCCTGGTCGAAGGGTACCTGGGTGCCACCCAGGCGCGCGAACCCGCGCCACCCGCCCCGCCAGTGGCCCAGGGACGTTACGGGCTGGCGACGGCCCGTCACAACCTGCGCGAGATGCAGCAGGTACAGTTCTACCTCGGTTACCCGTCCCTCCCCCCCACCGATACGCGCTACTGGTCCTTGCAGGTGCTCAGGCTGGTGCTGGGCGGCGGCATGAGTTCGCGGCTTTTCCGGGAGGTGCGCGAGGAGCGTGGGCTCGCCTACTCGGTAGGAGCCTATATGCTCGAGTATCGCGACCGTCCCGGTTTCGTGGTCGTGGCAGGGTGCAACAGCAGTCGGGCGCAAGAGGCCATCGAGGTATGCCATCACGAGGTGCTGAAGCTTTCCCGCGAAAAGCTCACCGGCCAGACCTTGAGCGACGCCAAGCGCCAGGCGCGGGGAAAACTGCTGCTGAGCCTGGACGACCCGTCCGACTGGCTGATTCCCATGGCCCGGGAAGTCGGATATTTCGGCCGGGGGCGCTGCATCGCGGAGGACCTGGCACAGTTGGAGGCGGTAACGCCCGAATCCATCATAGCCATCGCGGATGAGATCTTCACCGGCACCCTGCCGCGTCTGGAGTCCATCGGACCTGAGCTGGAACTGACTCTGCCTTCCAGTAGTAAGTAGGGTCCCGTGAAAATCGCCCCTCTCCCGGAGGTTTCTGCCGAGTTAAGGAATATCCAGTGCGAGGGGGCGGAGCCTTGTCCCCCCTATGAAATAGGGGGGAAGCCGAACATAGAGAGGCAGGGGGGTGATTTGCCCGGGTTAAAGCCCCCCCTGTCTCGCTACGCGAGCCTTCCCCCCTGTTCCCACAGGGGGGACCAAACACCGCCACCCCTTAACTTAACGGTGGCGCCTTGCGGGTCGGGGTGAGGGGGTAGGCACCCTTTCGGACTCCGCTGGCAGCTTCACCATTCCCCCCGGACACCGCTGATTCCCATCCTGACATCCCCGCACTGTCTCCAATCACGAAAACTTTGACTATCCGCCTGAATTAGCGTAAACCTACTGGCACAAAAGGTTACTTTAACCATGCTCGTCCAAGGACTTGGAGGCTTTTATGAAGAAGAAACTGTTGGCCATATTCTTACCGGTAGTTATTGCCATTGCCGGCTCCCTTGCTGTCTGGGCCAATGAGCCCAGTGCTACCCAACCTGGATGCGACAAATGCGCTAAGGCTAAGTCTGACCAGAGTGCGGCCGTCGGCGAGAAAGGCGCGCCGGCTGTCAAGGCTGCGGCCGAATGCGATAAATGCCCGAAGATGAAGGGTGCCGAAGGGAAGCCGTGCGGAGAGAAGGGGTGTGACAAAAGCGCCAAACTGCAACCGACTGACACCAAACCGTGCTGCGACAAGGGCAAAAAAGAGTAACAGTGACGGGTACCCGCAAGGGGTACCCCTACAGAACCATTTTGCGTAGGGGCACCCCTTGCGGGTGCCCGCTTTTAGAATAGTCCAAAAAAAATCAGGCCAGCGGCCATTTGGTCGTGTGCGGATCGAAGTGAGGTTCCGCCCCCGGTGCCGCCGCACCTCTCAGGATCGCCCTCACCGGCGCTCCGTCTCCGCCTTTTACCTTGAGCGGCAGACAGATCAACTCGTACTCTCCCGGTTCGACTTCCGCCAGATTCAACCCCTCGAGAATCAGCACCCCGTTGTCAAGCAGCGTCCGGTGCACCTCGCCGTCTCCCGTGACGCTCTCCACCGAAAGATAGTCCACGCCGACCAGCTTAATACCCGCCTCCAGCAGATATCCGGCACCTTCCACCGACAGTGCGGCGAAATCCGGGCAGAATTCCCTCTGTTTCCAGAGTTCGGAGTTGTTGGTCTTCAGGAGCAACCGCTCGACGCCCCTGACCGGCAAACGTTCCAGCTCCTTTCGGCCGATCTCCGACACCCCGAGTATTTCCACCACCAGTGCCTTTCCAATCAAAAGCCCGAGCGGGATCTCGTCCACGGAGATCCCGGAATCATTAAAGTGCAGAGGTGGATCAATGTGGGTGCCGGCATGGGAGCAAATAGTCAAGCGGGAGACGTTGGCAGAGTCGCCATCGGCGATTCTGGTCCAGGGAGCGATCACAGCGGGGAAATCGCCAGGGTAAACCGGGAGTTCGGCAGAAAGCGGCAGGGTAATGTCGTAGATTCGCATGGGAACTCCCACATTGCAGGATTTGGCAGCCAGCGGTTCAGTATAGCGCAGTTTGCAGCCCGAAGGGTAGAGACGCATTGCATGCGTCTCAGCACTGCGTCCGTCAAGAAAACTGCACAAAAATAGAGTAAAGGCCGAGACGCATTCAATGCGTCTCTACACACTGCGTGTAAAACCCTTACTTATCTGCTGCCTTCTCTTCTGCTGTCTCTTCTGCTGCCTCTGCCACTGCCGTGTCAATTTCGCCTATGAGCCGGTCCATCCCGGCTTCATCAAAGCCGTACCGCTCACCACAGAACTCGCAGGTGACTTCGGCACCCTGCTGCTCCTGCCGCAGTGAGACAAGTTCCTTTTTCCCCATGGAAATGAGTACGCGCTCGATCCGCTCCCTGCTGCAGCTGCAGGCAAAGGCGAGTTCCCTCTTTTCCAGAACGTCGAAGGGAATCTCGGCGAAAAGCAGCTCCAGGATTTCCTCCGGGCTTTTGCCTCCCCGCAGCATTTCGCTCAAGGGGGGGAGCTTTTCGATGCGCGCCATAAGCTTTTCCACCACTTCGGGATCGACCGGTGGTACCGCCTGGATCAGGAAGCCGCCTGCGGCCGAGACCACGCCATCGGTTTCCACGAATTCGGCGAGCCCCACCGCCGAGGGGATCTGTTCCGACTCCACCAGGTAAAGCGCCACGTCCTGCGCGATCTCGCTGGTGTAAAGCTGTACCGTGCCGCGATAAGGTTCCTTGAGTCCCAGGTCCTTGGCGACGGTCAGGAAACCGGCGCGACCTATGGCACCGGGCACGTCCAATCCGCCGTCGGCCCGCAGCAACTGCACCTTCGGGTTACCCACGTAGCCGCGCACGCTCCCGTCGGCGTCCGCCTCGACGATGATCTTTTTCAGCGGGCCGCTTCCCTCGAAACGCAGGGCGGTCCTCTGTCCCTTTTTCAGCAGGGCGCCCAGCAGGGTGCCAGCCGTCAGCGCCCGCCCGAGAGCGGCCGAGGCCGTGGGGAGTGTGCCGTGACGCTTGCAGACATCTTCCACCAGACCGGTCGTGACACAGGCCAGCCCTCTGACATTCCCAGATTTGGCAAGGATACGTACCAAATAATCCTTCATAAAACCACCCCCACCCTGCCAACAATTTCCCCATTCTTGAGGTTCAACTCTTTCAGTGTAATCAGGTCCCAGGCGTTGAGCCCCTTGATCCGGCGCGAGAAGATCTCGGCGAGCCTCGGCACCCGGGTCAGGTCGCAGGTGATCAGGTCCCCGCTATAGCTTAGGGAAGGTATGCGCTGAACAATCTTCCTGGTAAGCCAGTCAAGATCGATCGGCCCCACCTTTTCCAGTTTTAATTGAACGGTCTTCCTGGCCGAGGTGAATTCCACCCCGTGAATGGTGAAGGTTGCGGAAAAAGGGATAGCCGGCAGGAGCCGTTTCTTCATCTTTACGACAATCTCGCCGTAGCCGTCGCAGAGCGTGATGGTGAACTCCACAATCTCGTCGTCCAGCGCCCGGTTCAGGAATTCGCGCTGCAGATAGCCCTGTGAAATATGGAAGGCCCTCTTGGTCAGCAGGTCCCGAAGGCTCTGCTCCTTCACCAGTTCGACCAGGGAGGGGTCGGTTATTCTCTCTTTGATTCGTTCGAAGATTCCCACGTTGTTTGCTCCATTGAGCCGGGTAACGATTATCGTTCCCACGCTCCCGCGTGGGAATGCATCAGGGGACGCTCCCGCGTCCCGGACGGATCGGTCCGATCGGACGGATGTTTTCTCCAGCGCATGGAGAAAGCCTGGGTGCCCCGTCTCCCGGGTGGGCAGGGCGGCAAAGAATGCCCCGGCATCTCCTCCGGTGCTGGACGCCGGAGCGTCCGGGGAGTCCGTTCCCACGCAAGAAGCGTGGGAACGATGTCGCTGGTCCTAAACTACACCAACCCCGCTACATAATTGAACTCGGAAGCCCCGGCGACGCCCAAGCCCTTCCGATACGCCTCAAGCGCACGCTCGCGCTCCTCCGGCTGCAGGTGGGAGAGGTCGAGCAAAAAGCAGCCGCAACCAAGCCCGCGCAGCTCGTTGCGATACTGGGTCAGGGCAAAGGGGGTCTGGGCGTTCACGACGGTCAGATGGTCCTTCACCTTTACCGTGTAAACATCGCCACGGTCGGAAACCAGCGGCGCCTCGCCCTTGATCTCCTTGATGGCGATCTTGGAGGTGATGACCGGCACCGGCGCGTACAGCAGTGCGCCTCTGACGATCTTCAGATCGGCGGCCAAAAGCTGCGCCATGTTGTCCCGATCGTCCTCGATGTAGAGGGTCGCCCGGGTGGCCCCCAACTCCTGCCAGGTGAGGAGCGCCTGGCTGTTCAGCGAGTAGAGCCGGTAATCGGTGCTGAGATCGACCTCGTCAACTCCCTTGAAGAACTGGAAGTGGGACAGGTTGGTCAGCTCGAAGCGCTTGAATCCGGCGCGCAGTATGGACTCCACCGCTTCCTTGAAGAAGGGGATATCGGCTTCGAAGATGATGAAGGGGAGCTGCCAGATGACGTGCTCCTCGTCACCCTTGATCTTGCGGGCGAACTGCGGCAGCTGGTGCATGTTTGCCTTGGAGACCGGGAGGATCACTTGGTCCACGATGTCGCGGTGCAGTTCGTGCCAGTCCTTCACCTGCTCAATCTTGACGGAGAGCTCGTCCTTCCCCTTGAACGCGGGGGACGGCCGCCTGGCGACCAGCGCCGAGATCGCTTCGTCGCGCCCCATGCGGCTTTTCTTCTTCAAGGCGCCGACGGAGGCATCGGCGAGCCAGACGTAGAAGGAGCGCCGGATGTCTTTCAGTTTCGGAGCGGGAATCAGCAGCGCCGGAAAGTCGGGGGCCGACAGGCTGACGAGGGCAAACTGGGTGTCGCCGCACTTGGAAAACTGACCCCTCAGCACTCCTTCCATATCGCTGGTACGGGCCGCTTCCAGGGGACCGAGCGGAAATGAGGTGGTAAGCGGCACGCCGAACACCACGGCCTCGATCACCATCAGCTCGTCCACGTGGGAAATTGTCAGGCTGCAGGGGATACTGTCCCCCTTGACGCCTTCGAGGCGCTTGATGCAGGCGTTCTCGCTCATGGTGAAGGCGGTCTCGGAAGAGACCTTGAACACGGAGTCACCCAGCTTGAAGGGAAAGGGCGAGGAGGTGGAGACCAGCGTGTTCTCCTTGACGTTCATGACCTTCTTGTTGACGACGTAGAGATCCTTGATGGTGAAGGCGCGGCCTGCCATGTCGGTCTTCGGCTGTATCCTGATCCGGTCTCCCACGAAGAGGCGGTCCCGGGTTTCGAAGCTGATACGGTTCGCCTTGATCTCCCTGATCTCCCCCAGGTAGCGCCCGGTGGCGCCTTTGATGGACGGGGTGGAGATGTCGGTCGGATTCTGCGAGGCGAGAAACCCCTTAGTCGGCACCCGTCCGAAGGATTGCTTCAAGAGCGCCTTGGCCTCGACCACCGCCTCTTCATAGGTGCCCGGCGCCGCGTCGAGCACCATGCGGTAGGCGCCGATGACGCTTGCCACGTATTCGGCGGACTTCATGCGCCCCTCGATCTTCAGGGAGGCGACGCCGGCAGCAATCATGGCGGGGATCATCTCGATGCTGGAAAAGTCGTTGGTGGAAAGGTAGTACCCTTCCTTCCCCTTGTGCTTGTACTGGCGCCGGCAGGGCTGGGCGCAACGCCCGCGGTTCCCGCTGTGGCCGCCGAGGAATGAGGAGAAGTAGCACTGTCCCGAAATCGAGAAGCAGAGCGCTCCGTGGATGAAGCACTCGATCTCGGCCTTGCTGGAGGCGACGATGGAGCTGATCTCGTCCACGTGCAACTCGCGGGCGAGCACGACGCGCTCGAAACCGAGCTCTTCCAACTGGCGCACGCCGAGCGAGTTATGGATGGTCATCTGGGTGGAGGCGTGCAGCGGGATGCCGGGGAAAAACTCCCGGGCTAGGCGTGCCACCGCCATATCCTGCAGGATGACCCCGTCGACGCGCATCGCTTCCAGGGAGGCGAGGGTGTCGATGAGGCTCGCCAGCTCGTTTTCCTTCACCAGGGTGTTGAGCGTCACGTAGAGTTTTTTCCCGTGACTGTGAGCGTAGGCGGTCATGCGCTCCATCTGTGAGAGGGTGAAGTTCTTCGCTTTGGCGCGCGCGGAGAAATCTTTCAGGCCGGCATAGACTGCGTCAGCGCCCTTTTCCATGGCGGCGAAGAACGCCTCCAGGGAACCTGCGGGCGAGAGGAGTTCCGGCTTCTTCAGGACAACTACTTTATTGTTTATGGACATGCGCCTAGAGTACCGGAAGGGGGGGAAAGGGTCAAGGGATTGATACATACGAAAGGTTGCTGAGTCAGGGGTCGAGCGGTTTCGTTTTTCTGAGAGAAGTTTTACCTTCCAGGTGACGGTTGTTCTTTCCTGGAAAAAGTCTAACTTAATACGCTGACGGGCTTGCTCTTTCGGCCAGAGGATCCTTTCCCAGTCGAGCTGATCACCTTCGGTAGCTGCTAGGTAACTTCGACAATGTCGCCCTGCGACTTCGCTCCGGAAGCAAGAGGACAGAAGGAAGGGGACAGGCACCTGCGGAGACTGCCCCCCTCACGTTC
>Ga0209123_1001134_pt1 | contig 28095 bp, 26 predicted proteins | sample BarGraIncu00431A_FD_184500 | JGI IMG/M metagenome (GOLD analysis project Ga0209123, IMG submission 184500) | Arctic peat soil microbial communities from Barrow, Alaska, USA - Barrow Graham LP Incubations 004-31A (SPAdes) (version 2) | ecosystem: Environmental > Terrestrial > Soil > Wetlands >...
TGTAATCTCTGCCAGTGATGAAGATGTTGCTTATTCCATATCAACCATCTTTTTATTTAATATCGCCGCCGTATTTATCTTTCCCTTCACAGGGCACCTCCTTGGCATGAGCGATATGGGGTTTGGCATGTGGGCAGGAACAGCTATCAATGATACCTCATCCGTTGTGGCTGCAGGGTATTCGTACAGTAATGAAGCCGGTAACTTTGCCACTATCGTAAAATTAACCCGTGCCCTCATGATTGTACCCGTCACTTTAGCCCTTGCCATTTTTACGGCAAGGACAAATACTAATAATACCAACTTTAACATTTTAATAATATTCCCATGGTTTATTTTAGGTTTCGTCCTGGCTTCTATTGTCAATACTACAGGATTGATCCCTCCGTCAATTTGCAAAATTCTTGCGGAAACTGGTAAGTTTTTTATCATCATGGCGCTCACTGCCATCGGTCTCAATACACATCTTAAACATCTCATCAGCAATGGTATTAAATCCATACTACTTGGGTTATCTTGCTGGATAGCTGTAGCGCTTGTATCACTAATAGCGCAGCACTATTTACAAATATGGTAACAAAAGATTATATCTAAAGAACTAGCCCTAATTTTTCACAAAAAAAGCTGCATTAGGCACCTAAATTAAATCAAGGTGTCCAATACAGTCCTTTTAACTAAAATATCATGGTTTTACAGAGGAATATTCCTCAGCTTGTTTGCTAATAATTCTTGTAATGCCTGCTGGAACAACTGTTACAGCAGGCACTAACTCTTCACTTAAAGTTCTATTTAGCTGTTGCACTCATGCTCATGACAAGAGTCGCCGGAATCCGTAAGCGATCCTGCTAGCCAATTAAGAGCAACTGTCTTAACGTCACCGGAGCAGCCACGTACTACTTTTATGCCAGCGTTATTTAAAACTCCCATCGCTCCATCTCCTATATTACCTGCCAACAAGATTGTAACACCCATTGTAGAAAGCGTTTGTGCAATATTGGATTTACAGCCACAGCCTACTGGGGACGCAATAATTTCTTGATCAACTATGTTTTTAGAGTCATCAATAGTAAAAACAGTGTAGTACTCGCAATGACCAAAATGATCATCGATAAGATTTTGACGCGATGGTAATGCAATTTTCATAATAATATCATCCTCTTTCTGTTTATTGGGAGAGCCATGTCTGTGGCAACCGCCGCACCTACAAAAGGCTTCTAGACCATCACACAGCTTATAGTCTCCCCCCTCTATCCTTAGTACTTTACCATTTACTAAGACTTCGGCAAGTTTTTTTCTTGCATCATTATAAATACGTTGCACAGTAGTGCGTGCAATTTTCATATGCTTTGCACATTCTTCCTGGGTAAATCCTGCGAAATCAATTAAACGTACCGTTTCATATTCATCCACAGTCATAACAATGCAACGCTCTTGATCCCAAGACAGGCCAAGCGGTCCAAATTGGCTGTTATCTGGCAAACAACAAACTTTTCTACATTTTCTAGGTCTTGGCATAAAATATGCACCTTCTAGTCTAAAATATAACAATCCATTTATTCTTATTTAGTTATCGACATATGTCCTTTACGATATTTATCATAAATCTTTTTTGAACATATGTCAATAACCAAATAATTATTTGCTAAGATCTATACCTCACTGCTACTTCATTCTTTAACTGCACCTCAAAATATTAGGACTTATCACACTCATAAGGCCAAGAAGCAATGCCACCTTCAAGCACTTTAACGTTTGTGAATCCTGCACCTTCTAGAATTCCCTCGGCTTCGTACCCACGCAAACTGATTTTACAAAAAGCCACTACCTCATCATCCTTATTGAGTTCACTTACGCGGCTACGCAACTGCCCTAAAGGAATGAATTGCATGGTAGGACACTTTGCCAGTCTTATTTGCTTACATTCTTCTGGGCTACGCACGTCAAGAAAAATAGTTTTACCATTTTTCATCATCTCTTTAGCCTCTATACTTGAAATTCCTTTAAATTTACCTGCTAACTTATTCATCACGGAATTAGCCGCGACAGCCACGTTGTCTATGGGTGAATTATAAGGAGGGGCATAGGATAAATCAATGTCAAATATATCGTCGATGGTGCCTCCAAACAAGAGGGTCGTTGCTATAACATCCACACGTTTAGATACATCTCCTTCGCCTACAGCCTGCATGCCCAGTACTTTACGAGTATTCACATCCACAATAAGCTTTACACTGATCAGCTTTGCACCAGGCATATAATGGGGTTTATCATGGCCAGCGGTCATCGTCGTTATATAGTCATAACCTAGTCGTTTGGCGTCGGCTTCCGTAAGACCTGTTTTGCCCACATTAAGATCCAAGACCTTTACTGCCACAGTGTTTAACACACCACGAAACTTTGCACTTCCCCCACAGAGGTTTTCACCGATGATTCGCCCCTGTTTGTTGGCCGTGGAGCCCATGGGTGTGAACACTTTTTCTCCTGTCAATATGTTCACATTTTCCACACAGTCACCACCAGCGTATATATCTGGATCATTCGTCCGAAGATATTCGTCCACCACGATGCCACCTGTCACGCCAATTTCCAGTCCCGCAGACCTTGCCAGATCTACGTTTGGCCTAGCACCAATCGCTAAGATTACCAAATCAGCGGCAAGGCTACGCTGATCTGTTTCAACAGTTGCAACCTTGCCATTTCCTGAAAAGCCTGTTACTTTCTCACTCGTTAAAATGGTTATACCTTTTCCCCGTGTATACTTTGCCGTTATCCCGGCAATTTCTGGATCGAGAAAGGCTGGGAAAATCTGATCCTTCATTTCAATAACGGTAATATTCAAATCCCATTTACTCAATGCCTCTGCCATTTCCATGCCGACAAGTCCGGCACCAATGATGACAGCATTTTTGAATTGTTGCCCTTCTAAGCCTTGCCGTACTGCTTTAGCGTCATCTGGATGCCAAAGTTGACGGATATTAGCAAGTTCAATCCCAGGTAGCGGTGGTTTCACGGGAAAAGCACCCGTGCCAATGACTAGTTTATCATAGGGTAATAAGGATTCTTCACCTGTTTGCAAATTTTTCACTGTGACTATTTTGCCTTTTCGGTCAATACTCGTCGCCAAGGTATTGATCAGTACCGTAATATCCTTTACATTTTTGAAAAAACCTGGATTGCGCATGGCACCGACTGGTGTCTTCATCAAATCCGTGATGTCATTGACTTCACCTGCTACATAATATGGCATGCCACAAGCACCATATGAAATCATTTCTCCTTTTTCCACAACCGTAATCTGAGCACTGGGATTACCTCTACGTGCCTTGGAGGCAGCCTTCAAACCTGCTGCTACTCCTCCAATAATAAGAATTTTCTCCATAATAGCAATCTCCTTCTTTTTTTCTTGACTATTTTGTAAATTCTTCAAGGGCCTTAGCCAATTGATCTGTACAAGAGGTACCATTACGGCAAAGGTTACCTTTGAATTTTTGAATGACTTTATCAATGGGCATTCCTTCAATCAGTAAACTGATTGCCTGAAGATTACCTGGACATCCACCAACAAAATTCACATTTTTAATATTACCATTTTCCACATCAAATTCAATTTTCTTCGAACAAACTCCCTCAGGAATAAATGTACTCATTATAAAACTTCCTCCTACTTATTACTGTTTATAGCCACTATTCCATAAAATTCATTACTAATGTCCATTTTTTCAAGGACTCTAAAGTTCATATTGTTTAGCTTCTCGATAAGCTTCTCTTTAGCAATTCGATGACTCATCGGTGGTCCAATCGGACTTTCCTGCTTCATCCATTCGATAATGGCCACTTTCCCCTCCCGAACTAACACTCTTTTGACTTCTTCTAAAAAGCTACTTACATTTTCAATCTCATGCAGAACATGAGAGATAAAAACATAGGTAATACTTTCGTCAGCAACGATTAAGCTATTCTCAAGAGTTTTAACGGTCTCAATATTGGTTACATTATTTTTTTTAGCTCTTGTCTGTACTTCCCTGAGCATTTCATCAGAAATATCCATTGCATATACTTTCCCCATTTCACCAACGATAAGTGCTGCGGGAATACTAAAATATCCGATTCCACAACCCACATCTGCCACAACATCACCTGTTTGTAGATGCAGTTTTTCTAGTATAACTTCAGGTGGCAATATTTTTCTTCTTTCAGGGTTATCTAATTTGTTCTTATCTTTCGCCGAAAATTTATGAGACATTTTAATCCCTTCCTCTAGTTTATCAATCCGCTCAACACCTCACCCCCACGGGAGGGGTATTGTTATGCATAGTATATCCTTTTTTATTAACTCTGTATATCCTCCTTATATCATTTCATAAAATATTTTTTCTATGATTTTTTAATTCCCTCACTCATGTTATTACATATACTAATAAGCAACATGTCCCTCTTCTCACTTTATACCTAAACATAGCACATCACTCTTGACAATGGCAAATACTAGCTCTGCAAATCAATAATCTCTTGAAGAGCAAGTAACTCGGCTTGAAGAACTCACGACTATTTACTAAAGCAAGGAAAAGCCATCAACGAATAGCGATAACAATGATAGTAAAGGGGACGATACAAATTAACATTGGCTTTATTGGTCTTGGTATTGACCATAGCAGTTTAGTAGGATATTATGAAAAAATGGCACAGATTGAAGTAAAATGCTATTCTAGTAGAATAGAAACCGATTTTAGTCATTGGAGATATATAAAAGATGATATTGAACAAAGCCATCGAAACTATGAATCAATCAGAAAAGGAAACACTGCAAAGCCAAAAACTAAGAAAATTAATCGAACGCGCCTATGAAAAATCACCTTTTTATCAAGAGCGTATGGATACTTTGGGTCTAACCCCCACTGACATCAAAAGGATACAAGATATTCATCAATTACCACTTACGACAGCCATGGATTTATCTAACCATTATCCTTTTGGTTTCTTAACCATGCCACTCAGTGGCGTAGCCCGGTTTGAACGATCACCGGACTCTCTCATAACTAGCGGATTTACTGCCCAAGATCTCATCTGGCAACAAGAACTCATTGCCCGCAGTTTGGTCGCGTGTTATATTACCACCACTTCTGTACTGCTACATCTGCCCGAAGTGGTTGCCTCCATCAGTGCTCGTTCCCTGCAACAGAGTGCTGAAATGCTCGGCGTTACCGTCATTGCCGATCAAACAGACGATACCAAAAGTCAACTCAATAGGATTGTAGATTTTGGCATCACAACCCTCTTTTCGACTCCAACCAGACTGTTAGCATTCGCTAAATTCTTAAGTCAAGAAGGGATCAAAACGCAGGATCTGCCACTGATGAACCTACTTTGTGAAGGACAATACATCTCTGCTGCTCTGGGAAATGAACTGACGGAAAAATTCCAGCTTCCCGTCTATACTTTATATGGACACCCCCACATCATGAGCCTAGGAATTGCTGGGGAATGTTATCAGCAACACGGCTTACACATCCATGACGATCATTTTTATCTCGAAATCATCAACCTCCGGACCGGTGCTGTTCTTGATGATCAACAGCCTGGAGAACTGGTGATTACTACTCTTTCCCGTGAAGCAACACCACTGATTCGCTATCGTACTGGCGAAACAGCCCTGCTCACCCGTGAAATTTGCACTTGCGGTCGAACCTCTCCCCGAATTACCTTCTTGCGCTAACATACATATATACAACTGCCACAAAAACATTTCAAATAATATAATGAAGGGTAACGGTTAAACGTATGATAATAAGAACCTTAGTGGACAATACCTCCATTTCCGAGGAATTTAATAGTGAACATGGACTCTGTTTATATATTGAGACAAAAAAACATAAACTCCTATTTGATTTGGGAGCAAGTCCACTGTTTATCGAAAATGCAAAAAAGTTGAATGTTGATCTCTCAGAGATTGACCTGGTTGTCATTTCCCATGGGCATTATGATCATGGAGGAGGGCTTAAGGCTTTTTTGAATGTAAATTCCAGGGCAAAAATATATTTGAATCAAAAAGCATTCCATAAGTACTACTCCAAAAGACCTAACGGGGACAAAGTTTATATTGGCTTGGACGGAGGATTATTGCCTACTGATCGCTTTATTTTTGTCAGGGATCATCTTATCATCGATGACGAACTCCAGTTATTTTCAAATATTAAAGGCAAGAAGCTTACTGCACATGGTAATCAAAATCTATTGATGGAGCTTACTACTTCAATGGTGCAGGACGATTTTAGCCATGAACAGAACCTGATTATCAACGAGGGTTGTACAACATTGTTGGTCTCGGGGTGTGCTCATAATGGAATCGTGAACATAATAGACCACTTCACTACTGAAATGAATGGTTTACTCAGTCATGTTATCGGTGGTTTCCATTTATCGAATGGTTCAGCAAACAAATGCGAAGACTTGTCATTAATCAGCCAAATAGGTGAATACCTCAAGAATACAGATTTAAATTACTATACCTGCCATTGTACAGGAATTGAACCCTATAAAAAGTTAAAAGAAATTTTGGGTGGAAAAATTCACTATTTAGCAACTGGCAGTCAATTAATAATATAGACCAAATACCTTCATCCCTTGCTTTAATCTAAAAAAGCCAGTAAAGTTCAGCTTGCTTTGCGTTCCATACGCGCTGCAGGACGATTTTTCATGCCTAAAGCAATGAAACCAGCCACAATAGGGAGAATAAAGATCACAAAAACCGCTGTTGACAGCCCCCAAATATCACCAATGCGGCCAATACCAATTACAGCCAGACCGCCTATTCCGCCCGCAAGGCCCATACTTAAACCTGCTGCCAAGGCTTTGTTATCGGGAATTGCCTCTTGAGCTGCTATAACTGTAACTGAGAAGCTAGATAATAAGGCTGCCCCAGCTAAAGCTAGGAAAATAGTACTCAAAGTACCTTGTGTATAGAGAAAAGCAAAAAATAACGGTGTAGAAATCATAAGAGAACCAACGATTAGACGTTTTCGCCCATAAAAATCTGAGATAAAGCCACCCAATAACCCACCAATAGCTCCCGCAGCGAGCATGATTGTCAAAAGATGACTCCCCGCAATATTAGATAAGTTTTGCGATTTGAAATATAGTGGCAAAATTGTTAACATCCCAGTATAAGCTAGCGAACGAATGGCAATAACACTGATAATGGCAACAAGTTCTCGTGATGCGGCTTTCAGCGAGTGCCAGACCACTGCAAGATCCGGAGTGGCACCAGATAACATATCATTGCGTGGCGCAAAGAACAGCAGCAAGAGGGCTACGAAAATTCCAGGAATCACGGTAAAAATAGTAGCTTGTAAACCATAGGCTTCAAACAGGGGGACAAGTAAGAGTGGTCCCAGCGCAAAACCACAATTCCCAAAGGCGACAAAAGCAGAAAGTAACACGGCTTTTCGATCACCACTTAAAATATTGACCATCGTGGATGCTTGGGGATGGAAAGCCGCTGTACCCAGCCCTGCTAATGCGGCAAGGAGAACAACGATCCAGTAATTTTGGACGATTCCCGTTAAACTAAGCATAATTGCCATCCATAACGTTCCTACGTAAACGAACCACCGTTTACCTTGACGATCCAAGAAATAGCCAAAAAGTGGTTGAACGAAAGATGACGTTATGGCAAAAGCAGAAACTAAAATAGCGGCCCGTGTCGCTGTAAAATCAGGATGTAGTACTATTAAAAATGGAAACATTTGGGGAATATAATTGCTATATAGATCATTAAGCATGTGGGCTAAGGAAAGTATACCAATCTTCGAATATTGAATCGGCTGCCGATTGTTCATAAAAAACTCCTCTCAACGATTAAAAATAGCTATAGGCTTGGAACAAGCCCAGTTTTCTTTATCTGTCTTTAATTTACTCAGAAGCAACGCTCCATAAGAGGGCGCATCAGTCAAGAAAAGGCTTTGCGATTTTTCGCAAAACCTTTTCTGTCTGCGCCGAAAATAATTCTCAATTAAATTGGAGGTATTCGCTAAGCTGTCAGGTAAATGCATATCTCATTCACTTATTTTAATAGTGCTTTAATTTCTTCTACACTCGGTATTTTACCGCTAACCTTGACTACGCCATCCACAACTAATGCTGGAGTCGTCATCACACCATAAGACATGATTACTTTAATATCTTCTACTTCTACAAACTCCGCCTCAATATTTAATTCTGCCACTGCTTTTTTGGTAGCATTCATTAAATTACTGCATTTTTGACATCCCATACCCAAAATTTCAATTTTCATCATAATCGCTCCTATCATTTTAATTCACTTACAAAATCGCATTAAACAGATACCCTGTAAAAATAATTGCAACGGATACAATGCCAATAAAAATTGCGATTAATTTAGGTTTCAGAACATTGCGTAGTATAATCATTTCGGGAAAACTTAGGGCTGTAACCGACATCATAAACGCGAGTACCGTACCCATACTCATACCCTTTTCCATTAATACATAGACAATTGGAATGATGCCCGCTGCGTTTGAATACAAAGGAACACCGAGCAGCACAGCAATGGGCACTGCGAAAAAGTTATCCTTCCCCGCATAAGCTACTAAAAAATCTTCTGGTGCATAGCCATGAATGGCACCACCGATGCCAATGGCAACAACAACATACAACCACACTTTACCCAAAATTTCTTTCGTATAATCAATGGCATAGCGTATTTTTTGCGAGATGTTCATTTCAACAATCTCACTTTGCCCGACCTTCATTTGATAGACATATTCTTCAACGAGATGTTCAAGTTTAAGCTTCCCGATAATATAGCCAGAGACAATGGCCACGACAAGACCTGTCGTAATATAGATAGCTGAAACTTTCCAACCAAACATCCCCCATAATAATACCAGGGCCACTTCATTCACCATGGGTGATGAAATTAAGAAGGAGAATGTCACCCCTAGAGGCACACCAGCTTCCACAAAGCCAATAAATACGGGTACTGCGGAACAGGAACAAAAAGGTGTAACTATACCTAGTAGCGCTGCCATAATATTACCTAAAAATTCTCGTTTATGACTTAAGAGTTGTTTGGTTCGTTCCGGTGAAAAATAAGTTCTAATAATGGAAACAAAAAATATAATAACAATCAACATGAAGAATATTTTTAAGGAATCATAAATAAAAAAATCTACCGCACCAGCGAGCTTTGTTCCAGCTTCAATCCGAAACACTTCGTAAGTCATATAATCCGCAAATGTTTGAAACATATTGACCACCGCCTTAGTTATTAATATATTACATTTTTATAATATTATAATACATCAGCACGTTCTTTGTGTCAATATTAATTGTTACTTATATTACCACTTTATATTACTTCAAGAATTTCAAGATGCTCTGGCTATTACTAATTTGCTCACTCAATGTTTTTTCAGCCGCACTAACCACGTCCATAACTGATTGATATACAATACGATAAATAACTTTCTGACCATCTTTTCTTGAGTCGATAATCCCCTGTTTTTTCATCAAACCTAAATGTTGGGACAAGTTAGACTGCTCAATATCCATTTCTTCAATAATATCACACACACACAGTTCACCTTTTTCCAGACAATGGAGAATTTTAATGCGCGCCGGATGAGCTAAAGTTTTAAAAAAATCAGCTGTCAATTTTATCACGATATCTTCTGCCATTTTTATTACCCCCATACCCTTTATATTATTGTATTAGTTTTATTTAATATTGTAAATATTAAATAAAATTATCAATCAGAAAAGTTTATTAGAATGACACCATTTTTTCTTCCTGTCCTATGAATCAGATACTGTATCATAGGACAGCATTATATATTTTATTTATTACATAGAACTCTGCAGTTGTTTGTCTTATACTAGAGAATAAAAGACACTAGCTAAGGAGGTATACTATGAGCCGTCAGATCATACTCATCGTCGACGATGACCATCATATTCGGGATATTTTGTCATTGTATTTTACAAAAGAAGGCTTTCAGGTAGAAGAAGCTGCAGACGGTGTCGAAGCCATCCGTAAAATAGATCAATACAAACCGAATGTCATTATTCTGGACGTCATGATGCCCATCCTTGACGGCATCGAAGTCTGCCGTCAAGTCCGGAAGTTTTCCCATGTACCCATCATCATGCTCTCGGCGCGGGTGGAAGATGAAGATCGGATTATGGGACTAGAACTCGGCGCTGATGACTATATTATTAAACCTTTCAATCCCCGGGAAGTCATTGCCCGTGTGAACGCTGTACTTAGGCGAGTGCCAGATACAGACTTCACCAGCGCCAACCGGCTACATTTTCCAAACCTAGATATCAATATCGCCGATTACACCATTACCACTGACGGCCTACCCGTCCCACTCACAGCCAAAGAAATGGAATTACTTTGGTGCCTAGCCTCCCACCCTGGTCGAACTTTTTCCCGTGAAGTTCTGCTAGAAAAAGTATGGGGCTATACCTATTGTGGCGAGACTCGCACAATCGATAACCATATCCGTCGACTGCGGCAAAAGATGGATGCCAATGAAACTACACCGTGGGATATAAAAACAGTCTGGGGCATCGGCTACCGCTTTGAGGTCAAACCATGAAGAAGTCCTTACAACTAAAATTATTGGTCGCCTTTATGCTGGTTATTACCGTAACGCTAGGAACTGTATTATGGGGTATCTCTCTGTTTATCAAAGATCAAGTACTATCCACCAAGCAACAGGAGTTACTACAAAAAGGAACAGAACTAGCCCAAAGAATAGAACTGATTCAAAATGAATTGGGACGAATTGATCAATTAGGCGACTCTCTCACCAATGCTGATCAATACCTAGATGCCCGAATATGGGTGGTGGATAAATCCCGCCAAATCGTGGCTATGTCTAGATCCCCCATGGGCGGAAATGGATTCGGTAGGGGAAACCATGGCCCTATGGGTATGGGGGGCGGTATGGGACTCCAAGGAATGGGTGGCATGAGAACTTTATTAAATGAGCTGGCCTCAGTGTTCGACGGTCAGGTTCTAAAAAAAGTTATGGATCAACCTTACTACGGCGAAAAAATGGTGGTAGTAGCCATCCCCATTAGAGAAGCTAATGGCAATATCATGGGGGCCCTGCTACTTAATGCCCCCGTAACTGGTATTAATAGCTTTATGCAACGTACTTATTATTACGTTGGTGCTGGTGGTCTCATTGCCCTACTTTTTGCCCTTCTCATGGTTAACCTTCTCACCGGCGCCATTGTTCGCCCACTCAAAGCTATGCAGGAAGCGGCTAGATCCATGGCCAAAGGAGATTATACTACACGGATAGATGTGAAGAGCAGCGACGAAGTCGGTCAACTTGGCCATGCTTTTAACTCCCTGGCCGAAGACTTGGCTAGCTATATGAACGAGCTGGAAAAAGCGGAAATTTTACGCCGTGATTTTATCGCCAATGTATCTCACGAGCTCAGAACTCCCCTCACTATTATGCGGGGTTATACGGACGTATTGCTTGATGGCATGGCCGATAACCCTGTGCAGGCGAAAAATTATCTCCTAATCATACAAGAAGAAACGGTGCGCCTGGAAAGACTGGTGAAAGATCTTTTGGATCTAAGCCGTCTGCAAAATGAAACAACAGCCTGGGATGAGGAATCCATCCCCTTACCAGCACTGGCTGACAATGTAGTTCACATACTAAAGCAAGCCGCTACCAATAAAAATATTATGCTACGCCTGATAGCTGAAGATACTGTCCCCAATATCCTAGGAAACAGTGACCGGCTAACCCAACTCCTGCTTATTCTCTTAGATAATGCACTCAAGTTTACGCCACTTAACGGTCATGTTACACTATCAATCACCCAAGAGCAAAGCAACGTTGTATTAGTCGTAACCGATTCCGGCACTGGTATTCCAGCGAAAGATCTACCCTATATCTGTGAGCGCTTTTATAAAGTGGATCAATCTCACAGCCGAACAGAAAGTGGCGCTGGTTTGGGTCTAGCCATCGCCAAACAGATTATCGAAAGGCATCAAGGAAACGTAGAGATAATAAGTCAACTTGGACGAGGTACCACATTTTCCATCCGCTTCCCAGTACGCATATCCTAGAACAACATGACCTATTTATTAAATTTTACAAATTCGTTACAATTAAGCCACACTTCCAATACATTTGCCGGTTATACTAAAAGTGTTGGGAAACTCCAACACTTTTAATATAACCATAAATTAAATAGAGGGAGGTCTTTTAAATGAAAAAAACCATGTTAGTAGCCCTGATTGCCCTATTAGCGTTAGCCTTCGCCGTATCTCTGGTCAGTGCTGCTCCGCCTGTGGTTCCACAGACTGTCACCTTAACCGATGCCCAAAAGCAGGAATTAGTTCCCCTGTATAATCAGATGATAGAAATCAGAAAACAAATCCTACAAAAATTCGTCGCCGACGGTGTCATGACTCAGGCTGATGCCGACCAGCGTGTCACTTGGATGCAAGAACATATGAATGATCGGATGCAAAATGGTATGATTGGCGGTCCTGGCATGGGACGCGCCCCTGGCATGATGGGTTATGGCCACGGCAGAGGACCTGGTTGTGGTGCTAGAGGACAACAACAACCACTAGTAAATCAGTAGACTTGCCTTGAATTCCTCAGTTGTAGGTAGAAGTCTTAGTTTTTCTTACTTGGAACCCTAGAAAGTGATAGACTTTCTGATTACGCTAATAAGCCCTCGCCGACGCAGCGAGGGCTTATTAGCGTTTCTTTCACCATTTCTACTATTTTCTCACTGAAATGATGATATGAAAAATGTGCAACAGTTAAAATAACAAATGGTAGTTAAATACGTTAAATTAGATAACTGGCCCCAGCATATAGATATCCATTGAATTAACATAGCCAAAAATTTCAGCCTTCGTCATCGTTCCCGAGCCAATCTGTGTCAATTCTTCCAGGATGCGCCGCCCGGCTGCGGGGATGGTATCCCCTCCATCGATCACTGCGCTCAGATCCATATCAATATGGTCGCTCATCTTCTCGACAGCAGTACGACTCCCAGTGATCTTGAGAACTGGCACGAAGGGAAACCCTTGCGGCGCTCCTCTGCCGGTGGCAAAAACAATTACATTGCAACCAGCAGCAGCCAAACCAGTAAGAATCTCTGGTTCGCGACCAGGAGAATCCATGACCACTAATCCTTTCACTGTAGGGCGTACGCCGTACTCATACACTGCCATAATCGGCGCCGTCCCCGCTTTTGCAATAGCACCTAGGGACTTCTCTTCAATAGTGGTAAGCCCACCCTTGATGTTGCCACCGGTGGGTTGACCACCACGAATATCTTCACCTACTGCCATAGCACGTTTTTCCATGCGCGCTACCAGGTCAAGAATGCCCTGTGCCACTGTCTCATTGACGGCGTGTCGGGCAAGGATGTGTTCAGCACCAATGAATTCGGTCACCTCACCCAGAATGGATATACCACCTGCAGCTACCAAGAGATCGGAGGCCACGCCGATTGCCGGGTTAGGCACTAGCCCAGAAGTAGTATCCGAACTGCCACATTTCATACCCATAACCAATTCACTGATGGGGAAAGGTTCCCGCTGTTGGAGAGATGCCTCGCGCACCATTAACTGGGCCATTAAGATGCCTTCAGCAGTCGTACGTGTCGCACCACCTATTTCCTGGACGACGAGATGTTCCACCCGCTTGCCACTAGCCTTGATCCCCTCAATCACCTCAGTAAGATCGGTACTCTCACACCCTAGGCTGACAATGATCACCGAATGCAGGTTAGGATTCTTTCCCAATCCCGTCAGTGTGCGGTTCACAATCCCGATATCAAGCAGCGTCTGGCAACATCCCTGATGATGGGTAAAGCGGGCCGTTCCCTGTACTTGGCGAACAATGTTCTCTACTACCTCATTGACACACACTACCGCGGACAAAATCCCCACATAATTACGAGTGCCCACCGTGCCATTAGCACGTCTGTATCCCATAAATTCCATGATTAATTCTCCTTTGCTGTTAAGTCGCCGCGCCCACGCAGGCTTTCAATATTTTGCACATGAGCATGATAACCGGCTCCTATATCCTTGGTTGCCCGCCCTATAATCTCACCGTATTTAAGAATGTTTTCTCCGCACTGAACATTTTTCAATGTAAATTTGTGGCCATATGGAATGTCCTCCTGCAATATGATATGGTGGACGTCGTGTTCTAGTCTAACCGTCGCCTCTTGACCTGCCTTGAGTTCCTGCACTGCAGTAGCCACATTATCCGTTGTGTGCAGAGCAATTGCATCAATAGCCATACTTATTCCTCCTTTTTACCTATTCTCTACCGCATTCCATGTCAACAGTCAGCTTATAATTACCGCCACACCGTCAGGGATGACAGTTATGCCAGCATTAGAACCGACAATTTCTTCTGCCCTTGAGAGAGCCTCTTTAATCGTCAATGCCGCTTTAAATCCCATATCCTCGATAATTTTATGATCACATTGGTCAGTTACGAAAAAAACCGTATGCTTAAGCATAATACGCGCCATGATTTGTGTCGCCCATTGGTCGGGAATAGTGGACTCCCTATCAATTTTCATAATTTTGTCCGTCGCTGCTCTAGCCCCATCACGTAGCCAGTTATAAAGATCCTCACTACCGTGTCCGTCACTCAGGGCGGCACATGCGATAATTACACCGCCAGTTTTGCAAGTAGCCTCCGCCGAGGACAGTGCCTTCACATGTTGATAAATGTTCTGATCAAGGGGGTATCCACCATTGGAAGTAATCACGATGTCTGCGGGTTTCGCCTTTACCGCAGCAAGTTCTCCGGCAAACCTGCACCCTGCTAAATGTGCCTGCTCCAGATCACCGGCAAAAGCTCGAATAATCTTTTTGTCAGCGTCAATCACCACATTCATGATAAATGCCAACTTAGCCTGTCTGGCGGCAAATAGCATATCCTCATGCATGGGATTTCCTTCCAATATTCCTGCCCGTGCTTTTTCATGAGCGATAAATTCGGAGCAATGATTTGCCAGAACAGTTACTTCACTGACAATTCCAGGTAAAACACTTTTGCGGCCTCCAGAAAATCCTGCAAACAAATGGGGTTCAATAAAGCCTTCCGAAATCAGTAAATCGGCTTCTATCGCTAGCCTATTGATAACTAGATCCCCGCCTGACGGGAGTTTTCCGGCGGTAAGCATCGAGTCTTTATCCCAGCAATTGTGTACAACAATTTTTTCCGTATTGAACATATGCTCTCCAAATTTGTCCAACAGTTCTTCTTGCGTAGTTGCGCGATGAAAACCAGTAGCCACCAGAAAGGTGATGTCAGCATCAGGACTTCCACTCCGAATTTCCGCGAGCAACAAAGGTGCACTAATTTTAGTCGGAACCGGCCGGGTATGGTCACTGGTTATGATGACTATCTTTTTATGTCCCTTGGCCAAATCACGTAATCTAGGGGAAGCAATCGGATTTTCCAACGCCCTACGAACAAGCTCCTCTTCGCCCGCTTCAGGCTTATAATTATGAGCACGCGATTCTAGAATCCCCTCTAGTCGTTCCTTAGGTATTTGAACTTCAATATAAGTTTTTCCATAGGGAATATTAATACTGGTCATCTTCCCTGCCTCCTTAATGAATCCTACTTATTATTAATATTATAACATGGTTACCTATAACCACAATCCTATGTCCCCAAAAATTCCCTCCTTATCAATCATAAACTCCTTAGAGCGACCAAGAACAGATCCACCAGATTGTCCTTCCACTTCGCTGAGCATGTTTTCTGATATATAAATTTCTTGAATATGTAGCGTAGTCGCAATTCATACCATGGGGATTTGTCTATAATCGAGAATATTACAGGTTTTAACGACAGCTTGAATTACAAAACGATCTAATTCCATAATCAAGAGAATGTGGTGGGTCGAGTCCAGTTTCATCACGAAAGCGATTCATTCGATAAATTGCTTTGAGTGCCTAATTTTCTTAGGGAAGGTAAAATTCCCTTCCTAGTCATATAAGGTTGCCAGAATTTAGGATGGAGTAATACTAACACTGTGAAAAGTTCTAATCACCCGAGCAACATGTCAATAAAGGAATAACAGTAAATTCTCCATTCTCAGATAATTAATTACTAGTCAAACATGTATTGGCTTGAAATTCTATTATCAACAATAAAAAGGTAAAAGAGTCGCTGCATTAGCGACTCTTTTACCTTTTTACTTTTAGAGATTTCGATTGGCCATTTCTTGTTCTGCACTGACCAACTCAACACAAAGGGCTACTAATTCCATGGCTTTTTTTAGTTCCTCTAAAGGTGGGAAAGTAGGAGATAATCGAATGTTTTTATCTTCCGGATCCTTGCCATATGGAAAAGTAGCTCCAGCAGGAGTCAGTACGACGCCGGCGGCAGTGGCTTTGCTTATGACCTTCTCAGCACACCCCGGCAACGTGTTTAAGCTGATAAAATAGCCGCCCTGTGGGTCACTCCAAGAGGCAAGACTTTTATCACCCAGCTTAGATTCTAAAATTTCTAATACTAAGTCAAATTTTGGCTTGATGATAGTTGCCTCTTGACGCATATGATCTTCAATTCCTGCTTGATCCTTAAAAAAGCGAACATGTCTCAGTTGATTTAGTTTATCAGGCCCAATACTTTGAAACATCATCTCTTTCTTAAGCCAAGTAATATTGGCTTTGCTACTAGCCAGTATGGAAATACCAGAACCAGCAAAGCTAATCTTAGATGTAGAACTAAACATGAAAACACGATCAGGATGAAATGAGTTCTTACAAGTCTCTAAAATGTTTAGTAACTTGTCTGGGGTACTGGTTAAATGATGTACTGCATAGGCATTATCCCAAAAAATGCGAAAATCTAGGGCTTTTGTTGGCATAGTTGCCAAACGTTTTACCACTGCATCAGAATATGTAATACCTGTGGGATTACTGTACTTAGGTACACACCAAATACCTTTAATACTATCATCGGCAGCCACAAGCTGTTCTACTTGATCCATATTAGGGCCATCCTCTTGATAGTCAATGGTAATCATTTCTATACCAAAGTATTCGCAGATAGCGAAATGTCGGTCATATCCAGGACTAGGGCATAGGAATTTAACTTTATCCAATTTCCCCCAAGGAGTCTCACTTCCTGGTAACCCATGAAGCATGGCTCTAGCAATGAGATCGTGCATGAGAACCAGACTGGAATTTCCTCCAATAATCATCTCCTCTGGACTGGCTTCCAAAATCCAGGCAACAAGTTCCTTTGCTTCGGGAATACCATCTAATCCACCATAATTGCGACAGTCTGTGCCGTTAAGAGTCTTGTAATCACTTTGACTAAGGCAATCAATAAGTCGGTTAGACAGATCTAATTGTGCTGGACAGGGTTTGCCCCGGGACATATCTAGTTTGAGTTTTTGAGCCTGGAATTCTTCGTAACTGTGGGATAATGCAGAACAATGTTCTTGCAACTCTGAATTAGTCAACATTTCAATTTTATTCATTATGTATCGCTCCTTCACATTCTTTTTTATTATACGAAACTCCGCACAGTCTCGCAACAAGTTTTAACTGTAAAATGCAATGTATTCTAAATACCTGGATACATTATCTTTACACAGGTGAAAAACACTAACCCAAAAGGTTAGTGTTTAAATTTAGTAATAAAGACCCCACTATGCCGTCAATGCCACTGTTTTGAACCCGCCGAAGCAGGTGGGTGCTCTCCTAATTATTTTACGTTTCCCACAAAACAAGGGCATGCGCGCCATAACCAGAGTACAAGCTCCCTCATAAGATATGTTGGATCAAAACATATTGGCAGTATACGCACACTGCAGGGTTTTTTATCGATGAACTTCTTACTCTTATCTTAGCAAATCTATTAGTAAATTGCAAGAATAATCAAATGGAATATTCTTGCAATTGATTCATAGAATCTCATTGTTACGTTAAGCTTTTACTTTAGCTACCACCGCTGTCCTAATTGATAACTCTTTTAACTGTTTTATATCAACTTCCGAAGGCGCTTGGGTCATGATATCTGTCGCACTTTGAGTCTTTGGAAAGGCAATGACATCACGAATGGATGAACGTTTTGCCATTAACATGATCAATCGATCAAGTCCAAAAGCAATTCCACCATGAGGAGGAGTACCAAATTCAAAAGCTTCTAACATAAAACCAAATTTAGACATTGCTTCTTCTGCTGAGAAACCGATCGCCGTAAATACCCGTTCTTGTATTTCGCGGTTATAAATTCTGATACTGCCGCCACCAATTTCGGTACCATTAAGCACCATGTCATAGGCTTTTGCTTTGATGCGACCTGGATCACTCTCCAAATATTGAAGGTCTTCATCCCGCGGTGCAGTAAACATATGATGCATGGCACTCCAACGTTTTTCTTCCTCATCATATTCAAACATTGGAAAATCAACTACCCATACAAAAGAAAGCTTATCAGCATCAATCAAGTTCATACGTCGTCCCATTTCCAAACGCAACTGACCCAAGGCATTAGCAACGACTGATGGTTTATCAGCAACAATGAGTAGCAAATCCCCTTCTTCAATGCCAGCGGCACTTGTAATGCTCTCCAAAATTTCCTCAGAGAAAAATTTAGTAATGGCTGATTTTACACCCTCAGCAGTATAACTAATATAGGCCATACCCTTAGCGCCATAGATAGATACAAATTCAATTAAGCCGTCAAGCTCACGCCGGGGGGCATGGGCATACCCCTTAACATTGATGGCTTTTACTTGTCCGCCATTTGCTAATACAGTTTCAAAAACCTTGAAACTTGAACCTTTCACAGCATCTGACAAATCAATAAGCTGCATATCAAAACGCACATCGGGTTTATCCGATCCATAGCGATCCATGGCATCATCATAACTGATGCGTAAAATTGGTGTAGAAACATCTGCACCAATTGCTTCTTTAAACAGCTTGGCAGTCATATTTTCCATCATCGTTAAGATATCTTCCTGATCAACAAAAGACATTTCAATATCCAGTTGTGTAAATTCCGGTTGACGGTCAGCCCGTAAATCTTCATCGCGGAAGCAACGTACGATTTGAAAATATCGTTCCATACCTGCAACCATTAATAGTTGTTTGAAAATTTGTGGTGACTGAGGCAATGCATAAAATTTACCAGGATTGACCCGACTTGGTACCAAATAATCGCGCGCGCCTTCGGGAGTACTCTTGGTCAACATTGGTGTCTCTATTTCCATGAAACCATTGTTATCAAAAAAATCACGCATGATTTTTGTAACACGATGACGTAACATCAAGTTTTTTTGCATTTCTGGGCGACGCAGGTCCAAGTAACGATACTTCAAACGTAAGGTTTCATCAATTTCGGTATTATCTTGAATATAAAAAGGCGGAGTTTTCGCCCCATTTAAAATTCTAAGCTCTGACGCACAAACTTCAATCTCACCTGTTGACATATTGGAATTAATTGTCGCATCATCTCTGCGCTTCACTGTTCCCCTAACTGCTAGTACATATTCTGTACGAACAGATTCTGCTTTTTTAAAGGACTCTGGGTCAACTGCTTGTGAGAAAACAACTTGCACTAAACCAGAGCGATCACGCAAGTCTAGGAAAATCAGGCCGCCATGATCACGACGACGTGACACCCAACCACATAATACGACCTCCTGTTCAACATGCCCAGTTGTAAGTACCTCACATGAATGTGTCCTTTTTAATCCTATCATTGTATCCATATTAATCCTCCATCTCCACTTGTATCTTATTTTGTACTGCACTCATAGCAACTAATTCTTGCACACCTGACTGCATATTTTTGAGCATAACGTTACCTTGTTCGGCTTCATCATCACCAATAATGGCCACAAAACGAGCCGGATATTTATTGGCCTGTTTCATTTGGCCTTTAATATTTTTGTCCATGAAATCCATATCGGCAGTCAATCCATTTTTACGCAAATCACATAAGAATTTAAAGGCAATTTCTTTGGTTTCTTTGCCAATCGTTACAACAAATACATCAATTTCATTGGTTACTTCCGGTAATAAACCTTGCATCTCTAAGACGAGCAATATTCGTTCTAAACCAATGGCAAAACCAATACTTGGCGTAGATTGTCCACCACACTCAGCCACCAAACCATCATAGCGACCACCACCACACACCGCACTTTGGGATCCAAGGGCTGCATACTGAATTTCAAAAGCAGTTTTAGTATAATAATCAAGACCACGCACGAGACGTGGGTTGAGTGTGAAAGGAATACCAGCAACTGTGAGTAATGATTTTAATTGTTCAAAATGAGTACTACAATCATTGCATAAACAATCCACTATATGTGGTGCACCTGCCGATTCCTCAGCGCAGCTTGGGTTTTTACAATCCAGAATACGCATTGGGTTACGATCAAATCGCGACTGACAATCAATGCACAAGTTCTCCGTTTTTTCTCGTAAATATTCCTGTAAAGCCGTGCGATATACTGGGCGACACTCTGGGCAACCTACAGAATTAAGATATAAATTTAAATCAGAAAGGCCCAAACGTTCTAACAGTTGAACTGCCAAGATAATGACCTCAGCATCCACTCCTGGCCCTTTAGAACCTAACGCTTCCACGCCAAATTGATGGAATTGGCGGTATCTACCAGCTTGAGGACGATCATACCTAAACATCGGACCTATGTAAAATAATTTAGTCAGTATGGACTCTGCATACAATTTGTGTTCCAGATAAGCGCGTACAACAGCAGCCGTATTTTCAGGTCGAAGGGTCAAACTACGCTCCCCTCGATCAACAAAAGTATACATTTCCTTTGACACAATATCCGTTGTTTCACCAATACCTCGTAAAAATAATTCAGTATGTTCAAAAACCGGCGTACGAATTTCTTTAAATCCATATAAACGGCAAATATCCCGCACTGTTTGTTCAATATATTGCCAGTTAGCACTTTTCGCCGGCAATATATCTTTAGTCCCTCGCGGGCCTGATAATAACATAACCTCTCCCCCTCATTCGCTACAGGTGATCTTGCCCCAAGCGTACTACATAATTTCTGATTTTCCACAAAATACTATTATATCTTATTTTGCATGTTTTCGTCCAATATGATTTCATTTATTTACTCTTCGCGATTCACGATGCAATCCTGACAATATCCATAAAACTTTACCTGGTGGTCAACAATCATAAAATTACTTTTGCGGGCAATCGTCGTCTCTAATGTTTCTAATAAATCATCCTCAAATTCTTTCACCTTACCACAACCTAAACAAATAAGATGATGATGATGATGTGGTTTACTTGTCTCATTAATTTCATAACGACTGCGTCCATCACCAAAATCCATTTTTTGCAAAACATCTAGTTCACTAAACAATTCTAATGTGCGATATACAGTAGCTAGACCAATCTCTGATGAATGCTGACGAACAAACACATGTACGTCTTCTGCACTCAAATGTTCATCTTGATGCTCGACAAAAACTTGTAAAATAATTTGGCGTTGTGGCGTTAACTTATATTGTTTCTCCTGGAATTTTTGTTTGATGTCATTCATATCAATCTTCACTATTTCCACCTATCTTTCTGTTGTAATCCATAAATTTTTAATCAACACGCGGAGTAATGCCGTCACTGGCACAGCTACCATCATTCCAACAATCCCCAATATTTGATAACCAATTAACAGGCTAATAATTACAACAACAGGATGTAAATGAATTGTATGTCCCATAATATTGGGTACAATAATATGGTTTTCAAGCTGATGCACAATAATATAAAATAGGATGACTTTAAACGCCAAGGTTGGTGAAATTAAATATGCCAGCATGATCGCAGGTATTGATCCTATAATTGGACCAACAATAGGAATTGTTTCCGTACATATAGCAAGTACACCTAATACTAATGGATAACTCACCCCTGATAAATACATCCCACTAAATACGATGAGGCCAATAATAATACTAATGATTGCCTGGCCCCTAATATATGCGCTAACAACTTGTGCCATTTCTTCGATCACCTTACTTACCTTACTGTGGGACTCAGTGGCAAACAACATGATGATTTGATCTTTTAAGATACGCCAATCACGTAAAAAATAATAGGTTAAGACAGGCACAACGATCAACTGTATTATACTTGATGCAAATCCAAAAAATGCCTGCAAGATACGCCGTGCCATGTCCGCCGAGAAGGAGGCAGCACTGGCAATCCCTTGCTCAATAATAGTATTAATATTGGACGGTAATTCTAACATACTGGCGCGTTGTTGAATGTTAATCGTTATATTTTGAACTCTCACAATCAGTGTTGGTAAATCCATTATAAATTTATCAAATTCGTGTATAATGGGTAACAACACAAAGGTCCCCATAATGAAAAACAATAATGCAGTACATAAAAATGATAATAATACAGCAAAACTACGGTTAATATGTAGCTTTGTCGTCCCAAATCTTAATCTGCAAAAATAATTAACTAGTGGGTTTAGAATAAATGCCAGGATAACTGCAATAATGATAGGGAAATAAATTGGCGTTACTGTAATAATAATATAAATCCCCAACAATAAAATCAATACTTTAAACCCAGTATTATATATTTTTGGTGACATCATGCCGCCTCCCATCAATCGCTATTTATTGAATAAACGGATTGGTAAAACGTTCATCACCAATTGTTGTTGCTTCTCCGTGACCGGGTAAAACAGTAGTCTGATCATCAAGTACCAACAATTTATTTTTAATGCTATGAATTAACTGGTTATGTGATCCCCCCGGAAAATCGCTCCTACCAATTGACTGAGCAAATAAAGTATCACCACTAAATAAGACATCCTTGGCTTTTAAGCATATCCCACCCAGAGTATGACCCGGTGTATGTATAACCTGGAATTCTATCTCACCCACCATAATTTTCTCACCATCAGATAGCAGACGGTCTGCCGGTTGACAGATCAGATGATTGCCAATATAAGAGGATAGATTTCCCTGAGCACTTGTGAGCATTTTAGCATCATCGCCATGAATAAATATAGGCGCACCAGTAGCCGCTTTGATTTGATCATTAGCGGCAATATGATCTGCATGTCCGTGAGTATTTATAATACACGCTAGTTTAATATTTTCACGCTGCAGTATCTCAATAATTTCTTTTCCATTACCACCTGGATCAATGACTACGCCTTGTAACGTTTTCACGCAATAGACAATATAGCAATTAGCACCAAGGGGCCCTACTTCTAATCTTATAATCTTCATTCCCTTATTCACTCCTAAAAAATACGTTTGCTATCAAGTAGCATTGTGACTGGCCCCTGATTATCGAGGGCTACAACCATGTCCGACTGAAATTTTCCACAAGCAACCTTGCCCCCTAGTCCTGTACAACATTCTATAAATTTTTCATACAACTGCTGGGCGATTTGCGCTGGTGCCGCTGTATCAAAACTAGGCCTGCGTCCTTTGCGGCAATCACCAAATAAGGTAAACTGCGAGACAACTAGCAAATCACCATTTATATCCAATAAAGATAAATTCATTTTGCCTCCAGCATCAGAAAAGATACGTAGATTTACAATTTTTTCTGCCAAATAACACGCATCTTCTTCCGTATCCGTTAGCCCCACACCGAGTAGTACTGTTAAACCTTGATCAATGGCAGCAATGATCTGACCATCAACAGTGACACTAGACTTTATTGTGCGCTGAACGACCGCCCTCATTGTACACCCCCTGCGCTAGGTGATGCACGATGTACACTATATACATTTTTCACCAATCTTATCTTAATCATAATATACTCTAATTGGTTCAAATTAATAATATCTAAGGTCAAAGTGATGGCCGCTATATTTTCTTTGCCAACTCTAGCATTAAGAGAACTAATTTTGATCTTATTTTCAGATAGAACCATCATAACATCAGTGATTAGTTCTGGACGATCTTTACCTGTCACCTCAACAGTAACTCGATATAAATTACCCACTGCAAAATCCCAATACACCTCAATCATTCGTTCATACTCTCCGGGGGTAACTAGAATATTACTACAATCAGCACGATGGACTGATACCCCACGGCCTCTAGTAATATAACCAACAATGGCATCACCAGGCACCGGATTACAGCATTTGGCGAGCCTCACCATGAGTCCAGCTTCACCCTCTACCAATATACCATGATCATCCTTACTTTTAGTAGGGTGAGGCTTAAGCTTGGCTAATAATTTTGAGACATCAGGTGGTGTATTAACGCGAATCTCTTTTTTATATGCTTCAATTAATTTTGTCATGATGCCATGAAGGGTTACGCCCCCATAGCCAAGGGCTGCCATCAAATCATCTTCATTTTGTATATTAAATTTCTTACCAACATCTGCTAATCTTTCGCCTTTAGTCAACTCTCGCCAGTCATAGCCAAGTTTCTTACTTTCTTTTTCAATGGATTCTCGACCTTTAATAATATTTTCTTCCCGTTTTTCTTTCTTAAACCATTGACGAATTTTATTCTTGCTATCAGAAGATCCTACAATATTAAGCCAATCTCGACTTGGACCATTCCCTTGTTTTGTCGTTACGACTTCAACAATATCACCATTGGTCAACTTAGTTTCAAGAGGTACCATTTTACCATTAATGCGCGCCCCTACACAACGATTGCCAATATCAGTATGAATACGATAGGCGAAGTCGATCGGTATTGAACCTGCAGGCAAATCAATAACATCACCTTTAGGAGTAAACACAAAGACTTCATCATTAAAAATATCCATTTTCAATGACTCCATAAATTCACCAGGATCCCGAGAATCCTGCTCTGATATTTGACGTAACCATGCCAACTTTTCATCAAAATCCTTATTGGCTCCCTTGGCACCTTCTTTATAGCGCCAATGTGCCGCAATACCATACTCTGATGTACGATGCATATCCATGGTACGGATCTGAATCTCCAGTGGGTGACCTTCTGTGCCAATGACCGTTGTATGTAGTGACTGGTACATATTCGTCTTAGGCATAGCAATAAAGTCTTTGAACCGAAGTGGCAATGGTTTCCATAATGTATGCACAACACCTAAGGCCCCGTAACAGTCTTTTACTGTATCGACTAAAATTCGAATGGCTGACAAATCATAAATTTCACTAAGATCTTTATTACCTTTCAACATTTTTTTATAGATACTATAAAAATGCTTAGGACGCCCTTGTATATCGGCTTTAATCTCGACTTCGCCTAACCGTTCTGCTAAAATTCGTATTGCTTCGTTAATAATTTGTTCCCGTTCACGACGTTTTTGTTTAACTTTCTCTACTAGTTCATAATATTTTTCCGGCTCTAAATAACGAAAAGCCAAATCTTCCAATTCCCATTTTATATTAGAAATACCCAAACGGTGAGCAAGTGGAGCAAATATTTCTTTTGTCTCCTGAGCAATTCTACGTTGTTTATACTCAGGCATATGTTTAAGGGTTCGCATATTATGCAAACGATCGGCGAGTTTAATCAGCACAACACGAATATCTTTGGCCATTGCCAAAAACATTTTTCGGAAATTTTCTAGTTGCTGCTCTTCCTTAGACTTATATTCGATACGGCTTAATTTGGTTACGCCATCAACTAACATGGCCACTTCTTTGCCAAACAGTTTTTCTAGATCTTCCAAGGAAAATTTGGTATCTTCGACCACATCATGCAAAAGGGACGCGCTGATGGTCAACGCATCAATTTGTAAATCCGCTAAAATTTTCGCCACACCCAATGGATGGCAAATATACTCTTCACCCGAAGCTCGTGTTTGACCACTGTGAGCATTACGAGCCAGTTCATAAGCTTGCTCTACCATAGCGATAGGAGCATCATATTGATATGACTTTATTTTGGCTATGATTTCTTGAATATTAGTCTGGGTTCTACTACCCATATGTACACCTCACTACACTATCCCCTACTTAATATTTGAGCAATGACATAATATTATACTTTCCTAATTTTTTACGCCCCTCAAGATATGATAGTTCAATTAAAAATACTAAACCAACAATAATCCCCCCCAGAGCCTCAACCATATGAATTGTTGCTTGCACAGTACCACCAGTAGCCAGCAAATCATCAACAATGATCACTTTTTGCCCAGGGGAAATGGCATCTTTATGTATTTCCAAGCAGTCCGTACCGTATTCCAACTTATATTCGTATACAAGTGTTTCGGCTGGTAATTTACCTGCTTTTCGTACTGGCACAAAACCAGCTCTTAATGTATACGCTACAGGTACACCCACAATGAATCCTCGTGCTTCAGGGCCAACGACCAAATCTATGCCCTTATCTCTAAACGGATCTGCTAATGCATCAACTGCTTGGTGAAAGGCATCCCCATCTTTTAGCAATGTAGTAATATCTTTAAAATTAATACCTTTTGTCGGGAAATCAAGTACTTCCCTAATTTTTTCTTTAAAATTCATAAACAGAACCTCCTGTGATTGATGGATCATTTATTATAATTCCCTTCAATGGCTGTGATAATGATATTTATTATTAACCATTATCATAATCATTTATTGCGTAAAAAGCAAGGAAATCAGCTTTTAATAACGTTTAAAGGCTTCCAGCTTGTTCCCGGAAGCCTTTAAACATCACTTAAGTCCACCTATGTCTAAATTATCGCCTTTTATTGTAAATTGAACTGTAATTTTACCCAACCATTCATTTTTAGTAGGACGTCCGACAGGATTAATCACTAAAGGCTCTCCACTACTGAGATACGTTTCAGCCTGTCCAAATGCTACTACCTCAAGCCCTTTGGCGTTTATAAGTTTCAAATGCTGTTTAGTCTTTCCCATATAAAATTTTCGTTGTACCTTAAATTCTCTGATTTTAAAGACTGGTGCTAGGAAACCTGCACCGAATGGTGCTAACTCTTGAATTTCATCGACCAATTCTAGGGTTATCTCATTAGCATCAAAAATACAATCAATCTCTTTGTTTGGCTGAAAGATTTCATCTGCATACGTTGCGGCAATGGTCTCTAAGCGTTCTTGCAAAAAACCAATATCCTGGACCCTCATAGTCACACCGGCCGCCATTGCATGCCCCCCCCCCTTAAGCAAGAGGTCACTGCAGTCATCAATTAAGTGTTTCTTTAGATCGAATCCTGCTACTGACCTAGCCGAACCTTTTACCAATCCTTCTTCCTTGTCAGATGTCAAAATGAGAGTGGGAACACTGTATTTTTCTTTTACACGCCCTGCGATTAAACCAACGATTCCTTCGTGTAATTCTGGTTCATAATAAACAATGAATTTGCGTGCTGTTACGCCAATTGTCGCCAAAGCTCTTTCGACTTGCGTCCGAGTTATTTGCTGACGTTCCCGATTTATCTCAAAGAGTTGAGTGGCAATCATTTCGGCACGTACTGGATCTTTTGTCGTTAGAAGCTCTATGGCCAAACTAGGAATCCCGTAAATTCTCCCTTGGGCATTTAATGCTGGTCCATAAATAAATCCTAAATGGTAAGTTGTAATCTCACCATGAATACCAAAAACTTTTTTAATAGCTTTTATCCCTGGGCGGGCATTTTTCCAATTAATTAACTTTAGCCCATTTTTGACAATTACCCGATTTTCTCCGCGTAAAGTCATCACATCCGCTACCGTTCCAATGGCTACCAAATCAAGATAAAGGAGTGGCCGTCGATCTTGATTTTGGCGATGAAAAAGATGCTGAATCAGCTTAAAAGCCACACCAACTCCTGCTAAATTTTGATCAGGATAGAAGCAATCCGGCTGCTTGGGGTTAATCAGCACCTCTGCTATCGGTAGTGCAGTGCCTAACTCATGATGGTCGGTAATAATCACCTTTATCCCAAGTTCCTTAGCCTTCTTAACAGCTTCAAAGGATGTAATGCCGTTATCGACGGTAATAATTACATCAACAGATCCCTCTAATAATATTTCATCAATTGTACCAACTTGAAAACCATATCCTAAATCGAAACGGCTATTAATATACCAAGATAAATGAGTGGCACCGAG
>Ga0209123_1001135_pt1 | contig 28056 bp, 24 predicted proteins | sample BarGraIncu00431A_FD_184500 | JGI IMG/M metagenome (GOLD analysis project Ga0209123, IMG submission 184500) | Arctic peat soil microbial communities from Barrow, Alaska, USA - Barrow Graham LP Incubations 004-31A (SPAdes) (version 2) | ecosystem: Environmental > Terrestrial > Soil > Wetlands >...
GTAGATACAGAGTTTCCCGGTCAACTTCAATAAATTTGAGAGACATCTCGCGCAACTCCTTTAAACCATTACATTAAAGTAGCGCGAGTATAGCACATTACGTCGGGAAAGTCCGACAAACTCCTAGATTGTGCACAGAGCTGCAACACTACTATCTTAACATGGGTTAGGAAAACATCGACTCAAGCAAAAGAGGGCGACCACTGCAAGGTGGTCGCCCTCTTTCGATCAAACAACCTCTAATATAATTACCACTTCTCGCTTCCATGGCACGAATTGGAACAGCTGCGGGTTGCTACCTTCCAACCGGTCTTCGCCGTATCCAGGTTCTTCACGCCATTGTTGTGTGTTGCTGCGTTAAAAGCTGTCGTACTGTATCCGGCGCCATGGCAGGTCGCGCAGGCGACGCCTTTACTTTTATGCGTGGAATGGTGCCCCGTTGCCGGCGGGATGGCATGACAGCTACCGCAGGCAGGGGCAGGTGTCGGAGACGGAGTGACCGTTGCCAGGGCAGTGCCGATCGCTGCGACCTGCGCCGACGCAAGTGACGAAAGAGACCCCATGGAGCCGGTGTTACTGTTAATGGCTGCCTGGATCTGGCTGGCAGTCCTGCCCGCCTTGCTTGATTGAGCCAGTGCCCCGTGGCATCCGGCACAGCTTGAGGCGTACAAGGCTGCTCCGTCCGTGCTCGGAGTGGGTGTGGGGACCGGGGTGGGAACCGGAGTCGCCGCAGGTAAAGCGGTGGCAATAGCTGCAATCTGTGCGCTGGAAAGCGTTGCCAGCGATCCCATCGATCCGGTGTTATTGCTGATGGCTGCCTGTATCTGGCTTGCAGTCCTACCGGCCTTGCTGGAACTGGCGAGGGGACCGTGACACCCCGCGCAGTAGCTGCTGTAAAGGGCTGCCCCGTCGACTACCGGCGTCGGCGTCGGTGTCGGAGTCGCCGGGGTCAAGACTGTTACCAGCGCCTGAACGTCATTTACCGTGAGAGTGGAGAGGAAACCCATGCCGCCGGTGTTGCTCCCGATCGCCGACTGCAGACGTGCGATGGTGATCCCCTTTTTGCTTGATGATGCCAGGGTACCGTGACAGCCCGCGCAGTTGGCGGCATAGAGCGCGCTGCCGTCGGAAACCGGTGTCGGAGTCGGAGTCGGAGTCGGAGTCGGGGTCGGAGTCGGGGTCGGAGTCGGGGTCGGCGGGTTAAGTGCCGTTACCAGCGCCTGTAAATCCGAGGACGCCAGCGTTGAGAGAGTTCCCATGCCGCCGATATTCCCGCCTATGGCATTTTGCAAACGTACAATGGTAATCCCTTTTTTGCTGGAGGTAGCGAGTGATCCATGGCAGCCGGCGCATTTTGCCGTGTAGAGTGCAGCGCCATCGGCGGGAGTTACCGGAACCGGTGCGGGAGCTGGCGTCGGAGCGGGAGCCGCAACCTGCGCGGTGAGAGCTGCTGCGAGCGACTGCATGTCGGCTGCCGACAGTGCAAGAGATCCCATGCCGCCGGTATTGCTGGCGACGGCATTTTGCAGACGGGCTACCGTGATTCCCATCTTGCTCGAAGTAGCCAGCGGACCATGGCAGTCTGCACATTGGGCGTCGTAGAGTGCCGCGCCGGCGGCGGAGGCAACCGGTACCGTTGTCGGCGGAGGGGTCGTTGCGGGAGCCGGCGCAGGGGTCGAGGCAGGGGGCGCTGCCGATGCTGGGGCGATTGCCGCCAGATAACTGGATATGGCCTGGATGTTTGCCGCAGACAATCCGTTCAACAGGCACATGCCGCCAAGGTTGGTGGCGATCGCGTTTTGAGCCGCCGAAACGCTTATTCTCCCGATGAGATTGGAATTGATATTCGCGCCATGGCAGCCGGCGCAGTTTGCGCTGTACAGATCGCTTCCCGCTGTTACCACCGCTGGCGGAGCCGGTGGCATTGGCGCACCCGGAGCGCCGGTGGCAAGCGACGCGCTGCCCAGTTGACCGGCGGGAACGTTCAGCGCCATCATGCTGCTGCTTTTGAGGGTAACGGTGACTGCTCCCGGAACGACGGAGACCGAAATGGTATCCAGTAAGGCATCGAGGCCGGTACCATTGGCGCTGAACGGGCCGTTGACCAGGGTGGTGACGGAGAAACCAGTCATCAGAGGCGCAAACATGTTTTGGATCGTCTTATCCGCGGCGGGCATCTTTTGGGCGATGGTCAGCATGTCAGCCGGTTTGTAGGACCCGTAGAGCGCGTCGAGGTCATCGCGCTGGGCTGCCTGAGCCACCACCATGCCGGTCAACGGAGTGACGTTGGTCATGCCGAAATCGGTCGCGACGGAGTAAAGATTTTGGCTGCCACTGACCGTTTTGAGCATGAAAGGAGGGGTCATGCCGGTGGCATCAAAGGAGAACGATCCGTCGCTCCTGGTTGACTGATGCAGTTCTTTCGGCGTGGCGGAGGAATCCTTCAGATAGACCATCCCAAAGGCAATCGGTGCGCCGGTTGCCGCTACGCCGGTTACTGACTTGGCCGCTGCCGGCGCCGCACCTGCTCCGGAAGATGGCCCTGCGCCGCCGCATCCTGCGGCGAGTGAAACTGCAAAAATCAATAATGCAAATAACAACCAGTTTATGGGTCTCATTTAGTCTCCTTTGTTCCCGGTAAGTTTTCCTTACGGGGGCATTGATTGCCGGTGAAGAGTTTGAGCGCTTCAGTAGCAAACGGTTCCAGTTACGTGGATGGCTAAATATAAAAAAAGCCGGGAGCTTCGTGACGATAAAAAATCGATCATTCGGCATCCCGGCTGTCTGCGTGAGACCCTAGGCTTTCCGCCCCATCCTTGCGGATGGTTAAGTATTTTCGTGAATTTTGTTTTGATTTTGTAGAGTGACCTTAGGCCATGGTGAGCTCCAGTTTTACGCCGCTTCAGTGGCAGCAGGTTGAGGGCAGAAAACAAAAAAGCCGAGTGCCTCAGGTCGATAAATCGATCATTCGGCATCCCGGCTGTCTACGTGAGACCCTAGGCTTTCCGCCCTATCCTCGCGGATAGTTTAGTCTTGTCGTGAATTAAAAGGCTTATTTTAACGACCTAAATTAAGTCTGGAACAGACCATAGCAAAAGTGAGCCGAAAAAATCAATCTTTTTTTGTAATTCCGCGGGCAGCCCTCCACGGCCACAGGGGTGAGAGGAGAACGCGTATCGGATGCCCTGAATTTCGCACCGAAGGAGGGGGGACGTCGACCCCGTGATGTCGAGCGCGAGACGCTGGCACTCAGTAAGGTCGACCTGACAATAGTTAACGGAGGGGGGACCTCGGCCAGTTGGTCGGATATTCCTTTTGAACTAACCGCTTTGAGCGGCTGACGATTTTGTGGCAGCTGATTTTGCCGCTTTTCCTCTGGGCTTCTGCCGGGCTTGGGTTTTTCTCAGCTCGGGCTCTCTCGTTTTTTGTTCGATCGAATGATGTTAGATTCTAGATAGTTTTATCGTTTGTTCTTGCCTGAGAATGCTGGATACTGTATAACCATGCCACCGAATGTCTCTTAATGAATTGGATTCCAGCCAAGGAAAATTTCGATGCAAGAACCCAAAATAGCCTTAATAACCGGAGCGAGTAAGGGAATCGGCGCGGCAATAGCTTTGGTTTTGGCGCGCGAGGGCTACGACATCTGGCTCAATTACCGTTCTGACCACGCGGCCGCGGCTGCCGTGGGCAAAGAGATCGAAGGGCTGGGCAGATCCTGCCGGCTCTTGTGCTTTGACGTCGCCGACGCGACGGCGGTGAAGGATAGCCTCGGGCCGCTCCTGGAACAGGATTCCCCGAATGTGCTCGTTAATAACGCGGGGTTTGCCAAGGATACCCTGATGGTCTGGATGGGGGAGGGCGAGTGGAAAGATGTGCTCTCCGTTCACCTGGACGGTTTTTTCCTGGTAACCAAGCTGGTTTTGGTCGGCATGCTCAAGAAAAGAGCGGGCCGGATCATCAATATCGCCTCCACCTCCGGGCAAAGCGGCATGCCGGGACAGGTGAACTACTCCGCTGCCAAGGCGGGATTGATCGGCGCAACCAAATCCCTCGCCGCCGAAACCGCCAAGCGAAAGGTGCTGGTTAACGCGGTGTCGCCGGGATTCATTGAGACCGAGATGATTGAAGGGCTCCCTATGGAGCGGATCCTGCCGATGATACCGATGGGCCGCGTGGGCAAGGCCGCGGAAGTGGCCGAGGTCGTCGGGTTCCTTTGTTCCGAAAAGGCCTCCTACATAACGGGCCAGGTCATCTCCGTTAATGGTGGCGCCTACATGTAACCGGTCCCGGGTGCAGCCAAAGCCCGGTTCCACCGCAGTTAACCAACCAACGCCTACCCTTTTTTCATGCGAGGTACCGTGTATAGAGTTGCCATTACCGGGATGGGAATCGTTTCCTGCCTGGGCAATACCGTCGAAGATGTCGCCCAGGCGTTAAGGTCGGGGCGCTCGGGAATTGTGCTCGATGAGGAACGCCGCAAGCTCGGCTTCAGAAGCCCGTTAACCGGGGCCATCTCCGGTTTTGACCCGCGGGCGCTGCTCTCCAAAAAGCAGTGCAAGACCATGCCGGACTTCGCCGTGCAGGCCCATGCGGCCGCCTACGACGCCATCGCGATGTCGGGGCTCAGCGAAGATCTGGTGCAAAGCGGCGAGACTGGACTGATCTTTGGCTGTGATTCCAGTTGCATCGCGGCGATCGAGCAGGTCGACCTGCTGCGGGCGCTCGGCGAGACCAAGCTGATCGGCTCCGGCCACGTCTTTCGCTCCATGACCTCCTGCATCACCATGAACCTCAATACCCTTTTCAAAACGGGCGGCGCCTGCTGGACCATCAGTTCCGCCTGCTCCAGCGGTGGCCACGCCATCGGCCAGGCCGCGGACCTGATCGCCTTCGGGCGCCAGGAACGGGTCATCTGCGGCGGGGCCCAGGAGATCAACTGGCAATCGATGTGCAGCTTCGACGGTCTGGGTGCCTTCTCGATCCGACTCGACGCACCCGAGCGCGCCTCGCGCCCGTTCGACGCCGGACGCGACGGCCTGGTACCCAGCGGCGGCGCCGCAGCCGTCGTGCTGGAGCGCTACGACCTGGCTATCGCCCGCGGTGCGGTCATCCTCGGCGAGGTGGGGGGGTACGCCTTTTCGTCCGACGGCAATCACATCTCGGTTCCCAGCCAGGAAGGCCTGCAGCGCGCCATGCGCAAGGCGATTGCCCTGGCAGGCATCAAAGAGTGTGATATCGACTACATCTGCGCCCACGCGACCTCGACTCCCGCCGGCGACGCCGCCGAGGCGCGCAACATCTCGGCCGTGTTCGGACCGCACACCCCGCCAGTATCCTCCCTCAAAGCCATGACCGGTCACGAACTCTGGATGTCGGGAGCCTCCCAGGTGGTCTATTCGACCATCATGGCCCGCCAGGGGTTCATTGCGCCCAATGTCAACTTTGTTGAGCCGGACGAGTTCTCGGCAGGTTTGAACATCGTGACCGGGCGCATCGACCGCTCTCCCGAGCATGTCCTTTGCAACTCGGCGGGCTTTGGAGGGACCAACTCCTGTCTGGTGCTCAGGTTTTCCCGATGAAGTACGATTTCATCGTGATCGGCGCCGGGGTCTCCGGAATCACCTCGGCGATCACCCTGGCCCAAAACGGACGCAGCGTGGCGCTGCTGGAAAAGGCGCACCAGACGGCCCCGCTTTTGCGGGGCTTCTCACGCCGGGGGGTGCAGTTCGACACCGGCTTTCACTACACCGGCGGGCTCGCCCCGGGGGAGCCGCTCGACGTCTTCCTGCGCTATCTGGGTGTTGCCGACCGGGTGACCAGTTTCCCCTTCGACACCGAGGCCTTCGACCTCTTTCGCTGCGAGAGCCCGGGCTTCGAGTTCCGGGTCCCGACCGGTTATGCCCGGCTTGAAGAGAGCCTGTGCACCGCGTTTCCCGCCGAGACCGGCGCGATCAGGAGCTATCTGAGCCAAGTGCGCTCCACCTGTCAAGCCCTGCCGTACCTGAACCTCGATATGGAAATCGACACCAACTCCGCCCTGCAAAGAATCCTGGGGGCGAGTTTGCGGGAGACCCTCGACGCCCTGACTGATAATGAGATGCTAAAAAGCTTGCTTTCCATGCATTGCCTTTTGTATGGTGTCTCCAGCGACGAGGTGTCCTTTAACCAGCATGCGGCGATCGTCGGCAACTATTACGAGTCGGTGCGCGGCATACGGGGTGGCGGCCTCAGTCTGGCGCGCGCCTTCGATACCAGGCTGGCAGAGCTCGGAGTGGACGTACTTTGCTCGAGCGAGGTGACCGGAATAAAGGTCGCCGCGGGCGGGGCGCTTTCCGGGGTGAAACTCGCCGACGGAAACAGCCTGGCCTGTCAGGCCGCAGTTGCGACGGTGCACCCCCGGATACTGCTGGAACTGGCACCCGAGGGGACCTTTCGCCAGATTTACCGCAAGCGCCTCACCTCCCTGGAGGAGACCGTCTCCGCGTTTCTTTGCTTTGCCATCGCTGAAAATCCGCTACCGTCCTTGGCCGGGACCAACAGGTTTCTGCTCCCGGATGCCGGGTGCATACATGAACTGGGCAGGAGGCCGATCGGGGAAGCCCCCATCTACTTAAGCGCTGCCTATCGCGAGGGAGAGCCGGACCCGAGCGGTTTTATCGGGATCTGCCCCGCCCTTTTCAGCGAGACGGCTCCCTGGGAGGCCTCCCGTTTCGGGAAGCGCCCCGAGGAGTACCGGCGCTTCAAGGAGCAGGCCCTGGGACGCATGCAAGGCCAGATCGAGCGTGCCTATCCCGACCTGGCCGGAAATATCCGGTCCATCGAGGGTTCCACACCGCTTACCATCCGGGAGTATTGCAGCTCTCCGCTGGGCGGGCTGTACGGGGTCAAGCACATGGTCGGCCAGTATAACCCGCAGCCGACCACCAGGATACCGGGTCTCTTCCTGGCCGGACAGGCGGTCGTCGCTCCCGGCCTCATGGGAGCGGTGCTCTCCGGGTTTCTCGCCTGCGGCACGGTCCTCGGGCACGACGTCATGAGAAAGGAGCTGAAGGGATGCTGTTAAGAAGAGTCGTCATAACGGGAGTCGGGGTGGTTTCCCCCTTCGGCCGCGGCATCGAGAGCCTGATGGACGGTCTCCTTGCCGGGAAAAGCGGCGTGGTCCGGGTGCCGGCCCTGGCCGAGATCACCGGGATGAGGACGCGGGTGGCAGCCCTTGCCACCGGGGTCGACCCGATGGAGATCCCGCGCAAGTTCCGGCGTTCCATGTCGAACATGTCGGTTTTTGCCACCCTCGCCAGCCAGGACGCCACCGCCATGGCAGGCCTCGGAGCGGAGCAGCTAGCCGGAGGGCGGCTCGGGGTTTCCCTTGGTTCGACCACCGGGAGCCCGCAGACCCTGGAGGAGTTCTTCCGGGATTTCGGGGCCGATAACTCTTTGGAGCGGATGAAGTCGACGCTCTTCTTCCACATCATGAACCATAGCTGCGCCTCCAACGTGGCCCAGGTGCTGGGAGTCACCGGCCGGATCCTGGCGCCCGCCGCCGCCTGCTCCACCAGTTGTCACGCGGTCGGCTACGCCGCCGAGATGATCGGCCTGGGCAAACAGGACTTCATGGTGTGCGGCGGAGCGGACGAATTCCATCCGCTGACCTCCGGGACCTTCGACATCATGAATGCCGCCTCGCTGGCCTTCAACGACTCCCCGACCAGCACGCCACGCCCCTTCGACCGGGACCGCGACGGCATCGTCTGCGGCGAGGGGAGCGGCATCCTGCTTCTGGAGTCGCTGGAATCGGCCCTGGAGCGCGGCGCCGAGATTCTCGCCGAAATAACCGGCTTCGCCACCAACTCGGATCCGGGGAGCATCGCCAACCCGAACGCGTCCTGCATCGCGGACTGCATGCGCCAGGCCCTGGCAGACGCCGAGCTGGAGCCTTCCCAGGTCGATTACGTCAACGCCCATGCCACGGCGACCGAGCAGGGGGACATCGCGGAATGCACGGCGATTGCCAGCGTCTTTGGCAACGGGACGCCGACCAGCAGCCTCAAGGGGCACCTGGGGCATGCCATGGCTGCCAGCGGCACCCTGGAACTTGCCGCCTGCATCGAAATGCTCCGGCGCGGTCTGCTGATACCCACGCTAAACCTCGACCACGTCGATCCGCGTTGCGCCGGCGTACTGCACCCGACCGGGGTCCAGGAGCGGCAGCTCAACACGATCATCAAAAACAACTTCGCTCTTGGTGGCGTAAATTCATCCATAATTTTAAGGAGATATCAGTAATGACCGACCAGGAAACCGTAGCGCTGATCAACAGCTCTCTTGCAGAGGAATTCGAGTTCGACCTCGCGGCGATGACTCCCGAGACGACACTTTTTGAGGATATGGGGCTGGACAGTCTGGACGTCGTCGACCTGGTCATCGTGCTCGAAACCGCGTTTGGCATGAAGATCCGCGAGGAAGAGGCGATCCGCAAGATCCGCACCCTGGGTGATATCCATACCTTCGTCATCGAGAAAAAACGCTCAACAGTGGGCGCCTGAGTTCGTGGTTGCTCGTTTCGGCCAGCATCGCCAGCAGGGAGAAACCGGAAAACAGCAGTTTCAGACGCTACTGCTGAACCTGCTCTTTTATCCCCTGATGACCTTATGGATTGTCGCAGGCATTCTCGCCTCCCCCTTTTGTCTGGTTATCTGGAAGCTTGCGACCGGGTGGGACCTGGGCCGGATCATGCGGCATCTGATAAGCATCCATGGCTACGGACTGATCGTCATCGTTTCCCCCTTTGTCCGGTTCAGGGGCGAAGGACTGGAGACCATAAAGCGCCCCTGCATCATGGTGGTGAACCACCTCTCTTTTTTCGACAGTTATTTTATGGCCGCGCTCCCCTTCCACGACCTGATCTTTGCCGTGGGAGCCTGGCCCTTCAAGATGTACTGGTACACCCTGTTCATGCGTCTGGCCCGTTACCTCGACGTGGAGCAGGGGGACTGGGACGAGGTAATTCGTATCAGCACGGCGTCGTTCAAGCTCAAGGGAGCCGTGCTCTTTTTCCCTGAGGGGCATCGCTCCCGGACCGGCAGGCTGCAACCGTTCTACTCCGGAGCGTTTCGCCTGTCCCAGGAAACCGGAGCGCCCATCGTCCCTCTCTGCATCACCGGTACCGATGTCCTGCTGCCCCCGGGGCGCTTCATGCTGCACCCCTCCCGGGTGAGGCTGAAGGCGCTCCCGGCGCTCGACCCTGCCGATTTCCCAGGAGCATCGGGGCATGTCGCCATGCGGCGGGAAGTGCGGACCCGGATGGCGCACGCCCTGAAGGAGATGCAGGGAGAATCATGTTAGCAAAGAACTCGCCTTTCGAAATCCTGGACGCGCTCGCGGGGGCGCAGCTCGCGCGAGCCGATGCCGCGCTGATTGCCGCCCGGCAGGACGAACTGCTGCGCCGCCATATCAGTAACTGCGCCGCGCATTCCCCTTTCTACCGCCGGATGTTCGACCGGCTCGGGGTGGCGGCGGGAGACCTGCAGCGGGTAGGCGACCTGGCGCGGCTCCCCTTCACGGAAAAGAGTGACCTGGAAAGCTACCACGCCGAGTTTTTAGCGCTGCCGCAGAGCGAGATCGTCGATCTCTGCCTCACCTCGGGCACCACCGGGAAGTCAGTCGCCATGCTGCAAAGCGCCGGAGACCTCGACAGGCTGGCCTACAACGAGGAGCTCTCCTTTCGCGGCGTCGGGATCACCAGTGAGGACCGGGTTCTGGTGGCTGCGGCAATTGACCGCTGTTTCATGGCGGGGCTTGCCTATTTTCTCGGTCTCACCCGCATCGGCGCGACGGTCATCCGTGGCGGTTCCAGCAGCACAGGGCTTCTCATGGAGCTGATCAGGACCTGCCGTCCCAGCGCCATCGTGGGAGTCCCCTCTCTGCTACTCTCCGTTGCGGAAAAGCTGCAGCAGGAGGGAATCGACCCGGCCGGGCTCGGAGTGACACGGCTTATCTGCATCGGGGAGCCGATACGCCGGGGGGACTTGACGCTGTCGCCGCTTGGGGAGCGCCTGGTCGAGAACTGGCGCTGCCGGATCTTCGGGACCTATGCCAGCACCGAGATGGCGACTTCCTTTACCGACTGCGAGGCGGGCCTGGGAGGGCATCTGCATCCCGACCTGGTCGCGGTGGAAATTGTCGATGAAAAAGGGGATCCGGTTCCCGACGGCAGCTTCGGCGAGGTAATTGCCACTCCGTTGGGCACCAGCGGGATGCCGCTGCTGCGCTTTCGCACCGGGGACATCGCTGCGCTGCACAGTGAGCCTTGCTCCTGCGGCAGAAATACGCCCCGGATGGGACCGGTGGTGGGACGAAAATCCCAGATGCTCAAGTTTCGGGGCACGACAGTGTACCCTCCGGCAATCGCCTCCGTGCTGCAGGGAATGCAGGGGGTCCGCGGCTTCTACATCGAGGTGGAAAGCGAGTTTGCCCTTTCGGACCGGATTCGGGTCGTGGTCGGTTCGGCAGACCCCTCACTGAGCGCGGTCCAGGTCGCCGAAAGCATCGCGGCCGCCATCAGGGTTCGGCCGGAGGTGACCATCGTCGCGCCCGAGGAGGTGCTTCGGGTGACACTTCGGGACGATAAGCGCAAACCCGTCATCTTCTTCGACCGCCGCACCCTGTCCGACTTAACGACTTAACGACTCAACGACTCAACGACTCAACGACTCAACGACTTCAGCAAAAAAGGAAACTATATCCATGTCAGAGCGTCCCATCGTAGTACTGAATGGCAGTGATCTTACCGTGGAAGATATCGTCGCCATTGGCGTAGGCGACAAGCAGGTGGCGCTCGACCCGGCTGCCGTACTGCGCTGCCGGGCCAGCCGCAGCTTCCTCGAGGAGGAGGTTGCCGCCCGACGCATCATCTACGGGGTGAACACCTCGTTTGGCCCCATGTGCAACAAGATCATCGAAGACTCCGAAATCGAGGCGCTCCAGGTGAACCTGATCCGGAGCCACGCCGCAGGGCTCGGCGATCCCCTGAAGCCGTATGTCGCGATCGCCATCATGGCGGTGCGCCTGAACACCCTGGTGAAAGGGTACTCCGGCGTGCGCATCGAGCTTTTGGAGTTCATGAAGGAGATGGTGAACCGCGGCATCGCCCCCTATATCCCCGAATGCGGCTCCGTCGGGGCCTCCGGCGACCTGATCCATCTGGCGCATCTTTCGCTCACCATTATCGGCGAGGGAAAGTCATACTACCGCGACCAGCTGCACCCCACCGAGGCGCTCTTTGCCGAGCTCGGCATTACCCCCATGGTGCTCAGTTTCAAAGAAGGCATAGCGCTCATGAACGGTACCAGCGCAATGACAGCGCTGGCGGCCTTCGCCATTTTCGGCGCCAAGAAGCTGCTGCGGCTGAGCTGCATCACCGGCGCCTTCGCCCTGGAGATTTTCGGCGGCATCGACGACGCCTTCGACGAGGACCTACACCTGGTCAAGCCGCACCCGGGGCAGCTCGAGGTGGCCGACACCATCCGTAAGCTCTACGCCGGGTCGGGGAACATCACCCTCAGAAAGGACATGCACGAGAAGATCCGCGGGCATGAAACCGAGGGTCCGGTGTACGAGACCACCATCAACGTGCAGGATGTCTACTCCATCCGCTGCACCCCCCAGATTCTCGCTCCGGTCACCGAGGCCATCGAAGCCGCGACCAGGACCGTGGAGATCGAGGCCAACTCGTCCAACGACAACCCGATCATCATCCCGGAGAAGAAAAAGGTCATCCACGGCGGCAATTTCCACGGCCAGAGCATCGGTTTTGTCATGGACTCACTGTGCATGGCGATAGCCACCCTGTGCAACCTTTCGGAGCGCAGGATCAACAAGTTTCTGGACCGGAACCTGAACGAAGGGCTCCCCGAGTTCCTGATCTCCGGCACGCTCGGACTCACCATGGGTTTCATGGGTGCCCAGTTCCTCGCCACCTCCACGACAGCGGAGAACCGCCAGCTCGCCAACCCGGTCTCCACCAACTCCATCTCCTGCAACGCTTCCAATCAGGACGTGGTCAGCATGGGGACCGTCGCGGCCCGCAAGGCCTTCAAGTCGGTCAGTAACGCGAAGCACATAATGACGCTCGAGGTCCTCGCCGACCTTCAGGCGTTCTCTTTCCGGAACGCCGACCGGCTCGGCGCCGGCACCGGGCGGATTTACCAGGTCCTGAACCGGGAATTTGCCGTTTATGACAATAAGCGGGTGTTCCACGACGACCTGGTTAAATTCAGGAAGCTGCTCTTCTCCAGCCGGATCCTTGACAACCTCTCGGATTACTTGGGATAAGTAAGATAACTATTCAGCACCTTGCGTCATATCGGCTTCTACATTTGCAAGTGGCTGATATTTAGTAATTATTCTTCCAGCTTGGACTACCTTCCCAAACCTCCCCCTCGCCCTCCGGGAGAGGGTAGGGGTGAGGGAGTCGCAGACTGTTTCCTGCTGGCTCCGACGGGAAGGCTTTAGCACCGATACTCAACAGGGCTAGGACGGCGCTTCGTGGCAACGCCCTCACCCCTGCCCCTCTCCCGGAGGGCGAGGGGAGCAAGGCTGAACCGTTGGACTTGAGTTGGATAGTTACTAAGTAAAGAACCTGGCACGCTCTCCCCTCCCTGACCGGAGGGGGTTTCCCTCTACAGCACGAAGGCAAAACCCATGAAGATTGACCTGACCTTGCCCTTGCCGGCAGAAATGTTTATTCCCCACCGCCCGCCGATGCGGCTCGTCGAGAACCTGATCTCCTATGAGGCTGCCTCCGGTCTGGTCGAGGCGAGAACCGACGCCGACGGCATCCTGGTCGACGCGGACGGCGTCATGGACGAGGTGGTGCTCGTCGAACTGCTTGCTCAGGGGTACGCCGTCATCAAGGGGTACGACGACCTTTTAAACGGTAAGGAGATTTCCAAAGGTTACCTGGTCGGGGTCAGGAAGCTGCGCATCACGGGCCGCGCCCGCGCGGGCGAGCTGCTTTTGGTCCGGATCCGAACCATCGGCAGTTTCGAGGGGTTCGCTGTAGCCGAGGGGGAGGTGGTCCGCGCGGAGGAGATCATCGCGAGCGGCACCATCAAGCTCTGGATCGTCGGCGTGGGCGCCGCAGCAGCAGGGGGTGCGGCATGAAGCGCTACCGGATCCTTCTGGCAGCGCTTCCCCTGGCACTGGCGCTCTGCACCGCGGGACCCGCCGCCGCGGGCGAGGCTCCGGCCTCCCCGGCGCTCCTCAGCTCCCTGGAGCGGACCGCCGGCGGGGTGAAGACGCTCTCCAGCGACTTCGTCCAGGAGAAGCACCTGAGCATGTTCAAGACCGTCATGAGTTCTAAAGGGCGCTTCTACTTTAGTAAGCCCGACCTGCTGCGCTGGGAATTGACCGCGCCGGTCGCCTCCGGGTTCGTCCTGAAGGGTGACAAAGGAAGGCGCTGGCACGAGCGGACCGGACGCACCGAGAGCTTCCAGATCAGCCAGGAGCCGATCATGAAGCTCGTCTCCGAACAGCTCTTCGCCTGGGCCCGGGCGGACTTCACCTGGCTTAAAAAAGAGTACCGGATCACCGTCCTGGAGGAGTCGCCGGTGGCGCTTCGCCTGGAGCCGCGCTCAGCCGTTACCGCCGGCTTCCTGCATCACCTGCTGATCAATTTCAGCGCCGACGGCAGGTACGTGAAGAGCGTCGAGCTGCATGAGAAGGACGGCGATTTTACCCGAATCAGGTTCGTCAACGCGGCGGTGAATAAGCCGCTGGCGGCGGACCTCTTTTAGATGACGGTACCTTCCTTCACCATCTTTGAGCGGCTGCACCGCTACCTTTCCCTCCGTCGCAGAATCCTCTTCGGCGCGACACTGCTGATCGTGGCGCTGAGCGCAATCGCCTCAGGGCGGCTGAGCATCCAAGAGGATATCATCGCGATGCTCCCCGACGACAGTTCGTCGGTCGCCAAGGATTTCCGCCTGCTGCAGCTAGCGCCTTTCACCCGGAAACTCGTGATAACCCTGAAGGGGGGGGCCGCGATCGACCCGGGTGCGCTGGTCGCGGCCGCTGACGCCCTGGCCCAGAAACTAAGAGAGGCCAAGATCGGAAGCGTGACGACCGGCCCGGCGGACCTCTCCGGCGGGTTCTTCGGCTGGTTGGGGGCGTCGCTCCCGAGCCTTACCAGCGAAGCTGATCTGGCCCGACTCGCCGCCGCCAGCACCCCGGGCGAGGTGCAAAAGCGCCTGAAAAAAAGCTACGAGCAGCTGCTCTCCCCCGAGGGGTGGGCGCTCAAGGGGAGCATCCAGGCCGATCCGCTCTCCTTCTCCGCGCTTGCCCTGGAGAAGTTGCGCTTTTTGAACCTGATCCCGAACATGCGCCTGGTGCAAAACCACTTCGTGGCCGCAGACGGCAGGAGTGCCCTGCTGGTGGTGGACTCCACTGTCTCCATGACCGATTCGGCCGGCTCCCGCGAGCTTTTGGACAAGATCCAAAAGGCGAGTGCCGCGAGCCTCCCCGCCGGGATGACCGCGACGCTGGTGTCCGGGCACCGCTACACGCTGGTGAACGCTGATACCATCAAGCGCGATCTGGTCCTGGTGCTGACCCTGAACGCGATCGCGGTGCTCGGCATCTACCTGGTCTTTCTGAGAAGCCTGAGCGCGATCTTCGTGTTCCTGGTCCCCTCCTCGATCCTGGTGATCGCTTCGGGAGCCATCGCCCTTTGGGACGCCAACATCTTCGCGGTCACCCTCGGCTTTGGCGGGGTGCTGCTCGGCATCGCCGACGAGTATGCCATGCTGATCTACTTCTCCTGCCGGCAGGGGGGGAAGGATCTCGCCGTCATCACCGGCGAGGTGGCGCGACCGGTGCTCTTCGGCGCCGCGGCGACCCTGGTCTCCTTCGGCGTCATGCTGTTGTCGGCGCTTCCCGGCCAGCGCCAGCTCGCGGTCTACTCCATGACCGGAATTGTCGCAGCGCTGCTCATCTCGCTGATTGTGCTGCCGCACCTCATTAAGCCCGCGCCGCCTGGCAAACTGCCGTTGGGAAAGCTGTACCGGGGCTGGCAACTGCCGCGCCGCGCGGTCATCGGCGTCTGGCTTTTGCTCCTTGCCCTCTGCGCCTGGCAGGCGACCAAGGTCCGTTTCAATGGGGACCTGAGGGCGGTCAGCATGGTCACCCCGGAGCTGAAACAGGCCGAGGATGAACTGGTCAGCACCTGGGGCGACATGCGTGGCAAGGCGCTGCTCTTTGCCGAAGGGAAGGACCTGGAAGAGGCGCTGGCGCTTAACGACCAACTCTTCGCGCGCCTGAGTGATCGCATCCCCGCAGGTGAGATGGTGAGCCTCGCGCCACTTTTGCCGAGCGCCGCGCTGCAGCGGGCGAACCGGGAGCGCTGGAGCGCTTTTTGGCGGGACGGGCGCGCCCAAAAGCTTGCCGACGATCTGGCGCGGGAAGGGGGGGCCTACGGCTTCTCGCAGCTCGCCTTCGCTCCCTTTCTGGCGACCCTCAGCGCTCCGCCTCCGGCGGCGACCCTGGAGGGGCTGCGCAGCGCCGGGATGGGGGAGTTGGTTGACTCTCTGGTCATCCGAACGCCGCAGGCCGTACGGGTGCTGACCCTGGTACCGGACACGCCCAAGCTGGTGGCTGCTCTCTCGGAGGACCTCAAGTCGCTGCCGGGGATACATCTTGTTTCGCAAAGCCGCTTCGGCGACTCGGTGGGGCGCGCCATCATTCACGATTTCACCCACTACCTGGCGCTCACCTCGGTCCTCGTGCTGGTACTCCTGATCGCCATATTCCGCAGTCCCTCGCGCGTCCTGCTGGTCCTGGTTCCGGTGGCAACCGGGCTGATCTGCATGCTCGGCATCATGGGGATGTGCGGCCTGGAGTTCAACATCTTCAACATCGCGGCGACCATCCTGATCATCGGGCTCTGCGTCGATTATGGAATCTTTATGGTCTGCCGTCTCACCGAGGGGTCGAACCATGCGGCGAACCGCGCAGTGCTGGTATCCGGGCTCACCACCCTGGCCGGACTCGGCGCCCTCGCCCTGGCGCGCCACCCCTCGATGCACTCCATTGGGATCACGGTGCTTTTCGGTATCGGCACCGGGATACCCGCGGCGCTTTTGGTGATCCCCGCGCTTTGCAGCAAGGAGCAGGCATGAGACGCTGGTCCCGGGCATTTCTTGGGTTAGCCCTGTTACTGGTTGGGGGATGCGCCACGGCGCGATTTCCCGAAACCTTGCTCACCCCGACGCACCCCACGAGCGCCGCGGCGCTCTCCGCAGGCCTCTGGAACGCGGGGACCGAGAGCCTCATGGTGCGCCAGTCGGCGCTCTTCGAGCTCCAGGGGATGCAGGTCCCCATTGCCGGGCTCATGAAGCTCGACCTCGCCACCCGGGAAGCCCGTCTGGTCGGGATGAACGAAATGGGGGTGAAGCTCTACGACATTTCAGTCGACGCGCGCGCGAGCCAGGCCCACTTCATTATTCCGGAGCTTGCCAAGTATCCCGGTTTTGCCGAGTCGGTGGCCGTCTCGGTGCGCAGGATTTTCCTCACCCCGGAGCCGGGCGCCGGAGACCTCCTTGAGGTTACCCCGACAAGCTACCTGCTCTCGCGCCCAGGCACCAGCGGCGCAAAACTCAGCTTCACCCTGGGCGGAGCCGAGGCCCAGCTTTTGGAAAAAACCTGCCGGGGCGCGGCGGAGTCGTGGCGGGTGCGCTATTACCGGTATCAACGCAGCCAGGGGCGACTCTTCCCCGGCGGCATCGTGCTCGACGACGAGCGGGCGGGTTACCGTCTCACCCTATGGATTGAAAGCGTGGAAAAAGCCGATGAATGAGATTTTGCAGGGCATAGCCGCGGCAAGCCGGGGCGCCGTCACGACGGACGAAATGGGGACCCTGGTGGGTCGCTACCTCTTTACCGGGAGCTTCGCCGGGTTCGCCGGGCATTTCCCGGACTACCCGATTCTCCCGGCCATCGTGGAGATACTGACCGTTATCAACCTGGTCGGTGAGGCTGCGGGACAGAGGCAGCGCCTGGTGGCGGTCGAGGATGCCAAATTCCTGAGCCCGGTGCGTCCGGACCAGGAGCTTTTGGTGCGCTGCCGGCAGCGGATGGTGAAGGGGAAGCTCTACCATGATGCCCAACTGACGGTGGGGGAAACGACTGCCGCAAGCCTGCTGCTCGAACTGGCCCCCTTTGGAGAGCAACCATGAGTCGCCCCTATTTCCCGCTGCAGCAAGGGGCACCGGCCCCACTTCGGGTGAGCGTCGAGCGCCGGGTCCGCTTCGAGGAGGTTGATCCGCTCAATATCGTCTGGCACGGACGCTACCCGAGCTTTTTCGAAGACGCCCGGGTCGCCTTCGGGGAGAAGTACGGCATCGGATATCTCGATTGCTACGAGCGGGGCATCCTCACCCCGATCAAGAAGCTGCACCTGGACTACTTCCGCCCGCTGCGCTTCCCCGACTACTTCAGCATCGAGGGGATCCTGCACTGGAGCGAGGCCGCGCGCCTGGACTTCGAGTTCATCCTGAGAAACGCTGACCAGGAGGTCACCACGACCGGTTACACGGTGCAGATGATGCTCGATCCTCAGCAAAACATCATGCTCATCCCGCCCCCCTTCGTGCAGGAGTTCCGCGACCGCTGGCGCCAAGGGGAGCTATCATGAGAGAAGTCTGCATCAGTCAGGCCCAGGTGGTGACCGGTCTCGGCCCCGACCTGGAGAGCCTCTGGCAAGGGGTGCTGGCCGGCCAAAGCGCCATCCGTCCGCTGACCCGTTTTGCCACCGGCCGCTACCTGTCGGGTAACGCTTCCTGGATCGAGGGGCTCGATGCGCAGAGCGGTCGCTCCGGCCTCCTGGCGCTCTTGGACCGGCTTTGGGAGGGCTTCGGTCCGCTCCCCTCCGGCTGCTCGCTGATAACGGCCAGCACCAAAGGGTGCGTCGACCTCATGGAACGGCTCCAGTCGGGGCTTGAGTGCGAGGTTGCCGATATCCCGATGTCGGGACTTTTGCGACGGGTCTCCGAGCGGTTCGGCCTGAGCGCCGGGGGAATCAACATCAACGCCGCCTGCGCCTCCTCCACCATAGCGGTGGCGCGCGCCGCCTCCCTGATCGCCGCCGGAAAGTGCGATGCCGTGCTGGTGGTCTGCCTGGACCTGGTGAGCGAGTTCGTCTACTCCGGTTTCTCGGCGCTGCACGCCCTCTCCCCCGGGGTCTGCCGACCCTTTGACCGCAACCGCGACGGCCTTACCTTGGGCGAGGGGGGGGCTGCCCTGCTTCTCATGAGTCGCGAGCGGGCGGCCCGCGAGGGGCGCCCGGAACTCGGGGTCGTCGCCGGTTGGGGAGCGGCCAACGACGCCACCCACATCACGGCACCCGCCCGGGACGGCTGCGGCCTGATCCAGTCGGTGCGCCAGGCTCTGAGCCGGGCCGACCTCGAGCCGGAGCAGATTGCCGCGATCAGTGCCCACGGCACCGCGACCCCCTACAACGACCAGATGGAACTAACCGCCTTTCGCACCCTGTTCGGGGAGCGCCGCCTCCCGGTCCATTCCGTCAAGGGATCGATCGGCCACACCCTGGGAGCCGCCGGCGGGATCGAGGTCGCCCTGGGTCTCAAGTGCCTGGAAGCCGGGACGCTGCCGGCCACGGTCGGCCTGCTGGAGCCCGAAGAGGCCGGCGAGGGGCTGGTCAGTAGCTCAGCGCAGCCGATTTGCGGCGACTACCTTTTGAGTACCAATTCCGGGTTCGGCGGCGTCAACGCGGCCCTGATCCTGCGTCGGGGGAAGCTATGATGGAGGCCTATCTTACCGGCATCGGCTGGGTCACTGGGGGCGGGTTTGGCTGGGGGAGCCAGGGGGGCGACTGCAGCTTTCCGGACCTGCCGCTACCGGCACTCACCCGTAAGGACGTCTTCCCGGAACCAAACCAGCGCTTCGGCCGCATGTCGGACTACGCCAAGCTGGGTCTGGCGGCCCTGGCCTTTGCCCTGCGCGATGCGGGGCTGGAAGCCTGGAGCGACAAGCGCCCGATCGGCGTGGTCGCCGCGACCCGTCTGGGCTGCCTCGCCACCGATTTGGAGTACCACCAAACCGTGCAGCTTCAGGGGGGCGGGCTTGCCAGCCCGAACCTGTTCGCCTACACCCTGGCCAACTGCTTTCTGGGCGATGCGGCCATCCAGTTCGGGCTCACCGGCTCCTCGATCGCCCTGAACGAGACCGAGGAGGCCGGCTTCGGTTCGCTCCGGATGGCGCTGGAGGAGCTTTCCCTGGGGGAGGCCGGCACGGTGCTGGCCGGGGTCTGCGATCTCCCGGTCCCGGACGGCTTTGCCGCGGCGGTGAGCCGCAGGCCCGGGGCTGCTTTCCTGGTGCTGACGCTGGAACCCCCGGTGTCACCCGCCGGCTATGGAACCGTCACCCTTACTGACGCCGGGACCCTGCTTTGCAACGGCACCCCGTGCGGGGACTTCAGTGAACTGATTAAATGCGCACTGGCAGGACGGGCGGCAAGCTAGACGGAGTTTTTTTCGGACCCCGGGTGCTCATCCGAGCTACTCGTTGCCCGTGTACCACGCTTCAGTAAAGCCTTCGGCCAGCACCCTCCATCGGGGGGCGAGGGTTAGGCTCGGAGCAATGGCCATTTTTGAGGAGGTTCTTCGTTACCCCTGGGTTCATGCGGCACCCCAGGTAAGCTCAAGCAGTCAATTGCCGCCATCGGTGTTTTTATGCAGGGTTGCCCTTTACGGGTATCCCAGTAGCTTCATTGCGAACCTAAGGAACCTAGCTCATGAATATGCTCCTGATCTACCCCAAATGGCCCAAACTCGACCGGCAGACCGAATTTCACCTCCCTCCCCACGGGCCGGCGGTCTTCGCGGCCTGCGTTCCGCCGGAGGTGGAGCTGAGCTTCATCGACGAGAACCTGGAGAGCATCGACTTCGATGCCACCTATGACCTGATCAGCATCTCGGTCATGCTTACCTGCCAACTCCCCCGCGGCTTCGAGATCGCGGCCGAGTTCCGCAAACGCGGGATTCCGGTCATCTTCGGCGGCATTGCGACCATGCTGCATGCAGAAGAGGTCGCTTTGCACGCGGACTCGGTCTTTCTTGGCGAGGCCGAAGGGCGCTTTGCCGGAGTGCTGGACGACTTTCGTGCCGGCGGCATGAAAAAACTCTACAACTACATGGATAAGCCGCCTGCAGCGGAGCTCATCGGCACCGCCCGCCGGGATATCCTGAACCGGGAGCTTTACAACTACCGCGGCGTCCAGATGCTTGACCTGGTGCACGCCTCCCGCGGCTGCAAGTTCGACTGTTTCCCCTGCTGCACCGGGTTTCTCGGCGGCAAGAACTTCCGTCCCCGTCCGATCGACAAGGTCATCGAGGAGATGGAGGCGATCCAAAATAACCGCATGTTCGTGGTGGACAACTCGTTGGCGCAGGACCGCGGCTGGCTGATCGATCTCTTCACCGCCATGGCGCCGCTTAAAAAGAAGTGGGTCTCCCACCCGATCATGGACGACGACAAGGTCCTGAAGCTCGCCTCCGACGCCGGGGCCTGGTACGTCTACCAGGCGGTCTTCGACACCTCCGACGTGATCCGCAACCGCATCAAGCGCCTGAAGGACCACGGCATCGGCGTGGAAGGGACCATCCTTTTGGGGACTGACGACCAGGACGAGGACTCCATCAAGCGACTGGTCGATTTTCTCCTGGAGGTGGAGCTGGACGTGGCCGAGTTCACCATCATGACGCCGTTCCCGCACTCCCCCTGCCGCACCCAGCTGGCGAACGAGGGGAGACTTTTGAGCAGCAACTGGAAGGACTATTCCGCCGACAAGGTGGTGTTCCAGCCCAAGCTGATGACCCCGGAGAAGCTCCAGGAGATGTACTACTACGCCTGGGACACCTTCTACGCCGGCGGCGGGCACCAGCTCAAGATGGGGAACCTCTTTAAAAAGGTCATCCAGCGCGAGATGGAGGACGGCACCTACTACCGTTACAACCCGCGCCGCAAGCGCTCCTTTGCCAAGGCGGCGACCGGGGCATGAAGCGGATCCTGCTGGTATCCTCGAACGTGACCACGGAGCCCTATCCGGTCTATCCGCTGGGGCTTGCGGTGATCGCGGCTGCGCTCGCGGCTGCCGGGCACCAGACGCACCAGTTCGACTTCCTCGCCTCGGGGGAGTCGGAAGAGCTCCTGGCTGCCCGGGTCGCCGAGGTGGCACCCGACTATGTCTGCCTCTCGATCCGCAACCTGGACAACTGCGACTCACTGAGTTCGACCGGCTATCCGGCGATCGCCAAGCGGCTCGTGGAGGTGATCCGGGCCGGGACCCGGGCGCCGGTCATCATCGGCGGACCGGCGTTCTCCATCCTCCCGGAGGAGCTTTTGGCCTACACCGGCGCCGATTACGGCATCGTCGGCGAAGGGGAGCGCCTGGTCTGCGAGCTGGTGCGGGACCTCTCGCAGGGGAAAACGCCGGAGCGGATTTTAAGAAGTAGCGAACTCCTCTCCGGGGACCAGTTCGGCTCGCCGCTCTATTCGGACCGGAGTATCGGGTTCTACCTGGAAAAAAGCGGCATGATCAACCTGCAGACCAAACGCGGCTGTCCCCACGGCTGCGTCTACTGCAGCTATCCCGCCCTGGAGGGGAACCGCTACCGCAGCCGGGACCCCAAAGCGGTGGTGGACGACCTGGAGCGTGCCAAGGCGCAGCACGGGGTGGATAGCTTCTTCTTCACCGACTCCGTCTTCAATGATGCCGGAGGGCACTATCTCGAGGTAGCCGAGGAGATCATCCGCCGCGGGGTGGCGCTACGCTGGTGCTGCTACCTGCGTCCCGAAGGGATCGGCAGGAGCGAGCTTGCACTCATGAAGCGGGCGGGGCTCTACGCCGTGGAACTTGGCACCGACGCGGCAAGCGACACGACGCTCGCCGCGCTCGGCAAGGGTTTCCGCTTTGCCGACGCCCTGGAGGTGAACCGGGCCTGCGTTGCCGAGCGGCTGCCCTGCGCCCATTTCGTCATGTTCGGCGGGCCAGGGGAGACCATGGAGACCGTCGCCGAGGGGCTGGAAAACCTGAAGCAGTTGGAGCACACCGTCGTCTTCGCCTTCTCCGGGATACGGATACTGCCCGGCACCCCTCTTTTGGCGCGCGCCATTAAGGACGGCCTTTTGGCCGAGGGCGACCCGTTGCGCGAGCCGGTTTATTACCTTTCGCCCGAGGTCGATGTGGATCAGATGAACGAGATGATCAGCGCTGCCTTCAGTAACCGGCGCGACCGGGTCTTCCCGCCGGCCGAGGGGCAGAAAAGGCTCGCGATCATGCATCGCTTCGGCTACCGCGGCCTGCTCTGGGATACCCTGATCAAATTCCCCCGTTAGCCACGGAGCACACGGATAAAGGCAAGGCATTAGCCACGGAGACACGGAGCACCCGGAGAAAAACAGGCTTAGCCACGGAGACACGGAGGAGAAGGATAAAAGCATACTACGGGCGAAACAACCTGAGTTCTTCACAATCCTTCCTGATTGGTGCTAATCATCCGCAGCCAAAAAACTCCCTCCCCTTCAAGGGGAGGGTAGGGGTGGGGATGGGGAGAATCAGGTCATCCTTTGATTTTGCTTTTACCCCAAAGATTTGTTTTCGACTTTGATTGGTTTGGTTTGATCTTTTCTGGTTTGATTTTGGTTTGATTTTCTCCGAGAGCTCCGTGTCTCCGTGGCAAATCGGTTGATTTTGTTCTCGGACTTTCTCGGGGTTTTAAACAAAAGGACTCACCCATGCTGAACGACAAAAAAATCCTCCTGGTGCACCCGCTGGGCTACAAGGCTGACGCCGCGGGACACGATATCTCCCGCATCGCCAATATCATGCCTCCCCTGGGACTGGCAAGCATTGCCGCCTACATGGAACAGCGCGGCACCGGCGTCGACATCATCGACTGCTACGCCCGCCCCAACTCGGACCGGGCGATCCGCGACTACCTGCTGGCGGAGAAACCCGCCTTCATCGGTTTAAGCTGCACGACCTCCAGTTACCTCGACGGCATCAGGATCGCCGAAATAGCCAAGCTGACGGTACCAGGCATCCAGACGGTCTTCGGCGGGCCGCACGTCTCGGCGCTCAAAGAGGGGCTCTTCGCCAAATACCCCGCCATGGACTTCGCGGTTGTCGGCGAGGGTGAGGAGACCATGTGCGAGCTGGCACGCTGCGGCCGTGACGACCCGGCCTCGGTGAAGGGGCTCATCTACCGCAAGGGAAGTGAGGTGATCAACACCGGGTACCGCGATAAGGGACTCGTGCTGGATGATCTCCCCTTTCCCGCCTACGAAAAGCTGGCCGGGTTCCCCTCTTCGTACATGCTGCCGATCTTCAACTACCCGAAGACCCCGAACACGAGCTGCATCTCGAGCCGCGGCTGCCCCTATGCCTGCAGCTACTGCGACCGCTCGGTCTTCCAGAGAAGTTTTCGCTACAATTCGGCGACCTATCTTTACGAGCACCTGCGCTACCTGAGAGAGCGCTTCGGCATTCGGCACATCAACTTCTACGACGATCAGTTCACCTTCAATCGGAAGCGGGTGGAGGAGTTTTGCGGCCTGATGATCGAGCGCCCCCTCGGCATGACCTTCAACTGCGCGGTCCGGGCGGAGCACATCGACCCCGATCTCCTGGTCCTCATGAAGAGCGCCGGCTGCTGGATGATGAGCCTCGGCATCGAGACCGGGGACGAGGAACTGCTGGCTCAGCACCGCCAGAACGCCGACCTGGACCACCTGGCTCAGAAAATCCGGATGATCAAGGCCGCCGGGCTGCGCACCAAGGGGCTTCTCATGATGGGCCTTCCCGGCGAGACCGAGGCGAGCATCCGGCGCTCCATGAAGTACGTCTTCTCGCTCCCGATCGACGACTTCAATCTGGCCAAGTTCACCCCGTTTCCCGGCTCACCCATCTACGAGAATATTCACGAACTGGGCGAGTTCGAAGAAGACTGGGAAAAGATGGACTGCATGAACTTCCTCTTCGTCACCAAGGGGATGACGCGGGAACGGCTGGAAAAGCTCTTTCAGGAGTTCTACCGTGAACACTTCAAGCGCTACAAGGTGCTCTGGGGCTACGTCACCATGCTCTGGCGCTCGCCGGACAGCTGGCTGCGTTTCCTCGGCAACTTCGCCAATTTCATGAAGTTCACCAGGAATACGACGCGCCATATGGACAAGGAGAACTAGCTTTTGCGAGGCGCAGGGAGGAAAGAGGAAGCGGACCTGCCGGAGGCCGGGACGGAGCACGCAGGCCGGCAGTGGACCAGCCGGAGTATCGGCAGCGGCTGGCAGCACGGGATCTTTTATGCCCTGATCCGGCTGGGCGGCAGGCAGGGAGCCTACGCCCTGCTCATCTTCGTGGTGGCCTGGTATACGTTTTTCCGTCCCTCGGTCCGGGAGCGCTCCAGCCACTACCTGAAGCGGCGCTTTCCAGCCCGGAGCCCCTGGGCCCGGCTTTGGGACAGCTACCGACTGAACTTCGGCATCGGTCGCATCCTGGTCGACCGGGCGGTCCTCGGGATTCTCGGCCCGGACAAGCTGAAGGTGAGCCTGGCAGGGCGGGAGGAGCTGGAAGGGCTCCTCGCCGAGGGGCGCGGCCTCGTGCTGGTACCCGCCCACGTCGGCTGCTGGCAACTCGCCATGTCCAGCTTAAGCGCCCTCGACACCCGGGTGAGCTTATTGATACACCGGGAGGAGGGGGACCTGGATCGCCAATTCTTCGAGCATGGCGGCGGGAGTGCCCCCTACCACAGCATCGACCCGTCCGGTTATCTCGGGGGAACCCTCGAGATGCTTCAGGTCTTGAAACATGGTGAAGTCCTCTGTATCATGGGTGACCGCGTCATGGGGGGGGAGTCGGGCACGGTCAGCGTCGATTTCCTGGGCGCTCCGGTGGAGATCCCCTATAGCCCGTACAAGCTCGCCTCGGCAACCGGGGCGCCCGTAGCCGTCATCTTCCCGTACCAGACCGCCGAGGGGGGCTACGCGCTGCAGGTGGCACGGGTCATCCGGGTGCCGGAAGAGCTGGGGAGGAGGGCAGAGGCCTACCGCCCCTACGCGGCTCAGTTTGCCGAGGCGCTGGAACAGTTCGTCGCAGAACATCCGTACCAATTTTTTAATTTCTTCGATATGTGGGCCCCCGCGCTCCCCGAGAAAAAGGGGCGCTAAGGCCAAGAGTACAACTTCCCTGAGGAAGGGGAGTCAGCCGGCATTGCCCGATACGGTCTTTGCCGGACTACCCGTCACCACCAGATTCTCAACTGATTTTCAAGGAGCCCGCACCATGGATACCAAAGCTAAACTGAAGAAAATTCTTGTCGAAGACCTCAACCTGGAGGAACTGACACCTGAGGATATCGACGACAACGCTCCGCTCTTCGGCGAGGGACTCTGCCTCGACTCGCTGGACGCGGTTGAATTGGTGGTGCTGGTACAAAAACACTTCGGCATCGAGATCAAAGACATGGAGGAAGGGCGCACCGCCTTCCAGTCGGTGAGCACTCTGGCCGCCTACATCGACGGACGACTCGCCGCATGACACACCCCTGGCCCGTTGCCATAACCGGCCTGGGATGCATCTGCGCCGCGGGGACGAACCTGGAGGAGTGCATGGCCGCGCTTTACAGCGGCCGGCGCGCCCCGACGGCCCCGACGCGTTTTTCCAGCAACCACCCGGTCAGCTATCCGGTGTTCGAGGTGCCCGGCTTCGTTGAAGCGCCGGAGCTACTGCGCACCGGTGCGCTCGGCCTCCACGCGGCACGCGAGGCTCTGGCCGATGCCGGGTGGGACCCGGAATCGCTGCGCGGGTTACGCGTTGGGGTTTGCGTCGGCACGACAGTCGGCAGCGCCATGAATAACGAGCAGTTTTGCCGGGACTACCGCGCCGGTCTCGAGCCCGACCTGGAGCCGATCGCACGCATCATGCGCAGCAACCCGGCCGCGCTCATCGCCCGCGAGTTCGGGCTGAGTGGCCCCTGTCAGACCGTGGTGAACGCCTGTGCTTCCGGGACCGATGCGGTCGGCCTGGCGGCCTCCTGGATTAGAGGTGGCCTCTGCGACCTGGCCCTCGCCGGCGGTGCGGACGAACTCGGGAGGATCACCTACAACGGTTTCATCTCGCTCATGATCACCGACGAATCCCCCTGCAAGCCGTTCGACCGTAACCGCAAGGGGCTCAACCTGGGCGAGGGAGCCGGCATGCTGGTACTGGAATCGGAGGCGGTACGTGCCAAGCGGGGAGGCCGGGCGCGCTCCTACCTTTTGGGCTACGGTTCGGCCTGCGACGCGCACCACCTCACCGCCCCCAAACCGGACGGGGCGGGACTTCGTAGCGCAATCGTCGAGGCACTCTCCTGCTGCGGCACCCCTGCGGAGTCCGTTTCCTTCGTCAATGCGCACGGCACCGGCACTCCGGATAACGACCGCGTCGAGAGCCGGGTGCTGGCGAGCCTGCTCCCCGGGGTTCCCTTTCTTTCCACCAAGGGGTATACCGGGCACACCCTCGGGGCGGCAGGCGCCATCGAGGCGGTCTTCACGGTTGCCTGCCTCGAGAACGGCCTGATACCGGGGAGCGCCGGGTTCCAGACCCCCGACCCCGATCTGGGAGGCACCCCGGTCTCGGAGTGCACCAAGATCACCGGGACGGTCGCTCTCTCGGAGTCACTTGCCTTTGGCGGGAACAACTCGGTCATTCTACTTGGCACAAGGGGTGCGGCATGATGCGGATCGCAGTCAAGGGGATCGGAGTTACCGGCGGGTTCGGCTGCGGCGTGGCCGAGCTGCTGGAAGCGCTGCAGGGGGGGACGGGCCGGGTAGCCGAGCTCAGCGTACCGGCGGCGCTAGGGACGACGCTGCAGCTCCCCGCCTACCGGGCCGGAACCGAGCGTCTCGAAGAGTTCGCGCCCAAGCGTACCTTAAGAAGGATCGACCACTACTCGAAGATGGGGCTGTTGGGCGCCTATCTGGCGCTTGAGGATGGCGGCCTGCTCGGAACGGACCTGAGCCGGCTTGGGGTAATTGTCGCCAGCGGCTACGGCGCGACCGCTACCACCTTTGCCTTCCTCGACTCCATTATCGGCGACGGCGACATCTGTGCTTCGCCGACCCATTTCGCCAATTCGGTGCATAACGCGGCGGCGGCCAACATCTCCATCATGTTGGGTGCCCAAGGGCCGAGCCTTACCGTGAGCCAGTTCGACATGTCCGTCGCTTCCGCCCTGGTGAGTGCCCGTCAGTGGCTCGCCGAAGCAAGGGTCGATGCAGTACTCTTCGGAGCGATAGACGAGGTGTCCGACCTGATCGGCTACCTGCAGCACCGCCAGCGCGGCCCGCTGCATCCCAGCGCCATCGCGCCGCTTGCTTTTGGGGAGGAGAGTTCCATTATCGGCGAAGGCGCCGCCTTTTTGCTCCTGACCCGAGAGGACGCCGGCCCGGCCTATTGCACCATCGACTCGGTCACTACCGGAAACCTTTACCAAGGGGAACTCTCCCTCCCCGACGACGCCCTGATGCTGCTGGGTGCCGACGGGCGCCAGGAACTGGGCGCGCGCTACCGCGACGCTGTCCCGAAGGGGGCCAGGGTTGCCTGTTATGCGCCCATCTACGGCGCCATGCCTGCCGCCGCGGCCTTTGACCTTGCCGCTGCCGCGCTCATTTTGCGTAACGGCAATGCCTTCCCGATCCCCGGCGCCGCCGGTTGCGACCTGGAGGGGAAAGCGCTGCCGCTAGCGACCGATCGCATCTGCTCCCTGAGGCTTGCCGGCAGCCACGAGTACGCGACGATAATGCTCTCGAAGGGGTAGAGTAGAGCCGGTAACGCACAGCCAAAAACTCCCTCCCCTTCAAGGGGAGGGTAGGGGTGGGGATGGGGCAAGGCTGGCCGAATCCCCCCATCCCCCTCCTGACCTCCCCCTTGAAGGGGGAGGGACGTGAATTGCGGAAGATTAGCACCAATCAGTTCGGGAAAAACAACCTGTTGCCCTGACT
>Ga0209123_1001136_pt1 | contig 28045 bp, 27 predicted proteins | sample BarGraIncu00431A_FD_184500 | JGI IMG/M metagenome (GOLD analysis project Ga0209123, IMG submission 184500) | Arctic peat soil microbial communities from Barrow, Alaska, USA - Barrow Graham LP Incubations 004-31A (SPAdes) (version 2) | ecosystem: Environmental > Terrestrial > Soil > Wetlands >...
AAACTTATCAGAAAACAGTATAACTACATAAAAAAAATTGCAAAAGACGGATTTTATTAAAAGAAACAGCTTCACAGGCTAATGTGGAGCTGTCTTTTTAGGTAACGGTATGTGTTCCATCGCTTACCCATCATATCTTAAAATATTTGAACTTTTTATTGTTGTAATAGCTCCATTCTCATCAATCCCAGGTTGACTTACACTTAACTGTCTGCCTAAATTATCATATTCATAAGTAGTTGTTACATTGTCAGCAGTTATACTAGTCTTTAAATTACCATCCTTATCATAGGTATAGCTTGTCTGAATTAATGTATCTGTATTATCAGTAAAGTTATTACCGTATATATCGCCTTTTCTCACATGTACTGTCTTAGTTTCAGGCTTTCCAAAATAGATTAAAGGAGGTAGAAGGAACAATGAAACTTACACATAGCTGCATTATTACTGAAAATGTAAAAAAGTTAAGTGACTTTTATAAAGAGGTATTACAAATTGAACCACAGGCTTATGGGGATGATTATGTTGAATTTCAAACTGATTGCGGAGCTCTTTCATTATTCGGTTTTAAAGCACATGAAGAACTTGCAAAAGGTTCAGTTAAACCAGCCTCAAATAGATGTCTTGAACTTGAGTTTAATGTAGACAATGTAGAAAATGACTACTATCGATTACAGCAGTTAGGAGTAGAAATAATAAAACCTCTTACAACCCAACCTTGGGGAAATTGTTCGTTTTATTTCAGAGACCCAGATGGTAATTTAATAAACTTTTATACACGTACAAGATAGTTACTACTTGTACAAGCTAATACTCAATATTCATATTTTACGCAACAACTAGTTCCAAAACCTCTACTGCAAATGCCTCCATTAAACTATGGAGGCTAACCTTTGTCATAAACTTTTCCTTGTAAGTACATAAGCTGTTGCTTTAACTTTTTTACTTCTTCTGATAGCTCTTTAATCTTTTTATTTTTTGCTAGAAGAAGATTGTCTTTACTACTCTCAGTCATTTCTTTTTTTATCTTTTTTTGAGAAAACGATTCTGTTTGCTTAATCCTTAGTTCTTCTATTCTTGTACGGACTTCAACATGTGTATATAAGTAAGTCTTAGACACATTTGCCTCAATTGAGATACTATTAAAATTAATAGGTTTCTGACACACAATAAGTTTTTGAAGGGCACTATCTACACGGTTTACTGTACCTTCTTTCTTATTTAGGGCATACTCTTTAAGCCCACTAGTATTTCTAATGTGATTGCCTGCCATTGATCCTTTCCTCCCCGATATATTCTCTACCTTTTTTACCAGCCAAATGATGTATTTTACCCTCATTTAATACAGTTAAAATAGTTTCATAGCGTTCAAGAAGAGCTTCGTTTTTATCTACCCATACACTACGATTCTGTGCTTTTCCACGTTCAATTATAGATTTTGTTTCCTGTAGTTCTAACTCATATGCTGGTATAAACTCTGGCGTAGTGCAAAGATTTCTGCAAGTTAAGCATGGATTAAGTTGTGTATGGCATTCCTGCTTTTTAGGTTTCATACAGAAGCCTAAAGGCATACGTACAGCATCTAAATTATGTCTAATAAATTCCCACTCGATAACATCTTCATTTTCTATAGTAGAAATATCAATTTTCTTTAAGTACCCTGATTCATTAACTCTAAATATTCCTTGTTTTGTGGCCTCTTCCCATGATTTTCTCATAGTTGTATCAAGTATTTTTGCATATGTAAGTGTCATCTCAGGCGATGCATGAGCCATCCACTTTTGAACATGCAATAGATTCATTCCATTATTAATTAGTTCTATTCCCTTTGTATGCCTGAAAGCGTGGTTCTTAAAATGAAATGTATTCCCACTTTCATCAACAATTCTTCTTTTTTTAGCTAAACTATTAAGGCTTTCGCTTACATTCTTGGCACCACAAGGATGACCCTTACGTTTACCTGAAAATTTAACGAAGAGAAACCTTTTAGGGTTATTGTCAAGAGTACTTTTACTTTTAACCATCTCAATGACTGTATTTACGGTACTTGCAACTTCATCAGTGATAGGTACTCTATGATTCAAAATTTTTGTTTTTAAAATATCACCACATAAATACCATCCTTGCGATGTTTTTTCTAAGCAATTGTCATATTTAAGATATAGAATATCTGATATTCTCCATCCTGACGCACGAAGAAGAATTATTACTGGTATATATTCAGAAGGAGTTAAGTATTCTAAATTATTTTCTAGTTGCTGCAAAACATCTTCAGGTAGATATTTTATATTATTTTGTACCCATCTATTATGGTGAGGAAAGTCTTCCTTAAAAATCAACATAGAGATAGGTGTTGTGGGTGCTTCTTCATAGTCGAATTTTTGTATATTCTCAAGAAAAGTATGTAAAGCGACAAAATATGAAGTGTGAGAACCTTTAAAATTTTTAGTATAAATAGCAAACCAGGCAATATAGTCTTCAATATCCTTGCGTGTTAACGGTGATAAATCACTCCATGATGGATAGTGTTCATTGATGAACCTTAAGAAAAGTTTTATACCCATAATGTCAGTACGACATTGGCCATGGGATAAATAACTTATTCTATATTTAATGTAGCGTTTGACCATATTTACAAAAGGTTGTGGTATATCCTTAAAATTTAAAAAATAATGCGATGCATGTTCAAGAACCTTAGTAATTGCTATTTTCCTAATATCCCATATATTCTTCTCATATTCATCTCTAGTATCATAGAAAACAACATAAAAATTATAAAGTTGCTTTAATAAAGTTTCATATCTAGTAAATCTGCTTTTGGGTAACTGATTACGAAGTTTTATATTCCCATCAATTAAAAATGAACGAAGCTGTATTAATGCCTTATCTATGTTTATTTCAACAAAACTATAACTACTAGAATAATATTTCTCTAAAAAATCAGCTACTTGTTTAAATGCAGAACAATAATTTTTAATAATTGTTCCACTTGTAATCTCCTTACTCTCGAAACGACTCAATATAAAGAATTTCACTTCATTTTTCAATCTACTAGGGAATGATGAAAAATTTATAAAACGTTGACCAGCTTTAGGTACATTGTCTATTAATTCATTAAATATAGGATTATTAATATCCCAAATATCATTATCCCAATATCCAGAAACACTGGAGCTAACCTCAAGTAATTTAGTTTCATTTTGTATAGGCTTAAAAACTATATTCATAAGTTACTGTCATCTCTTTTCTTTTGCTTTAATTTCATTCTTTTTTCTGCATGTTCCCAGTCTTTTCGTATTTCTTCATCCGAAGGATGGATATACATTTGCATTGTAGTTTGGATGTGTGCATGGCCTGCGCGTTTCATAAGGTGTTCATCTTTCCAACCTGCTCTACGAAGCTCTGTTAATGATGTATGCCTTAAAATATGTGGTGTAACATCAATTCCTGTTTTTTTCTTTAGTCTTTCAAATAGAGAAACAATATCTTGATACTCCAATGGTTTATATCTGTTATCACCAGAAATCTTTATAAATACATGATTGGTATCAACCTCATCTGTGTGATAGTCTGATATATATTCTAGATAAAAATTCATTAGATCTGCGGATACATCTACACTTCTAGGGCTACATACAGTTTTTATTTCTGCATGATTTTCAAGTTCTCCACGGTCTCTAATATGAATCTTCCTAGCATCGATCTCAAAGTCTTCAAGCCATAATGCAAGTGCTTCTCCTATACGCATTGAACTCTCCCATAACAATTGAATTAGGAACTTATCTCTAATATTTGAGCAACCATCCAACAACAAGATTACCTTTTCTTTTGATATAGTCTTTGGTCTCTGCTTTGGCACCTTTAACTTTAATATCTTAGCATCATAGCTTCTACTCTTATTAATATGATACAGAAAATCCTTAAATCCTCTATGTGACCCTATTATTTGCTTTTTAAGTTTTTCTGATAGCTGAATATTGAAGTCTTCATGTCTCATAAGATAATCATAAAGGCTTATAACTGTTGATAAAACAATATTAATTGTTTGAGCTGCTCTTGCTGATGTAACTGGGTTAATTGGAGTGACTTTTAAGTTATTATATGGATTTTGTAGCCATCTCATAAATGCAGCCATTTCATCTAATCCAACACCTCGATAATCCAACTTTTCCTGTTCTAAGAACTCAAAGAAGAGCTTTAAGTGGTAACAGTATGCTCTCAACGTATTTCTGGCGGAACCTGTATTATCTTTATATTTTATGTATCTAAATACCGTTTCAACTGGATCACACATATCATCAACTAGCATATATCTTTCTTTCCCTTCTGAGGTTATTAAGGATTGAACTTTCATATAAATCACACTCTCATTCATCACTAATCTTCTATACCTATTGTTCTACAATTACTATCTTTTATGCATATAGTTTTTTTAAAAACGAAGTATAAAAAATAAGAGTAGAAGCTTCATAGTTTACTATGAGTTCTATCTCTTTTTCTAGTATAGTTAATCCGACAAAACCCACTCTAAGGGGTAGCGTACGCAAAAATGATATTTCGTACGCTAAGAGAAATGCAGCCCCATAAATGTAATACTAAAATTCTACCAGCTCTAAAATAATCATTTTTTTTATTTATTTATAGTGTTATCATTAATTGTATTTATATGTATACTTATATTTTCTTTATCTAGCATCTTTTTATTAATATCATTATTGTTAAATATATTTATATCCTCTTTATATTCAATATCTTTTATGTACTGCATGGCTTCTTTATTAAATATATAACACTGTTCAATAAATCTATTGTGAATAGTTGTTTTACTTATTCCTAAATTACTGCTAATGTTTCTTAGTTTCTCACCTTTTGCAAGTATATTATTAATATATTCTAACTGCTCTTGTATATCTAATTTATTAAATTCCTGTTTATCCAAAATAATCACCTCAATAACATAATTATAACATTAATATATATATAGGGATTGTTTAAGACCGGAATTAATTATAAACCAATACAATAAGTCCATAATTATCTTTTCTCATTAAGGCGCTTCTAATGCTGATTATTTATAAAATTATAAAGTATATGAGCTCGCTAAATAGTGAGTATTAATTTGTAAAAAAATGAGACGCTAATTATTAATATTGGTTAAATATATCATATTACTGTGAATGTAAGGTTTTATCCAAAATCATACATTGATATTCTTCTAGTATAGTTAATGACAGCTTCATTGGTACTATTCCAATTACTTTTTCAACAATCCAATAAAATAAAGGATATACAATAATTGTCCATTGTATTGCATGGATATCATATTCCAAATATATAGTTTTCAACATGTGATGCAATTAATGCAGAAGAAATGGCAGTTATTTCAATACAATCAACGTTAATAATTTACTTTTCCACTAGCTACAGAGATGCTGCCTACCCCCTACAAAAGATAATAATTAAGAATTAGCTTGTCCAATTCTTGACTTAAAGAAATAACTTCAGAATCAACAAGGTTTTCAGTGACTTCTAGTAACTTTTCCAATTTTTTTCTAAGTAATTCTAATTTATAATCCATTTCATCATCCAACCATAATTCCTCCTTGCTTATTTTATATTTTCACTATAATTATTTATGCCATTTAAATTTAAATAATTAGGAGGCTTAAGAACTTGTACCGTATTTAGTCTACTTTGCCATTGATTACACCATTTGCTAATATTACCCTATATTACGATAATCAAATTAACATCATTAATTTACTTTGACTTTAATACCAAGATGTTACTTTCGATCAACTTAGTTGAAGTTAACTTAATGAGTTTTCTTTTTTTTTCTTTTTTTGCTCTTTCTATAGCCTTTTTAATAACTTCATCAAGTTTATCTGAAATCTTTATCTGTTCAAAACCATATTGATTTTTAGTAGTCATCTACACACACTCCTCGCCTAATTCTATTTTTAGCACTCCTAAAGCTCTTCTCAAGTAGACCTTTACAGTTCCTTCTGGCAAATTAAGAACTTCTGATATTTGAATAATAGTCATATCTTCAAGATATTTCAATATAATAATACTTTTAAACTTATCATTTAATTTGTCAATTGCATTATAAAGATCTATATTAATAGATAATTTAAAATCTGTTTCTAAGATATCAAGGTTATCTTTTTTAGTTTTATCATATTCCTCAATATAAATCACTTTATTATTTTTCAATACGGTTTTACAAGAGTTTATAAGAATCTTAATAATCCATGTGTTAAAAAATTCTCGATTTTTAAGTTTATCTATATTCTTATAAGCCTTATATATGGTTTCACTGACAGCATCTAAAGAATTTTGCTCATTTTTTAAATATGAAAAAGCAATCTTATACAAATTCTCTTTACAAATGTCTATTAAATCACTAAATAATTCATCATTTAAATTCTTATCTGTTGTTATAATCTTATCCATTTCAACACTCCTCTCTTTCTTTAATCATTAATAATTTGAAGATTTGAATATTGTTCAATGATTAGACTCTTAAAAAATAAAAAAAGTTACAAATTCAAATTTTTTATTTTTCATTATATTATTAGGAACAAAGAAAAAAATTATAATAAAATATAAAAAATGTTTAAATAAATACTCTTAAGATGTTCGGTGTTGCAAAAGAAAAAATGAAAAAATCAGTTGCTTCAGGTTATGAGTATGCGATTGATGCATTAGAAGCATTATATGATTTAAATATTACAGCTTAGGAAATATTTAAAAAATCAAACGAAGTTGCTATAGAATATGATGATTGCACTGGACCAGTAGAATGTTATAAAATTAAATTGAAATAGTATAACAAAAGTAAGCGCCAAACCTTACCCACCTTGTTAAATACATATATTCATGAAAAACTAGAAACAAAAGACCCCCACCTTCTACTTAAGGGGGGGGGATTGATTTATGCTTTTGCACTCTCTAATTTTTCAGCCTCTGTTTCAGCTGGCGCTTTACAATTTTCTGGTATTGTATCTGACCAAGGTAGTAACGTATCCAATGAATTCACATCATTTATATCAGTATTAGGAAGTTGCTCAAAGAGGTAAGTTAAATATTCATAAGGCTTTAAATCATTTTCTTCTGCTGTTTCGATGATACTATAAATTATGGCACTAGCCCTAGCTCCGCGTTGAGAATTACTGAATAACCAATTTTTCCTTCCAATTACAAAAGGTTTTATTGATCGTTCAGCTCTATTATTAGTTAGCTCCAGTCTTCCATCCAAGAGAAATGCTTCTAGATTAGTCCATTGATTTCTACAATAAGTAATGGCCTTTCCTAGCGCACTTTTGGGTAGTACTCTCTTGCTTTGTATATTAAGCCATGACGAAAAAGCCTCCAAAAGAGGTTTGCTTTTTTCTAAACGGGCCTCAAAACGTTCTTCACCCGTTAGAGATGATGTAGCATGTTCTATAGAAAAAAACTGGTTACAGAAATTCAATCCCTTTGTAGCTTCCAGCGCTGCTTTACTTTTTTTATCTGGCATTGCTTTTAGAGTATCTGTAAAGTATCTTCTGGCGTGAGCCCAGCATCCAACTAGTTTGACATTAGGTATCCCATGGTAACCTGCATAGCCATCTACGTGAAGATATCCTTTGAAAGTTTCTAGAAACTTACGTGGATACTTACCAGCCCTTGTAGTTTGATATTCATACAGGACAATTTGAGTTTCATTGTCAACTCCGGTACGATATAACCACATGTAAGAATCTGATTGCGCGGAGCGCCCTGGCTCATTTAGTACCTGTAATCTAGTTTCATCTGCATGAAGAATGTCATTTTTTAATAAATTAAAATGCAAACGATCATACAAAACTTTAAGCCAATCATTACCTCCATGAATCATCCAATTAGCCATGTTTTGTCTAGATATCTCTATATCCAAACGACCAAACATCTGCTCTTGACGATATAGCGGCATAGCATTCACGTATTTTTGAACCATTATGTATGCCATTAGCGAAGGCGATACAAGACTTCCTGGTAATATTGATTTTGGCATTGGAGCCGTAATCACAGGAGTTTTTATTTCGTTTTGTTCGCAATCACGGCAGCTGTAAACATATTTAACGTGCTTTACAACTACTACTTTGGCAGGGATTATTTTAAGCTCTTGTCTTACTTCTGTGGTCATCTCATGAAGAAGATTACCACATTGAGCACATATACGTTCCTCATCAGTAAGACGATACTCTATAACTTCAACGGGAAGCTTTTTTAGGTCAGCTTCTCGCTTTCCAACTTGTTTTTTGCGATTATAGGTGATTTCTTCTACGGTAGGTTCAGGAATTTTTAAATCAGCTTCCTTTTCAGCTTCATCAAATAAGAAATTAAGCTGATCCATATCCGTTTTTTCACTAGAGGTTCCAAAACGTTTCTGTTGGCTCAATCTAAATTGTTCTTCATACCAATTAAGCTTAGCAGTAAGTTCCTCAATCTGAAACTCTTGCTTAAAGCACCTATTTTTTAGGTCATCTAATGTATATTCAGTTTCAGTATTTGCAGGAGATTTTTCAGAGATTTCCATTCATTATCACCCATATTTCCTTTGATTTCTTTTCTTTTATTATAACATATTTTGTCCCGAAAAGAAAGAAAAATATGCTCTAAAGCACTGATTTTAAAGGCTTTTTAAGCATACTACTAATATAAATTTATTGTTTTAAACTTATCACTTTTTATCAAATAATTATTCGCTCTGTTACTGGTTTATGTGCTTGCTTTTGTGCTTGCTTTTGTTCTAATGTTAAGCCATCTAATAACCACCTAAGTTGCCTTTGACTTATATTTAATGTTTCACCTTCTTTATTAGAAGGCCACTTAAATTTTCCTTTTTCTAGACGCTTGTAGTGAAGCCAAAATCCATCATTTTCCCATTCTAATATTTTTAGCTTGTCTTTGTTTCTATTAGAAAAAACAAAAAGACATCTAGAGAAAGGATCTAGATTAAAGCTTTCTTGGACTATAATTGCTAAGCCATCAATATTTTTACGAAAATCAGTGATGCCGCAAGCAAGATAAACGTTATCTACAATATTATCTCCTAGCATAGCGATAACAACAGTTCTGTTACTTTTGAAAATAAATCCTTATTGAAATCTGAATTTATCTCAATGGATGCATTACCTATTTTCACAGTTAAAGGCTGTTCTTTAGCAATGGCCTTTAGTTCAGAGGTGTCAACTGATATCCAACTAGTTACTTTTTTAGTTGTAGTATTGTTTGGTTTAAATACACGAATCCAGTAACGTAGTGTAGCCGGCCTAATCTTTTTTGATTCACACCATAGTTGTGCTGTTTGGCCACTGGCTTTAAAGTCTGTCACTCGTTGTTCCCAAATATAGCTAACTTTTGTTCTTGACATAATAATAACCTCCTTGCTTTGAGGTTATTATCTCACGAATTCAAAAGTATAGAAATGTGGGGAGTGTTTGACGCTTACTAACAAAAAAACTTCGCTTAACAATAAGTCCAAGTTTAATTTGGATAGCTAAGAGCTAGAACGTCTCAGGAACGATTTGAGTGTAAGAACGTTAGGTCGCAGAACTCTTAATAAATAATAAAAAAACATTCTACATAATAAAGGTTATAGTGAATCAAAAAAAAAATTACACACTGGATTAGCCGTCCAGTGTGTAATTTTTTTTTGATAACTAATCAATTAAATCCGTTAATGTAATTTCTTGTGTTTTTTCAATCATTGGACTTAGTCGATCCCTAAGTGGTGATAAATCTACAAATCTCATTTCTCTATTTATATTATACACCCATTACTATTATTAAATTTATATAATCCAAGATCTACTCATGAACACTCTTTTGAATGTAACTCAATTGCTATTATGTTACATTCAGAATATCAATATACAATTGATATATTAAAACCCCACATCATAATAGTTCTTCCATAGCCTCTCTAAACCATACTACATCACTAGTGTTCCAGCTAAACCAATGCCTCCTACTGGTAATCCATCTTGTTGTACAAACAAAACTATATTGGCTTGCTTTAAATCCTTGCATCCACTTTTAGGTTCACCAAATGTAACATCAAAATCCCCTAAGGCTGGATCTATATAAGAGCCTTGTAAACTAATATTTGTAGTGTCAACATAATTCCTTCAACTTTTGCATTATGAATATCCATTGTTCTCATACATATGGACTTAATAAAATAAATAATTAGAAACTTAAGTTGGTTTGAAAATTTCCTCTTGCCATTTTTGGTAACCATAAATAACAATAGAAAAAATAACAAAAATAAGGAAACGCGACCATGGAGTAATATTAACTAATTGGTAAATTTCTAATTTCTTCTGTAATAAATTAGGTAAGGGGAAAACTGCAAACATAAAATCTAAAACTATATTAGTTATTAAGTAAATCCAAAATCGCTGATAAGTAAAATGAAAGACCCATATCGTTGTTACTAAAAAACCACCAAGTACAAAAGATTCAAACGAAGGTTTTAACCAAGGCAATATATGTACTTTTATAATCCAATGTTTTTCATTGTAAGCAACTAAATTATAAAGAACCATCAGAAATGAAGCTAAAATACCTACAGGCATTACATTCAGTTAAATAAAAAAAGAAGGCATTTAATTGACCTCTTGTACTATCACCAAATAATTCTTTGCTTATTTTTACTTAGCATAGCATGTTTATTAAAATAGATATTAAGCTAAAGTATTTTACGTCTTCCGTTTGACCATTGACCTTCATATTTACTACCACTAGCATAATGATAATAAGTACCAGTACCTTCCATTAGATCGTTTTTCCATTGGCCTATATATTTATCACCATTAGCATAATAGTAAGTACCTTTACCTTCCTTTAGATCATTTTTCCAGTGACCTTCATATCTACTACCATTTTTATAATTTGAAACATTATATTCCATTCAGAAAAACTCCTTTTTAATAAATCCTAATCATTCTAATTTGGGGTCTCGCCAACATTTCTCTTGTTCACACCAACAGGAATAAAAAACAACTTTAAATTAAGTAATATCAACGCTTCTATAACTATAATATGTAATAATAAAACAAATAACCAAACATATGTTGGAACGCTGCTATTACTTAAATTAAAAAAACTTTTTAGCTACTGTTGGTGTAATGCAGAGAAATGTTGGCGAGACCCCATAGTGAGGATATTAAAGAATAGCCTTGATAATTAATAAATATTATTTGATGTTTTACGTTATGGTAATATATATATATTAATCAGAAAAATAAAGAATTGGATTATCCAATTCTTTATTTATAACTATCGTTATTTTCAATAATAATTATATTACCAAGATTATGTTCCTTAACCATTGCTTCTATATAATTGAGAACCTCTTGATTTGCTCGTCGGGTCGTTATACCTGATTTACGCGATATTTTAGAACTAGTTATCTTATCACTATTATCAGCCATTTCCTTCATAATATAATTCACCCTACGTTTTTGATAAGTAGGGATGGTTTCACAAACTTTATCTAAAATCTCAGAACACCTAGGAAGTTTATTTCTATTTTGATGCAAATTATAGTAGCCAGTATATTTTTGTAAAACAGCAATGGTTAGTCTTTCATGAGGTGTTTTTTCAGCTATAATTTTACTTATTGCATTTAATAAAGACACTGCGGTTAATTCATCTTTATTTAACCAATAATTTTCAAGTCTTTCTTCTTTTGTGATGGTTTTATTTTCTTTAACAAATCTTATAATATTAGTTATCCATTCATTATCATGTTCTGATAAATACTTATAAGCCTTAGGTTTAAATCTATATATATTTTGTCTCTTAGCATTAGGATTTTCTTTTATAAAACTTAAAACTTCATTCTTGCACTGCTCTAGTAATAAATTATAAGGCTCATTTGTTAATTCTATTGTAGGGGCTTTCAGTAAATTAGGATTCTTGTATTTATTAGCCCAAGTTCTAAGGCTTTCAATGTTGCAGCCTAATAGCTTAGACATTTTTCTAAGACTAAAATTTTTATCTACACAGTCTTTTAATTTCTCATGACATAAATGACCATAATCCTTAACATAGTTCTTGTTATATATATCGTTATCATTCTTATCTGATCCTCTTCTAGAATATTTGAAGCCACAATGCTCACATTTAAAAGTAGCCAGTGGATAACCATGGGATTCATTTATTTGCATAATATCCTTTATTACAAGTTTATTGTAATTGGGGCAGACTATATTTAAACAAGGATAAGGTCCTTTTTTAAATATGCTATATTCTTCATTATACTTATAAAATTCTACAAAACTACCAAATAGATATCTTATAACCAAAATAAACTTTAGTGGATCGCCTACAGGTTTCTTTCTATTTGTAGTATGCCTAATCCAACTATCATTTTCGAATGCATCGAAATTATATCCAATATAATCTAAGAATTTTTCTGTATAATATTTTTTAAAGTTTTGACTGAATTTCTGCTGTAATGTTGAACCACCAACAGTTACATATCCTTTTTCAGCAATTTTATTAGATATCTTATCTTTTGTCATTCTAATATTCCAGTTGTCTAAATTTGATGTAAATATAGTATTTATATCCTCAGCTATATCTAAAAATCTTTCTTTGAATTCTTCCGGGATAGTTATTTCTTTTGAATTACTTAAAATTGTATAGTAATCATCATATCTTCTTGGAATCTTATACGGGAATATACTACACTCAAATAAAGGAACTTTGTGTTTATAACACATTCTATTTAATTCAATCTCATGCTGCCTTCTATAATAAGGTTCCCCGTAAATTTTTAAATCTTCGTTAATACATTCTTTGCATACTCTAGTATAAGTTTTGGTTTTAGTAATATCGCTTATTCTAAGGCATTTATTGATTTTATCAGGGTAATCACCTTTGAAATACTCTAAAGTCTTCTTTTGCTTTTCAGTTGATAAAAAGGGTATAAAAAGAGGATAGATAGTATTATTATGAAGAAAGATTTAAGAAGTAAATTTGGAAGTTAAATTACTGCATAGATAATCGAAAGACCCTTGGAAATTCAACCTCCCAACTTCAAATTTTCTATTGAAAAGCATTGTTCCCATAACTTCAAAATTAGGTGGGTGCAAAGCAAATTGTAGCCTTGAAAAAATACTATAAGTTGACTCTTCATCTCTTACTTGAGGAAAATTGGAAATCATATTTACACCACCTTATTTTAGAAACTTTATAAGAAAATTAATAGTTTATTCCTAAACTCAGTTATAAAAAATATTTGCGTTATGCTATTCTATTTTTATAGATGATTTTATGTAATACAGCTACTAATAAATCAGTTTCTCCAGAAGTCATATTTTCAGACACTAAACAACTGTAAATATAAATATTATTTAGTTGATATATTATAATCCTAATTAAAAACAACCATTTGCATTGTAAAAGCTTCTTTAACTAATGATGTAACTATCAACCTCGAATATTTAAACTCCATTAGAATTAAAATATACTCATATAGAGCTATTAAGTTACTAACATGACTTTTATTGCTTATATCAGTTTTTTAATAAAAAAGAATTCCTAGCGACTTAAGGTCTGCTAGGAAATTTTAATGGATTCTGTTCAGTTTTTATTTTATTGTAACCAATATGGATATTAGATCTCAAAAATAAACATTAGCTTGTCCTCTTAATCATCATTATCTTCTATAATAATATTGCCATGATTATGTTCTTTCACCATTTCTTCTACATAATTAAGAATTTGTTGTTTAGTATTTGCTCGAGTTCCTAAATTTGAATTACGTAACACTTGAACAAGGGTTATCTTAACACTATTATCAGCCATTTCTTTCATAATATAATTTACCCTTCGTTTTTGATAAGCAAGGAGGGTTTCACAAACTTTATCTAAGATTTGTGAACATTTAGGAAGTATATTTCTATTATAATTGAAATTATAGTATCCGACATGGTTTTGTAAACAATAAACAGTTAGCCTTCTATAAGGTGCTTCTTCTGATTTGATTTTACTTATTGCTATCAGTAATTCTCTTATTAATAATTCATCTTTATTCAACCAAAAATTTTTAGTTCGTTCTTCCCTAGAAATAGTTTTATGTTTTTTTACAATTTTTATGTGTTTTAAAAGCCACTTATAATCATTTTTTAATAAATAACTATAAGCTATTTTATTAGATCTATATATATTTAGTCTAGTAGCGTTAGGGGTTTCTTTTATAAAACCTATTATCTGATTCCTATACGGCTCAAGTAATAAGAGATTAGGCTTGTTTGATAATTCTATTGTAGGTATTTTTACTGAATTTGGATTCTTGTATTTATTAACCAAAATCCTAATCCCCCCAACGTAGCAACAACGGCCTAATATCTTATGTATTTTAGCAATACTAAAACCGTTATCTACACATTCTTTTAATTTGATATGACATAAATGCCCCAAATCTTTAACAAATGTTTTGTTATATATATCATTTTCATTAATGTCTGGTCCTCTTCGAGAATATTGAAGCCACAATGTTCACATTTAAAAGTAGCCACTGGATTACCAGTTAATATAGTTGTTTCCATAATATCCTTAATCACAAGTTTATTGTAATTAGGGCAGACTATATTTAAACAAGGATAAGGTCCTTTTTTAAATTTACTATATTCTTTATTGTAATTATAAAACTCTTTGAAACTACCAAATAAAAATCGTATAAGCAAAATAAACCTTAAAGGATCATCACCAGCTTGCTTTCTAGTAACCCGCCTGAACCAACTATTTTGACTATTTACATCGAAATTATACCCAATCCAATCTAAATATTCTTCTGAATAATATTTTTTAAAGTCTTGACAAAGTTTTTTTTGTAGTTGAACACCGTTAATTGTTAAATATCCCTTTTCAGCAATTTTATCAAATATTTTATTTTTTGTAATTTTTGAATTCCAGTTGCTTAAATTTAGAGTAAATATAGTATTTATATCGTCAGCAATATCTAAAAAATAATTTTTGAATTGTCCAGGTATAATTATTTCTTTTGAATTACTTAAAACCGTACAGTAATCTTCATATCTTCTTGGAATATGTGAAACATATATAGGATACTCATATAAAGGGGCTTTGTGTTTATAACACATTCTATTTAATTCAATCTCATGTTGTCTTCTAAAGTACGGTTCGCCATAGATATTAAAATCTTCTTTAATACATTCTTTACATACTCTTATATATGTTCTGTTCTTGGTAACATTATTTATTGCAAGGCATCTATTGATTTTGTCAGGATAATTACCTTTGAAATACTCTAAAGATTTCTCTTGCTTTTCTGTCGTTATAAATGCTAAATAAAGGGGATAAATAGTATTATTATACAAAAAAAATTCTGGAGTGAACTTTGAAGGTAGATTACTGCATAGATAATCAAAAGAGCCTTGGAAATTAAATTTTCCAACGTCAGATATTCTATTGAAAAGCAGCGTGCCCATAATTTCAGCTCTAAGTGGTTGTATAGCAAATTGTAGTCTTGAAAAAATACTATAGGTTGACTCTTCATCTCTTATTTGAGGAAAATGGGAAAGCATATTTACACCACCTTATTTTATGAACTCTTTAGGGGATTTAATATATCCCATCTCAAGAAGAACCGTATATACATCTTTATTCGTTATTTTGCTTTTACCAATGACAGAGCGTAAGTCATCTTTTTTATAAGAATTGATATTTTTGATCTTGTGTGGTTTCTGTTTTTCATTTATTATTTTATCCCTAAATTTCTCCATAAACAATCCTTGCGCATCCTGTTCAATTTCTGTAAATGATTTTGTCATATCAACAGCAATTAAGACTTCGTGTAATGCTTTTTTTAATAAATTGGTATCGCCTAAAGCCATCTTTTGCATTTTATTAAACAATTCTAAATATAAATCTTCTTTTCGTTGCTCTAATACCATCCTATCTAAAGCGAAGGTTTGTTTTATAATTTCTTCTTTTTCTGAAAATTTTGCCAGAGCATTTAGTTTATCTTCCATATCAGGTATTAAAATATCTTCATAAAGAGCCATTAAGTCCTTATCACCGCTTTTGATTGCTTCTCTCATTTTTTTAGTAAGAGCAAGATCTTTCTTTGCAGTTTCATTAATTGTATGTGAGTCTATTTTCTCATGGCCATTATAAATTGCATTAGCCTGGGTGAAAGTAAAAAGTTTAACTGCAAAGTCTATAATACCCTGTGAGTGTTGATAAAACAAATCAATTAGTTTATCTGAAAGTGGCACTTTTTCTTGCGTCCATTGATATTGCCAAAGGGCTGTCATAAAGGTTCGCCATTCATTCTTATCAATTATTCGATCCCAGCTCATAAAGCCACTACCGCCGATTCGTCTTGGTCCTCTAAGGTTATTCTGAAGAAGTCCATAAGCTTTATTTGTTCCAATTACAAGAATAGGAACTTGAATTGTATTTATTATCTCAACTAGGAAATCTAAAAGTTCTTCAGCTTTAATTTTGGTTCTTGCAAGATGTTGTATTTCATCTATTACTATAAGTCCAATGTTCTCATTTATAGCAGCATTAGGCATATTTTGAACCATAGTTCCACGTCTGTCTCCACCAAAATTTTTAAAATATTGAGCATTATCTATAATTTCATCAAGTTTATTAAAAAAGGCATTACATAGAGATTTTATTGTTCCATCCGTAGGGCATTCTAATTTAATATAAACTATTTGGTTATCTATAAGCGAATTGCCTTTATATTCAGTATGTCGTATAAATTGGGGAAAGAGACTTAATATTTTATTAGTAGAAACAGTTTTTCCAACACCGCTAGTACCAAATATACATAAGCCGTTAGAAGTAGTTCCCTCATTATCATCTATTTCTTCATCAACGTAAAAATCACTAATATCAACATCGTAATTAAAGTATTTTCGTCTTATATTACATTTTTTTCTTACATTCTCGGGGTTAAATGGATTTTTTTCTTCGTAACCACTTGTAAGTGCCATGTAGACTTTATTATATAGTTCAACATGAAAATTATTAGGTATAAAGAAATGTTTTAGCCTGTTTAGAATCTGAATCCTTTTACTTTTGGATAATTTTCTTTCCTCATCATTATAATTAATAGGGGAATATAATTTTTTATATAGTTCAGTCGGTTCAAGAAGTGGTGGAAGAGCTTCTATAAAAGGATTCCCTTCATATTCAGGTAGACAGGGAGTGCTATATATTGCATTCATCCTACGTTTATATTTGACCATATTTATCTGCCTCCATTATTTATTATCCTTATCTGCAAATACAATACTTTTCAAAAAAGCATTCATTTCATCCTTATGGTTTTGTTCATGGTCTTCGTATGACAATTCACCATTTTCTGATGGTTTGTTTTTAAATTTGTCTAAGATCACAACCGCAGCATCTTTAGATTGCGTTTGTGGGTCCAGATCAAAGAATTCTTCTTTACGCATGATTGTTCTTTCTATTTTTTTATTTATAGGTATATTTTTTATCTTATTTTTAGATAATGGTGCTACAATTTTTGATTGGTTTATAGCATTGTCAATTATATCCTTCATTTGATGATGTGAGTTTATTTGTAATGAAATATTTTCACTATTATTTAATTTCTTCAACTTAGCCTCAGCACTTCTTATTTTTTTTAATTCATCGAGGGATATATCTTTGTAATCTTTAAAGCTTTTCGGAAGCATATAACACGTTTCAAATTTCATTGTCTTTTTGTCGTAGATATATATCTTATTTAGATTTCTTGGGTCATAGGCTATGTCAACTTTTTTATGCCCATTTGACGCTCTTAAAAACCAATTTTCATTAATTCCAGTTTTACATGAATAATATAGTCCTTCAAAACAAATACCACCTCTTTGAACTGATGCTTTATCTTTAGGCATTAATGTAAGCATCATTTTTTCTTTAGGTATACTGCTTGTAAAAAGAAGTTTATTTGTAGCCCCGTAATTCCAAATGTTTGCTGGTGTAGGAATTATTTGATTATCAATCATATCTATGCTCATAGAAAATGATTGTAAAACAGTATTGTTATAAGCAAGAATAAATTCTATCATAAATTGATTAAATTCTCTTATGTTAAGTACGGCTTTTTTCCTATAATCTTCGCCCCCTCGTTGCTGATGATCCTTTCTAACTGCACCTGGCACATAGTTTCTCAAGTATTCATTAATAGTACCAAACCATCTTTCAACAATTCCTTTCATATCAGGGCAATAGGGAGGGTTATTTTCAATGGTTATATGAAGATGCTTTACAAGCTCGTCAGATGCCTTACTAAGAGTTTCACCTCTGTCTGCGTTTATTTTAGATGGTATACCATTTGAAGGCCACTGTCTTTCTTCAATGTCAATATCATATGTTTTACAGTAATCTACCTTATTCTCATTCATGTTCATGTATGCCATCATGGCTGCAATCCAACCACTTTCTTCAAGTCCTGTGTAAAATCCAGTTATAAGTCGACTATAGACATCAATTGTTATGTATAAAACTGCTCTGCCCACATCAATATTTCTAGAAATATTGCCTACAAGATATATATCACTTATAGTTGAATCAATCTCATATAGATGTCCTGGACCAAAAACATTAATATCTTCTCTTGAAAGGGTTGGTCTTTCAGTTTGCTGATATTTTATTTGTCCGATTTTGCTTATTATTTCTTGTTTGAAATCTCTAATTTTATTCATATGATATGTGAACTGTCTAAGTGTTGGAATTTTATCATCATCGAGTATTTTTCTAACTTCTTTCCCGTTTTCTATTGTAAGATAAGAATAATATTTATATAAAAATTCATGATAAGATTGTTTTATAGTTGAACCATCAACCTTTATATAATATTTGTCATAGATATCTTTTATATGTAAGAGAACAATAGCAGTAATTATGACGCCCTCACCTTGAGTCACATCTCTTTTTCTTCCAGTTTTATTTGAATAATTTATAACCCTATGTTTTGATAAAGGAGGTAGTAAAGAGTTCTTTGTCATTCCTCCTTGAAGATACTTTCTCATGTTTTTATAAATAGTGGTTTTGCTTATTCCTAATTTGGTATTAATTTCTTTAATTAGCATCCCTCTTTTATGCTCACTACAAAGGTCTAGTAGATTGTTACCACTACATAAGATTTTTATATAATCATACGCAGTATCTCGCATTTTTAAGATTTTTGAACTTATGATACTTTCATCATAAATTTTAAAGTAGGGATCATTTTCTAATAGTTCTAATTCATTATTGCCAATTTGAGACTCTACATTTGAAGTATTATCATAGTATGGAAGTGATTTTCCATTATTAAGCTCTATGCAAACTATGTCAGAGTAATCATAGGATATATAAATAATCCGATAATCAAAAGTATCTTCTATATTTCTAAATACCATATTTATCTGTATTCTTTTCATAGTATACCTCCATATTGTATATTAACTTCTCTTGAAAGTAGTTCCTTATTTACCGTTATATCACTTATAGTTAATGCATTCATATTTAAAGGTTTATTATATATATCAAAAACTATTATTTTAGATGCTATTGCTTTTATTAATATTTCATTTACATCTGAAAGATTTATATTTAAGTCTTTTGATAACTGTGTAAGAGTAAAGGCTAATGGCATATCTCTAGAAGTAGCATTTTCTATACCATCAGTTAACGCAGTATACATAGCACATGTATACTGTTTTTCTAAGAACGTTTGGTTGTTAATTATTTTATTTGAATGAATTATCTCCATATTATTTACAAATACAACTGAAAAATCTTTCTCAGTGATGATAGCCCAATCTATATTCTTTGATTTAAAGAAACGTTTTTCTATTTCAAACTTAGCTAAAAGCCTTTCATTAATTTTATCATTAGAAAGGTCAGTCGAAGGCTTTACTGTTCTAGCATATTTAATTATCTTACCTTTCCGCTTAACGGTAACTAGGAAATCCGTAGTCATAATGATTGGTTCACCTGCAAAACTTGGATAATCTATTCCAGCTTCTGTCGCAATATTTTGTAAAACTTCCATAGGCAAAAGTGGGTACTGCTCTTTAATGTCTACTACCTCATCAGACCAATTGAAATGACAAAGGACGGCAGCTTCTAACTTTGATAGGACATGATGTTCTCTGCTGGTTATATATCCAATAGTACGGCTTGATTTACCTCTAGTTGGTACGCTTCTAACATTTAAAAAAGGAACGTATTCAGAGCCACTTTTTTCCCATAATCTATTTTTAATATAGTCTTTAACAAATTTGCTTGTAAGTTTATTTGAATTATATCTACCCATAAATATTCCTCCCATTCTGTGTTAATATTTTAGTAAGAACAGATTGTTAAAAACAAAAACCCTCTGGAGATCTATCCAGAGGGTAAAATACACAATTACTAATCATTTCTAATTACAGTAACATCATATTTATTATGCCGGTTTTAATGAATAAATATGCAGTTTTCAGAACAGTACTTAGTTGTTTCGGAACAGTGCTTAGTTGTCTCAGAACATAACTTAGTTGTATGTCTACTTAACTGTCCCCACTGTTTACACTGTTTAACTACATCCCGTAGTTGTTCCGCAGTCTAAACAAACCTTGCAAGTACCACTTTTAACAAGTTTAGTACTTGAACAATGAGAGCAAGTTTCAGAGTATAACCTTTCCCCTTTAGGCTTGTCAGTGTGCTCCAAGCTAGATATATTTTCAGCCTCTACTAAGCTAGCTGAAATTTCATTTTCATCAGGCATTAGCGGGTTTTTAGGTATATTAGTGGTGTCGTAACTTTCAGGCTTAATCTGACATCTAGTATAGTCGCCTAGTTCTATATCAATAATCTTGCTAATTAAATCAGATATTGATGATACAGATTTAATATAAGGATGTTTTTGTACAAAACCATAAGGTTCGAATTTTTGTCCGCGAAGCATTTTAGAGATATCTTCTGCAGGTACATGATACTGAAGCATTACTGATATTGACTTTGAAAGAGAATTGAGTAGTCCAGTAATAATAGTACCTTCCCTATCTGTTGTTATATATATTTCAGAGATTTCTCCATTTGAACGCCTATTTACCGTGGTATAGACTTTTACATCATCAATTTGAGCAGGATGAGTAGTGCCATAACGGATGCCAATTGGTTTTTCTCTTGTAGAATGATTGGATATTTCTTGTTGCTCCTTTGCTTTCTTTAATAGATCCACATAGGATAAATCCTCAAGTAACAGTTCTTTATCTTGAGATAAGGTAGTGTTTAAAGGCTGACTTGCCTTTGAACCATCTCTATATAAGGCTATACCTTTTACCCCTAACTTCCAAGAATTTAATATAACTTCTTTAAAGTCTTCTATACTGGCATTTTTAGGTAAGTTTACAGTCTTTGATATAGAACCTGATATCATAGGAGTTATTGCTGCCATCATGAGAACATGTCCCATAAATGGAATATATCTTTTTCCGCTACCACACTTGTTTGCTGTATCAAATATAGGCAAGTGTTCAGGTTTTAAATGAGGAGCACCCTCGATTTTTCCATCTATAATTTTTTCGTATTCAAAGCCGTTTTCATCAACTTTTTCTTTTCTTAGAATATAGTCCATAATATCATTTGTTTCTATTTCAGAGTACCCTAGATTATTTAAGGAAGCTTTAATTACCGGATTAACCATGGTCATATAACCGCCACCAGATAATTTTTTATAAATAAAATGGCTGAAATATGGTTCTATAGAGGTTGCACCGCAATCCATAGCAAAGGAAATAGTACCAGTAGGAGCTATTACTGTAACTTGTGCATTTCTAAAGCCGTATTGCTCACCACTACTTAACGCTTTTGACCAACAGTTTTTTAAGGTTTCACTTATGTGTCCTAGAAAATTGTTATTCAAGAGATTGTGATTAGCTTTTATAGGCTCATAATTTAAATTCTCAAATTTAGTATTTAGAGCTCCAGCTGCTCTAGCATGATTTCTTATAACTAGTTGCATATATGTTTTGTTAATTTCATATTTTTCAAAAGGAGCTAGTTCTTTTGCTATAAGGGATGAAACATAATAAGACTGCCCAGTCATTATTCCGGTTAGCGCAGAAGCTAAATTTCTAGCATCTTCTGAGTCATAGGCATAGCCCATTACCATAAGTAGTGAAGATAAGTTTGCAATTCCAAGTCCGGTGCTTCTAAATAAATAGGTTTTTCTTGCAATATCTTCAGTTGGAAATTGACCCCAATGTATGGAAGCTTCAAGAACTAATTGAGTAAGCCCTATTAAATGAACATATCCATCTATATCTAATTCTTTAGTTTTACTATCATAAAATTTATAAATATTAATAGAGGCTAAATTACAGGAAGTATCATCTAAAAATGCATATTCTCCACAAGGATTAGTTGAATTAATTCTATTATGTTTAGCATTAGCTATTCCATCTTCTCCAGCAGGGCAAGTGTGCCATGCGTTAAAGGTATCATCAAACTGAGGAGCTGGATCGGCACATAGCCAAGCTGCTTTATTAAAGGTATCCCATAGCTCTTTAACAGGTATAGCTTTATTAATTGAACTATCTGATCTTCCTTTAAGAGTAATAGTTTGCTTAGGATCCTTTGAAAGACCATCCACCTTCATCATGAACTCATCCGAAAATCTTATGGAATTGTTTCCATTTTGGCCAGATACAGTTTCATAGGCCTCCCCTTCAAAACTACCATCATAACCCATTTTAGTAAGAGCACGTACTTTATCTTCTTCTTTAGCTTTCCAAGTCATAAACTCCATTATTTCGGGATGGTCAATATCAAGACATAGCATTTTAGCAGCACGTCTTGTAGTACCACCAGATTTTATTGCTCCTGCGTTTCTATCAAGGCCTTTTAAAAAACTCATGAGTCCTGAAGAAACTCCGCCACTAGATAATTTCTCACCTCTAGCTCTTATGCTAGAAAAGTTAGTTCCAGTACCAGATCCGCCTTTAAATAATTTAGTTTCTGTTACATACTGCTCAGATATTGAGTGCTTTCCAAGTAGTTTATCTTCAATTGAGAGAATAAAACAAGCGGAAGCTTGAGTCCTTGTATAAGCATCCTCGCTTTTAACAATCTTTTTTTCCTTTTCATCATAATAAAAATTATCTAAGGTTCCACCTTTTATACCATAAGATAGGTTAAGTCCAGTATTAAACCATTGAGGAGAATTTGGAGCAAACATTTGATTTAAAAATGTATATACTAATTCATCATAAATAATGCTTTTTTCTTCCTTAGTTTTAATAATCGTCTCATCTATTAAGGATTCACACCAAAAATTAACAAGCCTATGAGCTACCATTCTCATACTATTCTCATAGCCTTGTTTATTCGGAACACCGGATTTCCTAAAATACTTTGAAGCAATAATATCGCATGAATTTTGTGAGTAATGCTCTGGGAATTCCAAATCCTTCATATCTAAAAGTACTTTGTTAGTTTTATGGTCTTTTAAAAGAACATCTACCTTTTTCCACTCAAATAAATCAAAAACCGTAATAGTCTTATCTTTTTCCAACCCTTTTGTATAAAATCTCTTAAATAAATTTTTTATCTCCGCCATAATTAATACTAGCTTAAAAAAGCTAGTATATTCACCTCCTATTATTGTTCTGATATTAAATCTAGATTATGTAAAATGCATTTATGTATGCTTGATGTAACGTAGCTAAAAAGTACTTTTAATTGTTTAACTTGATATTATGTTCTAAACAGCATAGTACACAATATGTAGTAAATATAAACAAATTCATCACTATATATGGTATTATATATTAAAAAATTATTAAAATCAATTGCTATTATATAATAAATTAGTATAAAAATCAACATGAACTATTAAGCAAAATATGACCAAAAATATGACGACTTATAGTTAAATATATATAATATCGAGTATAATAGACATGTAATTAATATTTTGAAAGAGGTGATCAGGAAATTATGATACATCAATTTGATGGACAAATACCTAAGATACACAAAGATTCTTTTATTGCTAGTAGTGCAGATGTTATAGGAAATGTATTTATAGGACAGTACAGTAACATTTGGTTTGGTGCTGTATTAAGAGGTGATATAGATTATATATCTATAGGTGATTATTCAAATGTTCAAGATAATTGCACGGTACATATTGACGAGAATTTTCCTGTGTATATCGGAGATTATGTAACTATAGGACATAATGCTATACTACATGGTTGTAAAATTTCAAGTAATACTTTAATTGGTATGGGCAGCACTATACTAAATGGGGCTGAAATAGGAGAATATACTATAATTGGAGCTAACAGCTTAGTTACGGAGGGGAAGAAAATACCTTCTGGTGTTCTTTGTATGGGTGTACCTGCAAAGGTTATTCGAGAGCTAACTATAGAAGAAAAAGAAAGTTTAAAAAAATCTGCGGAGCATTATGTGGAGCTTTCGATGAAATATTTTTTAAAATAAATAAGTCGAATATAGTAATCTTTTAGTAAAATTTTATTTATTAGAAGGTTACTGTGTTTTTTTGTAGAATATTAAGTAAGGTATGTTAGGTTTTAGGGGGGCGTGGATTTTGAAACTTATTAAATTTGAAAATGAAATGAAGAAAAAACATTTAATTTCCTTGTTGATGTCTAGTTTATTAGTTGGTAATATTTTATTGTTTTCTAATGTAAATGTTTATGCAGCAACACAAAAAGAAGATTTGATTATTGTGGATGAAAATATTGCAAATGGTGTACAATACATAGAGCAAAAAAGAAATTATTACGATACTGATAAAAATATTATACAGCTAAAGCAGACCCTAAATATTATAAAGGCAGATCTGAATAACAGTGATGTGGGTCTTATATTTGCTAAAGCAAAAGATGTGGTACTAGCAAAAGATACGGTGTCAAAGCAAATTGGTCAAGAAAAATCTAAAGATAACAGTGTAGTGGGGGGAATCAATGGCGATTTCTTCAATATGATTATTGGTGCAAGTGTAGGTCCTCAAATTAAAGATGGTTCACCATTGGTAGGATATTCTTGTAAGGCCGATGAAAGTAGATATCCAATATTCGGTATAGATAAAGACAATAATGCTTTTATAGAAAAACTGAGCTTTAATGGAACGCTCGCATTGGCTGATATAGAGGGGAAAAGTGCGCTTATAGATAGTGTTAATAGATTTGATGAATTCGAAGTAAATAAGTTTAGCGTGAAAAACAGTCTAATGGTACTTACACCTGACTATAGTCTGGATCGAAAAGTAAAACAATCAGTTTATGCTCCAAGTGAAGTACTGACAGTAATTAGAGCAGTAGAGGGACCTATTTTATTAGACAAGCAGTTCACAGGAGTAGTTGAGAGCATAGGAGCTGGGAGCAAAGAAGTAATTATTCCAGAAGATGGCATAGTTATTGCAGCAAATGGTACAAAAGCAAGTTGGATAAAAGGAAATCTTAAAGTAGGAGATAGTGTTAATTTTGACCTAGGATTTAGTAAGAAGGATATTGTTAGTGCCATGGGAGGATATAATTATCTTGTTAGAGATGGGAAATCCCTATCAGCGGAAACCATGATAAGTGAGGGTGTAGATAAATACCTTGCAACATCTAGAAAACCTAGATCAGCCATTGGAATAACTGGAGATAATAAGGTTATTGCACTAACTGTTGGAGGAGGACTAGCATCATCCACATTTAGCGAGGGAGCTACTTTGCCTGAAATGGCTAATTTAATGTTGGAATTAGGTGTAACAACTGCGATGAGTTTTGATGGTGGTGGTTCAACCCAGATGAACATACAGCATTATGCAGAAAATGATAGTAGCATAGTAAATGTTCCGTCTGATGCTTCAGAGAGAGCTATAACTAATGCAGTTTTATTTACTAACAAAGCACCAATAACAAATATAGTAAGTGATATCATTTTAAAAGAAAATATACTTATATACCAGAATTCAAGTTACAATTTTAGTATAAAAGGGGTTGACACTAATTTACATCCTATAAATTTTTCAGACAAAAATGTTATCTGGTCTATTCAAGGAGAAGTTGGACAAGTTACCTCTAAAGGTGAATTCCTAGCAGGGAGCAAATCAGCGATTGGAGCAGTAGAAGCTTCTTTAGATGGAATTACCGGAAGCGCAGTGGTTACGGTGCTAGATTCCTTAGGTTCATTAAGTATAACGGATAAAGATACAATTTTATTAAAGCAAGGGGACACTTATCAATTTTCTGTAAAAGCTACCAGTGAAAAAGGTGAAAATGTTTTAATTGATAATAAAGCAACAAAATGGTCTGTAACAGGAAATGCTTTGCAAATTGATGAAAATGGATTATTGAAAATTATAGATAAAGGGGCTATGGGTGAAGTAATAGCGGAAGCTGGAGGCAAAAAAGTTTCTGTGAAAATACAAGGCTCAGATGTTGAAACTAATAGTGGAGGGATAACTAAATTATTAAAGGGCAAGGAAGAACTTATGAAGAAATATAAGGCTATGGGTCGTTAAAAATCAACTATTTATATAATTAGGTTGAAAATATGAATATCATCTCAACTCAAGGGCGATTATTTAAATAAAAGCTTATGGGTAGGGGTGATTTTTTATGTCAAGAAAGATTATAGTAAAAACAAATGAGATTATATATACTTAATAATCTTTTTTACAACAAAAATTGGACAAGTATATTACAGATAAGATATTATATTAGTATATATCATAAAAATAGCTTTTATTTTCACGAGTTTTTTACTACAATAGAGAGTAGAGACTTATTGGTTTTTAAGGAGTGATGAAAATGATAAAATTAAATGGTATAGAAAAGATGACAAATGAGCAGAAATATAAATATATGCTTATTCTTTTAGAAGGACAGCTCAGCTCAGAAAAAAATGACCTAGCAAATTTATCAAATGCTGCTGCAATCATTAAAGCAGTTATGGATAGATTAAATTGGGCAGGGTTTTACATAGTACGCGAAAATGCATTGGTGCTGGGGATGTTTCAAGGAATGCCCGCTTGTAACAGAATACAAATAGGCAAAGGCGTATGTGGAACAGCAGTAGCGACAAAAAAACTTCAGCGTATAGAAAATGTGAATGAATTTCCAGGACATATTGCTTGCGATGCTGCAACAAATTCAGAAATTGTTATACCTATAATAAAAAACGATATAGTTTATGGAGTTTTGGATATAGATAGTCCAGAAATAGGGAGGTTCACAGAGCTAGAAGAAAAATATTTAGTTGAATTTGTTTCTAAACTTAACAAATATATAGATTGGTCAAAAGTTTAAAAAAAAGGTAGGAGATAATAAATGATAAACATAGGAGATTTAAATAATTTAAAAGTAGTTAGAAGAGCAGAATTTGGGTACTATTTAGGAGCTGAGACAGAAAGCACAAGTGATGACATATTATTGCCTATGAAAAGTACATTAGGTAGAGCGCTTAATATCGATGATGAGGTTGAAGCCTTTATATACAGAGACACAAGTGATAGGTTAATTGCAACACTAAAAAAACCACTTGCAAAGGTTGGCGATTTAGCTTATCTTAAGGTAGTTGATATGACTACAATAGGGAGTTTTGTAGAAATTGGTCTTGAAAGAGACATATTGGTTCCTTTTAAGGAGGAAAATTACAAATTAGAAACAGGTAGAAAATATCTTTTTTATATATATTTAGATAAGACTGGAAGACTTGCAGCCACTACTTTTGTTGATAAATATTTATATGAGACAGATTCATATAAAATTGATGATGAAGTGGAAGGTACAGTATATGGAATTCAAACTAATGGTACCGTAATGATAGCTATTGATGATATTTATAGAGCGGTTATTCTAAGAAATGAGAATTATAATAACTTAACACCTGGAGATAGATTAAAAGTAAGGGTGAAAAAATATTATGAAGATGGTAAAATGGACGTAACAACAAGAAAACCAAGACTAGAAGAAAGAGATGTAGTTGAGGAGCAAATATTAGAATATTTAAAGAGTTGTGATGG
>Ga0209123_1001137_pt1 | contig 28025 bp, 27 predicted proteins | sample BarGraIncu00431A_FD_184500 | JGI IMG/M metagenome (GOLD analysis project Ga0209123, IMG submission 184500) | Arctic peat soil microbial communities from Barrow, Alaska, USA - Barrow Graham LP Incubations 004-31A (SPAdes) (version 2) | ecosystem: Environmental > Terrestrial > Soil > Wetlands >...
TCCCTGTCTTTTTCTTCCTGACGATTCTGACTCATCATAATGACAGGTGCTTGTAAAGCTGCCAGGCAGGACAAGATGAGGTTTAAAAGTATAAAAGGGTAGGGGTCAAACCCTTTGTTGAAAAGCCAAAACGCATTTAAAGAAATCCAGATAAGTATAAAAACACCAAATGAAATAATGAAAGTCCAGCTACCGCCAAAAGAAGCAACCTTGTCTGCCAATTTTTGACCATAGGTTAATACAAATGTCTCTTCACCTTCAATTTTGTCTGTCAGCGTTGTATTGTTTGTTATGGAAGACAACACGTTTTTTTCAAGATCGCTCAATTCTCCGATCTCACTTACCAAATAATCCGAAATTGCTTTTTCCCTGTAGTTGTTTAGTTCCGTTAAAGAAATAAAGCTCTCATGGGTAAATTGTGGATGCTCTTTCTGAATTAAATCTAAAATAGAATGCCGGATGGTTTTGGCCGAAACTTTTTCGGAAACGGGGAATTCCTGGTTTGAAACATCGCTTTTAAAGGTATCCATTTGGTTGACGTTCATTTTTATAGTTTATTTTCAAGGATGTATTCAACCAGTTTTTCTTCCATCAGATCGCTCAATCCTGCAATATTTTTCTCGGCCTCATTGAGTGTCGCATTCAGATCATCGTCATTTTCATGATCCCAGGAATTGATAACATCATTTCTCTTATCAAAGTCTTTCAGAATTTCTATGTCAGGGAAAAGCTGATTAATCTTCTCCAGCTGTTCAACTATAGCATCAAGCCCCAATTTCTTTAAATCAGTCGTAGTTTCGATCATGTGATCTGCTCCGGTATTGTAATAATAACTGATTAGTCCACCATCATCTAAAGCTGACATAAAAGATTGGATATTAAACCAAACTCGTTCATTCTCATTTAAAGTTTGATAATCGGAACATCCTTTATCCTCAAGTTGTTTCCATTTAACCTGAAAGTCAAGCAAAGTCGTCTTTTTATCGCTGTGAATTGCAGGATTTTTTTTAAATAAATTCTTTAGAAAATTTATCATATAAAGTGGGGTTTAAAAACTCAATGACCTATGTCAACACAAAAGAACAATTTAAATTTTGAAGGTCAAAACATTTTTCCCAACGATAAAGTTTTTTATTCGGTATTAAGATGTTTTAAAGCACCATCACTTTGGTCGATTTTTCATCGATTTTCACCATATAAAGTCCTTTTTTCAGTGGAATTTGGGTATCCTTTACGACTGTGTCGTTGTAGATCAACTGGCCAGTCAAGGTATAAATGGAGACTTTGGACTCCACCAAGATATTGTTTATATGGTATCGCAAAATGCGATACCATATATTCTACTTCCTGTTCGGTAAGTTGAAACATGAAATCTTCGGGAAAAAACGAATGGGTTTCACTTCGTAGAAATTAGCCAAATGATTATCGAGCATTACCCAAGAGGAAGTTTTAGCTTTCAGCAAATCGGTAAATTTGGCTTGAAGACTTTGCATTTTTTCGTCAAAATCGATGTTTTCGTCTCGGTTTACAAATTCAATGTTCTTGCTCGGTACGAGTTAAAAATCTTTTTTGGCAACTTCGTCAAACTCCCAACAACCTAAAAGTTCAATTGTATTCCTATTTCTAAGCCAGTTTTGAATAATCGTATCTGTGTTTTAAGCAATCCTACACCCTTTTTCCGTCATAAACCACTGGTTGAAACGGGAGTATAAGACTTTGAGGGTGTCAGGGATTATCATTTCATCATACCTATTTATTTGAAGTACCTGATTTCAGGTAAATCTTCAACGAATTGTCAGCGGGAGGCAGGTCGGTCCATAAGCTGAGACAAAAGGGGCGGAGCCATGAAAAGTTTGGCCCTAACCGGGTAATTGTTCCATCGATCGAGTCCGTCTCGTGGGTGGAAAAGAGACTTTCGTCCCCAGCAAAATGAGCCATCATTGCATTTCTGATACGGGGAGCAAATATTTTGGCCGTTTCGTAGGTACAAGTAGAACTGGTAAAAGCCTTGGTTAACAGGCTATCCAGATTAACACAGGCCTTTTGCTTAGCATAAAATGAAAATGTTTGTCCCCCTGGTAACGGGTAATCAATATGCTTAATGGTATCAGATGAAATGATCAGGGCCGAATCCTTTAAATAGGTTATCATTCTGTACGGACATGGATAAACAACAGGGGAACCTGTCTCAATGTCGAATAAAAATGTATTGCCCGATGTCTTTTTTACGATGTCGTTGGCATGAAAATGTCCGGTAAACATGATCCTTAATCCTGCGTTCATAAGCGAGTCAGATACTGTTGACGAACGATCCACTACAAATCCTTTAAACATGCTTTCCTCATTTGTAAAATGATTAAGTATCCCGTGATGCATCATTCCGAATACCGTTTTCCCTTTAACCTTCGCTTCATCTAAGCGTGCCAGTATCCAGGTCATTGTTTCCTGCTTTATACTCCCGCTTACCATTAAACTAAAAGGAATTCCATCCCAATATTTGCAGGCATCGATCGCAATAAGCCACAGACCAGGCAGAGGTTCGGATACATAGCTGAGCGAGTTGGGGTCTGTATAAAGCGCATCGCTGTAGCCACAGTTTTCATAAATGGTTTTAAACCCGACTGGATCTATATTTGCCACTTTTTGGGCAGTCGAGCCGATGTACATGTACGAGTCCGGGTTATTTATATCGTGATTACCATTAATCACCCTCACTTTGATGCCTGCGTTTATCAACTGGGAAAGGTATTTGGAAACAGACTGGTGGCTGACCAATTCACCGTCTTTGGTCAAATCGCCCGGAATAAGTACAAGGTCGGGTTTCGGTGTTGCATGGAGCAATTTCCAAATAACCTCTTTCATGATCGCATCACTTTCGGCAAGGAGTTTTCCATCGGTTTTCAGATACTCCTTAAAGGCTAAACTGCCAGTGTCCGGCAGCAATGAGGGATCCATGTAGTGAATGTCGGAAAGTACTGCGATTGTGTAAACACTTTTACTAGTATCGTAGGTCTCCTTCTGGCAACTATTGTTAAGCAGCAAAAAAAAGCTCATAAACATCACTATACCTATAAAACTTAAATTTTTCATTTTTATATCCTTTGATTAATTGTTTTATTGTACATTATACAGAGGTAAATATAGTTTGTTTTTCAGCAATAAGCTGTTTATTGTGATATAATCTGGGCCAAACTGTTCCCAACTTTAAGAAACCGAATTTAAGATTAAGTTGATTAGCACTAGCTTTTTATTGACTGACTAATTTGTAATCATTTATTTACAGCATCAATGATTTCTGCGAGCCTGCTTAAAGCTAACTGATAATCTGGTTCTGATTTTAATAGCTTGATATTCATTGTTTTATATATACTACAAACAGCCCGAATGTAATTACCTAAAGGCTTATAATCCTTCATTGTCTCCTCCCTTCAGTTTGCTTACAATAACCTGAACAAAACTTTCAATTTTGGTAAATGCAAACCATTTTTTTCCAAGATCTTTGATGCTTGCTCCGATATGGTAAACTTCAGTGTTGTCAATAATAAAAAAACGGTCGTGAGATTTTTTAAACTGTTTTATTTCTATTGACGGATATTGCGCATTGTACTTTTCAATATCCAGCTTTAATTGTTTGCCTATATTTTGGGTATAAATGCAAGCTGACACTCCCATAGCTCGTTTTTGTAGCAAAACAAGCACGCTATCATCCACATAATTATCTATCAAATCAATTGATTTTTTTGCTGACCGAACAATGTCAGCCACAAATGTGTAGGCATCAAAAATTTGTCCGTTAAAGAAGATTCCTTGCACCGGTGGGAGTGCAGTATTAATTTGTAAATCAATGCGTCCAACCTTCTCATTCAATGTCTGAAGATCGTCTTCAATACGGTTCATTCGGTTGTTTACCGAATAACCTTTCAGCAAATAATCCTTTAATACCTGATTTGCCCAAATACGGAATTGGGTTCCCTGTTTGGACTTTACCCTATAGCCAACAGAAATTATCACATCAAGGTTATATAGTTTAATCTTATTCAGTTGGTTTTTTCCTTTAATGGCACCATGATGAGAGGTTAGTAAGAAATCCTTACATACCACTTCCTTGAGTAGCTCACCTTCTTTAAAAATATTGCCAATATGTTGAGTAATAGCCACCCTGTTTCTTCCAAATAAGCTTGCCATTTGTTCCTGGCTGAGCCAAACCGTTTCATTATCAATTTGCACTTCAACTTTTGTCAGTTCGTCAGTCTGGTATATTACTATTTCGTTTTTAGATTTCATACCCACATGGCTTTAATTTTATTTTATCAAGACTTACTACGCTTAAGATTCTACTCTTTTTTGTATTGTTTCTATTTTTATAATTGTCACAAATATAACATTAAATAAATATAAATAAAATATTTATTAATAATTCTTCGGTATCCAATTTTCAGCCCCTTTTCTTTTCATCGGTCCAATTTTCCCGATATCAAAAGAAACGATCGAATCGTCCTTGTTTGCGGAATCACCCATATCCCATGCCAGGCAAATCGCTACGAGCAGATCTTTGTTGAAATCAGAATTCGCCAGAATCTCGTATTCATCTCCATCCAGGAAAATCATTCTATTCTTCTTGATTTCAGCCACCTGTTCGTCGTTCCTGAAAATCGCAACTTTCACACCCCTTTGATGATGAACTTCTATCATACCGTACGGTAGATTAATTTCATAAAAATCATAAATCCATGATTTGCCATTCATCTGTAAGTAGTTACCGTTCGAAAATGTTATTCCGTACTTCTGATGAATGGTTAGGATGAACTTTTTAAGTTGGAAGATTTCGTTGTCGTTATTGTCGCAATAACGGATCCGCTTGTGAAAGGAGAAGATAATGGATTTGGCGGTGCCGATGATTTGATTGTTTTCAAGGATTTGGTAGGAGGAGCGGAAGGGAGAGAATTTTTTTTGGAGGATTTTTAGGTGCAAGCTTTTTTTTGGATTAAATGTAAATTATATCGGACATGTCCGTTATAATGTCCGTTATTTAATCGAGACTGTTCAAAAAAGTGTGTCAAAGAACATGATAACATAAACATGATTAACTTTGACATATGGAAACGAAATATCGAACGAAACAGCCTCGTTTAGTTGATTTGATACCTGACGAAGCAAAACGAACTGAAATTGTGAGTCGTCTTTACAATGGCAACCTGTCGAAGGTGCATTTCCTGGAGTCTCTATTGGATATGTGTGCCTTGATGCGATTTTACACGGTAACCTACCGAAATTTTTATATCAAGATTGTAGTAATTGGTGGTTGTTTCTTGAGTTTTTCCTTCAATAGCACCGAGTTGAGTGGTGTGTCGGAAATTCCGACATACCACATTTTCGTCTAATTCGACTTCTTTAACTTGAAGTACCAACTTGGCACTTCAAGATACCCGGACAAGGGGTCAACATCACAGGATTATACAGTTAAGTGAAATGAATTCAACCCGGCTTCTTTTTTAAAGGTCTCGAATTCGTCACCTTTAAAATCTGGGTTATGAATTTGTTCCCAAATCCCCAAAAAATCAAGGGTATTTTTTCTCATAAACAGCGGATGGAGAGGCAACCAGGGTGTCTAAATGCGGACTGGGGATTTGAGCATCTAAACCATGGTAGTCAATCAATTCAATATGAATGTCTTTTTGGTTGCGGTCTTCACGTTTCAGAATAGATCAATCGCTCAACCATCGCATAATGGTTTTATTGCTTTCGTAAAGGTCAGTGGCGGGTAAGGTTTTAAGCTGGAGGACTATACTTATACCTATGTGGTGGGAATAGTTTTCATTTCCCAACAACTCAATAAAAGCCTTTTCTAATTTTTCCTCGGTGAATTTCATTTTTTCTCTATTAAAATCAACCATTTACCTCTGGTTTTGCCATCTCTTTTAATAACGCCTTTGTCTTTTAAAGCTTTAATATGATCAGCAACAGCCGACTCATTTATTGAAAGTTTATCAACAATTTCCTTATAAGTAATCCTATTATTATTAATTATAAGACCAAGTACTTCTTTCTGTCTATTGGTTAAAAAGTCTATTACACCACCTATTGCACCACCTATTACACCACCTATTACACCACCTACTTGACCACCTTTATTAATAGCTTGTAAAAATATGGTAACTTCAACACCACCGTTCATTTCTTTAATTTCCGGATCTGGTAAGCCTGCTTCTTTACACGCATTGATGATTTTAAGTGTACCGCGCCCCCAGGTGTCGATGTAGCCTGCAAAAAAGCAAGCATTGGCAATGTTGGGATTCCGTGGACGGGAATTGTGATCTGATTTCAAATCTTCAAGACTCAGACCGAATGGTAATCCGCCTTCGTTCCAAATGGAAAGTTTGTCGTCGAACACGCGCATTTGTATGGTTGCTCCCATGTAGGTGCGATGAACCAACGCATTTAATAACATTTCACGAAGTGCCTGAATGGGGTACTGGTCTTTTTCTACCCGCTGAAAACCTTCAAAAGTAACAGGTCTTGTCAGAAATTTGTAATTCAACTGAACCTGAACTTCTTGCAACATCTGAACGATATTACCTTCCACCACTTCATGAAATTTCAAATCCGAACCATCTTTGCCGAACCGACCAATTTTTACTTGAATATTCGGATAAAAACGCATGGGCTCTTTACCAAACATAATAATAGCTGCCCGTTTTAGCTTTTTCCCTTCAGTAAGTTTTAGCTTTTCCAATATCTGAAAGGTTGAAAACCCTTTTGTTTCAGGCATTCTGCCTTTTTCGTTGCTGTCTTCTATAAACTTTGCTATACTTGCATCGTCAATGTCTTTAACGGTTGCACCTTCTTCAATTACATCATCCCACGTTTGACCTGCTTTTTTCAGCAGAAATTCGTTCAATTCAACGCCAGTAAGTTCCATTTTTGCACTGCCCGAACGATAGTAATATCTGCCACGTAACGAAACAGCCACAGAATAAGGATTCACTTTGATAGAGATGTATTTCTTCTCTGCTTCATCATACAACTGGACATCGCAGATAATCCCCATAGCGTTACGGATCTTGTTGGGGATTTCTTCTAACAACCGGGCGTAATCGGTTAGATGCACCACATTCCCCGTATCGTCTTTACCAATATAAATAACACCACCAATGGCATTGGCAAAACCACAAACCCACTTCAGGTAGTCATCGTGCCAGCTTTGTTTGTATTCTATGTTTTGGTTTTCGGGCATATAGCTGATTCTTTTGTGAACTTATTTTTAACTGTCATTTTCTTCTTTTTCTCCCCACATTTCTCTGTAAAAGTTAATATGCTCTGCTGTAGCAAGCGGGTCAATGCTGTAATAATATCGGCATAATTTTTTGAAAACATTTAAAACTTCTTCGTCAAAAGCAGCTTCGCAAAGTGCATCCAGCGTGTGCTCAATCCTGTCAATATCTATACTTTGAGAAATAATGATATTTTCTGCTTCGGGTTTCCAGTATTCAAGTGTCAGCTTTACAGCTTGTTTCTGCAAATCAACGATGTTTTTTGCTAGTTCGTGTAACTTTTTATCCATTATTTACCTTTAACATTCTGTCAGCCGCTGAGAAGCCCAATTACGAAATTGTGTGCCTTGAAGATATCTCACCCGGTAACCAACCGAAATTATTACATCAAGATTGTAGAAATTGGTGGTTGTTTCTTGCGTTTTTCCTTCACTAGCACATTGGATTTAATTTTAATGTATCAAGACTTACAACGAATAATATTTAGTCTTTTTGTTTTTATAATTGCCACAAATATAATAATAAAATAATATTAATAAAATATTATTATTAATTCTTCGGCCTCCAATTCTCAGCCCCTTTTCTTTTCACCGGCCCAATTTTTCCGATATCAAAAGAAACGATTGAATCGTCCTTGTTTGTGGATTCACCCATATCCCACGCCAGGCAAATCGCTACGAGCAGATCTTTGTTGAAATCAGAATTCGCCAGAATATCGTATTCATCTCCATCCAGGAAAATCATTCTATTCTTCTTGATTTCAGCCACCTGTTCCTCGTTCCTGAAAATCGCAACTTTCACACCCCTTTGATGATGAACTTCTATCAGACCATCCGGCAGATTAATTTCATAAAAATCATAAATCCATGATTTGCCATTCATCTGTAAGTAGTTACCGTTCGCAAACGTTATTCCATACTTCTGATGAATGGTTAGGATGAACTTTTTTAGTTGGAAGATTTCGTTGTCGTTATTGTCGCAATAACGAATCCGCTTGTGAAAGGAGAAGAAAACGGATTTGGCGGTGCCGATGATTTGATCGTTTTCGAGGATTTGGTAGGAGGAGCGGAAGGGGGAGAATTTTTTTTGGAGGATTTTTAGGTGCATGGGGGTAGGGGTTTAAGATTTCTAAATGCAATAAATTTGAAGTATTTATTCAAAACTGTAAGAAATTCCAATGCTTGTTCGAATACCATCCCAATCAGCAACAAAATCAGATACACTCAAATTATCACCTTCTAAATGCATTTTATTTGCGATAATATCTTTGTGATAACCCATTAATAAATTGGCGCTTAAATTTTTCCAGATATCATATTCTACCTTCAAGTAAGGTTTTACAAAAATATTAATAGATGTTAGATTGTATTCGTCTTGTTGGTTATATCCTTCTGTTAATTGAAGTCTTTCATCTAAATTCATTTTATTGAAAATCAGACCACTTTCTGCTGCAATTAGAAATTTAAAACCTTTAAATGAAGAAACTGGTACTTCTGCAAACAATCCGGCTGAATGCCCTACAATTTGTGCATCAAACTTATATTCCCCACTATAATCATGAATTGAATATCTTGATCCTGTTGACATCAGTGTATAGGCAATGCCTAAATTAAAGTATTGATACTCAATTTTTAAATAAGGTCGAAATAATAAATATCCAGGAAAATTACTAATACGATGAGGTTTCAATACATTCGATTTCATTGAACCTTCAAGAATTTGTTTGTTTTCTGTCATTTCATAAGTCCCATAACCTGTATCAAAACCAAAATAAGTATTTTGAGCACTCAGATTATTTAACAGAACTATTAGCAAAAAAAATAGAATTATATATTTTTGATTCATATTATAGTGTTTTAAGCATTACATTATTTTTTAAGATGTGGTGATTATGAAGTATAAAATACTCATACAGATAATATTGCAATTGTCGCTTAGCAATTCTTTTTATCTCATTACCGGTATTTAAGCTTCTAATTATAAATTGATTGGCATTTATTGAAAGAATTTCATTATTAAAAAAGTCGATGTTCATAAATACTTCATCGTTTGCAAATTCAATCTTCCGGAGTAAAACATAAGGTTCGCATTGAATGACAGAAAGTGTTTTATTTTTGATAGTTGTTATCATATTCGGGTCAGTTGGATTGAATTGCCAATTGGTAGTTTCACTTTCAAGACTATACATTTTTTCCAGTTTCGATGCATTGATTTTAAACACATCAACTAAAACGTCACCAGAATAAATTGATGATATTACATGTTTTCCATCCGGCGAAATTTTAAAAATATATGAATCCAACTGGGGTGTGGAAAGAATTCTGGATGCTATTTCAATATTATTTTTGAAGTCAAAAAGGTATTCTTTAGTTGAAGATTCGAAAATTCCTATACCATTGTCAGATATGTGCATACTTAAATGGTAGTTAAGCTCTGAATTTACTGGATCGACATTATCCTTATAATAGATATCGCCAGTAGATAAATTTTTTGCAAAGTACCTCATTCCATTGCCATTTGAGCTATAGGATGACCCTAGCAGATACTTGCCTCGTGGAGAAAGTTGCATAGCTGCATATCCAGAAGAACTTGCTTGCATAATCGGTTCACTGTAGACTGTTTCACCACCTACAAAGTATTTATATACAATATTTGATTCAAATGCGCTGAGTGTGTCAGCTGAATTAAAGGATGTATTACTTCTCAAATTAGCGGGCTCACCAGCATAATTCGACATGTGTACACTTGGATACATCAAATAATCATTCGTGCTTTCATTCGTACTCTTTGGCATAGTAACAAGAAAAAAATTAAAATAATCGCTAAAATACAAGTTGCCAACGTATACAGTGTCACTCCCGTTTTTAAATCCAGAAATGGATCTATTATCTTCTGTATTATTCAACTCATATCTGTATTTTATTGAATTATAATATGGACTTTTATGCCAGGAAATATAATACGTATTATTATCAGCTATTTTAAATTCTGGTTTAGCAATATTTTCATCCATAGACAATGAACCCCATGCTGTAATATCGCCATTCGTTTTTTCAACAGATATATTAAATGTTCTTTTGGCTCCATAGTATAAAGTATCGACAAAGTAATTATTTTGAGTTGAGCCTGTATATTGTATTTTATAGGATTTCAAATCTAGATTTTTATACTTGTCCCAATGTAATTTCAGATATCCATTTTCAATAGAGTACGTTACATTTTTTTTAGTATAGTTTGCCATTAGCACCCATTCTTTGGTTAGCACGATTGACTCTGTATTTAATCGGTCGGCAATACTCCCTGTTCCGGATTTTGTATACAATTCGATTTTCATTTTATGTATACCTTCATTTAATGCCGACTGTAAAAAAGTAAACTCACCATTGTCAGACATAACTGTGTCACGTATTACTCCATCGATATACATTTTTAATCCTTGTATATTTTGCTTTTCATTTGAACTATTAAAATGATATTTAAGGACTTGATCCCCGTATACCCATAATGTGTCAGCATTCAGATTTAATTCGAGATTGGTTATTCCAGGTGCAGTAGGATTGGCATTTACCGGATTTTCATACTTATCGAAAGGTTCGTAAACGCAAGAAGCAAAAAAGGTCAATACAAAAATTAAAAATGCTGTTTCGATTATTAAACCCAATTTAATATGATTCATGTAGTTCATTATTTATTCGTTTGTACTTTTTATTGTGTTACTCTATATGAAAGTCTTTGAATAATCGCACTTTTGGTAAAGGGCAATACTCGATACAATTGTTAGGTTTTACTCATAAAGTTAAGTCAATGAGTGAATAATTCGTCAAAGAATTTCTAACCCACAAGTTCGATTTTACGAATCACATGAATTGATCCCAATCTGAATTAATTCATTTCTGAAATCATCTAAACTACCAATCTCAATTCTTGAAAGAATATTGTTTATCAATGAATTACATTTAAAATCTAATATTTTCATTCAGGATTGTTTTTGAATCTGACAATTTGAATAAATGTTGTTTTGATGCTTCTGTTGTGACAGATTGCAGGTAGCCACTTAGGTGATTTTTTGATTGCATTTACTGCTATTGTATCAAATCTTATATCAAAAGGCGTACTCACATATACATCCTCAACGTTCCCATCTTCATTTACTGTAAAGTTTACCACAACTACTGCCTGGTCGCCATTTATTATTTTGTAATAAATAGGGTAGTAAATTTTATTTGAAATGAATTTTATCCAATCATCCACTCCTCCTTTAAATTGTGGTTTCCTGTCCGTATTTGTAGTATCATTGATAAGTTCGCCTTTCTCATTAAAATACTGTTTGCTGAGAAGTTTTGATTGATCATAGATTTCAATTGAGCTAACCTTTCCGTTTTTATGAAAGTATTGCCATTTACCATTTTGTTTCATGTCTGCTGAATACCTACCTGAAGCAGATGGAGTGCCATTGTCAAACCAGGAGACAGAGACACCGCTTCCATTTTCATTTAAAGATGTTGACTCACTTGCATAGCCATTTGGATACCAAGATAAACTTTTCCCAATTTGTTTTCCATTTGAATAGACAATGGAATCTTTTAGAAAACCGTTCGAATGAAAACGCAAAAATAATCCCTCTTCTTTATTATTGATATATTTTTCTGAGGCGGAAAGAATTCCATTTGGATGATATAATCGAAAACTTCCATTTTTAATTTCGCACAACGAATCTGAAAATAGACCATTCATTTGAATGCTATTTTACTTTATAAAATAGTCCGTTACAAAGTATCCAGAGTCTGTTTTAGCTATTAATCGGTAAAAGCGTGCTTCATTTAACGGACATTCCTTCCATTTAAAGTCGTAAAATTTCTCCGTATTTTGGGCAATAACTCCCATTAAAACCAAATTCATCAGAAATGTCAAGCAAATTATTCTTTTTCTCAAAATCATTTTTTAGATCTTTTTTAATAATTAAGGCCGCGTCCACGAAGTGGGTGTGGTTTGGGGTGATGTTAGGGGCAGTTTTTATTTAATTTTTTTCGATTTCATTATTACTCCTTGTGAAGTTTTAAGAATAAGAATGTCTTTGTCTAATTCAATTATTTTATGTACAAAATTCATTTTGTTTGTTGAAATAATCAGTAAATGATTCTCGTCTTCAATCTTGAATGTCCCTTTTAATTGGCTTATTACTGAATCCCCATTTGAGTAAATGGTCAATTCATAACGTCCATCTTTTTTGAATTCAATTCTATCAGAAACATTCATGCCTGTGTTATCTACCAGATCTATAGTTGTCCATACACCATAGATTTTTGCTTTGGGGGTTGATTTACACGAGAATAAAGTTAGAATTAAAGCAAAGGCAATAATAATATGTTTCATTGAATTCTTTATCATCTATTTGTGTAAATATTATCTATTCGTGATTTATCGTAGCTCATTTGAGTCTTTAACAATACATTAAGGCCGCGATCCTAAAATTGCTGCTAATGGAAGGCCAGGCCGCGGCCACGAAGTGGCTGTGGGTATTGTTAGGCGAAGTTAATTTTTAATAATATCTATAACAATGTTTTTCCAGTTTGAATATTCATTGTTTACTACATCCATCTCATTTATAGCATTTAGAATGACTATTTGACTTATGTTATTTTGCATAAGCCTTGAGATAATCCTATCATATGAACATATCTGTGAATCATACGAATGATTAATCCCTTCAATAGTAATAGAGTAACCGCGCCTGCTAGGGTAACAAAAATCATATCTGGAATTTTCAATCTCATCAAAATCCTTTATAATCTTCCCATAACTAACATCATCTGGTAGAATTAATCCGAAATCGTCATCTTTAAGTAATGAAAAAATTTCAAAGGGTTTTCCATTAAGATATCCAATAATTAAACACCATGTAGAGTTTTCTAGATTAAAGTGAAAAACTTTAGCATCAAGTTCTTTTGGTCTATCAGGAGCTATATCGGGTTTAGAAATAAGACTTTCCAGTTTCTTGTTAATTTTTTGTCCTAAGTCAATCTCATCTGTGAAAAAATCAACAGTATGATTATTAGTCAAGATCTTTTTGAAGCTGCATAATCTCAGATACTTATCACCAAAATCGATATCACCAGTTTTTAACACTCCACAAGTTTCATCAACCAGATAAATTAAAATATCCAAACCTAATTCTTTTGCCTTTTCATATTCAAGTTGAGTGAATGATTTTCCTGTACATTCATCAATACTACCATAACACATTGAAATTATACCAATATAAATATTAGACTTTTCAAGTTCATGCAAACATGTATCTAACGGCTTGCTCTTTTGAGCTCCGAAGGCTTCCATACCTGTAATACCTACTTCAAGGGTTTGTAAAACCTTCCAAATCGCATTTCTTTGAGGTTTTAGATCTTTATATGTTGATGAAATGAAGATAGTCTGTTTCATTGCGGGTTCTTTAATTTCGCCTAACGGGTAGAAGGTGGTGTTAGTGGCAGTCCTTTTTTCTTTATCCATTTTTCATTCCAAACAATTCTGTATTTTCCATTTTGTTCAGCAGTTCCTCCAAAAATGTCTATTGTCTTAATTTTTTTTGATGTATTAACTTCAATTGTCGCAATAAGCTCAGGTGGAAGGCCAGCGTTTAGCAAATCCCTTTTTCGTTTGTCAGTGTCATACACGAAAACTCTTATATATTTAACTGTTAGATACCTAGTTAACGAAAAAACACTCAATTGTTTACGAGAATATTTTATGGTTTTCCGAATTATCTTTTTTTTTATGCTTCTAAGAAGAGGTTCAATCTCACCTACAGAATTATATTTTAAAATAATACTTGGATCTTTTATAATAGAAAAACGGCCATTAGAATGAATTTGTGATACTCGAATATCAAAGTATTTTGGAAAAAAAGAATTGCGGTAATCACGCCACATTATTGGGAAAATAACCTTAAAAATACTTGTATATGTACCTAGCTTGTATATAAGCTTTGGGAACTTAAATTTCGGAATGAAATAAAACAAATCATTCTCTAATACTCCATTATATTCATTAATGTTGTTTTCGTTTTTTTCTCTCAACATTCTCAATTTAATCCCATCATATGCTGCCCAACCAATTGGAGTAGATTTGGAATATTTTGAGTATAAAGTAAAAAAGAATCGATCATATGATTTAGTTAATTTTTCAGCCCAATATGCAGTCATAAAACAATTTATACTTGCCTTTGAAAACTCCCAATTGTCATTTTTTACATAAATCATCAATTGCTTCTTGTTTTCGAGAGCAATGCTTTCAAAACAATTTGTAATTGTCCAAGCCGGGGCATTTGATTTAGCTTGTAATTCTTCAAGCAAAATAGATTTTGGGATTGAAATACTAGAAGATTCAAAATAATCAGAATTTGTAAAACAAAAGACCTTAAAGGCAAGAAAAAATCCGTTGGTAATATCAAGAGTTTTATCAAACGCTCTAATAATCTCCTTTGTCGATATACTTGTTTTCTTGTTTTTCTTATCAAAATACAAAATATCATTATCTGAATACACTATCTTACCATGCGCAATTCCATTTCTAACATCATGCAAATAAGCTGGTTTAATAAATTCAAAGCCAACCTTTTTCAATTGCTCCGTGGCATTAAACAAATCTAAACCATCTGTACCTTTGTTTTCCTTAATCCAATAATATTCTGATAAAATATAACAGAGCTGAAAAAAAGGAGTTTCATATACTTTAAGCAAATTGTAGTGAATTTCACTATCAATGAAATTTATTAACTCAAGGTCATTATTTGGTAAAAGGATGTCATGAATTTGCTTTTCATTAACTTCATTTAATACCCTATTTGAGATACTTAGAAGTGATTCAATACTATTAAGAATATCTGCTAAAAGTTTAGGATCACTATTCTTGATTTTTTCCAACTTTTGAAGGTAAGTCTTAAAAGCTATTTTTGAATAAAATTTCTGAGGGCTACTATCTATATATTTGATTAAACACAAATAATCTGGACTATCCGAAAAATCAACATCTGAGAATTCTTTGCAGATTCTTCTTCTCCAGTCATCATGAAGATCTTTAGTCAATGGATTCTTGTCTAAAATCATTTTCAAGTACTTACACTGTTTATGATACGCTTTCTAGGATTGCCACTAACGGCTGACGCTATAGCAAGTGCGGGAATAAACTGCTTCTCAACTGTCAGCCAGCACAAATGTATATAAAGATTGCCAGTGTTTCAACGAACACGTATACCCGCATTTGTTATAGCGTTTGTTATGCATTGTTATTCTTCTTTTCAGAACTGTTCAATTATTTCTGTCATGGAGGCTTTTATTTCAGAATAGGGCTGCACTCTGCGAAAATAACCATATAATTGAATTCCATTACCAACTTTGTCTTTATTCTCAGGTTTGGAGAATATAGCCGAACTTTCAAACAAAGACCCGCCGCAATTCACTTTATCTATTACTTTCAAGACTTTGTCCGAATAACTGTCAGAATTGGGATTAAAAGAGCTGCTCGTAATTCCCTGAATGACTTCAACCTTATAAAACATTTTTGTATTCATTTTTTCAGGATTGCCGCGAATACAAAAATAGGTGATGTCATTTGTTTTAGAGTCAGTCCGCACAAACAAATACAAAGCATGATTATGAAGATAGTTGTCGAGCACATTAGATTTCTCTTGGTCTGATTTCGAAGAAAAGTTTTCGATTTTTGTTACCGCTTCAAGCGGGTCATAAAAATAAACATCAACTTTGTTCTTTTTGACTTTAAAATGGTCAATGGAATTTTCTTGTCCTTGAGCCGAAATAGTCAGAATAATTAATGTTAAAATACTGATAGTCAGTTTAATTTTCTTCATGGTTTTTCTTTTTTATAATAATGCATAACACTTCTGTAATAGCATTGCGTTTCCCCACAATTGTATATAACCGCAACTTAGTTAAATTAAAATTCCCAAAAATGTTTATTTACTCTATTTCTTAAACATTCTAGCACCCCAAAGTTAACCAAATATTCAACTTATCCTTTTTTATCCTAACAAATTATCACCAAAATCGAAATTCCCCAATCCACCCCACTAAACGCAGTCTTTTGCGCACGGCCACCAAAGTCGCCTTGCGATAAAATGCGTGAAGAAAATGAGGGGAAGGAGGCGTTAAAAATTTCCGCTTTCTTGGACTGACGGAAGGAGGAGCGAAGCGACGACTGAGGAAGGACAGCGGCTGAAGGAGTCCTGTATTTCAGGACGACTGGAGGACGCGGTTCGGAAATTTAGCCTCCGAGCCGCATTTTTAGCATTTTATGCACAGCGACTGCAGGCGGCCGTGCGCAAAAGACGCAGTGCTCCCGGGAAACAGAATCTTAAAAAAAATCCGCCCCCAAAATAAGCAAACTAAAATCTACCCAAAAAAAATGATAAAATTCTCCGCGATATCAGTACGTTGAATATCGGTGCGGTGTACGCTTATTTGAAAGAATTTTTTATACCCTCAGCAATCTCCGCCCCCTGCTTAATCCGATCCCCCAAACCAATCCCATCCCTTATCCCACCAGCAAGAATCAACCCCGGATGATTGGCCTGCAAGGAATCAATGGCCGATAGTCGCATTTCACTATCCGCCTCATACTGTGGAATAGCCCGTTTATGCCTGAAAATATGCAACGCATCCGGCTTATACCCCTCCGGAAAACCAAGCATCGAAACCAACGCTTCTTCCACGACCTGACGAATCTGTTCATCCGACCAGTCCACGATTTCCGGACGCTTTCTTCCACCAAGGAAAAAAGACAACGTTGCACCACCCTCGGGAGCACGGTTTTCAAAACAGCTGGAAGGAAAAAGAATACCCAGCATATATTTGCCTTCACACGAAGGTACCAAACCCCCAAACGACTGAGGCACACGAACAGCTTCCTTGCCAATCACACCCACACCAACCTGAACAACAGGCGCATACATCATGGCAGCAATCGCTTCAATCGCTTTTTCATCGGCAAAAGGCAAAATGGCAGGTAAAGCAAAACCGGGAACCGTCGTCACCACATGGTTGGAAAAAACCTCTTCATCCGTATATCCCAAGGTTGTTACCCAACGGTAATCACCTTCAGAAGGCTCAATGGAAACACTGGACACAGAAAGGCGAATATGTTCCATCGAAATAGCATCCGTAATGGATTTACTCAACTCACCAAAACCACCCGGCACCGAAAAAACCTCCTTCGTCACTTTGATCGTTTCAGCCGTTTTCACAGGATGCGGCATCTTCATGGCACCCCGTATAAAACTACCGTAATTTTGTTCCAGATTGTAAAGTTTCCGCATGGCAAAACGCGTAACCAAACGGTCGGGATCGCCTGCGTAAACACCCGAAATAAAAGGATCAACCGCATAGTCCAGGAAAGATTTTCCCAGGCGACGACGAGTCAGCGAAGCAATGGATTCCATAGAGTTTGTACCTTTGGCACGCCAGGGCTCAAAACAAATGCGGATTTTATCAGTAAAAGAAAATAGGGGCGTAGAAATAGCAGAAATTAAACCATCGGGCAGGGCATGAAACGATTTTCCCTTCCAGATCAACCGGATTTTAGATTCCTTTTTGGCCGTTTCCGCTTCGATCTGACCCTTTAAACGATCAAACAAACGAATCACCTCGACGTTGTTGAGCACGCCTGTATTCGGCCCGGTTTCAAAGACAAAACCCTGATCGGTTAGCGTTTCCATTTGCCCGCCGGTACGATCAGCCTTATCGATCAATACGACTTTTTTACCGGATTGAATCAGGTTGAAAGCAGTGACTAAACCAGTTATACCAGCACCTATAACGACGACGTCCACTTCAGTTTTTCTCATAAAAATATGTTTTCGGCCAAAGCCTAAAGAATTTATACTATAAATCAGACAGGCAACGAATACCCGGTGGATCCCACTTTGTAAAGCGGATCAAACACCGTAGCCACATTGCGGATAAAACGACGGCCGGACTCCGTTATCTGAATGGAATCTTCCGTTAAAAGAATCAAGCCATCCACAGCCATTTCCTCCAATTTGGACACATTATAAGTCAGCCCGTTTTTCAAACTCGAAACCGAATCAAAACCCAGCCTTTCAGCCAAAAGTTTCCAATGCAATTCGCCATTGCACATCAGCGTCGCAATCAGTTCGCGAACCAATTGTTCCTCCCTGGAAAGTTGATACCCTTTAGAAACTGGTAAAAAACCGTCCGAAACCAACTGGATGTAGTCGGGAATGCTTTTCGTGTTCTGAGCGTAAACCGAAGTGAGCTGGCTGATACCCGTCACTCCAAAAGCATACACCTGACCCGTTGTTTCCCAAGTGCAATAGCCCTGAAAATTGCGGTGCAACTGACCGTTTTGACTGGCCAGATCCAATTCATCACCGGGCAAAACGAAATGATCCATGCCAATGCGAAGATATCCGTTTTCAGCTAGAATGTCGCAAGCTGTTTCGTAGAGGCGGTTTTTCAGACCCGATTCGGGGAGACCGTGTTTTTCCAGCGCCTTTTGGATGGGATGAACCCAGGGCACATGCGCGTAGGAAAAAGTGACCAGCCTGTCGGGTTTCAAGGCTACAGCCCGTTGGATGCTTTCACCGAAACTTTCGGGAGTCTGATAGGGAAGGCCGTATATAAAATCCAGATTGACTGAAATGTTTCGTGCATGCAGAAAAGCGACCACCTCTTCGATGGGTTCCAGCGAAGGTCTGCGATTGACCGCTTTCAGAACCTTTAGGTCGAAATCCTGTAAACCAATGCTGCAACGGTTAAAACCTGCATCGGCCAGTTTTTCCCAGTCGGACATGGATAAATAACCGGGATGGCATTCAATGGCAATCTCAGGCTTTTCAGTAAGGGCAAATTCAGCCAATAAAATAGCCATCAGCTCCTGAATGTAATGAACAGGAATGCTGGAAGGACTGCCTCCGCCAAAATGAATCTGGGAGATTTTGCGCTGATGATCGAGCATAGGCAAAACCAGGGCCAGTTCCTGACGAACCGCAGCCATATAAGCGGCAACACCGGCTTCGTTTTCCATCGGATAGGCATTGCAGCCGCAATAGGTGCAGTGGTGGCGACAGAAGGGAATGTGAAAGTAAAAAGACAGGTTGGATGGCAGTAAATCGTTGGATTCAGCGATAGCTGTCACGAGGTTCCCAGCCTGAAAACCCTCGTGAAAAAAGGTGGCCGGTGGATAGCTGGTGTAGCGTGGTACCGGCACATTGTATTTCGTTGTCAAAAGATCATTCAGCATGTTCAGAAGTTTTTCCGAAAAATATAAGATACATCAGCGATAAAACGGCCAGTGCTATTTCCACACAAGCCAGACCGCTGTAACCAATGCCGTCTGCCAACCGGCCGCTAAAAACAGCGATCAGCATACTGCTAAAATGTACTAAAACGGTTTGCAGGGTAAAATCGGTGCCTTCCCTGCCGGGGCGTACAAAATCCATGGATACCGTGTTGACCAGCACAGAGGCAAATCCGTAGCACGTCCAAAGATACGCAACAAAAAGATACAACAGGGGTTTGGCTGGTATCGAAAGGGTGAGTGTCCAGAAAAATACTGGTACAAAAACAATCAGTACGGCTATCAATAGTTTTGCCCGATATCTGGTTAGTTTTCGAAGCAGATAACCACCCAGGAAGGAGGAAAAAATACCAAATATAGGGCCGAAAACACCGAACATCAACCCTATTTCTTTCAATCCGAAGCCCTGATCCACCAGAAACGGTTTGTACATGGCCAGAATTCCAATGATACCCACCTGAAAAAGCAGCAGAAAAAACAACTGTTTGAGACCGCCTTTCTGACTGAAAAAATGCCCGATGTCTTTGATGGAAATGCGGGTCTGTACTTTGTGGAAAGTCAGATCTTTGTCGCGGTATCGGAGAATGGGCCAGGCAGCCAGAACCAGAAACAGGGCAAGTCCCATGAACAAAGCCATCCAGCCGATTTCCTTAAAAACCATCATCAGGATTCCTCCACCAATGAGCGTTCCGGCAAAGCTGCCCATGCTTTGCATGCTGTTGCCACGACCGCGTTCCTTGTGTGAAAAAGAGAGGGCGGCCAGTGCGTCGGTGGCGATATCCTGCGTGGCAGATGCCACAAAAGAGAGCAGCATGAGCACAAAAATCAGGTTGAAATTCAAGTCCAGATTTAGAAAAGCGATGGCGAAAATAAGCAGTGCATAAACCAGTTCGGAAACGATGATCCACTTCTTGAAATCTTTCAGGCCTGTGGTTTTCTGATCGACCAGGGGAGCCCAGAAACATTTCAGGATCCAGGGCAGTTTGATCAGTTGGAGTAAGCCGATGGCGCTCAGCGAAAAGGAGCCCTGCCGCATCAGGACGGGCAGGAGGGTGCTGAAAAGGCTCAAAGGTACTGCCTGGGCCAGGTAGAGGGAAAAGAAGGTGGATAGTTTCGAATACTGCTTCATGTATATTAGGGTATAAGGACGGTCAAAGTGACTCCCAGGGTGGCTGGTTTGCCTTTTTGACCAAATTTTTTGGGGGCTGGTTCAGTTTTAGTTCCGGCCAATTCAAAGTAAAAGGCCTTGTAGTCTGTATTTGTTGCATTTTTCACCCAAAGGTCAAGTTTCAGGTTTTTGCGCCACAGCGACACTTTGCCATTTACTGTGCCATACGTATCCTGAAAAGCTGAATTGCTATCGTTCCAGTATAATTTGCCGGTTTCAATGTATTGACAGGAAAATATAGCTTTATCCAGGCAGGGTTTGTCGATTAATAAGGTGTAGTCGCTTCCCAGCATGAATGTATGCCTGGGCACGTATGGAATGTAGTTGTCGGAGTAATCGTTTGTTCCTGATTGGTAATCTACAAATTTGGCTTCGGTGTAACCATAGCTTAGATTGGCGTTCCAGCCTTTAACAATCCGTGCATTCATAGAAAATTCCGTACCATAGCTGTAGGAGCGACCTGCATTGCGGAGCATGGTACCGCCTTTCACCACGGGTTGAGAAATTTGCTGATTTCTCCAATCGGTGTAGAATAGGGCCATTTCGCTGTGCACCCGATTTTCAAAAAGGCTGAGTTTGTAACCTGCCTCGTAGTTCCAGCTAAATTCAGGTTTGAAGGTTTGCTCTTCGTTCGTGCTGAAGGAGGTGTTGAAACCACCGGTTTTGTAGCCTTTGGACACGGATGAATAAACCACATGGTCGGGGTTGAACTTATATTGAAGTGAAAGTTTGGGTGACCATTGGGAGAATGATAAATTCGTGTGCAGGTCGGCTTTCGTAGTCAGAACACCAGCAACAGGAAGCTGGTACAGATAAGCTTGTGAACTGATTTCACGATCGAAGCGAAGACCTGCTGTAAGTGAAAGACCAGGCAAGATATTCAGCGTAGATTGGTGATAGAATGCCAGTCCCTTGGTTGGTACGTCGTAATCTTTGAGGGCCGTATTGACTTTCAGATGATTCAGCGTTGTCTGGTTAAAGGCAAAAGCACCAACCAACCAGTTGTAAATCCCACCACCTTTGGAATGCGCCTCCAATTCTTCTGTCCAAAGCTTTTGATTTTGTTTTTGAGTGACAAAATAGGTGGGCATCACCGAAAAATCCTGATCGATGGCTTGAAGATCTGAAAGTGTTTGAACACCGGTGACCGATTTCAACAGAAATCCGGAGAAGGCTTTTTTGATGACTAAAGCACTCGAATACATATTCCGGTTGTAATAGCTCACCGAATCGTAATTCACCTGTCCGATTTTACCTGTAGAATCTACCAAAGCGTATGGATAACCGTTTTGTTTCATATTTTCAGCGCGAACATGCAGGCTGAAATCCAGACTTTTAGATGCTTTCCAGACCAGTTTTCCAGAACCGCTCAGAACATTGAGCTTGTCTGCCGTTTCACCGGTATGTTGATTTACAAAGAATCCATCCGAATGGTTGTACTTGCCGGAAAAGGAATAACCAAATACCGGTGAAATTTTTCCATAATAGGAGGCGGATACTTCGCGACGGCCGTAGGAACCACCTGTCAGGCTTACTTTTCCACCCTGGCTTTCCAAAGGATTTTTCGTGGTAACCTGAATGATGCCACCCATGGTATTTCGTCCGTATAAAGTGCCTTGTGGTCCACGCAAAACCTCGATGTGTTCCACTTCGTCAAATTCGAAATCGAAGACCGATTTATCAAAATAGGGGATGCCATCTACATACAGACCCACGGAAGGTGCATTTATTTTGGAACCGATGCCACGGATGTAGACAGGAGATGTCAGTTTGGAACCGTAATCGGGGAAAAACAGGTTGGGAATAGCAGCACTGATATCCTTAATACTGGTCACATTCCAGTTGGTCAATTCGGCTGGTGTCAAAACGGAAATGGAGGCGGGGGTATTTTTCAACTTACTGCCGTTTTTGGAGGAAGTAATGACTACATCGTTGATTTCATGTGCGTGGATGTGGGCAGAGTCCATTTCTACGGTGTTTGCCATTAAATGAACACTACCTAAAAGCAGTAAAAGCGCTGAAAAATTTCTTAAAAGAGTCATAGGTTTCAAATTTTCCACAAAAGTAGCCTTAAATTAAAGAGGGTGCAATCCTCATTAGTAAGGATAAAAACCAAAGCAATATTTAATACCTTTGCACTCAGATTTTGTGGAAGTTTAGAAAAGGCCCGATTGAACGATGGGTCAAAAGTAACTAAAAAGAATGGAAATAGTTTTGATTGCGGTATTGGCTTTTCTGTTAAATCTACCGCTGGGTCGGTGGCGCAGTCGTCATAAAAAGTTCTCTTTTGTGTGGTTTTTGTCGATACATGCCTCTGTACCCTTTTTGATAGCACTCCGGATTTGGCTCAAAACTCCACCAATTTATATACCCCTCTTTATCTCATTGGCCGTTCTCGGGCAATTAATGGGGAAAAAGCGGAATTTGTGCGCGGCAAAAGAGTGAGGCTTATTAATCCAAACAAGTCTCATTTAGCGATTTCCTCCAAAACCTCATACACAATAGGACAGGTCTGCGCATTCTTAATCGATAACTTATAAATTTGAAAAAACCGTTTGCGGTCGGTGTGCGGATATTCCCGACAGGCTTTAGGCCTGGATTCATAAATGGTGCAATAATTATCGGAGGCTAAAAAGGGGCAGGGCATGGATTTAAAAACCCGGTCGCCGTCCTCGTCGATGCGGAAGTATTTTTCGATTAAGTCGGACGATTTCATGCGCAAGGCTTTTGCCATTCGTTCCACATCCTTTTCTTCGATGCGTGGCCCCAGGGATTTACAACACCTGGCGCATTGCAAACAATCAATAGCGTCCGAGTATTTATCGTGCAAAGCATGTACCACCAAGTCCATACCTTCCAGTTTCTTTTTGTTCTGCGAATGAAACCGCCTCCATTTGGGTTCAGCCTTTGCTGCAAACAGGTGCAAGGAGTTGTAATCCGTTTGTTTAATCACTTTTTTAATCTTTATCGGGCATTACATAAAACGACCTCAAAGATAATAACTGGATTTAAAAGTTGCAAACTGGTTGTTTTGGCTATGGGTTCATGGAGAACCAATATTAATGGTTTAAATTTCTCCTTTAAAGTCTTGCTAAAATGATTTATTTTGTCTGTATAACCGATTTATTTTTTTAATTTTACAAAATTATAGTAGTGAACTTTAAAAAAATATACCAGTAATAACCAATTAAAATCTAAGAATGAAAATTACTATGAAAAAAACACTTGGTATAATCTTGTTTGCCTTATTCAACATCTTGACAATAAATGCTCAGGTTGTTATCGGTAATGTAGATGATTACAGTGTTTGTACGGTGAAAAGTATATCGAGTGGGCGTTTTATGCAGGTTGCAGGAGACCTCCTTTACAATCAGAAATACAAGGATGGTGCATTGATCACTCAGCATGTCGTTGAAAAAGACGAAGAGGCCAAACCTCAAAAGTATCAAAGGTGGCATATTATCTATGTTTCTACCGAAAATGATGTGAAATATTATTCCATTCGAAGCACCATGAGTGGTAAACTGCTGGATGTTCCATCGGGTTCATTGGTAGCAGGGGTTCAATTGCAACAATCTGCCGAAAATACAGTCATTGCTAATCAGATGTTGTGGAGTATTAACGAAGCTTCTTCCGGGAAATTCAGAATTACCAATAAGAACAGTGGACTGGTTTTGACCAACCAAAACGCTTCCATTGTGGATGATACGCCCATTTCTCAGGAGGTGAATACCGATGCTGACAATCAGTTGTGGGAGTTAAACAAGCAGACACCTTGTTCGTATCGCGATGACAAAGTCGTTAAGTTTTTTGAACGTAATAAAAGAACTTTTGGTTCAGCAGCTTTTGATCAGGGATCCAGCATTTTGCTTTCGAGTGGTAAAACGTTGTGGATAACGCAAGATTCCTGGGATGGCAATGAATTGCAAACGACCAAAAACCTATTTTACAGCAATTGGTTTTTTGCTTATGGTAATTCCATGTTTTTACAACCTTCTCTGACGGATTGGTCACCGGATAATGCGCCGAATATTACCCGCCTCAACAGCGCTCAGAATCGCCCCAAACAGATTTGCGACATTCAACCCAATCAATCGTTTGCCTGGCCTTCTAACGGTGTGGAAATAGATGGGAAAGTCTATATGATTTGTGGTGAGGGTAATGATTTGACACAAACCATGCAAACGCTTTATGAAATTTATCCATCCGCCGCGGGTAGCTCTGTCTGGACTTCCATTCGTCACGTAGTGCCAGGTTTTCTGCTATTGTTATTTTTTTGGAAGGCATTCCATCGAATCCATGCCAGGCAGGGCCATTGCCAGGCATTTCAGCTGCCAAAGGAGACAATCCGGTGAGTAGGGAGGCACGTGAAGGGGAACTGACAGCTGCAGCTGCGTAAAACTGGGTAAACTTAACGCCTGTCTCGGCCAGCATATCCATATTGGGGGTAACCAAATCTTTTGAGCCGTAGCAGTTGACGTCAATGGAACCTTGATCGTCGGTATAGATAATCAGGATATTGGGTTTTCTGGCTTGATTTGCAGTTTGGCTATAACCGGATGAAACGGCCAAAGCGGCGAGGGAAGTAACTAAAATTTGTTTCATGTCTTTCCATTTTTATAAGATAATAAGGCTTTTTTTAAATAGAAAAGTAAATCGATTTAGTCATTGGTAAATTGATTGGGAAATTTCTTGACTTTGGTATTAGATTTTTAGAATCCCCAAAGTTAAACAAATATTTAATAAATAGGAGCGAGGTTATTTCACCTTCAAAACCATTCCCAGCTTTAAGTTTGAATTTTCCAAATGATTCAATTCAAGCAATTGCTGTACAGTAGTGCCATGACGTCTGGCAAGGGCATACAAGGTGTCACCTTTTTGGACGGTTACAACATCGGTAGAAGGGGTGGATTCTGAGCTTTGTTCGCTTTTTAGTACGATAACTGTGTCTTTTTTAGCGGAGCTTTTAGATGTACTCTTAGTTGAATGCTTAGTTTCAGTATCAATTTTAACTTCCGGTTCATCTTCGATTCTGAGAGTGGGTTTGTATGCCAGAACAGACTCTTTGACTAAGCAGTCTTTGAAGTCGAAAAATTTCTCCGGATTTTTTGGGACATGGTTGAATCTGACTTCAAAGTGTAAATGAGGAGTAGATGCACGGCCGGTACATCCTCCCAAACCAATGACATCACCTGCTGCAACTGTTTTTCCATCTTCCACCAGGCATTTGCTCAAGTGTGCATAATAGGTCTCGATATTGTTGGGATGTTTCAAAATGACCAGATTGCCATAACCGGAATATCGTGAAGCCTTTATAACCAGTCCACTGAATGCCGCTCTGACAGTATCACCTTTATGCAGTTTGATATCTGTACCTGTATGATTGTGTCTTCCTCTGTACCCAAAAGGGCTGATCACTTTCCCTTTTATTGGAGCAAATTCCCGGGATTTTGATGTGTCAGGAAACAACCTATTTATTTTGTCGCTCATTTTAGTCAGCGTAAAAAGAGGCGCTTCTCCTTTACTAACATTGCAATTGCAGACCAAAAAGCAGAGTAGGAATGAAACGTGCAGCAATGCTTGTTTTGTCGCATTTCCGGCAGCACAAAAGGTTTTAAGCAATGTGCGGTTATAAATGTTTATAAGCTTCATATCAATAATTTAAGTCTATTTGTAAGCAAGGTTCAGATCCGGTAGAAAGGATGACCTTTGATACAATTTATCGTTAGATGTATTAGATTCTTATTACAAATATAAATAAAACAGATGCAATTAGGAAGCTTTTTATCGTTTTGGGACGATGTTTGAAATTTAAGGCTTACGGATAAAAACAAATTAATCAACGATAATATTCAACTATCAGGCAATAAACTAACTCATTTCCTGCCTGATAGAATTTTATTTTTTCTAAATCCGGTGAATGGCTTTTAGCAAAATAATTATTTATTCCTGGGTGAATGAATTTGCCTTTTATCAAAAACGATAAAATCATATCTTAAGACGAATTCATGACTTCCATTGTTGTACATACCTGATTGAAGGCCATAAGACCAGTCGTATGAATAACCGATATGAAATTGATCAGTAATGTCAAATCCCACCAATCCTCCTACAGCATCACCTGTGCGGACCATAGCTCCCAACAAAAGCCTTTTCATGATGATGAAAGATCCTGTAAGGTCGGCTTGAATGGGCGCACCCGCTGTTACTTTAATAAGCGTTGTCGGTTTAAAAGCCAGTTCATCAGTTATTTTAAACAGTGCTCCTGCAATCAGGAAATAATGTCTTTGTTCTTTCTCAATCAAGGTACTTACATTGCTTGAATTCATGACTGAATAGCTACTTTGTAATAAATTGGGCACAGATAAACCAGCATAAAAGCATTCTCTGGAATAATATACGCCAAAACCGACATCGGGAGTCACATGATTTTTTATATCATTTTGAAACGCCGGATCATTCGGATTATCCAATTGAAGCGAACTCAAGTTTGTCTGAACGATGTTTGCTCCTGCACTTAAACCAAATGCCAATTTTGAACGTTCGGTCAACTGCATCATATAGGCATAATCAACAAACACAGATGTATTGTTACTTGGCCCTATTTTGTCATTCATAAGCGATAACCCTAACCCTATATGTTTATTACTCAAAGGCATATGCATTGTTAAAGTATTGGTTATCGGCGCGCCTGCGAAGTCAACCCATTGACGTCGCTGGAGTGCAGTTATTGTTAAGGCATCCCTGCTCCCGGCATAGGCTGGGTTAACCACTAAAGTATTATTCATGTAATGGGTGTACATTGGTACTTGCTGCGCATGAATGGTTAAGCACCCGAGGGTTAAAACCAATACCATTATTATTTAAATGTTTTCATTCTGTTTTTGTATCAGTTACATGATTATTTATCCGATTAGTCTTTTTATTTGTTGAGATAGATGGTTCCTTTAATGGTATCTGAACCATCGCCCAAATCAAGTAAATAGAAGTACGTACCTGTAGGCAATTCATTTCCTCCGACTCTTAGTCCATTTGTTGATTTTCCATCCCAAGTGTTCAGGTATGGACTTGCCGCATATACTTTATTTCCCCAACGATTATAGATTATCAGTTTATTATCCGGATAATTTACTATTCCTCTGATCACGAATAAATCGTTTATATTATCTCCATTAGGGGAGAACCCTTCCGGAATGAAGAAATCCGTTGGATATGTGGTAACCGATGCCATATTATTGCTCAGATCTCCATCTGTTTCA
>Ga0209123_1001138_pt1 | contig 27998 bp, 26 predicted proteins | sample BarGraIncu00431A_FD_184500 | JGI IMG/M metagenome (GOLD analysis project Ga0209123, IMG submission 184500) | Arctic peat soil microbial communities from Barrow, Alaska, USA - Barrow Graham LP Incubations 004-31A (SPAdes) (version 2) | ecosystem: Environmental > Terrestrial > Soil > Wetlands >...
AACATCAGGGCAGCCCCGATACCCTCGAGAAGTGACCAACCGATGAAGAGCATGAAGACGTTAACGCTGAGAGCGGCAGTAGTCGTTCCGATGCCGTATATGATGACGCCGGCAAAAAAGGTCTTCTCCCTCCCCAAAACGTCCTGGAGCTTACTTCCAGTAAGCATGAAAGAGGCTATCGTGAGCGCATATATAGCGATTAAAGCCTGAATCGTGCTCAAATCAGTGTTTAAGTCCACGATCACGGCCGATATGGAAACATTCATCGCGGAGCTATCGAGAACAATGATAAAGATGGCGATGCACGCAACTAAGACGACGCCCCATTTGAACTGTGAATTCTCTTCTATCGAAAACACCGTGGGCAAATTTTTATTGATGGTAACTAAGTAGGTGACGTACGCGCCGCCGGTTCTTGCGCTATGTAATGCCGACTAGCGTACTAGTCGTCCATCGATAACAGCAGGTTTTTCGCTATATCTTTTGCGTTTTTACTCTGTAATTTCGATTCGAGGACGCGAATAAAAAGGAGTGATGACTGGTTTGACAATCATGCTGCTCGCTCAGTCAGTGTCGTGATAAAAACCTGCACGTTAAGTTCAGTGAGATTATCTAAAAGGGGTTACCCCTATTTTGAATTCACTTCCGTCTCTCCGTTCGCCCCGATGTTCATTTCGAGCGGGTTAAATACATAAAGGTAGATTATAGTTTAGCTTTTAACTGATAGGAGGTGAAAATCAAATGGCTGATGTAAAAAAGAGTTCTATGTGGGTGCGCATAGCTGAGATCATCGGCGGCATCATCATCATTGCACTTGGCGCTGAGGCGTGGCTAAATCCAATAGCGACAGGGGTCGCGCTCGCAAGTTTACTAGCAATCGCTCTGATTATCCTCGGAATTCTGTCGTTCGTGCGGGTCTTTGATCACGGTAGTACCGAATGGCAACGAATCCTCAACCTTATCCTGGCGATCATAGAGATAGTCATCGCCGCGATGATAATCGATAATATCGTAGTCGGGATATTGACTGTCGTCTTCCTACTGGGCTTGGGACTGCTGTTTGCCGGTATAGCGAGCGCGTCGCGCGGCACACCTGGTGCTATCGTCGTCGGTATATTGGGCATTATCGCCGGTTTTATCGTGATAATAAACCCTGTTATCGGCGGTTTAACGATGGTAGCACTCGCGTCAATCTTCCTGATAATCTTTGGCTTAGAGTTGCTAGTATCAGGCGCTATGGGCAGATGGGTGTAAGGGGGTTCCCCTCCCCCTCTTTTTTTATTTTATCTTTGTTTTTCAGTTCGCCGTTGTTTTCATTGAGAGTGAATTAAATACTTAAAAAGAGAGATAATTCCACGTTTTACGAACAGGAGGTGAAAATCACATGGCTGAACAAAAAACTAGCATGTGGCTGCGCATAGGCGAGATCATCACCGGTATAATAGTCCTTGTGTTGGGTGGCTATGCAATCGCGTATCCGGGAGTAACTGCTGCGACGTTGATCGCATTCCTTGCAGTCGGGCTTCTTATCATCGCTGGCATTGAATTCGTCCGGGTGTTCTCAGAGGGCATTTCCGGATGGCAACGACTTGCGAACGCAGGTTTTGCAATTATCGCATTTTTATTAGCGCTAGGAGTGCTCGTCGCGCCGTTATTTTGGGGAGGATTGACCCTCGGCTGGCTGGTAGCATTGACGCTGATCTTCGTGGGGTTAGCGGTTGCCGCACGCGGCACTCCGGGGATGCTAATCGTCGGCATAATAGCGGTCATATTAGGCATTGTCGCGCTGGTCTGGCCCGCGATAGGCGTAGCCACGATAGTGTTGCTAGTCGCGATAGGGCTGATCATTTTCGGGCTAGAGCTGATAGTGTCGGGCCTCTTGGGAAGATGGGTGTAACCCATCACCCTTGTCTTTTTTTACAGGACTCGTCCGTACGGATAGATGATTACAAGATTTCACCGGGCACGGATAGACTGTGTCGTTCAATATCCGGCACCTCGCGATTCTGAGGAATCTCGTGAGGCTAACTATACAATCTTGTTCTCATTTCAGAATGTGGAGCCCGGCCCTCGTCGGTCGATCCGAAGTCGTCAGGAGCCACTTTCCGGGGACCCGTTTTTACGTGTACCACGCCGGCTCATCCGCTCCTTGAAAGCCGCTCCAATGATAAGTGCTGTCGCCGCGGCGAGGGCGATATATCCAAGCTCTTGTGTGGTAGACGTCACAAAGGTAATAGTAAGTAAGATGGCAGTAAATGGCGCGCCCAAAGCGAACGAGACCGCTGCTGTAACGATGCACGTGACGAGCAAACCGGCTGGCACGCTTGGGAAGAGCATGTTGATGGCAAGGGCTATCATAATGGCAGAGAACATCGTCGGGAAGATTGGCCCTCCGAGATACCCCGCCTTACTCGAGAGTGCAAGGAGGAGGACCTTTAAAATGGCGAAGCCAAGGAGGACCAGCACACCGTATGCTGCCGGGTTAGCGGCTATCGTGTGGATTTCAGCCTCGCCGGAGAACATAACTTCGGGGACAAAGTAGACGATGACGGCGATGATCACGCCTGCAGCCATGATGCGCACCATGAACCGATCCTTGAACACCTTATCCATGATCGTGCCGATTCCCTTGAATGATATGCCGATGAAAATCGCCACCAAGGACCCAATTATGCCAAGAACGATCGCAAAGATCGCGTACGTCAGCGTGATCACGGTGACCGGCGTCATGGGGAGGCTGCTGGCGAACGCCGGAAACCCAATCAACGAAAAACACATGTAACCGATAGCCCCGGCAACCAGGTTCCACGCGAGGAAACGCACGCTCCCTTTTTTATCCTGCAATTCGGTAGCGAAGACCGCCGAGAAGAGGGGGTTCCCAAAGAGGCCGTTGAATGCTGCGGCGATCGCCGCCATCATGAATCCGAGCCTTGTCTCTTCAGCCAGCTTGACCTTATCACCGATCCATTCGGCGATTTCAACCACAAGAAAGGTTAAGGGGGCCTCCGGACCGATGGCCGCTCCGGAAAGCAGCGAGAAGAAAGACGAAAGGAGCGTTCCGGGAAACGTTTTGTAATCAAGTTTCCCCCCCTTTAAAATAACTTCGAAGCCTCCGTTAATTACGTTCGGGGCTCGGAGGTACCTTTCGCAGAGCCCGACGAGCAGCGAAAAGAAGAGGACGCCGACCGGGATCATCCAGCGGTTGGCAATGACAAAGTCACTCCCCCAAAAAGACGTATTAAGAAAGTGTAAGGCTGCAAACCAAACCAGTGAGAAAGCGACGGCAATGAAAGCGATGGTTATTATCAGAGGGATCCTTGGAATGCGATCGCCGAGAGACGGTTCCGTTTGGCACTCCGCCGTACCTTCCGGCACTCCTTTATCTGTCATGCTCCCATTTTGTCCAGCTAATCGGTGAATCTTTGGTACTCAACAACTATTCTTCTGTCTTACTATCTGACTGAGGCTTATTTCTTCCGATTCCGCACTGTCTAAACCTGTTTAGCTCATTGCTGCGCCTTTAGAACGGTTCATTTACATGATTTGCAGTTGCTGGCGACGTGAATGGTAGCGATCGTCCCATGTCAGATCGAATCTTAGCGTGTTAGGGAAAGAATTGGGCTTTATAGCTCATAATAAGCGACTTAGAGCCTAGCACGTCACAAGTGATTGCCGGAATGCTATTTGAAAGGCACAATCTATTTGGTTGCGGCTCATAACGATCGACGTCTAAAATGCCTTCCAGCAAGTCCTGTGGGCTTCAGTAAAAAATCATTTTGTTACACAATTTTTTTATAAAGTTCGTGTGCTATCACTACCACAGTCGTTTTGCCTCTAATCGGGGGGATCTATAATGAACGCAACTGCATCTAAAAATAACTGCACTACTAAAAGCAGCCCAGCTTTTTCAGTTGAGGTGACTGACGATGCCTGAACCGTGGAAAGGTAAATTAGCCGTCGATATCCGCGATGCGACTCCTGACTGGACGCCATTCGTGCAGCCCACCGCGCCGGAGAACGCACCGAACGTTCTCTTCATCATCTGGGATGATGTCGGATACTCAACGATGGACGTCTTTGGCGGGCCTATCGAAACGCCCACGATGGGTCGTATCGCAGAGATGGGACTGCGCTATTCAAATTTCCACACAACCGCGCTGTGCTCACCAACGCGCTCATGCCTAATGACGGGGCGGAACGCGACCAGCAACAACATGGCGTGCATCACCGAAGGGACGAATGGGTTTCCGGGGAGCAGCGGGCGTATACCCTTCGAGAATGGGACGATCGCTGAAGTGCTCAACGAGCGAGGATGGAATACCTACGCCGTGGGTAAATGGCATTTGACCCCTGCAGAGGAGGAAGATGCTTCTGCGTGGAAGCATCGCTGGCCGCTCGGGCGCGGGTTTGAACGCTTCTACGGGTTTATGGGCGGCGAGACCAACCAGTGGTACCCTGATCTCATCTACGATAACCATCCCATTGACCAGCCATACGCACCCGAGGACGGATACCACCTTTCCAAGGATCTCGTCGACAAAGCCATAGAGTTCATCAGAGACGCCAAGACGGTCGCGCCGGACAAGCCGTTCTTCATGTATTTCTGCCCTGGCTGTGCGCACGCCCCGCACCACATTTTCAAGGAGTGGGCTGACAAGTACAAGGGCAAATTCGATATGGGCTACGAGGTGATTCGTGAGGCGATCCTTGCCAACCAAAAGAAGATGGGGCTATTGCCAGAGAATACGAGCCTCTCGCCTATCAACCCGCACGGCGAGCCCCAGGTCTCCAGTCCGGATGGTAAGCCGTGGCCCATGCTTGATTGGGTTCGCCCGTGGGATTCGCTGTCCGACGACGAGAGTAGGATGTTTATTCGCATGGCTGAGGTGTATGCGGGGTTTGTATCGTATACCGATCACCATATTGGTCGCCTGCTCGATTACCTCGAGGAGTCGGGTCAGCTTGACAACACGATCGTCGTCGTCGCCTCCGACAACGGAGCGAGCGGTGAGGGCGGTCCGAACGGTTCCGTAAATGAAGTTAAATTCTTTAACAATGTTCCTGACACGATCGAAGAGAACATAAAGCGTATTGACGAACTGGGAAGCCCATCGACCTATAACCACTACAATACGGGCTGGGCGTGGGCCTTCGATACGCCCTTCCCATACTGGAAGCGCTTTGCAGGCTATGAAGGGGGGACTGCAGACATGTGCCTCGTCGCGTGGCCACGGGGGATTCCAGCACGAAGTGAAGTGCGACACCAGTACATTCATGCTATCGACGTCGTGCCGACTATCTACGACCTGCTCGGCATTGAACCGCCCGCAGTACTCAACGGATACACGCAGAGCCCCATTGAGGGCGAAAGCTTCAAACACACCAGTGACGATCCCAGCGCGCCGGAAAAGGAGACCCAGTTCTATTCTATGCTCGGCCAGCGCGCCATCTATCATCAGGGGTGGCTGGCGAACACGATGCACCCCCCTATCTCAGGGTGGGGCAATTTCGCCCACGACGTATGGGAGTTGTACAACCTTGAGGAGGACCGGGCGCAAATGAACGACATCTCCGGACAGTACCCTGACAAACTGGAACTCCTTAAGGGTTTATGGAACTACTTCGCCGGCGTCTACAACGCTCTGCCACTCGACGATCGCACGCCGCTCGAAATTATGTTGACAGAGCGCCCACAACCAGCAAAGCCACGAAACCGCTATATCTACTATCCCAACACCGCCGACGTCTCTGAGAGCGTCGCAGTCAACATCCGTGGACGTTCGTACACGATAGCTGCAGCCGTTGTTGTTGACACCACTGATGCAGCTGGTGTGCTCTTCGCCCAAGGTCACCTCATGGGTGGCCATACCTTATTCATCAAGGACAAGAGGCTCCACTATGTCTACAACTGGCTCGGGGAAGACATTCAAAAAATCACCTCAAACGTTGAGATTGGCACTGGTCGGCACGTCTTCACTGCTGAATTCGGCAGGACGGGCCAAGACCCGAAGACCAGGAGCGCCCTCGGCACGCTCACCCTCTATATTGATACCGAGCAGGTGGGACAGTCCGAGATTAAGACGCAGCCTGGCTACTTTAGCCTGGTGGGCGAAGGGCTGTGCGTCGGTCGCGATAGTGCGTCTCCGGTCTCGCCGGACTACGCGCCACCGTTCACCTTCGCCGGCGGGACCATTGACAGAGTAGTAGTGGACGTTGCCGGTGAGCCATTCGTGGACCACGAGAAAGAAGTTATGGGGTGGATTATGAGGGACTAGCTGTCTTCACCTTTGACAGTGCACACCCGGCGACGACACTCTGTTCCAAGAGATGGACCAAATCAGGTGAGCCTTCGGGTGGTTACTCCCCACAAAATCGAACAAAATAAACAAGCAAAGGAGATCCTTACTAGTAAAATATTTGCGTGCACATTGAGGTCGTTAGTAATCTTGCACCTTCAAAATTGAATTTTGCTTGATTCCGATTCTTTTAATTCTCGCTTTTGCGCTCCGTGACATTTTTTGTACTTCAATCCGCTGCCACACGGGCACGGACCGTTGCGGCTTGCCTTTGTAGGCGCAGTCGGCCGGCGGTGCTTCGACATCACCTCAGCCGGCGCACGCCCCTGCTGCACGAGCGCCGTCATCTGTCGCATAGGCTGGTCGATGTGCGTAAAGAACGCCCGGTAGCCCGCGCAGAGGTAGTTGAGCCCTAATTCACCCGTTGGTGTCTCCTTAAAACGGTTCTTTGGACATTCTCCATGGCACGCAAAGAGGGCTGGACACTCCTGACAGTATCGCGGGAGCGCGTCGCGCTTGTTCAGCCCGAACTGACGTTGTGCATCTGAGGACACCAGTTCGATAAGCGGCGTGTCCAAGATGTTGCCCAGCAGGTAATTTGGCTCAACGAAGTGATCGCATGAATAGAGGTCGCCGTTATGTTCGAGCGTGAGTGCCGTGCCGCACGTCGGAGAAAAGATGCAGACGGGCGGCGGCTCCCCTGCCCACGCCGCCAACGCTGCGTCGAAATGCTGCACGAACACGCGACCGACGTCGCGGGTGACCCATTCATCAAAGATGGCGATAAGGAAACGACCCCATTGTTCTGCGGTCACGGAGCGATCCGTTACCGTGTTCCCTTCTTGGAAGCCCGTTTCGTTATTCCGCTCGACGATAGGTATAAATTGGATGAACTGTGCCCCAACGTGGTCGCGTAAGAATCGGTACACCTCCGCGGGATGCGTGACATTGGCAGCACTAACTGCGCACATAATGTTAAAGTTAACCTTATGTTCTTGCAACAGACGTGCAGCGCGCAGCACGCGGTCAAATGTCGGGTGTCCCACCTTGTCTACGCGATAGGCGTCGTGCAGTTCCCGCGGCCCGTCCAGGCTTAGGCCGACGAGATAGTGATGCTCGCGGAGAAAGGTACACCATTCCTCATCCAAGAGCGTACCGTTCGTTTGCAACGTGCGTTCAATGGTCATGCCAGAAGCCGCGTATTTCTGCTCGCACGCGATTGAACAACGGTAGAAATCGAGCCCCATGAGGGTCGGCTCACCGCCTTGCCATGCAATTGTCGCGTACGGGATTCGCTGTGCGGAGAGGTACTGATCCAGATATGATTCGAGTACCTCGTCAGTCATTCGAAACCGGCCGTCCGGATAGAGGTGCTCTTTTTCCAAGAAAAAGCAGTACGAACAGTTCAGGTTGCAGATGGCGCCGGTGGGCTTCGCAAGAATGTGAAAAGCTGGCGGCGAGTTGGTTAAATGCATACAGTGTCCACGCTGCGCACCGAGTTGCCCGCCGGTGCACAGCAGCGATTGTTCCAATTACTATTTTCCACACTCGCGTAAATGAGTTCCGCTCCTCGAGTATGTTGAGAACGCTGGAAGAAACTGACCTTTAACACGTAATTGATATTGCGGCGGCCATGCATGATGCGGGAGCAACGGTTATGGGTAAGCCAACGGGTAGAGAGACTCCAACGTCTCACTGACTCCGGAGAAATATACGATGAAGTCTGCGGGTTCTTTGGCTGATTTAGGGGATGATGAGCTTGTGGACGATGCACATTCAAATCCTCAAAAATTTTCTGAGCGTATGCTTCCCTTTCACTAGCAATGACCATTTCAATTGAGCGAAACATGTCTCATCCCGTCGACCGGTCGGGTTAAGGAGTGACGCGTCGGTGAACAGGACCAACACAATGGCGATGGCCGATAAGCAGCTGGAGTCTGTGTTGAGCGATGAATTGATGACGTAAGAGGCGCCCAACAACGTGCCCGCAGCGCGGTCCATCGCGAAAGAACGGGGCAGACCCTCAGTGCCGATGTTCGTCGGAAAGCGGCGAGGAAAAAAAACGTGAGCAGCGCGCCCGCAACCCCCAAGAAACTCACTCTTCGCGCTTCCTCACATCGACAGATTCTTTCAAGCTCTGCACCTCTGCTCGCATCTCTTTGAGCTCGGCGAGATCAGCCTTGATTTCGTCCGTGTTGTCTTCCAATGTAGAGAGTCTTTCTAAGCGCTTCTCGATTGAGTTCAACTGATCGATGACGTTTCCGATCGTCTCTTTACTTGTTTCGGTGAGTTTTTCCCGTTCGGCCCTGAACTTCTCAAGGAGGGCCGTCGTGGTGGTGGCCGTCACGAGGCTGGCAAAGAGGATGGCAGAGATCATAGCGACGACCGCGATAATCCTGCCAAGCCCCGTGTAAGGCACCACGTCCCCGTAGCCGACGGTCGTTATAGTGACGATCATGAACCACAGCGCGTTGTCTATATCGGTCACATTGGGGTTCACGCCCGATTCGACGTAAAAGAAGAGAAACGAGCCGACGATGATGACCAGCAAATAAATGGCTAAGCCGTAGATGAGCCGGGTCTTTTCAGCGAATGAGAGGACTTCTTTTTCGATTCGTCGTGAGAACCTGAGGAGGGCAACGATTCGGACGAGTCTCAGAAGCTTGAAGGTTAAGGTAAGCGGCAGAGCGACGCCGAACGAAACGAGGGCAAGGTAGTCAAAAGGAATGATGGCAAGAATGTCGGTCCACTGGTACGCGACGTAGCTCCACTTGTTGTCCTGCTCGTTCACCCTAAACAAGTATTCGACCCATAAGAAGAGCACCACAACCGCGTCAAATGTCGCGATCGCTTCTAGGCTGCCTGACCTTAAGGGAAAAACTACTGTAAGGAACAAGAAAAAGCCATCAAAAACGATCAGTATAAAGCACAGGACTTCGTACAAAAAGCGGATTCGCCCACTCAGGCGAAAAACCTCGTTGAGACGCTGGATTCTCGCTATAATGTTGAAAAACTCAAGCAAGTCCGGAAGCTTCTCCGTAGGTTTCATTGTTTCTCATCAGTTTGAGGCACTCGATTTGGTCGCCCCAATAGCACGACGTGTCTAGTCAACTACTGAGGATGCAATAAAAGTTGCGAAATGACTAGCGATCCGTTTAAGAGTCTTGAAGAGAGATTCGTGCTCATCTGCGTACTTACGCTTATACAACCGGTCTTTAGCTTGGTGCTCCTGCTTCCAGGCTGCTATGCGATCACGGCAAGCAGAATTCGTTTTAGGCGGGCCTGCACTCTCAAACGTGACGCAAACGTCAGCTGAGCCCGCAATGCTCCAAAGCACAGGAGCACGTGCTTTTTTACAATAAGTCGTAAACGAAGCCATTCAAGGCCATAAAATCGAAAAAAGATATGATTACTAGTAGCTGGTCATTGCGGTAGGCGATTCGGTCGACGTGTTATTGCACGTGACTGGGTATAGTTGCCCCTTATTTGCGTCTGTGGTGGACTACAGCCACCTTCCCACATGATCTGTGGTTTTGTGGTTTTGTGGTCTTGAGGGTTCGACAGAGTTAGGCGCCAGGCATTTCGGGTTCTATAAACCACAATCAGAGAAGCGCCAATGCAGACAATGATGGTCGTCACGGGAAGATATTTTAATTGGAATCCACCAGTTACGTTACGAAGTCCTCTTCATAGAGGGGGATGCTGAAGGAGCATTATGACAAAAGTTAAGGTAATGGGTCCGGTGGACTACCTGATGGTCAGGTTTCCCGGGAACAAGTTCAGTGGCAAGGCCGCCCCTGAGCTGTTGAGACTCGAAAAAAAAGGCATCATCCGGGTGATCGATATGGTTTTCATTATGAAGGACGAGAACGGGAAACTGGTAACATCCGAGGCAGTCGACCTGACAGAAGAAGCGCGAGCTGCGTTTAATGAATTGTCAAAGAATACCCGTGAATGGTTCTCACAAGGCGATATAGAAGAGATCGCCACATCGTTGCCCAACAACAGCACGGCTGGCCTTCTCCTGTTCGAGAACGTTTGGGCTACCCAGTTCAAGGAGGACCTCCTTGAAATGAATGCCGAGGTGATCGACATGGGGCGGATCCCCCCGGAAAACATCCAGAAAGTAGAGAAAGAGATGGCAAAAAGAGGTGACTGAACAATGAGAGGAAGAGGAATAGCACTTGTTGCGGGAGCGAGAATGGGACAAGCGAGGGCCGAGCAGGCTGCCGCACAGCAGGCCGCACAGCAGGCGCCGCAGGCTGCGGCACCAGCCAGCACCGATACCGCTGCAGAAATACAGAAACTGGCAGATCTCCACGCATCGGGCGCACTAACGGATGAAGAGTTCGCCGCGATGAAGAAGAAGCTCCTAGGATTATAGGGGCATCTTCCCTTTTTTTATTTATTCTAACAACATTTCCCGATTAAATCGCGGGAGTGAGTACGAATTACTCGTAGGCCTAACGCACATCAGCAGGCGGGAGTTCGTCGCATTTCTATTTTTTGTGACCTTATTTGATTTCACAGAGCTCGTGAGAGCCCAATGGCTTGCCGGTTGACGCACTAAAAAAACCTCGTTTAAGCTCGCCCGTGAGCTGAAACTGAAGCCGCCTCGCGTGTCGCGTGTCCGGTCAAGGAGCGCTAGCCTCAACTGAAGGCGGACGTTCTGCAAGCGCGTCTTCTTCTTTTCGCTTGTCCTTGTAGGTCCGGTACAGCGCGAGGGCAAACCCGTACACCGCCGGCCCTACAATAACCCCGGCAAGCCCGAGAGCTGCAAAGGGAATAACGTACGCGAGGAGGGCAACGGGTTTTGGTATGCCCGCCCTGCTCCGACGCCCCAAGAGCGGTATCAGGTAGATACCGACGATGAGTTGGAATATGATGATGCTTAAGATGAGCACCACGATTCCTTTTATTGGGTCGCCGATAACGAAGAAGTAGAGCGAGACGGGGACGTAAACGAGAGCCCGCCCAATGATCGGGATGACCCCGATAGTGAGCATGAGGAATCCGAGCGTAAACGCATAGGGCACGCCGATTATTGGGAAGAAGATGAGGGCGACGATACCGCTGATCACAGCTGCAAGAATATAGTTGACATAAAGGGCGTGGTATATCGAATTGAGGTGACCTAAGAACGCGTTCACGGCGCCCTGGTGGTTACGAGGCGCAAGCCCCTTAAACTCCGCTACGATGTGATCGCCGTTGATGAGCAGGTACCAGACCAAAAGGGTAACAATGAACAGCTGGAAGAGATACAGCGGCGCTGCCTTAATAATGCCTTGTATGATATCTAATGCGGCAGTAACGAATGCGGTGAGGATATTTGATCCCGCCTGTCCCGCCCCGGCCGTGACGTTTGTCACTACAGGAACCCCACCCAAGCCAAGGGAGTATGCTAACGCGTTGCCCAGTGTTGTACTCGCCGTTCCTGTCGCCACCGAAAAACTCGTCAGCTCATTTGCGAGTATGTAGACGACTTGGAAGATCATCACCAAATATAGGACAATAATAAGGAGCATGACGAGGAACGACGACAGCACACGTCTATGGATACGTCGCTCAAGCCACCGCGCCGGGAACCAGAGGATGTACGCCGCCCAGAGCGTGAGGAAGATGACGTTGACCCACGGCCACGAAATTAACAGAACTAAGAACGTGATGAAGAGCGCAATGAGCAGGAGTACTGTGGAATAGCGCCGTTCTGCAAAGAAGTTGCCAATGTCGATCACTTCTTCTTTCCGTCTTGGTTCTCAGATCGCACCGTTGCACGATCGAAAGTAGAAGCGTATTTTACGTATATTAGGGTTCTGATTTTGGTCTGCCGTTGGATGACGTGACGCGCGACTTCGAAAATAGTAGAGGCTATAGTCCACAACGCACTTCCGAACCCTAAACTTGACGTTTCTTTTTCATGAGCACAAACTACGTCATCACAAAGCGAGGTGAGCAGACCGAACGATGAGATTCATCCTATTGGCCAAATATCGGTCGCAGTGAGTAGCGAAAGGCGCCACGCTTTTAGATTGCAAATAAAACCGAGTCAAATCAAAAAACTAATATATAAACCGGACGTCTCTATTCTTAAGTTTTGAGGTGCTGCGCGTCTACGCATGCCTAACAGAAGGAGGACTAATCATGGTTGACCTCACCTTTATCGAAAAAAGAAGTGGTAACCTCCTGCTCTATATCATCGTCATTGCGATTGTACTCTTGCTTTTATTCATGGTCTGGCCGTGGAAGACCGCCTTGATCCTGACCCTCTGGGCCGGATATGTCCTGTGGTGGCCAACAGTATGGCTCGAAAAGTACATTCATCGGCGCGGGTTAGCGGCCCTTATCGTTATCATCGTTACGGGCGTTATCCTGGCATTCGCGCTGATTAATGTAACAGTTATCGTCGCGCAAGAACTCGCGCAACTAGTGGCGGGCGCCTCAGCGAGCTCGAACGCACAGTTAAGCCAGGGACTCACCAACACGTTCCGGCTTGCTAACCCTGATCTGGCGAGAGCGGGGCCTATAGTCGCGCTCACAAGCGCGCTGGCCGCTGGCGGCGCTGAAATTGTAACGACGTTCACTCAGACCGCACAAGGTGCCGTGCGGAACGTTCTATTCAGCATTCCGCTGCTATTGGCACAGCTCATCATCGTTTTCTTCCTTCTCCTAGGCATCCTTTATAAAGGCGATTCCATCGTCAACGACTTTAAAGGCGCCGTTCCAGCAAAATATCGATCGACGGTCAATCGATTCTTGGACCACCTCAATCCGATCTTCTACACGTTTTTCGTTATATACGTCGCTGTGGCAGTCCTTTGCGCGATCCTGGCGGTCATAATCTACGGACTTCTGGGGGTGCCATATTTCCTTACGTTCGCAGTCTTCATCCTATTTATCGGCCTCATTCCGTCCGTTGGACGCGCCCTCATTTACATCCCGCTCTCGATTTGGCTCCTTATTCAAGGGCAGACCCTCACGGGCCTTCTCGTGCTAATCATTAGCATCGTCGTTTTTGAGCTGATCCTTCGATATACGATCCAGCCAAGATGGATGCTACGCACTGGCAGGGTTCCGAAACCGCTTTCACTCATCGCGTTCACGTTTGCTCTAGCGGCGTTCGGCCCCATAGGATTTGCGATCGGGCCTGCGATCATGGGCTTCGCGCTTGCTATGTGGAGAACGTGGAGGGACATCCAAAGAGAACAGGAAGAACAAGCGCCAGCCGTCGCACAGGCAAGCGGGTCGTGAGAACAATCTTGAATTTTTAGTCACGAACTAGTGTGAATGAAAACCTTTCCCTCCAAGCCTGATGTAGCGCGGCGATTGGTAGACCTCAAAGATAAGCTGGCCGAGGGTTCATCAACCAGATTATAAGCAAACCAGCCGGTGAGCATGAGCTGAACTATCCCTGCTGGGCGCTAAAGAACAGAAAAGGTTTTTTTCAGCGCGCGGCGCATAAACTTGCTCTTATTCTGCGAGTTTGTTAGGAACCCTTCATTCTACGGTTTGCAAGCTGAGGTTAGCTTCGCCAGAAAACAAGTGCGTGGCTTTCTCTTCATTCTGGTATTCTTGCTTAATTTTGTAGGTCGTCAGTTTGAGTTGTGATCTAATCTCATGTAGACTCATCAGGCAGAGCGATCGCTATGTTCGTTAGGTCATTGAGCGGAATTGCTCACCGGCGTGAGTGACGACCTCAATGAACAGCTAGGACGGTCCAAATATTGGGAGCTCTTCGGTACCGAGAACATCTTTTTTGCGCGAGACGAGGTGGGCTCATCGACACTTGAGGCTGTTGCGCGAGCCAACGATTGGCTCGATTCTGAGCGTCTATAGAGAGTGGTAGTAAGGCGAAGCGGGGGTGAGTTTACAAAATAGTTAGGCCTAGAGCTGTTTACACGTTTCAAGGAATATTCCCGCATTCGCCGGTATTTATGGCAAAGCAACCAAATAATATCCTTCATTTATATTGATCAGGCCCGGAGCAAGGGTGATATCTTCCAAAAAAAGATACAAAAAATAGACGTGGACAAGTAGATAATTTTGTGTAAAAACAGACCCTATCTTTCTTAGTCCGAAGCCGCTCCGGCCTTAAAAAAATAATTAATGCTATATACTTCGAAGTATTATACCAAGAATTAGCACAAAAAGGACAGTAAGAGGGGGCCTAAAAACAACGGTTTGTTCTGCGTGCTTATTGATTTCTCAAAAAAAATTTTGTTCACCTTTACGGATACGTGAATATGTATAACGAAGCGGACATATTACTATGGCCGGCCATATTTCTACGGTGGCTTCTTAGGTGTTTCGTCGATTATTGTTACGCCGGTATCATCGCTAAAGTAAACTAGTTCTTTCTTCTTTGGTTAGTTAATCAAAATCAAACTTTTTCGACTTTGTTTCTATACGTTTTTCACACCATAAAAAAGACCGGCTGGCCAGGATAGGAATTTTAATCGATATTTCTGGGCTAATCGCAGCAGCACTTGACGACCAATCTTTATTTTCTAGCCCGAAAGTTTACCTCAGCACCTCAAGTAGATGTTGACATGACGCATCACCCCTGCCCTACGGCTGTTTCGTGACTGCGAATGCCGCGTTTCAAAAAACTATTTTTTAGGCGAAACGGCATGCCAGAGGCGTAATTACTCAAGCTCAGCTATCATCGCTGTTTTCAATCAGAATCGCTTTGCGTGCGCTCAGGCAGTAGCAGTACCGCTCCAACGAAGAAGCATAGCGCGCCAACAAAAGTACCTAAGTTCACGAGTATTATGTTTCGCGGGAGGCCCGTCGTCGGCACTACAAATGACGCAACCGCCGAGACGCCGAAGGCCACAGAACCGGCCAAGTTGAGAGCCGTGATCCGCCAAGACAGGCTGTGCAACCGCCAGCAGGCAAAGGCGTGACACACTTCAACCCACGCGAGCCCGCTCGCCACGAGAAAGCATAAAGAACCAAGCGCGTCGGGCGCCCAAACGAGACGGTCAACTTGACTGACTGAGAGGTTTGCGCTCAAGGCGAAGAACGTCGTTGCGTTGAAAAACAGCGTGCCGACGAACTGCACGAGCGTCGACCACCAGTCAATTCGTCGGGGCTCAAATGTAAGAAAACGGAATTTCTGTCGATAATCGGCTCTTGGAGGATCTTGGTCGACATTTACCACCTCCAAGTATTGTAAAAAAGCTGCGCTTGTAAACCACAGAGAACCAACAAAAAAGGTAGCGGCGTCGGCCACCACACCAACAGCAGAGAGGTATCCAGGCAACGCGCCAACTGCGAAGCAGGTTGCGCCTACTGCAAAGAGGATACCGATCCACCAGCCAATCGCGCGTGGCGCCCACCACGTTGAACCACGATCGACGTTGAGGTGCGAGTGTCGCTTGCGGCGCACACGCGACGTCAGCGCGACACGGACGCGTTCCGACTCTTCGAAGATCTCACTTGTCATAGACGGTCCAGTTCCGTCGACGGGCATCCCGTCTGCATCTTCGGTCGGTTTGTTGTTTCGGGTCCCAGAGCATTGACGCTGCAAACACGTTAAAAAATCTTAATAAGCTTAACGGTTTATATTTCGTGTCCGAAACGGTCGTGACGTTCGAGCTACATTCGAAACTGAATACGACTGGCTCAAGAATGCTCGACTGAAATTGAAAGGAGATTACTCCTCAAAAACTAGGCGTTGTATTGAAAAAGGCGATTTTCATGTTATCAAAAAAGGTAGATTTGACCACGAAAAAGGAATCAGAGACAGACTATACCACGACATACGGCCGACGCTATTTCGACCAACCGGTGCCGAAATATGCCATGCCTCACAATGGCATGCCGGCCCGCGCAGCCTACCAGCTCATTCATGATGAGCTGAACCTCGACGGAAATCCCGCCTTGAACCTTGCCAGCTTCGTCACCACGTGGATGGAGCCGGAAGCACACCTGCTCATCGCAGAAACCCTCGACAAGAATTACGTGGACAACGATGAGTACCCGCAAACCACGGTTATACAAGAACGCGTAGTCAACATGCTCGCCCGCTTATTCAACGCTCCTGAAGACTGCGAGTCCATCGGGACCGCGACGATAGGGTCGTCGGAGGCTATAATGCTCGCCGTGTTGGCGCATAAGTGGACCTGGAGAAAGCGCCGACAGGCAGAGGGAAAACCGCACGACAACCCGAATATCGTGATGGGAGCAGACGTCCATACGGTATGGGAGAAAACCGCCCGCTACTTCGACATCGAACTGAGACTGATTCCGCTCCAAGAAGACACGTATATTATCGACGCTGATGAGGTGGCGGCGCAGGTTGACGAAAACACCATATGCGTTGCCGCGGTTCTAGGAACCACGTTCACCGGACAGATGGACCCAATCAAGGAAATCAACGATCTCCTCGTTGACATAAAAAACACGAAAGGCTGGGATATACCGCTTCACGTCGACGGGGCAAGTGGCGCGTTTGTCGCACCCTTCGTTCGGCCCGATCTCGAATGGGACTTTAAGCTCGAACAGGTGAAATCAATCAATGCGTCCGGACACAAATATGGCCTGGTTTATCCTGGGGTCGGGTGGCTCGTGATGAAGGATAAAAACGATCTTCCTGAAGAGCTGGTATTCCGTATCAATTACTTGGGAGGGGAGATGACGAACTACTCGCTCAACTTCTCTAAGAGCAGCTCCACCATTATCGCGCAGTACTATAACTTCATACGCCTCGGCAGAAGCGGCTACACTGATATAATGACGAACATGATGAACAACAGCCGTTACCTCGCCGAAAAGTTGGATAAGACGGGCAAGTTTGAGATCATCAACAAACAAAAAACACTTCCTCTAGTAGCATTTCGTTTGAAGGATGCGGAGTTCACGGTCTTCCAGCTCTCTGACAAGCTCCGGCAAGAAGGCTGGATCGTGCCAGCTTACTACCTTCCCGAGAACGCACAGGACGTCGCCGTTATGCGGATGGTCATTAAGGAGAATTTCAGCAGAGACATGGTGGAGCTGCTCTTCAGCGACGTTATGAAAGCGTACCAAAGCCTCGAACAGTCAGAAGCTGAGAGAAAAGAAGGCGCAAAGGGCGCGGAGAACTTGAGCCTTTTGTATTAGGGCCGGCATTTTGTTACCAGCGAGGTGGTGCCATCGGCTTAGAACGCCCCTTAGATCCAAGGCGATGAGCGCTCTAGTGGCTAATGCGTACTTGCGACCATCGAGTTTGTAGAAAAAAAAGTAGGAGGGTTGTTAACAACCACTCTCATGAAATCAACTATCGGCTGGCTTCAAGTTTAGGCTGCTTTTACCATAGCTGAACAATAACCTCACTTTGGCATCAGCACAGAATCAATAACGTGGATCAACCCGTTGGTGCACTCTATATCAGGGTGTATCACTTCAGCGTCATCTATCTTAACGCCTCTGTGAAAGAGATGATGAACTTCTACCGTGAGCGACTGGCCGTTCTCCGTCGGTATTGATTTCATCGTTTTCAACGCGTTTGCTGTGTACTTCCCTGACGCCACGTGGTACTTGAGTATCTTAGTAAGCTCTTTTTTGTCTTTTAATACGCTTTCTAACACTCCTGAAGGCATCTTTGAAAATGCTGCATCAGTCGGCGCAAAGACCGTGAATGGACCCGGCCCGCTCAGCGCAACTACAAGATCAGCAGCTTTTACTGCTCTTACTAGCGTCGTAAAGTTCTCGGCTGCTATTGCGGTTTCTACGATATTTTTCATTCTTTCAATCACCATTTTTTTATATAAAGTCAAACTCACTTTATCTTCCACGTATTTCTACTTAAGTGCTAGAATAACAAAACAAACAGCGATTTCATTATAAAAGCAATTGCATCGTCGGCAGCATCTAAAGTAGTCGATACACGACGCAGTTCGGTTAGAGTTGATCTCTCACACGATTTAATCTGTTATAGTGTACGCGTTGAGCCGCCTAGGCCCCTCCTATGCGCGAGTGCGACAGAGCTACGTTAAGGGAAAAAGAACAAGGTTTCCTTCCCGGAAGTTGCTCATAGGGCGTCGTGACGCTTTCAAATATCCACAATAATCTCGTTTCTTCTAAAGATGCCAGGTATGAACGGCGGGTTGTACAACGCGACGATAAAATTTGATTTTGGCACAATGCCGTTCCTTGAGAGCCAAGCTCTAAGTTCCTCGGTCCTCTGAGTTGCGAGCTTATCGTGCACGCGGCCTGAGAATCGTGTCGCGGCGGTTCTCCGGCTCTCGACGACCTTAAACGTGATCCGCGGATCTTGCGGCTCTGGGAGCGTCTCGAGCGTAAATTTCGATGGCATGGCGAAGGAGACTCGGTACACGCCTTCCTTAGTCCGTTCTTCAGTTACTGGCGCAGTCATCGATATCTTTTCTGACGTCACCGGGGCCATCATAGGGATTTCCTCGGAGCCTGATACCTTTTCCTCGGACACAGGCGCCGTCATAGAGATTGCTTCCTTCTTTCTGTTTCCTCCAAAAATGTAATGAGCAAGAATCTCAAATCCGTTCCTTAACGCACCGTCAAAATCTGATTCCACCTCAACTTGGGCTAGAATATATGCTGCGTACGCTCTAATCTCAAAACCATCTTCCTTTTTTTCAACATTGTATAAGGGGCTCTCTACCATCGTCGTCTCCTCCATTTGCTGCGTTTTTCTTTTTTTAAGAGTGCGACAGAGTTCGCTTCGCGTTGTAATATGCTTTACCCGTTAAAACGGCGTCGAATCATTCCACTGGCGCTGTGTTGCCCCGACGACATGGCATGTGTGTGCTTTCATACCTGAGTGCTCGTCGATTCTCCCGTCGGAAGAAAACGAGTGGCAGAAAACCATAGCGCTACGTTCACCAAGCTTATGAGTACGGGCACTTCAATCAGCGGTCCAATAACAGCGGCAAACGCTTGACCGGAGTTAATTCCAAAGACAGCGACAGCCACCGCAATAGCAAGCTCGAAATTGTTGCTCGCTGCAGTGAATGCCAGCGTGGCCGTCTTAGCATAGTTGATCCTGACCCGCCAGCAGACATAGAAGGTGAGAAAGAACATGACGACGAAGTACACAAACAGCGGGATGGCAATCCGCACAACGTCAAGTGGCAGCGATATAATGAGGTTCCCCTTCAAAGAGAACATTATGATGATAGTGTATAACAACGCTATGAGCGAAACAGGTCCGATCTTCGGGACGAAACGCGTTTCGTACCATTCCCGTCCTTTGAGTTTCAACCCTATGTAGCGGGTAACCATCCCTGCAACGAACGGGATGCCGAGATAGATTGCCACGGTCTTCGCAATCTCGACAATGGATATGTTCACCACGGTCGCCACTTGAGTTATGCCAAGCCACTGAGGTAGTATTGAGATGAGGAAGAAGGCGTACACTGAGTAGAAGAGAATCTGCAAAATGGAGTTCAGAGCGACCAAGGCAGCCGCGTACTCATTGTCGCCGCCAGCGAGGTTGATCCAGACGATAACCATTGCAATGCAAGGCGAGATGCCTATGAGAATGAGCCCTACGAAGTACTCAGGATAGTTGCGCATAAAGATGACCGCGAGAGCGAACATCACGAGGGGGGCGATGATCCAGTTGAACACAAGCCCGAGGCCTAAGACTTTGGTATCCCGAAAGACCTTTCCCAACTCCTCGTAGCGAACCTTGGCCAGTGGTGGATACATCATTACGATGAGCCCGATAGCGATGGGGATAGAAGTCGTTCCTACGGATAATTGGTTGAGCGCGTCCGGGACGCCTGGGACAAAATACCCTATCGCTAGCCCTAGGAACATCGCCAGGAAGATCCAGAGGGTCAGGAACTCATTTATGAACGATAGTCGTCCTTTGGGTTTTTCAACCATGTAAGTAGCCTCTGATCTCGTCCATTTTCAATAATCCCATAATTCGAATCACAGTATCTCGCCTGACGCACATCCTCGATACCTTCTCACCACTCGCTATGACCATTGCATTTAAACGATTACATCGGTTGACAACAACCTTTCTTTTTCGCCAATAAATTGTAGAGTGTGTGTCCTTTGGGCGTAAGCTCAAATTTTTTATCCTGTTCTAAGATGAGCCCAGATTTGACTAGTTTAGCCATCTCAACTTCAACTATCTGCGACTTTAGTGCGCCGAAGCTTTCCGTGTAGCGCTTTTTGATCGCAGGGTCCATAAGTCGCCATAACAGGTCGTGAGCTTCAAAATCAACATCTAAGTTCAAGTCGTCACCACCTCTCAACTTCATACTCGTAGCATTGTTGAGATACGTCGCTTGTCAAGGCGTTTGTCACCACCTTTTTTGTCCAAGCTCAATTTCATCGCCTCATCAATTAAAACTTCTTTTTTCAGCTTGTCGTGAGAACGTTGTTTGGTACCCGACGCAACTAGTGGGTACCGAAACGCTTTTGGCTATTCACAAATCTCACGACATTATATAACTTCCCTGACGTTCTATTGTGGAGTCAACGAGATTTGAGGAAACAAGCTCCCACCTAAGGAATTTCATTAAAATTTTGAATTATAGTCCGGATAAGAGAACCGAATAGATCCGCCAATAATCCGACAACGAGAGGAAACACCATGAACGATGATGACCGGCAGGTCCTCCTCCTAACCTGCTCAGGGATCTCCCATACGGGGCAGCTCACCACCAGGACTGGAACCTGGCTCCGTTACCGACATCCGGTACTGATTACTCGTCATCTCCAACTTACCGCCCTGAAACGTCCGCTGGATGAAGAACTCCGGAACGAGAAGAATCTCGTTGCGGTAGACGGATGTGAGGAATGCTGTGTAAAAAAGAGAATGGATGCGATCGGAACGAGACCAGACGTGTACATTGTTGCAACAAGGGAAGGAATCGTCAAACGCGGGATGGAAGAGGCTCGGTCCGAGGAGATTGAAACCCTCTCCCAAGTTATCGTGAGAAAGGTGAGGGACTGAATGACAAATGGCCCCGCAAAATCAAGAGATCACGCACTAGATAGAGACGAATCTCACGCGAGGTACGGGGCGTGACCTTGTGTTTTATGTGCCCGTCTCGTGTCTGCCTCCTATCAAAAGACAATTGAGGGAATTATGACGCACGACACTCGCTTTGGGGCGATGGGCGTCGCTGTGATTGCGTAGCGTCCTATAAGCTCCCGCTCACACTAGGACGCCGGATCAGTCAAACAAGAATTTATACTTGCACGTACCGTTTCCGAAGTGGGCTGGCGGTTCTATAAAATCCTAGGCCTGCCCTATTGTATGATGTACACATAACATTTGGGACGCTGACCTTACGGGTTGAGGCATTCTGAGGGGTCACCGCTACATAAACGCTGCTTTAATTCCAGTAATGATGAATTGCACACCAATTGCGAGGAGAAGGAGCCCAAGCACACGGTTGACTACTTTGAGCTCTTTTTCTCTGATCCCTCTTGTAATGACGTAGGAATAGATCATCGCACAGTAAACGACACCTATTACGACGAAAATGGCCGCAAAAACAATTGCAATCGCCGGCCAGCCCGGTCCTGCTGCGTCCCCTATGAGGACTATGACCGTTGTTATTGCCCCTGGACCAGCTATGATCGGAATTGCCAAGGGCGTCACCGCTACATCCTCCGCGTAAGCCTCTGCGCTCTGTGGGATAGGTTGCTTGGTGTAGGACACACGCGCGTAGACCATCTCAATTCCAATCAAGAAGAGGAGGACCCCTCCTCCGATTCGAAGAGCGGCAAGAGTGATGCCAAAAAGTTGAAGGATCCCGTAACCCCCGATAGCAAAGACGAGCAAAATCGCGAGCGCATAAAGAGAGGCATCACGGGCTATCTTTCGCTGGTGCACGCGACTAACGTCTTTTATCGACGAAACGAAGAAGAGCGTCACCGTGATGGGATCAATGAGGATAAAAATTGAAGAGAAGGTTAATAGTGCAAAGCTTAGAAGATCCATTTGGTCCCTCATCTGATTAAAGGTTCAAAGCTTACGTAATCATGCTTAGACTTACAAGATTTTGACTGTATGACCGTTGTGTATATCATGACATCCGTAAGCGATCTCCTCTCCAAAAGGGAGCATTCAGAATGTAAAATGAGAATACGCGCCAGCGCATCCCTGCCGGGGGGCTCTACAACTACGTAACCCCCGCCTCGCTGAGACGAGGTTGGCAAGCGCGCCGGCAAACCGTGCTTTGCCGTCCTAGTTCGGTCTGTCCTATTTCGCGAGCTTCAAGAACCGCAGTTTATCGCTACGATGACCGTGCTTACCGACATAAGCACTGCGCCTGCTGCAGGTGCTCGGGCATTCTCACATCAATATAACAGCTGTTTACCTGCAGTTTAATGACAAGGATGTGCAGGAAGCGTATGCAAACGTGCAGTTCTAGTAACGGTACTCTCGATTGGCGGTGTTACTAGCACCCGCTGCCCTCCCTTCTAGAGACTGTGACTGAAGCCAGCGTTATGCATCCTGGGGGAAGGGCAGACAACCCAGGATAATCAGCTCTCGACTGACTGGCCGCTTGGTATTGTAAAAGAATCTCGTTAGCGTTTTGGTCTGCAACGACTGCAGTAATATCATACCTTCCAATGCTCTCAAAAAATGCAGTCATCTCCCATTGACCGTCTGAGGAGACACCAACGGGGCCATCTTGTGGGTAATGGCGGTTCGCGTTGTAATCATATAATACAAGCCATAGGTAGTATTGTTCTCCCTCAAAGTTATGGGCTGTGCCTTTAACAAATTCTGATTTTTCTACCCGCGTGTTATTAGTGGGGGTTGTGATGGTGGCTGCTGGAATCCCAAGTATAGACTCAGTTCGATGATCGATTGGCATAAAAGGGGGTAGCGGAGGGTTTGACTTAAGTTTTTGCTTTTATTAAGATTTGTACCTGCTTTGTAGCTGCTAGCACCATCTATTCAGTGCCTTTGTTACTGCCTGATTTGTCATATTTTTTAAACCGCTCGTAGAGTTCAAGGCCCCAACACTCTTTTGCATGGGCGCACCAATGAACGCACAAGTTCATGTCGTTAAACACCGTTAACCCGCACTTGCTGCATTGCACCTTGGCATCCGACGAGAAAATCTCGACGTCCTCGCCGCATCGCGGACACTTCTGAATTGTAAGAGTTGGCGTCCCTCGCATAGACCCCCTCCTGTAGCGGTCTTTTAGATTGACATATATGAGTCCCTAATTCAAGAAAAAAGAAGAGGGGGCCAATAGCCCCTCAACTACACTTCTACAACCTTCTCTCCTACCATCACGTCAGGGCAAAACACAAGCTTCAAGTCCCTACCACAAGAACTATGTGAAGCTTATGCAAACGTGCAGTTCTAGCTGCTTATTTTTCCAATAAGAACAGCTCTAACTTGAAGCTTCGCGACGCAACTATAAGGTAAGTCCCCGTCGTTCTGTGCGGCTAGGAGTCGAGCAATTATGATCTAAAAAGCTCGTTTGATTCGGTTACCCACTCATTTTTTGCACTACGCCACCCTAAGCCTTTAAACAAGCCGCGTTGATGCTCCGGCATAGAGAGGCGTGGGTCCGGCTGGGGTAGCACTTCGACGCCGGCATTTATAAGCGTGTGCAAGTGTCGCTTTATCCGGTTCAATTCGGCGGTATTGTCTCGCAAGTCAGTTAACGTCTCCTTTAATTCCTCGTCGCTCCGTGGCTCCGCTACCGGCGCCTTTATCGCCTTGTCCGCTACCAGCGCCTTTGCCTTGTTCGCTACCAGCGCCTTTACCTTGTTCGCTATCTGCGCCTTTATCGCCTTGTTCTGTCGCTCGTGCCCTTTCACTTGTTCTATCGCTTCGTCGAGCGTTAAATATCGCTCGTCGACGCGCCGGAAATAGTGCATAAAATCCCAATCAAGTATAATAACAGTCATTTATGACACCTCGTTACTCTCGCCGTTTATCTTCGATCTCATGCTTTTTCCAAAGACAAAGCACCCACTGACGTTTCAAGGGGCACTTAACGTTAACCTCAGCACAAGCGCGATAGGCGACGGGGTCAGATGAACGGCGGGTAAGTCCCGGACAAAAAAGAACAGGGGATGACCACGGGCATGCCTTACTTAGCTGTGACTCTTTGGTTATTAGGTGGTTCAACGGTGCGAGAGCAGATAAGGGTTCTTATTCTTCCTTCTTTTTTGCCGCCGCCCGCACTTTGTCGTTGCTCGTCAGAAATTGCAGCGTGGTTAGCATCACCTACGCTCTTTGTCCCGTTGACCACGTTCTGCTGTATGTACTCCTCAAGACTCGCGTTTGAAGTGCTTTAAACATCTTCTCGAAAAAATACCCTTCAAACAAAATTCCAGCAGCTATGAATCCTTCGATAATTATAATTGCTGCAAGCATTTCTAAACCGTTCATTTTTTCAACCCCTCACGTCCCATTGACCACGTTCTGCTGTATGTACTCCTCAAGATGCGCTTTGGTGATACGGTATAGGTTTCCTATCCGAATCGCTTTCAGCTGTCCGCTCTTGATATGCTCATATATCGTGGTTCGTGTAACACGCAACATCGTCGCAACTTCTAGTGGTGTGTACACTTCGTCTATCATTTTATTCTAGTTAATCAATGTTGTTATGGTATATATAATTCTAGTTAATTTGATAATGTTTTATTTTATTTAATCTTAGTTTTTAACATTTTATTTTGTTTATGTTCAGTTTATGGGGGGAGATAATCTTAACGTCACCAATTCCAGCTGCTTCTGAAGATCTTCTGCAGGGGCTTGCTGAGGGACTGGTTGAGGCTGCTCGTAAACCGGCTGTCTATACCTGCTGTGCTGCTGGATTTGGCGTTACAGCAACAAATTCAGTCGGTTGTATTGCTGTTTGCTGTGATTGTATTGCTGCTTGTTAACCTGCGTCTTTGATTATGGGCGAAGCTGACGGGTCGAATGGATTTGTGCGCAATGCTAGGGAGAACAGGTACGGGTATCGCTTCAAGAGGTACGCCATGTACTTGAGCCACTCAGAGGTGAGTGCGCTATAGGCCCGTTGCGCATCAACAGCGAGGTGTCGATAATCGCTGCTGGGTAGGGATGTGAGCTCAGGTCGGTAATAAAGTTCATCAGCGAGATGAAAAACTGCCCACAGCTGTTCGGTGAATGCCTCCTGTTCGAGAAGGGTCGGGTTTTCGAGGAGGCGGAGTAAAAACCCCCGCTGTGAGATGAGAAAATCGCGCAGGTTCTGTAGAAACTGTAACGCTTTTGGGTCATCCTTTTCGTAAACGAGTTTGTATTTGTGCTTGTTTAGACGCATGCTTGCCTCGGTGAAGTCGCGAGTAGTCCACGTGCCCTTGACTAAAAGCTCATCGCGTATCCTTTCCACATTCGGATCAAAGCTGGAAAACGCTTTCAGGAGCGCGGTGCCGACCTCACTAAAGTAGATGCCGATTACCATGTTTAGTTTGGTTATTTGACTCCGCTTTTCTTGCTCACTTATCGCCCAGTCAACAACCAGGACGACGAGGAGCACCTCGATTGGCAGAAAGGCAAGATCACCAAGTCCGTAGAGTTCGATATGGTGCAGGTCGTGAAATTCATAATAATGTGCTAGATAGAGAAGTGCCGAGATCGCAACTAGAAGGATCCCGAAATACACCCGCCAATTTATTTTCACGCGTTTATCCCCTGAACGCGTATCATGGCGTTAATTATCATAAATGTACTCTTGGTGAAAATGACGCGAAATACAGCGCGTGCGGTTGCAGGTCGGCAGCTAACGCCAGATAGCGTATATCGTGGATGAGATCAAGGTCCTACAGACACCCTATCAAGGTGTGCCTTCCTCTTTTTTTAAAACTGGCTCTTTCTATGATAGCAGTTCATTAGCCGAGTGTCAAGGCTTCGCGCTTTGACGCTTGTTTTGAGCCAAAGATCGGTTGCATGCGCTGTACGCATAGTAAGACGTGCTGGCGACGTTTAACGGCTGCGATTCTCTAACAGACGCGTCTAATCGAGCTTATACTGTGACGATGGGGTCAGCGGAGTTGATTAGGAGCACTACAAGAATCCACGTGCATGACGTGTATATGGGGTGCTGGAAACGCCTTGATTGGATTGTGGCTATTAGGTGTAAACCACTCTGCTCTGAAAGGCGATCCGTGGCCGTACAATCTGATCATATTGGGGCTTGTTAGTGGGGTGTTCTTGGTACTTGGCTTGGTGGCCATCCCTTCGATAGCACACGGGTGCACCTCAGTCGGTTCATTGCCAGCACTGTGCGCTTCATATTGATCAGCATATGTGGCGCTGACGAACCCTTCGGCCATCTGCGAGCGTGCTGCGTTGTGCGTGCAAAGGAACAAAATTTTCTTCTTCATAGTCTTAGAACGTTTCCCCGTCTTTCTGCTATTGTAGTAGAGGGATAACTAATCCAAAGAGTAGGCATGTTACGCCAATGAATACTTCAATGGGGGATACAGTTTGGATTTAGTTTTCTTCTTTCAAAAAGCTAACAACGACCACCATACACCCAGGAGCCACTACTACACACAAATCGAGCGCTTCCAGAACAAACTTGTGCACCTTGAGAGAATGCGGTTCCATTCCAATAGCACTCTCCCCCTTTCTCGTCTTTCTCCACAATTGGCGAGTTCTTCTTCGTAGGATCCTGGGGTTCTACATTGGTGATTTCGGACACTTTAATTCCTCCATTTTTAAATTAAAGCAATTCTACTATATTTAACATTTTCAGTTACAAACAGTCAAAAGTAGAAAAATAAAGAAAAGAGCAATTAACAACCCTATAAAGATAAACGCCACGATTGACGCGATTAATAGACCGGATACTATCAACGTGAGCGCTAGGGCGGCGTTATTCGTCGTCGTCCGTCAAAACTCCGGCGGCATGTCTAACTCAGCTCTTACTAAATCCATGACCGCCCGCGCCCATAGGATCCTAAAGCGGAGCGTTCCTGTGTATCTATCAGTATCACTGCGTAAAATATCATCTATCTCGCTTATGGCGTCGGACAATACGTCGCTTATGTCTGAATGTTTACCCATATTTTTTACCCTCTTATTCTTCGTAGACAAATTATGACGCGTATTGATCGCGTCGCCTAAATACGAACTTAAAGAAATCATCGCGCGCCTTTAAACGCTTCGCGCAGCCGTCGCAAAACTTAGAAGTAGTATCTATAGCGGTGTGACACGCTACGCAGCGTTTATAGTGTCCATTGGCCCAGATAACGCGCGGGGCTTTTCCATCAATAACGGGGTCGCGTTCGGTCCCGCGTGTCATTATTTTTATCCCCTACACGCGCAACGTATTAAGAGTTTTTAGAGGATCCCGCGCTCTAAGTTATCAATAAGCCGCGTATTCCGTAACATCGCCGTTAATATCGTCGCTCTCGCCTCGCGGGATAGAATACTAAACTTTGCTTTACGTCCCGAAGTAAAACAAGTCATATGTTTCGCGGCGTGGATTGCGGAATAACTCGCAGTAATACGAAACGTGATCCTTATCATCGCGTCGCTTACACTTGACATAAAGCTCGCATCGTGCGCAGTTAGTCATATACAATAACAAGATAGCGACCGCGCTAACTACCTAACCGATGCGTAGAAGGCGAAAGTAACAGTTTGTTACTTGTCTAATCCTCTTAGAGGATACCCAAAAAACGCAGAACTACGACTATGACTATAATCACGATAACAAGCCATACTAAGTCCATGACGCCCATATACCTCATCACCTCCTTTGACAGAT
>Ga0209123_1001139_pt1 | contig 27987 bp, 20 predicted proteins | sample BarGraIncu00431A_FD_184500 | JGI IMG/M metagenome (GOLD analysis project Ga0209123, IMG submission 184500) | Arctic peat soil microbial communities from Barrow, Alaska, USA - Barrow Graham LP Incubations 004-31A (SPAdes) (version 2) | ecosystem: Environmental > Terrestrial > Soil > Wetlands >...
ACCCATAAAACAATAAAGCAAGCAGCATCTCAGGATTGTATGGCTGAGAGCCTCGACCAGCATATGAGTTTTTTAAAGAACGAAGATCAAGTTGATCGACTATCTCGACAACAAATCGAGCCAAGTGCCGTTCAGGCAACCAATCTTGCACTGACGGCGGAAGTAGATACAGAGTTTCCCGGTCAACTTCAATAAATTTGAGAGACATCTTGCGCAACTCCTTTAAACCATTACATTAAAGTAGCGCGAGTATAGCACATTACGTCGGGAAAGTCCGACAAACTCCTAGGCACAAAAAGGAAACTCCTGAGCACGAAAGGAAATTCCTGCGCGGGAAAAGTTTCACCAAGCAGGAAATCATTTTCCCTGAAAGGAAAAAGGAAATTCCGATCAGCAGATGCCATAGGCCGGCGGGCAATTGCTTTTGCCGGTGCATAAAAAGGAAATCCCAAAGCACAAAAAGGAAATGTCGGAGAACGAAAGGAAATTCCTTTTGCGGCAAAAAAGTTTTTCCAAGCAGGAAACCACTTTTGCCGGCGTCGGTTCATCCCCCCACATGCGGGGAAACCGAGCGGCGACATTCTTTTGGGGTTAACTACTCTGAGATAAGAAAATAACCCTCTGAGACAAGAAAATAATCAGTCCGGATTATTTATTAAAGTTATGAGCTAGCTGAACCGATCAGTCCGGGATAAGTCTTACAATGAGACAGCAGGAAAAATGTTTTCGAACCTTTTGTCGGCTTCGGCGTAACACTTCTGATGGTGGTAGGGGCTTTCGGAATTTGGGACCTGAGAAACTTTAATTGCCCGTACTGGTAATAATAACGCTAGCCTTATGGCAAAATACTTACAAGCTTAAGCGCAGCATGGGCACGAGAGAATATGAGCCATGGCTTAAGTCTGAAATAGCTCAATAGTGTTACTAAATCAGGTGGTTTGAATTACCTTTTGTGTCGGAAAAAGCTGAATGAATGCCCGCGTTGTCAATCAAAAACCGGAGAAAACCGATTATGCGTATCAAGTACCTTTTGTTGTTCATCATCTGCGCCAGCGCCGCTACGGCACGCGCTTCGGAACCAATTATGGCAAGCGGCTGCTCTATCAGCAATGTCGGTTATCTCAACGACCTCGCCAAGGCCTATGAAAAGGAATCCGGCCAGAAAATCCTCCTTCGCGGCGGTGGAAGCATCGTTGGCCTGACGGAACTCGGCGCCGACAAGGTCGACTTTGCCGCGTCCTGCAAGTCCCCAAGCGCCAAAGACTCGGCCGCTTTGAAATTCCTGCCGGTCGCCTGGGATGCCCTGGTCTTCATCGTCAACCCCTCCAATCCCGTTTCCAACATATCCTCCCAAAACGTCAGGGAGATTTACGAAGGAAAGATCGCCAGCTGGCAAAAGCTGGGTGGCCCGGATCTCCCCCTCAGGTCGTTCATCTCCTCGCCCCAGGGGATGGGTGGAGTCGGGGAAACTCTCAGCAAATACTTCCTGAACGGTAAACTGCCGCAATCGACCGTAAACTCGTCCCTGCAAGCGGCGTCCGTCGCCATATGGGAACAACAGGTGGAGCAGAGTCCTGATGGTTTTGCCAGCACGGGTTTCGACAGCGCGCGCAAAAGGAAGGTGAAAATGCTTGCCGTGAATGGCGTGACTCCGACCAAAGCTTCGATCGTCTCGGGTAAATACCCTTACAAGCGGTATCTGTACCTGGTCGTCGCCAAGGATGCCAAGTCTGAGGTCAACGATTTTGTCAAGTTCGCTTTGAGCAAGAAGGGGCAGAAGTTAATATCGACCTTCGGGGTGCCAGCGCTTGCCGAGATGAAATGAAATTCTCCTTAACTCAAAAAGTCGTTGGATTCATCACCTTGATCGTGCTCGCCATCAGCATGTCAAGTACGGCTTTTTTTTACTTTACCTATCAAAAAGGAGTGTTGAAAGAGATCACGGTTCGGGGTACCACCATGGCGGAATCTCTTTCGCGCGCCGTTGCGGAGGGGCTTGCCTCCGAAAACCTCGGCATAATCAAACAGGTCCAGTCCATTGCCCAGACCGGCGACGTGATCCTTGCGCAGGTCTACTCCTCGGAGTGGCAACCGATCGATTCCTACCCCAGTGATACGTTCGGCATCCCTCCCGACCCGGCGGCGCTGACAACGGATAAATCGCGTGACGCCGTTTTTTATCTGCAAAACAAGGACAATATCGATTTCTACTCCCCTGTTTACTATCACAGGTTCGAAAAGGCCCCGGATAAAAAGTACCTGATAGGTCATGTGCGCCTGAAGCTCTCCACCCATCAGGTACGCCAAGTTATTCTGCACCGCATCGGGGTATATTTTTTCTGCTCCTCCCTATTTGGTTTTTTCACCATCCTCATCCTGAGCAAATTCATTCACAGAGTCGTCCTTGACCCGATCAGGCAGCTGAACCTGGCGGTTTCCTACGCGGTGAACAACGGGTCTTTCCTGACGGTAAGCGTCTCAAGTGACGACGAGATCGGCGAACTCACCCAGAACTACAACGCGATGTCTTCAGCAATTCAGGAGCGCGAAAGGAAACTGCGACTCTCGGAGGAAAGGTTCTCCACCGCGTTTCGGGTGTCGCCCGACGCCATTGCCATAAACAACATCGACAGCGGGGTGTACCAGGAGATCAATGAGGGTTTTAGCGCCATTTCCGGCTATCTGCCGGAGGATATCCTCGGCAGGTCTTCTCTTGAGCTGGATATCTGGGTGGCTTCCGGGGAACGGGACAGCTTTTCAGCTATCCTCAAGCAAAACGGATGCGTCAATAACTTTGAGGCGCCCTTCAGGCGCAAGGACGGCTCTACCCTGGTCGGACTCATGTCAGCGCGCGTTATCGAGATAGGCGGGGAGACCTGCCTGCTGTCTATTACCCGTGACATTACCGAGCAAAAAACCTCGGAAGAGACGATACGTAAAAGTGAGGACAAATTTTCCAAAGCATTCAACGCATGTCCGGAGGCAATATCGATCACTTCGCTGGTCGATGGCAGATATGTTGAGGTAAATGATGTATTTTTGAAAACAACCGGTTTTGAGAGAAGCGAAGTGATCGGTCACAGCTCCATCGAACTTAATGTTTGGATTGACAACACCGAGAGGCAACACTTTTACGACAAAATTTCCCAGTCCGGCTCGATAAAAAATATGGAAATAACCTTCAGGATGAAAAACGAGGAGCAAAGGCATTTTATAGTTTCCAGTGAAGTTGTAGAGATAAGTGGCGCACTGTGCAGTTTGAATTTCATAATTGACATCACTGAGCGTAAGAGAGCGGAGGAGCTTCTGTCATACACCTTGTCGTTGACCGATGCTGCTCTTGATGCGACAGCCGATGGAATTCTTATCGTGGATAAAAACGGAAATATCGCGCGCTGGAACCAGAAATTCGTCAATCTCTGGCAGATACCGGAGAAACTTTTAAAAACGGGGGCAACAGAGCAGCTGCAGGGCGAGATTGCCGCACAAATGGCGCAACCGGAGGAGTTTCTCGCCAGGGTCAGCGAATTGTACCGGCAGCCGGAGAATGCGAGCCTTGACCTGCTCAACCTGGCTGACGGACGCCTGATCGAGCGCTATTCCCAGCCCCAGAGAATCGGCAATGAGATAGTCGGCCGCTTCTGGTCTTTTCGCGACCTCACCGAGCAAAAGAGACACGAAAATGAAGTGCTCAAAATTTCCAAGCTGGAATCCCTGGGGGTTCTGGCCGGAGGCATTGCCCACGATTTCAACAATATCCTGGCCGGGATCATGGGGAATATTTCCTTCGCGCAGGTGTTTCTCGATGCCGCTCACAAGTCATACCGACCTCTGGTTGAAGCGGAAAAAGCATCTGCGCGTGCTACGGAACTTGCGCATCAACTGTTGACCTTTGCGCGGGGCGGCGAGCCCATGAAAAAAACGGTTTCCCTGCAAATCCTGGTGGAGGAGGCCACCTCCCTCGTGCTTCATGGCTCAAATGTTAAGGGTTGCGTGCATGTCTCCGATGCGATTCATGCCGTCAAGGCTGACGAGGGGCAGCTAAGCCAGGTGTTCCACAACATCATTATCAACGCGATTCAAGCCATGCCCGGGGGCGGCACCCTCGAGGTCACCGCACAAAACAGGCACCTCGACGCCAGCAACACCATGAATCTTCCGGCAGGAGATTACGTCAGGATACACTTTACCGATCAGGGGTGCGGGATATCCGACGCTGATCTGGCAAAGATATTTGACCCCTATTTCACCACCAAGTCAGCGGGAAACGGCCTGGGGCTGGCATCAACCCATTCGATAATCAGAAAGCACGGTGGGCACATAGAAGCGAGTTCCGCGATCGGTAAAGGGACGACTTTCTCAATTCACCTTCCGTCCCTTGGTAGGACAGCTGAGCCGCAGCTAACCGATGCCCCCTTCCAGGGGTCGCAGCAACGTATTGGCTGGTCTATTCTGGTCATGGACGATGAAGAGTTGATCCGTGATATGTTGTCTGACATGCTGAAACATTTGGGTTGTCGGGTGATGACATGCGTAGACGGAGCCGAGGCGATTTCAAGGTATGAGGCATCCCTCGCCTCAGACACCCCCTTTTCGGCTGTCATTATGGACCTGACGATTCCCGGTGGGATGGGTGGCAAGGACGCAGCCGCGCGCATTCTTGCTCTTGATCCGGATGCCTGTCTCATCGTTTCAAGCGGTTATTCAACTGATCCGGTAATGTCCGACTTCAGTACCTATGGTTTTTGCGGAGCAGTAGCCAAACCGTATAACATCGAAAGTTTAGGTCGGCAATTGCGGTCGATTCTGCCCGCCCGGCAATATTAGAGCACTTCACTTTGGAAAGCCAGGAAAGCCTGGTGACCTCGCCGAGCGTTTTTGTCCCGGCGCCAAAGACTGCGTGGAACGCAGGGCTGGACGGCTCGCGGGGTGGCGTGTGGCTGCTTGACTGATCTGATGCTTGTCGCTAAAGCGCAACAACGAGGAAGGGGGCGACCGTTATGGCCGCCCCCTTTGTTTATCTAATTCGTCCACCAACCACAATCACGGCCCAGTTTAGTCGAGGAGGAGTTGACGTCCCCCTCCCTATCCCTCCCCCTCCGGGAGAGGGATAGGGAGGACTTATCTGAAATTACTCAATCGCCCTTGGCGCTCGGTGTCAGATAAACAACTATTTGCCTGTTACGGGATGCGCTGCAGGTGGCGCCATTGTTGGGCGAATGATGATTCGCCCCTACGAAGGTCGGCAGGCTTACGCGCTTGCTGGCTTAAGTAAGGCGAATGGATGATACACCCAACGATGGTCGGCCAAGTTTACGCGCTGGCCGGCTTGAGGCCAAGGGCTACGATCTCCGCGATGTCCTTCACATGGGCTCCGCTTCCGGCAAAATCCTTCAGGCCGTCCTCGAACATGGTCATGCAGAAGGGACAGCTGACGCAGATGGTGTCGGGCTTCTTGGAAAGCAGCTCTTTTACCCGGTTGCGGTTGATCGGGGTTCCTTCGTGTTCTTCCAGCCACATCCTGCCACCACCAGCTCCGCAGCAAAAGGCGTTCTCGCGGTTACGATCAAGCTCCTGGACCGCTGTGCCGGTGACTTCCCGGACCGTTTCGCGCGGCGCCTCGTAGATCCCGTTGTGCCTGCCCAGATAGCAGGAGTCGTGAAGTACCACGCTGCCCAGTTCCTTCACCTGGGGACCCAGGGAAAGTTCTCCCTTGTCGAGGAGGCCCTTGATGAACTCGCTGTGATGCATGACTTCGAGCTCCAAGCCGTATTGACGGAAATCGTTTTTCAAGGTGTTGAAGCAGTGCGGACACTGGGTGATGACCTTGGTCACCCCTTTGGATTGAAACTGCTCCACGCTCTGCTTCGCCATAAGGTCGAAAAGGTACTCGTTCCCCAGGCGCCGCACGCTCTCTCCGCAGCACTTCTCGTCCTTGCCGAGGATTCCGTAGGATACTCCGGCCGCGTCGAGCACCCGGGTAAGCGCAACCGTCACCTGCTTGTTTCTGGCATCGAAGGCGCCGGAGCAGCCGACGAAGAGCAGGTACTCGGTGCTGCCCGCCTCGAAGGGCTTCAGGTCCAGTTGTGAACTCCACTTGCTGCGCTCGGAGGGGGCCATCCCCCAGGGGTTCGACCTTTGCTCCATGTTCTCGAAGAGATTCAGAAGCTCATCGGGAAAGTTCGCATCCATCTGCACCAGGTGGCGCCGCATCTTGACGATTTTCGGCAGGTGCTCGATGAAGACGGGACAGGTCTCCATGCAGGCGCCGCATGAGGTGCAGCTCCAAAGCGAGGCCTCGGTGCTATGCGCTTCGCCCGCTCCTATCAGCGGCTCGGCGCCGGAGCCGGATTTAGCCCGGGCAGCGCTCCCCAGCAGGTTCTCCTTGATGGCGTGAATCATCAGGCGCGGATTAAGGGCCTTGCCGGTGGCGGAGGCCGGGCAGACGTCCTGGCAGCGACCGCATTCGGTGCAGGAAAAAGAATCAAGCAGGTCTTTCCAGCTCAGGGCTTCGACTGAGTTGGCTCCGAAGCTTTGCCCCTCGACAAATTCTTCGCGTTTCTGGCAGTTGGTCCTTTCCAGGGAGCGCAGGAATACGTTGGGAATGGCTGTCAGGATGTGCATGTGTTTACTGAAGGGGAGGAAATTCAGGAAGACCAGCAATACGACGGCGTGAGTCCACCAGAAAACCCCAGGCAGTGTCGGGAGCAAAGCGGCAAAAGAAGTTGCTGCCAGGATCTTTCCGACCAGGGACGAAACCGGCGTCGCTGCGCTGGCTGGAGTTAAGCCAAGGGCGATCTCGGCACCGTGCATCCCGAAATAGGCGAGCATCAGCAGCGCAATCATGGAAAGAATGAAATACGCCTCGAAACTGCGCGCCCCTTCGAAGGGAGGCTTGAAGGTCCGGCGCAGGGCGGCAATCGTCACCGCGGCGAGGGTCATGAGTGAGCAAATGTCGAAGGCGAAGAAGAGCCCTCCGTGAACCGGCTCAGGCAGCAGGGCAAAGGAAAGGGCCGGGAATGCGCCGGCGATCAGGAACTCGCCATTGGCCAGTGCCAGCACCAGAAAGGCCCAGAAAATCACCCCGTGGTTGATGCCGAAGGGGCGCTTGATGACCCGCTTTTGGCCAAAGGCGTAGACCAGCATCTGAAGGAAACGGTCGAAGGGGCGATCGAGGCGGAACTCGGCGCTGCCGACTGCAACCAGGCCGAGGCGGCGATAACAGCTGAGGCAGAAAAAGACCAGTGAAAGAGACAGGAGTCCTATAAATAATGAGTGTTGCATGGGCACCCCGCTTGGTAGTGTTAACGCTTAGATCGATGTGACTAGAAGCCAGTAGGAGAAGTCTGCGACTCCCTCACCCCGGCCCTCTCCCGGAGGGCGAGGGGGAGCTTTTGAAAGTGCGTTTGAGTCGGAAACGGGTAAACCTGCCAACGCCTAGAGATATGGCACCTTCCCCCTCACCCCGGCCCTACCCTTTGTCCGCCGGAGCCTTGGCGTAGGCAGACGCCGGGGGGGAGGGGGAGTTTAAGCCAGACGGAAAGGTTAACTTATCGGCAGTGCCACTTTAACGGCAGTGCCATTTGAAGGGATGGGGGCGTTGCCGGATTGAATTCTAGCGTCCCTGTTTCAATTCCCGAATCCTGGTGGTGAGCGCCGGGACCACCTGAAACAGGTCCCCGACGATGCCGAAGGTGGCCACTTCGAAGATGGGCGCCTCGGCATCGCGGTTGATGGCGATGACGACATCGGAATCCTGCATGCCGACCAGGTGCTGGATGGCGCCCGAGATGCCGCAGGCGATGTAAATCTTGGGGCGCACGGTCTTGCCGGTCTGACCAACCTGCCGGTCTTGGGGTAGCCATCCGGCATCGACGGCGCTACGGGAGCCTCCCACTACGGCACCGAGTTCTTCGGCGAGTTCTTCCAGGATGGCGAAGTTCTCCTTTGCCATCAGTCCCCGGCCGCCGGAAACGATGAACTCGGCCCCGGCCACATCCACACTGTCCTTACCGCTTCTGTCGGTGATGACCTCCAAAACGCGGGTAAAGATGGACGACTCGGCGATGGAGAAGCTTTCCATGATTACCTGCCCGGTCGCCGCGCTGTTGCGGTCCGGCAAAGGCATGACGTGCGGGCGGACGGTCGCCATCTGGGGGCGGAAGCGGTCGCACATGATGGTCGCCATGATGTTGCCGCCGAAGGCGGGGCGCGTCTGCATCAGGTTTCGTTTGTCGTCGATGCCAAGCCCAGTACAGTCGGCGGTAAGGCCGGTCCTGACCCTGGTCGCCACCGCGCCGGACAGGTCGCGGCCCATGCCGGTTGCCCCCATCAGTACGACCTCCGGCTGGTATTTGCCGACCAGGTAGCACATCGCTTCCAGGTACGGTTCGGTGCGGTACTGGCGAAAGACCTCCTGGTCGATGAGGTAGGCGTTGTCCGCTCCGTAGCTGAAAGCTTCCTGTGCCAGGTGTCCGACGCCGCTACCGATGATGACAGCCGAGAGTTCCACGCCGAGGCTGTCGGCTAGGCCGCGTCCTGCACCGGTCAATTCCCAGGAAACCCGCGCGGGTTCGCCATCGTTTTGCTCAATGAAGACCCAGACGCCGCGATAAGGGGCGATCTTGCGGCGCCGCTCCAGTTCCTCCTCGTCGAGCTCCTCGCCGCCCTCCCCGGCTAGAGCCGCGAGGATCTTCAACTCTTCGGGGGTGAAGAACATTTCCACGGCTTCGGCAGGGCAGGCCTTGACACACTTGAGGCAGCCGATGCACTTCGCCGCGTCGATGAGCGGCTCGCCCGCGTCGGTCATCTCGACGCAGTCAACGGGACAGGCGCTTTGGCAGCGGGCGCCGCAGGCAACGCACTTGCCGGCAACGACTCTTGCCTTGCCGCGAGGCTTTTTTATCTTGGCCGGTTCTTTCATGATTCTCCTGTTCGGCAGCAACCGGTGGGTCGCGTTTGATGCGGCTGCTTTGGCGCATGAGGATCTCTGGGGAGGTAAGGTAAGTAATGCTGGATGCGGGAACCTAGGTCGCGTTACGACTCCTCAACGCAACGCAAGCGGCAATGCCAAATGGCAACGGTGCTGCTACGTTTTGCGATGAAGCTGTTCAACGGCAACCGACGGGCCAGGCCTGAACGGACCAGCGGTTAAACGGTCAGCATGTCCCCTGCCAGGAGCCGCTCAACCAGGAGGAGTGCCGCGCCAACGGGATCTTGCACGCCGTCGCCGAGTATCTCCCCTTCGCTTCTCTGCGGCGAGAATATCCGGCTCACCCAGGTCGGCGAACCTTTCAGACCCACACTGTTGACATCGAGCTTCAGCACCTCGTTGTTCCAGCACTCGACGCTCGCCTTGGCGGAGCTCAGGCGCATCGGAACGGTCGGGTAGCGCGGCCGGTTCAACTCGCGCACCACGGTGATCATCGCGGGAAGCCGCGCCTCAACGATCTCGTAACGCCCCTCCAGTTTGCGGCGCACGGTAACGGTTTTCGCCTCCAGATCGATCTTTTCTATCCGGTCCACCAAGGTGAGCTGCGAAAAACCGAGCCTTACCGCAATCCCGGGCCCCACCTGCGCGGTGTCGCCGTCGATGGTCTGCTTGCCGCAAAAGACGATCCCGACCTCTTCGTCCTCAGCCAGCTTTTTTATGGCGGCCGAAAGGACGTTACTGGTGGAAAGTGTGTCGGCGCCGCCAAAGGCGCGGTCCGAGAGGAGTACGGAGCGGTCGACTCCCAGCGCGAGCGCCTTTCTGAGCGTCGCCTCGGCGTTGGGGGGGCCCATGGAGAGTGCGACTGCCTTAAAGCCGTGGCTATCCTTCAGACGCAGCACTTCCTCCAGGGCATGCCCGTCGTAGGGGTTGATAATGAAAGGGATGCCTTCCCTGATCAGCGTGTTGGTCACCGGATCGATCTGTACCTGTGTTGTGTCCGGGACCTGCTTAATACAGGCGACCACGATCATTTTGTACCTCCTGGTTCAATGCTTAAATAACTGCCTGTCCGCTTTCCAAATCCCGCTAGCCCATACTCCCCATGCTGGCAAGCGCATAGATGTTTCCCGGCTGATAAAGCGGACCCTCGCCGAAGTACATGAGGGTGCTGCTCGTTTTGACGCTGAAGCCGCGCTGGCTCAACAACTCCGCCGCTAAGAAGTTGCCGGCTGGAACGTCGAGAAAGACCTCTTTTTCCCCCTTGATCAAAACCTGATCCAGGAGTTGGCCGGCCTGGGTGCCGATAATACAGCCCCAGGGCCCGATCTGAAGGCCGCTTTTCCACTGCTGGCAGCAGATAAAACCGCCCGAGCTGACTTGTAGGCGTCCGCGCCCGCAGATCTCCTGCAGCAGATCCTCGCGCCGGTCGCCCCACCCCACCCGGTCGATCGCCCTGACGGACTCGATATCCAGGGGGGCAGATTTAAGCTCAGGGTTCAGCGCTGCTTTGCCGGTCCAGCGCCGGATGCTGTCTATCGGGACGAAGTCGAGCTTTTTATAGAGTCCGGCCCCCTCTTCCGAGGCGGTCAGCCAGACCGTCTGCACGCCGCTTTTCAGTAGCACGGACAGCGCCCGCTCCATGAGCCCCCTGCCGATTCCGTGCCTGCGCGCCTCGGGACGCACCAGAAGGTTCCCGATCCAGCCGCTGCGGCCATGCTTGACGGAGGTCAGGTAGCCTAGCGCAGAGTCCCCCTCGCGCCAGACGAAGCACCCTTGGGGATGGCGGCGCAGCAGGAATTCAAACTCTCCGCGGCCGCAGACCCACCCTTCCTTTTCGGCCAGGGCCAGAAACGGTTCGATGTCCCGCTCCAGAAAGGGGTGGAAGCCGGCCATCAGACCGGCGTATCCAGCTGCAGGTTCTCGCCGATGAGCCCGACGGCGTCGGCGCGGCACTGCTTGCAATGGGCAAACTGGCCGATGGTCTTTTCGTTGGCTTTGCGTAGCGAGTCAAGGCGCTCCGGCGAGGGAGGCATGACATGCGCGAAGTCGGCGTTGGGAATGAGCGGCATGATATTCATCACGAAAGCCCCCAGTTCCTTGACCTTTGCGGAGATGGCCGGGATCTCGTCGTCGTTCACCCCGGGGATCAGCACCGTGTTGATCTTGATGGTGAGGCCGAGATCGCCTGCCATCTTGATCCCCTCCAGCTGGTTTTTGAGCAGGATGGAAGCGCCCTCCTCCCCGGTGTATTTCTTCCCGTGGTAATAGACGTGGGAGTAGATCTTGGCTCCGATGCGGGGGTCGAGTGCGTTCAGCGTCACGGTGAGGCTGTGCAGGCCGATTTCCTCCAGCAGGGGCATCTTCTCGGGAAGCAGCAACCCGTTGGTGCTCAGGCACTTGATCAGGTGGGGAAACTCGGCGTCGACCAGGCGAAAGCTCTCGAAGGTCTCTTCGTTGAAAAGCGGGTCACCCGGGCCGGCTATCCCGATCACCTTGATGATCGGACCGGTGATCGGACTGGCCATCACCTCGCGCACTTTGATAATCGCTTCTGCAGGGGTCAGGAGTCTGCTCGTCACGCCGGGGCGCGACTCGTTGGCGCAGTCGTGGCGCCTGGTACAGTAGCCGCACTTGATGTTGCACTTGGGTGCCACGGCGAGATGCATCCTACCGTTTTTATGGTGATTCCCTCCAAAGCAAGGGTGTCCCTGGATCTTCTCGATTTTTCTGCACGATGTCGCCATGAAATCCTCCTTTTGCTGCCGCAAGCCTTCGGATCCCCCGAAAAGGATCAGATTGAAAATCTTGCGCACCATCCTTGGGCTAGATCGGGAGCGCCCGCCGTGCAGGCCGTTTAGGCCGCGTGAAGCAAGCGCATCCGGGCAGGTTCAGGCGCCGGTACGGTGGAGATTTTCTCCAGTTAGGAAAAGAGCGATAAAAAAAAGCCCAAGGGAAATACTGCATTCCATCGGGCGTCGTTGCCGGGTAACTGATACGTCGTTGTATCGTTACGGCTCTCTTGAGCATTTTACGTGCCAGCCCGTACGAGCGCCACAAAGATTCACGACTGTCGGGTTCCCGGACGGACCACCGGCCTTGGGATTGGCACATGGTGCCGAGGCCGAAGCATGCGTAATATCAGAGCGTTGCCGGTGGGAGCAGGTGCCATTGGGCGGTCCTCTCAATGAACTGAATTGAGGCCGAGTCTGGATCTCCAGGCCAGACTCACTCCGACAGGCGCAGCGGGCGACTTGGGGGATTTGCTGCCTTGTAAACAGAAAAACGACTATTTTTTGTGCAACCGGATCGGGAGATGCGGATGGGAAGCTCGGAGAAATGGCGGGATACCGTGAAGGATTGCTTATTGCAGTAGTATCGGCATGATGACTTTTTCCTTGCATAAAGATGTCGTATCCCGCGCTCGGGCCGCGTTTATCGGCATGGCAATCGGCGACGCGCTGGGCGCCCCCGCCGAGTTCATGACCCGAGGCGAGATTAAGACTAAATACGGGGTGCTGCAGGAGATGGTCGGCGGAGGCTGGTTGAGGCTGAAGCCCGGGCAGGTGACCGACGACACCGACATGTCGCTTTGCATCGCCCGGGGGATTGCCCACGCCGGCGGCTGGTCCCACACCGGGATTGCGGATAATCTCGCCGCCTGGCTTAAATCCAAACCGATCGACGTCGGCGATACCTGCCGGCGCGGCATCAGGAACTACATGCTGAAAGGTGTCCAGGAGACGCCGCCCAACGAATGGGACGGCGGCAACGGGGCCGCCATGCGCATGCTTCCGATCGCCCTCTTCACCCTGGGCGATACAGCACTGCTGGAGCAGTACTCGCTACAGCAGGCCCATCTCACCCACAATCATGTGCTTTCAGACGCAGCCTGCGTCACCATAGGAAACCTGGTTCATCTGGCCCTCACCGGCCGCTCCCTGCGCCGCATGCGCCGCGAGGCGGACGAGATGATAGCAAGGTACCCGACCTTTGGCTTCGAGCCGTACAAGGGGCTTGCCACCGGTTACGTGGTGGACACCATGCAGACTGTCTTTCACTGCCTCTTCAGGTCGCGCAGCTTTGAGGGTTGTTTGATCGATACGGTGAGCCAGGGAGGGGATGCGGACACGACTGCAGCGATAGCCGGCGCCATAGCAGGCGCTTATTACGGCGAGGAGAGCATCCCCGTGCGCTGGCGCAAGAAACTGGATCGAAAGCTGCTGGCCGAGATCAGCGAGCTGGCCGAGACCATGATAAAGCTGTCACCTTTTGCCAATGGTGCAGCAAATTCGGAGGGGGGCTAATCACACAAGGTTCCCTCTGATGCTAATGCGTCTCTACGCGCTGCCGCGTGCTGGCTTGGCGTAGCGTGATCAGGTGCAGAAGACGCATGCAATGCGTCTCTACGAGAAGTACATGCAAAAAGGAATGACTCTCTTCCCGCCCCACACTGCCATTAAGCGAAGAAACTCCCGTCGCACCACGCATCCGACAAAATTAACCCGATCTGAGATTTACTTATTGCTAATGATAATAGTTTATGCAATAAGAGCATACTTGCGGACTGTCAAAGACAGGGTCTCAGCGCCTCTCGCTAGAGTCGCGCGCGTCATGGAGTCCTGGGCAGTAAAAGTCATGCCAGTGCCGAGGTCTTACCGCTGTAACAGGCGTCTTGGTCAACTTGACCTCAAAGCGTGGCAGCGCGGCTGGTGAGTAAACTTCCTTTTTTGCCGAAACCCACCACTGTAGTGCGAATTTTATCTGCCTTTTCCGGTTGTCTCCAGCGCAGACACTTTTATTTTAATCCAAACCTTTCATTATTTACTTAAGGTGGTACTCTTTCTAGCCGATAACATTCTAGAATCAGCTGCTAAATCCGCGTAGCCCCACGCAGTGGCACTCTGCCGGAGATGGTACGCAGGCCAAGCGGACCAAGAGAAAGACAACATTGGAGCAGTCCAAACACCTCATTATACTGAGACCCGAAATCGGTCTACCATTCACCTGCCTGAAGGAGCGTCAATGAACAAAAGAATTCGTACCATTTTAATCGCAGCAGCCGTCACCGCGTTAGCAGCACCTGCCTTTGCAGATACCGTGTGCACCGTGAATGCACCGGAGATCCGCCTCCGGAAAAGCCCGAGCAAGAAGGGGCACGTGGTCGGCGTCCTGAAAAAAAACGAACAAGTGACGACTGTCGGGGCGTGCGCCGGCGGCTGGGTAAAAATCACCTCAACTGACGGTCACCGTTCGGGATATGTCGGAGGTTGGGCACTAACCAGCAATGCTCCCACGAATGCTGCCGCGGTTGCCACTCCCGCTCCCGTCCAGACGGTGGCGGTTAAAACCGAGCAGCCTATCCCGGTTACCGCACCGAAGGAAGTCCCTTCAAACGAGAAACTGGCGATCCAAATCACTGAATTGCGTCTGAACGTGCTCGGCATCGAGCGGGATATGGACAAGATGAATAAGGAAATTCAGAAGATAAAGGTCGGCATTGCCCGTAAGAAGGGGCATAAGCATCAGGCAAAAAAAGGGTAACTGCTTCCGGTATCTGGGGAAGACCTTTTTGAACACTCAAAGTAAATCGGGGCTGCACGCCTGGCAAGTTTGCCAAACCGTGCAGCCCCGATTACGTTCTCTACACACGTGACCTTCACGTATCCCCCCTATGAAATAGGGGGGAGGCCGAACGTAGAGAGGCAGGGGGGTGATTTCCCAGGGCTAAAGCCCCCCCTGTCTCGCTGCGCGAGCCTTCCCCCCTGTTCGCACAGGGGGGACTTAATACCGTCAGACACTTGGCGCTTACCGCCAGTTCGGGCTGCAGCTATCGAGCTAAACCGTACACAGTAGCCTCTTCACCCGGTACTCCCCACCAATCACCAGACACTCACCCTCCCCTTTCAAAATCGAGTTCGGCAGCAGTTCACTGTAGAAAAAGATCTTTGCCAGAGGAACCTGAACCTGCCAAACGATGAAACCGAATTCCCAGGCGCGCTCCTCATCGGTCGTGAAGGAGTTGAGGTTGTTGAGGCGGACAATTTCCTCCCTTTTGGAAATGGTCTCCAAAATGTCATGCTCGCAGCGCTCATAGGTGCCGCGAAACAGGGTGAGGTTATTCCGATCGGGGTATTTCTTGGCAAGTTCGTATTGGCAGTACTCATAGAGCAGATCGAGCTGGGAGTTTATGGCGGAGGTGCGGGCGCTTCCTTTGGTCCGGTCCACGGCGTAGCGCTGATATTGCTCGTCGTGGATCCCCGCGATGCGCACGTTGTGGAAGGTGGGCGGCAGGCCCATGCGGCTTTCCACCCATCCCTTCAAAACCGCCCCTTCGACAGAGTTGGAATCCATCATCCAGCCGCGCAGGAAGCGGAGATAACTGTTTTTCAGGCTTTTTCGGGCGGTTGCGGTTTCCTGCTGCCACTGGTGTAGTTGGAATTTGACCGACATATAGTCGTTGAATACGGAGGCCCGCTCCTCGTGGGATTCCAGGGTGTCGAGCTTTTGGAAGAGGAAGCGGTTGGCGGGGCGCACGCCCTGAATTTCGATGGTCTGCGGATTGTCGTTGAAGTGACGTGAAGCGATGACCCAAGGAGGAAGATTACAGTTATTGAAAGAGTTCTCCATAGGGCACCGGGGTTTAAACAGGTTGAGGTTGAGGTTAAGGTCAAGAAAAAAAGCCTAGACACTAAGTAACATGATCTCTCCTAGACCTCAACCTCAACCTCAACCTCAACCTCAACCTTAACCTGCTTCTCTATAGTACCCTCGCTAGATCTATCAATGTCGCGGTGATCTCACCTTCAACGACGAAGGGCTCAACACCAATTCTTTCCAGTTCGATTTTGGGTGCTTCTCCAATCATGGAACAGACGACGGCCCGACAACCGGCCAGAGCTTCACCGGTCCCTTTTAAGGTGTGGGTACGCATCGGGTTTTCAGGATCGTGACGACAGAAACGCTCGACCTGGCGTTCCTCTACCAGTTCGACCTTGTCATCCTCGACCTCGTAGATGAGAAACCGTTCCACGTGGCCAAAATGCTGATTGATTTCCTTACCATCACTGGAAGCTACGGCAATACGCATGGGACCTCCTGGAACAGTTAAAAACAGGTTGAGATTAAGGTTGAGGTTGGGTGAAACAGGCTGAATGAAACAGGTTAAGGAGCAGAACTCACTGGGTCCCCTCTCCCGGAGGGGGAGGGACAGGGAGGGGGCAGCCGCAGCTTACCCCTCTCCCGGCCTCCCCCCTCCGGGAGGAGGAGAGCGGACGGAAGGTGGGTTTTAGATTGCACAGTTACTTTACTTAACCTAGATTGACTGCCTCTACCGGTTCCAAGGTAATGCATTTTTTGGGGCAAGTTCTGGTGCAGGCACCGCACCCGATACAGTTCCCTGCGCTTTTTATCGTTATGAAGGTCTTGCAGGAATCGGCTCCGCTTAGTTCCGTAAAGGACAAGACGTCATGGGCACACCCTTTGATACAGCGACCACAGCCAATGCAGGATTCACTGTCAATAGCCGAGATGAACTCCGGGGTCCAAACCTGCTTGTCCCTGGTCAAACCTGTAATAAAAGCCACGTAAAACCTCCTTTAAAGGCAATGCCACAGAAGTATGGCAAGTACAGCATTGCAAATGAAACCCAAACCTCACCGACTATGCGGCAACCGGCTCAAAAGTGAAGCATTTTTTGGAGCAGGTACGGCCACAGGCCTGGCAGCCGATGCAGTTACCGGCGTTGGCGACCGTCATGAACATCTTGGCCGAATCGTCCTCGTCCAGTTCCTCGAAGGTCAATACGTCGTGGGCGCATACTTTGAAGCAGCGGCCACAACCGATGCAGGTATCTCCATCGATTGCTGTGACAAACTGCGGGGTCCACTCACTGCCGTCCTTGGTCAAACCGGTGATGTATGCCATGTTTAGATCTCCTTTTTTCTATAGGTTGCGGCAGGATCACTGCCTGTTTTTGCAATGGGTGAAAGTCGGGATGAACTACAGCTTAGTCCTCGTCCATGAAGGATCCGGCCTGGGCCTTGTTCATTGCCTTACGCAGCCAGGGGGGAGGATTTCCTCTCAAGACCTCCTGCATGCGCTCGATCGATTCCTTGAGCCCGACTTCGACGTTCGTCTTCATGGGGTGGATGCGCTTGGCGATCAGCTTGGCTGCCGCGGGGCCACCGATCTGCATGGTGTAGACTACGGCGCATTCAGCCAACAGATTGGTGCGTGCCGAGATGCGGTCTTCTTCGTCGGAGCCGTGCGCGCCGACCGTGACCGTCTCAAGGTAGTGGGCCTCGTCCGGACCGACCTCCCAGATCTGAAACGAATCGGCCTGGCCGAAATGCATGTCTATCGTTTCCCCGGTCTTTGTCGTAAAAGCAATTTTCATGGGTTAGCTCCTCTGTGAGAACCGTTGAGTCGTTGAGTCGTTGAGTCGTTGAGTCGTTGAGTCGTTGAGTCGTTAAGTCGTTAAGTCGTTAAGTCGTTAAGTCGTTAAGTCGTTAAGTCGTTAAGTCGTTAAGTCGTTGAGTCGTTAAGTCGTTAAGTCGTTGAGTCGTTAAGTCGTTAAGTCGTTGAGTCGTTTAGTGATTACTCGACTACTCGACCACTAAACGCCTTTCCCGGTTCCCCCGCCTTTCCTGTAACTAGTTGTGGGCAATCTTCTGCGCTTCCTTGGCATTGGCCTGAAAGATGTTCGCCAGCTCGAAGACCAGATTGAGGGTTCCCTGGTAGCCCACCCACATCTTGTGGTGCGCGCCGAGGCGGTCGAAGACGGGCATGCCGGTTCTTAAATGAGCCTTGATGCCGAGTTTGTTGGCGGCCTGGCGCCCGTTCGAGTTGGCTACAATCAGGTCGGCTCCCCCGGCTGTGTTTTCCAGGTCCTCGAGATCGCCGACGAAAAGGTTCTCTACCGGCAACCGGTCCAGTCCGCGCGTCCTGGTGGCGGCGATGGCGACTTGAATCTCGCACCCCAGGCCCGAGAGGAAATTGGTCATGGCTTTGAGATGGTCGGCCTCCAGCGCGATGGCAACTTTTTTGAGCCCGAACTGGTAGTGGCTGTCCACCATGGCGTCCATCAGGCGGCTTCTCCAGCGCTTGAACTTGAGCGGAATCGGGTTACCTGACAGCTCCGAGAGTGCTTCCATCAGCAGGTCGGATTCTGCAATGCCGGTGATGGAGGTAAAGCCGTAGCTCGGCATGCCGAACTTGCTCTGCAGCACTTTGGCCGCGTCGCCCAGGGAATCGCCGAAATAAAGGGTTGCCTCGCTCCTGCCGGCGAGCCTGATGCGCTCAACCGTAATGCCGCCCACCGATAATGCCGAGACGGTTTCATCGATGTGCCCGTCCAGAGCGTTGGAGAAGTCCGGCACGACGATCGGATCGAGCCCGAAAGCCTCGCAGATCTCGATGATCTCCTCGACCTCGGCCGGGGTCAACTGGCAGCCCGGCAGGATGTTTACCTGTCCCTTGATCCGCTCCCCGCCCTCGGGAATCGCCGCAAGAATCGCCTCGACTGCGGCCGCGTACCCTTCCTGCATGGAGCCACAATAGTCCGGGGTGGCCGCATGGATGACCGGTACCGCGGCGTGCTCGGGATGGTCCTGGCGGAACTTGGCGATGGCACTTCGAACGTCGTCGCCCATGGTCTCGGTGAGGCCGGAGGTCATGACGCCGACCACGGAGGGACCGAACTTTTCTATGACCCTCTTGATGCCAAGTCTCAGGTTGTCCCAGCCGCCGAAAATGGCGGTCTCCTCGCTCATGCTGGTCGAGTTGAGCGCGATGGATTCCTTAAAGTGGCGCGAGAGCTGTAATCTAATAAAGGTCGAACATCCCTGCGCTCCGTGCAGAAGGCCCAGCATGCCGTCGATCCCGAGGTAGGCGAGTGTTGCTCCCAGTGCGGGCGAATTCTTCTGGGGATTAACGGTCGCATTCTTGACCGATACCTTGACCCGCGAGGCCTTCATCTCCTCAGCGGCGAGCCGTCCTGCCAGCCCGGTAAGGAGCTCCAGGTCCGCCGCTATCTCGTCGGCTCCCTTTTCCCAAGGCGCTCTGCGGTTCAAAACCGGCCAGATCGGATTGTTGACCGTCAGGTCGAGCTGCTTTGCGAAGGTCACCATGCCGTCGTAGCCCGCGTAGGGGTGGGTGCGGCCATGGTTAATGTCAAGAAACGGGGTCTTGGTCTTTAGTGCCAGGAACTTGGTCTTGCCGCCGGCAACGATCAGGTCAGGCATCTTCTCGTACATGACGGCAAGGAGTCCCGCGGTTGAAGTGTCCTCGATGATGGAGGCGTCATTGACCATCAGCGCCTTCATCCGGTAGAAGTCTTCCAGCGTCGAGTTCTGAGTACCCGCCGCGAGGATCTCCACTCCGAGTTCGGAGAGCGCGTTTACCATGGACCAGGTCTTGACGCCGCCGGTGAAGAGCACCGCCCTTTTCCCGAGGAGCTTTTCCCGGTAAGGGGCGAGCTGCGCACGGCAGGCCTCCTCGCTCTCGGCGATGAGGTGCTCCACACGTTCCGTCATGATGCGCTTTTCGAGACCGTTCACCCGGTCGTCGAGTTCGCGGGCGATGTCACGCAGCGCCTTGGCCACGTCGGTCATGCCGTAGAAGGACTCTTCCAGGTACGGTATGCCGTAGTTCTTCTGCATCTTTTTGGCGAGGTTGGTCAGGCTCTTGGAGCAGATGATGACGTTCAGTTTGGCCCGGTGCGCGTAGCGCAGGTCCTCGAACTTGGCGTCGCCGCTGATGCAAGAGAGAATTCGGATGCCGAGCTTGTCAAAGAGCGGCAGCATGCCCCAGAGGTCGCCGGCTATGTTGTATTCGCCGATCAGGTTGATGTCGTAGTCGGTGGTGAATTCGGGCTCCGCCGTGCCGATCACGTACTTGAAGAGCATCTCGCCGGCAAGCCGGTTGCCGATGTTCTTGTCACCGATGAAGCCCGGGGTGTTCACGGGTATTACCGGCATGGCAACCTTGTCACTGGCAGCCTTGCAAACAGCTTCGATATCGTCGCCGGTCATGGCGGTAACGCAGGTCGCGTAGACGAAGATAGCCTTCGCCTCGGGGTAGCGTGTCGCCAGTTCCTGGATCGCCCGGTAAAGTTTCTTCTCGCCGCCGAAGATGACGTCGTTTTGCATCATTTCCGTCGTGAAGCCGCGCCGGTAAAGCTGACTGTCGCTGGAGCGCGCGCCCCGGTTGTCCCAGGAGTTTCCCGCGCAGGCGATGGGGCCGTGCACCAGGTGGATGACGTCGGTGATCGGCATCAGGACCACGCGAGCGCCGTCATAAGCGCAGCTTTTTTCGGTCCCTTCGCCCGGTTCCGACTTCTTGCAGAATTTGGGTGCCCCGGCGTCGTGTGTCTCGCAATTGTCTGCTTCGTACCAATCTGGCTTTGCCATGGTCACTCCTTTGTGAAAACCATTCGAAACACAGAGCCACTGAGAACACAGAGAAATCAAACAATGCTTGGTAGAAGCGATTACTTCCTGGTAAAAACAGCATCGTGACAGAATCCTCAATCAAGTCTTAAGTCTGATTTTCTCTGTGCCCTCTGTGGCTCTGTGTTTATTGAGCCGTTGCCTCTATCTCATCATTTCGAAGTACTTGTCCTCGCAGGTCTCGTCTCTGACCTCGATGAACTTGTTGCAGATGGTGGTCAGCATGTTGATGGCGCCCTGGTAACCGATGAGCGGCGCACGGTGCAGGTTCACCCGGTCAAAGATCGGGAAGCCGAAACGGAACAGCGGGATGTTGGCATCGCGTGCCGCGAACTTGCCGTGGGTGTCGCCGATCATGGCGTCGACCGGGTCGGTGACCAGGAGGCTTCTCATGTGCCAGAGGTCCTTGCCCATGTAGATCTTGCAACCCTTGCCGTCGGCGGAGGTGTCGAGCAGCGCCTGGATCTCTTTCTCGACTTTCTTGGTCCCCTTGGAGCAGACGATGTGCCACGGCTTGGCGCCCATCTCCAGCAGGAAGGATATGTAACCCAAAAGGTAGTCGGGGTCGCCGTAAAGGGCGAACTTCTTGCCGTGGATGTACTGGTGGGCGTCGGTCATGGCGTCCACCGCGTGACCGCGCTCGTCCCGCAGCGACTGAGGGATGGCATGGCCGAACTGCTTGGAAAGCGTCATCAGGAACTCATCTGTCTTGGCGACACCAAACGGGGTCGGCATGGAGATGTGTTTTCCGGAGTAGTTCTCCTTGACCCAGGTGAAGGTCTTGGCGCTGGCATAAGGTGCCACGGTCAAAGTCACCTTGCCGTTGATGGAATCGGCGGCATCCTCCAGCTTGGTCCCGCCGGGGTACGGACGGTAGGTCCCGTCCAGAGGCGAGTCAAAGACGTCCGAGATGTCGGCCAGGAAGGTGTAAGGGATGTTCATTTCCTTGAACATCCGCTTGTACTCGCGGTAGTTCCCCGTGTTGCAATCGAAGCCGGCGATAAAGTTGAGCTTTCCGGTGCAGCGTCCTTCGATCTGCTTTCCTGCGGTCAAGGTCTGCAGAATGGAAACCAGCATGTTGTCATAGCCGTGAATGTGCGACCCGGTGAAACTCGGGGTGTTGGCGTAAGGTACCGGGTAGTCTTCCGGAACGATCCCCTTGTTCCTGGCGTTCTTGATGAACGTGGTCAGGTCGTCGCCGATAACTTCAGGCATGCAGGAGGTGAAGACCGCGACCATCTTCGGCTTGTAGATGGTGTACGCGTTCTCCAGCGCCTCGTGCAGGTTGTTCTGGCCGCCGAACACGGCGCCGTCCTCGGTCATGGAGTCGGAAACCGCAGGTGCCGGCTCGCGGAAGTGACGGTTGAAGGTCGAGCGGTAGTAGGAGGCGCAACCCTGCGAGCCGTGCACGAAGGGAAGGCACCCCTCGAAACCGTGGGCGGCGAGTTCCGCGCCCAGCGGCTGACAGGCGTGGGGCGGGTTGATCACCAGCGCCGTGCGGGCGAAGTTCTTCTCCTTGTAGTCTTCGGAGTTGATCCACTCGGAAACCCTGTCAATTTCAGCCTGGGGGGTCTCGGTAACATATTTCACGGCAGGTTCAGCTGTCATGTCAATACTCCTTTCGGCCGCCGACTCATCTGTCGCGCGGCAATAGTTGATACTGGTCGAGGATAAGGCTGGACGAGGAACCTTCCAGCACTCAGGTCCCGTAACGTTCCCCCCTTTGCGAAGGGGGGACAGGGGGGATTTGCCTCTGATGCCAGGCAATGAGGGCTGAAAGCAAATCCCCCTGAATCCCCCTTCTCAAAGGGGGACTTAACCACTAGTAGGGCGCCTTCACCAGGTTCCAGGTCGGGCTGTTGATTGCCATGTCCACGTCGCGGGCAAAGATCGGGAAGCCGTTGTAAGCGTGGTAGGGACCGGAATAATCCCAGCTGTGCATCTGGCGGAACGGGATTCCCATCTTCTGGAACAGGTACTTTTCCTTGATGCCGGAGCCGACCAGGTCGGGGCGCAATTCGTTGACAAATTCTTCCAGCTCATGCTCGGAGGCGTCGTCGTAGATGACGGTTGCTTCAGGCATCTCGACCGAGGTCCTTTCGTAATCGTCGCCGTGGGCGAATTCGTAACCGGAGCCGACAACCGTCATGCCGAGGTCAGCGTAGGCGTTCACGGTGTGACGCGGACGTAAGCCCCCGACGTAGAGCATAACTGTTTTGCCTTCCAGGCGCGGACGGTATTCGTCGATGACCGCCTGCATGATCGGGTCGTACTTGAGGATGGCCGCTTCAACCTTCTCCTTGATGGTGTCATCGAAGAAATCGGCGATTTTCCTGAGGCTCTCCCTGATCTTGGTCGGTCCGAAGAAGTTGAACTCCATCCAGGGGATGCCGTACTTCTCTTCCATGACGCGGCACATGTAGTTCATGGAACGATAGCAGTGGATCAGGTTCAGCTTGACGGTGTGGGTCGCGGCAATCTTTTCCAGCTCGCCGTCGCCGGTCCAGACGGCCTTAACGTTCAGGCCGATCTCTTCCAGAAGGGGCTTCACACTCCAGACGTCGCCGCCGATGTTGTAGTCGCCGATGAGAGCGATATCGTACGGGCTGGAGGGCTCGGCAAATTCGCGGGTGCCGATGATGTGGTCGCGGATGGTGTCGTTGGAGATGTGGTGACCCAGCGACTGGGAAACTCCCCGGAAACCTTCGCAGTTACAAGGGATGACCGGGATGCCCAGGTCCTTCGAGGCGATCTTGGCAACCGAGTTGATGTCGTCGCCGATGAGACCTACCGGGCACTCGGAGAGGACCGAGATTCCCTTGGCGAGCGGGAACAGTTCGTGCGCTTCAGCCAGGAGCGTCTTCAGCTTCTTGTCGCCGCCGTAGACGATGTCTTTTTCCTGGAAGTCCGAGGTCATCTGCATGCCGAACTGAGTGACGCCGTTGATGCCGGTCATCATGTTGCGGCGCGTGCCCCAGGAGTACCAACCGCAGCCGACCGGGCCATGGGAGACGTGCACCATGTCGCGGATCGGGCCCCAAACCACCCCTTTGGCTCCAGCGTAAGCACAGCCGCGGGCGCTCATGATGCCGGGGACCGTCTTTCTGTTACTCTTGACGCAGGCGCTCTCGCCGTCGTTGGCAGCCAGGTGCGGTGCCCGCTTCTTCTTGGCCTTCTCGGGATAGATCTCCATGGCCTTTGCGATCATGGCCTCGGTTGATTCCTTGGTGATTCCCTCTACTTTCTTTTTCTCAGACATAACAAGCTCCTTTTAGTCGCCCCTTCCGGTCATCCCCGGCGGGCAGGCTGCATACTTGTCGCGGGTTCGGGGCCGGCAAGGCCCCGAACCGACAGGGTAATTAAACGGCAGCAGCCTCGGCGACGCCGACGATTGCCTCGTCCTCCATTTCCATGATGCCGAACTCCATGAGGAGTTCTTCCAGCTCTTCCATTTCCAGCGGGGTCGGGATCACCAGCATCTTGTTGTCATGGATCTTCTGAGCCAGGGTGCGGTATTCCTGTGCCTGCGGATGCTCAGGTGAGTACTCGATGACCGTCATCCTGCGCAGTTCGGCGCGCTGCACCTGGTTGTCGCGGGGAACGAAGTGGATCATCTGGGTGCCGAGCTTGGCGGCCAGCGCGGAGATCAGTTCAAACTCCTTGTCGGTCTTTCTTGCGTTGCAGATGAGGCCCGCGAGGCGAACCTTACCGGAAGTCGCGTACTTGAGGATACCCTTGGCGATGTTGTTGGCGGCATACATGGCCATCATCTCGCCGGAGGTTACGATGTAGATCTCTTCTGCCTTCCCTTCGCGAATCGGCATGGCGAACCCGCCGCAGACAACGTCGCCCAATACGTCGTAGAAGACGAAGTCGAGGTCGTCGGTGTAAGCGCCGTTTTCTTCCAGGAAGTTGATGGCGGTGATGACGCCGCGGCCTGCGCAGCCGACACCGGGCTCCGGTCCGCCGGACTCGACACACATGATGTTGCCGTAGCCGATCTTCATGACGTCTTCCAGCTCCAGGTCCTCAACGGTCCCGAGGTCGCGGACCAGGTCCATGACGGTGTTCTGTGCCTTGGCGTGCAGGATAAGGCGGGTCGAGTCAGCCTTGGGGTCGCAGCCGACGATCATGACTTTCTTGCCCATGTAGGCGAGTCCAGCAACAGTGTTCTGGGTAGTGGTGGATTTGCCGATGCCGCCCTTGCCGTAGATCGCGATCTGCCGAAGTTTCTTAGCCATTTGTTCGTCTCCTTTTTTTGCCCTGCTAACCGTTTCCGCCCTCAAAGGTGGAACTGTTTAGCCATCTTCGTCAGCCAACCTGACGAAGATGCCACGACATGATCACCATCCGGATACGTTCGCGGTGCAGGGCTTGTTTGATTTGTCCAGGCCGATTTAACTAAATAAAAAGGCGCTTCCGTTATGAAACTACGGTAGGCGCCTTTGCCGACTTACAATCCCTGGAATACCTCGTTGTATCCCTATTCAGTTTTCATCTTTTCTTATAGCAGCTACCGTGCCAACTTTCAACTTACCGTATTTGCAGCATCTTTAGTCTTCAGTCAAGTTTTTGGAGCCGTTCATCGAGGCAGTTGCCTATCATTTAAGCATTTGCCGGGGTACTTCATTAAGCAGAAACCAGTCGGCAGGAGGAAAAGGCCATTGCCTCGTGCAGGCTCAGCAGATCCTTGGCGCCCAGCGGCCCTTTGAGCCTCTGCGCGGTGCTGCGCACCCGGGCGATCAGCAGCTGGGCCTCCTCGCGGGAGACCGGAATGCCGATCTGGCGGTAGCTTTCCACGATGCCGTTGGTACCGGAGTGCTTGCCCGCTACGATATGCCTGGTGAGCCCTACCTCTTCAGGAGGAAATCCCTCATAGTTGGTCGGATTTTTCAGCACGCCATCGGCATGAAGGCCGGACTCGTGAGAAAAGACCCGCTCGCCGACCACCGCCTTCCAAGCCGGCACGTCGCGATTGGAAGCCTTGCCAACCAGCCGGGAGACTGCGGAGAGGCGCCGGGTGTCGATGCCGACATCTATGCCGCAAGCGACCTTAAGCGCCATGACGACTTCCTCAAGGGCCGCGTTACCGGCCCGCTCTCCCAGACCGTTTACCGTCGTGCTGATGTAGCTTGCTCCGCCCCTGACCCCGGCGAGCGCATTCGCGGTCGCCAGCCCCAGGTCGTTATGGGTGTGCACCTCGATGTCCATGGAGGGAAGCGCCGCCGAAAGCTGCCCCACCTTCTCGTACATGGTGAAGGGGTCGAGGATGCCCAGGGTATCGCAGAAGCGGAAGCGGTCGGCTCCGAGATCCGCGGCGATGGCCATCAGCTCCTGGAGAAAGGAGATGTCCGCCCGACTGGCGTCCTCGCCGCCGACGCAGACATAGAGTCCGCGCGACTTGGCGAAACCAAGGGCGTGTTTCAACTGCTCCTTCACCCAAGCGCGGCTCTTGTTGATCTTGTTTTCGATCATGATGTCCGAAACACAGAGCGAGATGTCGACTGCGGTAATCCCGCAGGAGATGCTCGCCTCGATGTCGGGGATCAATGCCCGGTTCCAGGTGATGAGACGGGCGGAAAGCCCGATGTCTACCAGGGCGCGGATCGAGGCGCGTTCCTCGCGCCCCATCGCGGGGATGCCGCATTCAAGTTCGTGGACCCCCATGGCGTCCAGAGTCCTGGCAATGGAGATTTTTTCCTTGGCGCTGAAAACAACTCCGGCAGTCTGTTCGCCGTCGCGCAGCGTCGTGTCACCGATAAAAACTGGTTTTTTAGATAGTTCGCTCATCTGTCCTCCCATGAAACCGACCGCCTACCCTGCCCTGGGCCCCATTGCCCGAAATACCGTCAGCCATCGTGCTGGATTGAGCATAAGCTGTGCCAGATGGGGTATACAGCAGTGGAAGTCGTGCTAATGAGCTGTGATTACAGGGGATGAGCGGAGGGTTCAGGTGGGGGGCGCGTGGAGTTTTAGAGAAGGGAAACCGGGGTGACTGCATGCCAATCAATCGTGCAGCTTAAAATTGCAGCAGGTCTTGGCTCATGATGAGGGATGATGGAGTCAGGAAGGAGGGGTGAAGCGTAGGTTGGCGTTGAAACGGTTCATCGTGGGACGTGACAATCTGGCGGTGGGGATATTGACGCGTTGAAGCGGCGTAACGCGACCTACGGATTATTCGAGAAGTTTATGGCAGATCAGGCACTGTTCCTTAGGCGGGTGAGTTTTGGTGAAGGCGAGTGAGCTTTTGCTGTGGCAGGTGGTGCACACCAGTTCTACCTGGGCCTGGCTTCTGCCGTTTTTGATGGCAACATAGCTTGGCCTGTGCAGATCGTCAAAGGGTGTATTCTGCCCCTGCCCTTTTAAGGTGCCCAATGCCAATACCACGAGCACCAGTGCGATGCCCCCGACGAAAAAAGAATCTCTTTTACTTAAACGCATTCTGTTACTCCATAAAGACCGGCATTCATGGTATCTCGTGCCAGCTTCATTTTATAGTTTAAAGTGATATTTTTGGGTAATGCCAGAAATATTCGTGATGTAGAGACGCATTGCATGCGTCTCCTTCACCTGATCACACTCACACAACCAGATAGCGGCAGCCCTGAGACGCATGCAATTGCATCCCTACAGGTCAACAGAGTGGACGCTACTTGTTACTTTTACGGCGCCAACCGGCATTATTTAGCCACCGGCTGGTGTGTCATCTTAGCTAAAAAAGCACGGATTCGTTTGGCATTGGTGCCGACGTCGCTCACGCCCACCCGGGAAACGGAACGGAGATCGACCAGCGAGCGCCCGCCCGCGGGGTAGATGCGGATCACGATATCGTCCTTGAAGCCGAACCAAAAGGTTGTATCGGTGGCCTCAATCCTCCCCTCGGCGGGAACCTGGGCGACGATCTGCCAACCCATTTCGCGCGCCGTGTCCAGCGCGGACTGGAAGGCCTGCTGCATCGGAACACTGAGGACTAGTGTCTTGAGGTCGGGATACGCCTTCAGTTGCAGCGCGGCCACCGCGGCTCCGCCCGACTCGACCAGGCCTTGGCGCAGAGGGGCGACAGCCACAAATTGCGGCGGATTGTCCAGATCAGTGCTGATATCGTGAATGCGCGGATATTGCTGAGTTTTCAGCTTCCAGGAGTAGGGCATTCCGAAGGCAGACATCCCGATCAAAAAGGCACCAAGGGACAAGGCAACTGCGATTGCCTGCTTTTTCTTGAGAGCTACTACGCCCGCGATAAGTGCAATCAAGGCGGCCGCAAGGCCCAGGAACGCCGACCATTTGAGGATAGCGAAGCCAGTACGAAACGGCCAAAGGCCGAATCGGGCGCCGAAGCCAGACGAGGCCAGCACAAGGATAGCGAGCAAAGAGCACGCTGTGGCAATAATCGGTAGCAACAAGCGGGAAGTGTTAGTTGCCCGGGTGCCAGAGTCCATAACATTCCCCTTAAGTTGAAGCAGGGGTTTCCCCCTCCCTAGCCCTTGTATTGTCAGGGTGTCTGTTGTAAAAGTCTCCAAGTTACTCCGGGACGCTGGAGTAAGTCGGGAAGGTGAATCTGTTCTAGCCCTGAAGCTTCGAGCCTGTGGGGGAGATGAGATCCCTTCT